>FWWL01006610.1_pt1 | contig 16611 bp, 10 predicted proteins | sample 2228331 | NCBI WGS metagenome assembly FWWL01 (sample SAMEA103939775, study PRJEB20133) | metagenome
GCCCATCTATAGTTGTTCTTTTTCGGCAAGCTCAAAATGGCCGAGGATATGCCGCTTTAACTTGTTGAGGTTCTCTCCAAGTCGCCCATGCTTTGGCTGGATCTTCGGATTGATCTGGGCCACGATCTCACGAAGAGGAGCCGCTTTGGTTCCCAAATCGTCCACGGCGTTCAGTGCCAGCATCATGAGGTAAGGCCCTTTCCCCTCGTAATCGAGGTAGGTCCGAAGGACGGGCAGGGCGAGATCGACATCTTGTTGGCTTCCATAGCGCCCTAAGGTCCAAGCAGCAACAATCTGGACACTTGGAGCCGGATCTGCCAGGGCTTTGACGAGGTGATCGTGAACCGCCGAAAAGACCTTTTCTCCCCTCGCCAGCATACCCGTGACGGCCCAGTATCGCACGGCGCTATCGGCGTCCTCTAACCCGGCGAGCAGTTCTTCAAGATGGTCCTGTTCCAAGTCCGAGGCGATTTCTGCCATGGTGAGGATACGTTCCAGCGGATAATCGGCACTTTGGCCATATTCATAGGGTGTCTTATTAGCGGCGCGGGTGTGGATTTCATCCTCGGGAAGGAATCCCAAATCGCGAGTGGTCAGGATATGATCCCTCAGGACCTGGCGAAGCTCCTCAAGCTTTGCCTTGTAAGCCGGGTCCTTGGCGACGTTATGAACTTCATCGGGATCGGTGGCCAAATCATAGAGTTCCTCCGTGGCCTTGGGTGTTATCCAAAAATAGGCTTGTTCGGGCGACAGTTTGCCCTCATCGAAAAGTTGCTTCCATACGCGAGTCGTTGGGGTTTGGAAAAGGTACTCGACATGCTGACCCCAAGGAAGATGCGGCATGTAGTTGCGGAGATACACAAAGCGACCATCCGTCACACTGCGGACGAGATCATATCGTTCATCCATCCGACCGCGGAGGCCAAACAAGTAACGGGGCGGCTCGGTCGCAAACGTCCCAAGAAAAGCGTGTCCCTGCATGGTGGCCGGTGGCTTGATCCCGACGAGGCTGAGCAACGTCGGCCCCAAGTCCACGAAAGACACCAATCGTGACGACCGGCCCCCGGGTTGATAATCCGGCGGTGCCAAATGCCGGAACTTGGGGGGAATATAGACGATTAGCCCCACTTGCAGCCCGGAATTGTACGGGCACCGTTTGCAGCGAGGCAGACCGGGACCGTGGTCACCGTAGAAGAATACAATGGTATCCTCGGCGAGGCCCGCCTCTTCGATCTCCTTGAGTTTTTCCCCCGCCATGCGATCCATCGTTGTGATGTTGTCATAATATTGGGCCCAATCTTGGCGGACCTCGATCGTGTCGGGATGATAGGCCGGCACGCGAACCTCTTGGGGATCGTGCACCCACTCGTGGGGTCGGCGACGTACCTGACTTTCATGGGTGACCGTGAAATTGAAGATGGCGAAGAAGGGCTGACCGGGTTGGCGGTTCTTCCAGTGGGCTTTGGGCGAGGATTCGTCCCACACCTGGCCGGGTTTTTCGAGGTTGTAGTCTTCCTTGCTGTTATTGGTGCAGTAATACCCGACGTCCCGTAAGAACTGGGGATAAAACCGGAGGCCGGGGGCGGTGGGTACGAGACTCCGCATGTGCTCTGAACCCGTTGTGCTGGGATACATCCCTGAGATAATGGCCGTCCGAGCCGGGGCACAGACGGGGGCGTTGGACCACACCCGCGTGTAGATGGTGCCCTTTGCCGCCAGACGATCAAGATTGGGTGTCGTAGCATAGCGATCCCCATAACAGCCCAGGTGAGGACCCATATCCTCGCAGGTCAGCCAAAGGATGTTCGGTCGGGCCTGTTCAGCCCGGCTTGTGCACTGCGACACCGAACCCAGGCCGAGCCAAAGGGCAAAGATCACTACCAAAAAACCAAACGCCTGCCGACGCATCGTCTCTCCTCCCCAAGAAAGGACCTTCATGAGGTTAATTGACCGGTTGCCGATCTAGTGTGAACCCTGAATTCGCAAATTGCAACACCTGGCAGAAACGACTCCAATCTTAGCGACCGGTAACACCATTACCCACGGCCGTTAACTGTCCAAACTGTGGAGGCGCGGTCGCTAACCTGCTATTATGGGGAGACGGCTCGCATCACGAGGAGGATGACTTGTCCTCGGGTTGCCGTATAAGGATGGGGGCCGGAAGGAATTGCAAGGCATGAGCGTATTCGAGTTTACCGAGTTTTTTGTGGCTTGACGTGACCACGCCAGGGCCTAACCCTCCATGATGGGTAATGCTTTAACATCAGGATTCGAGGGACGCGCGCCATCGCGTCCGCCGACGTGCCGATTGATCATCCATGATGGTTTGCGGCCACGACGGCGCGTGGTCCCCGAGGGCAGACTATGGATTTTGACCAACTCAACGCATATTTGCACCTGGTTGTGTTACTGTTGAAACGTTGGAAGCGTGGCTCTTAGCTGCAAGGAGTAGGTAAACTCCAAATGACCAAAGTCGGTCTGGGATCAACCGGGTTTCAGGGAGAATTCCTATGATCCGCCAATTAGCCATTTGTGGATTGGTTTTTCTAACGGGCGTTGTGGGCATCGGTTGTCTTTCGGCAACCGAACAGTCTGGCGAATACGATGTCGTCGTGTACGGCGGGACATCGGCCGGGGTTATGGCCGCCGTGGAGACGCGATTGGCCGGTCGAACGGTGGCCATTGTCTGCCCGGAGAAGCATTTGGGGGGCATGTCCAGCAGCGGCTTGGGTTGGACCGACACGGGCAACAAGGCAGTCATTGGCGGTCTAGCCCGGGAGTTCTATCACCGAATCTGGAAACATTACCAACGCCCCGAGGCTTGGAGATGGCAAAAACGGGAGGAATACGGAAATCGGGGGCAAGGCACGCCGGCCGTGGATGGCGAGCGGCGGACGATGTGGATTTTTGAACCCCACGTGGCAGAAGGCGTGTTTGAGGAATTCATCCGGGAGTATCAGATTCCCACCTTTCGTGACGAATGGCTGGATCGGCAGCATGGGGTGATCAAAGAGGGGACCCGCATCCGCAGTATCCGGATGCTTAGCGGAAAGACATTTGCAGCAAAGGTGTTCATTGATGCCACGTACGAAGGTGACCTGATGGCGGCGGCCGGGTGCGACTATCGCGTGGGCCGGGAATCCCAGGCCGAATACGGCGAGAAGTGGGCCGGCGTGCAAATTGGGGTCCTCCACCATCGCCATCATTTTGGAGTGCTGAAAACGCCCATTAGTCCGTACTGGATCCCCGGTGATCCTAACAGTGGGGTTCTGCCGCGAATTAGCACGGAACCGCCAGGTGAGTATGGCCAAGGAGATCATCGCGTCCAGGCGTACTGCTTTCGCCTATGCCTAACGGACGTACCGGAGAATCGGGTGCCTTTTCCCAAGCCCGAGGGCTATGATCCCAAACAATACGAATTACTGTTGCGGATTTTTGAGGCCGGTTGGCGAGAGACTTTCCATAAGTTCGATCCCATCCCGAACCGCAAGACGGACACGAACAACCATGGGCCGATGAGCACCGATAACATCGGTTACAATTACGACTACCCCGAAGCAACCTATGAGCGGCGCCGGGAGATTATCAAAGAGCACGAGACATATCAGAAGGGCTGGTTCTACTTTATCGCCAACGATCCCCGCGTGCCCCAAGATGTTCAAGAGGAAATGAACAGGTGGGGACTTGCGAAGGACGAATTTGTGGACAACGGCCACTGGCCTTATCAGCTTTACATTCGAGAGGCTCGCCGCATGGTAGGCATGTATGTGATGACGGAGCACGATCTGCTAGGTAAGAAGATGACTCCCGACTCGGTGGGGATGGGATCCTACACCATTGATAGCCACAACGTGCAACGTTACATCACGCCGGAAGGTTACGTCCAGAATGAGGGCGACATCGGGGTGCCCACTCCCAAACCGTATGCCATCGCGTACGGGTCGCTTGTTCCTAAACGAGAAGATTGCGAAAACCTTCTGGTACCTGTGTGCGTCTCGGCGACGCACGTGGCTTATGGATCAATCCGGATGGAACCGGTATTTATGATCCTTGGTCAGTCGGCGGCAGCGGCGGCGGACCTGGCCATCAAACAGGGCGTGGCCGTTCAGGATGTTCCGTATGCTGCATTGCGAGAACGTCTGCTTAGCGAAGGACAGGTCCTGGAGTACGGTGGAAAATGATGGTATCAGATGGGAGTTGCCCTATAGGGGAGCCAACAAGCTCGCCGGTTTTGGCGTCGCTTCAGTTATGAACAAGTTAGTGAGCTCGAACGTTGGCGTTGCGAAAGGAGAAATAAGCGAAATGAAGAAACGTTGCGTTTTTCTTATTGGTGTGCTTTACCTGATGGCCCTTGCCGCGATTGGTGGGGGTGCCATTGGAGCCGAGTCGGCCCAACCGCGTCGGCTGACGATCGTACCCTTCACCCAGGTCCATGCAGAGGACATGTTTTGGGCGGCACGCATTAAGACCAATCGAGAGCGATCCATCCCCCACAACTTGAAATGGTGCCAGGACACGGGACGGATTTCCAATTTCGCCAAGGCGGCCGGCCTGATGGAAGGCAAGTTTGAAGGAATCTATTTCAACGACTCGGATGTTTACAAGGTTCTGGAAGGGGCATCGTATGCCCTGGCTCAGCAATTTGACGCCGATTTGGCCAGCCAGGTTGATCGCATCATCGGACTCATTGCCGCGGCACAGCGCCCGGATGGGTACCTTAACACGTATTACATCCTCACCAATCTCAACGACCGATGGACGGACCTCCCCGTAAAACACGAACTGTACTGCGCCGGACACCTTTTTGAGGCGGCCGTGGCACACTACCGGGCAACGGGAAAAAGTTCGTTTCTCGATGTTGCCGTCAAATTAGCGGATCATATCGACGGCATATTTGGGGAAGGCAAGAGGTACGGCGTCCCGGGGCACGAGGAAATTGAATTAGCCCTCATCAAACTGTACGAAGTCACAGGAGAAAAGCGTTATTTCGATCTGGCGAAGTTCTTCATCGACGAACGAGGTAGCACGACCCATCGCCGATCCTATGGCCCCTATTGTCAGGACCATCTGCCTGTGCGGCAGCAGAGCGAGATTGTCGGACACGCCGTGCGGGCGATGTATCTCTACTCCGGCGTGGCCGACGTGGCGGCTTACACAGGTGATCCGGAACTGATTGCCGCCATGGATCGCATTTGGAAGGATGTTACGCTCCGCAAAATGTATATCACGGGCGGGATTGGTGCCCGCCATGAAGGTGAGGCCTTCGGCGATCCGTATGAGCTTCCCAACGAGTCGGCCTACTGTGAGACATGCGCGGCGATTGGGCTGGTCTTTTGGGCCTATCGGTAGGGGTTAATGCATGGCGATGCCCAATACGCGGACGTTCTGGAGCGGACGCTTTATAACGGTGTCCTTTCCGGGGTGGCCCTGGATGGTGAACATTTCTTTTACGTCAATCCCTTGGCTTCGGGGGGCAATCACCATCGGCAACCCTTTTTCGGCTGTGCCTGCTGCCCCACGAATGTCGTGAGGCTTATCCCCTCCGTGCCGGGTTATGTGTACGCTGTGCGACCGCCCGCTGGGGAGAAGCCCGCGGAATTATTCGTTAACCTCTACATGGGCAGTACGGCCGAGGTGAACCTTGAAGGGGGTAACACGGTGAAAATCACCCAGGAGACGCGGTATCCGTGGGAAGGTCGCATTGTCCTGACCGTTACCCCTCAAGTGGAAAAGGAATGGACCTTGCGGCTCCGGGTGCCGGGGTGGTGCCGCGAGGCCCACGTGGCCGTCAATGACGAGGGCCCGACCTCGGTTGACTTCGCCAAGCTTGACCGAGGTTATCACCTCGTCCGCAGGGTGTGGAAGAAGGGTGATCGTGTGACGTTGGAACTGGCGATGCCGGTGGAACGGATCGAGGCCCATCCTAAGGTGGTGGCTGACCGCGGGCGGGTGGCCATTCAGCGGGGACCGGTGGTCTATTGCCTGGAAGCCGTCGATAACGGGTTTGATGTTCGCACGGCCATCTTGGCGAAGGACCCACAGTTTGAGGCGGAATTTCGCCCGGACTTGCTGGGCGGTGTGGTCGTGATCAAGGCGACGGCCGAAGATGGTCGCCGCCTGACGGCGGTGCCCTACCACGTGTGGGACCATCGTGATCCCGGGCCGATGGTCGTCTGGATTCGCCAGGCAGGGAAATCTCGGTATCCCGACCCAGAAGATCCGACATGGGAGGGAAAGCTTTATCGTCCCGTCGATCCGGCCAGCTTGACCGCCGAGGAACCACTGACGGTCTTGGAGACGGCACGCCCTTCCGCGTCGCATTGTTGGAGTTATGATTCCGTGGAGGCCCTCAATGATGGCATTGAGCCGCGGAACTCGAACGACCATAGTATCCCGCGATTCACCTGGTGGGATCACCGGGGGACGCGGGAGTGGGTCGAATATCAATGGGAAAAGCCCGTGGCGCTCAAAGGCGTCCGGGTGTATTGGTTCGATGACGAACCCCGAGGGGGACATTGCCGTCTCCCGGCCTCGTGGCGAATTCTCTATCGAAAAGGTGATCAATGGGTGCCGGTGAGTGGCCCGACCGAGCTGCCGATTGTCAAAGATGGATGGAGCGAGATGAGCTTTGATCCGGTTGAGACGCAGGGACTTCGGCTTGAGGTTCAGCTTCAACCGAATTGGTCAGGCGGCATCTTGGAGTGGCAGGTAATCGAGGCGAAGTAACGGCGGTGGGCACGAGGCGCGTATCGCCATGGCAGATGATACGTTCTGAATACCAAATCTGTGCACGATCGATCAAGTAGCCCGGTAGGGAAGGGCACGAAAGTCGTTGCCCGGGCCGGCCGGTGCCACGCCATGATCGAAGGTGGTGTGCCGCATCGGCTCAGGATTATCGTCTGCTTGTGGCCGGTCAGGGGATTGGTCTGGTGCTCTGGGTGTCACGATGCTTGCTCGTCGGGGGGGCGGTCATGCCGTGGCCGAGATAAAACCCAGGGTGGGCCGGCTGATTGTAGCCCACATTTTGCCAGGCGATTCCCAGGCGATAGACAGGATCGTGCATGAGCGTCACAAAGCGGTGCTCGCTCGGCACTGGTGTCGTGAAGATGTGGAGGCTTTTGTTATCGGCAGAGCGCCAGATGACCTCTTCACGCCAGTCGCCGAGGATGTCGGCACACAGACAGGGGTTCGCCTTGGACCCGTTATTCCAGGTGCACCCGTAACAGGCGGCGTCGAATAGGACATCGCACGCTTCACGCTCGGGAATCCACTTTTGGATGGTGGTACGGTCGAGGAGTTCCCGAAGGAGGTCCCCATCCCACCACACGCCCATGTTGCAAGAAGTGGGTGTCCGGTCGGCGATCCGCTGGCCGCGGCAATTGAAAAGGCCCACCAAGCCGGGACCCATAGCCCAACACTCCAAACCGGGATACCGCGGATCGATGTCCAAGGCCAAGCCCCGACTAACATCTCGGGCTGCAAGCCCCCAGATGACTTCCCCCGTTGCCGCGTCCCGAAGATTGGCGCCAAAAGGATGTGGCGGACGCTCGTGAATGGAAAAGATTTCCAGCCCCGGCCGATGCGGATCGATGTCCGTCACGTGCATGGCATCCCCGTGTCCCAACTCGGTGCTGTATAAGCCCCGGCCATCAGGGCCAATGACACAGGCCCCGTAAATGATTTCGTCGCGACCATCGCCGTTGACGTCTGCCACGGAAAGGTTGTGATTGCCCTGGGCGCGGTACTTGCGGTTCTCTTCCGGCCCTGCGTCGCTATCGAAAACCCATAGCAAAGAGAGTTGTCCATCCCGGTAGTTCCAGGCGGCCATCACCGTTCTGGTGTAATAACCCCGACACATGACCACGCTGGGCCGACGGCCGTCTAGATAGGCCACGCAGGCCAGAAAACGGTCGGAGCGGTTGCCGTAATCGTCTCCCCATGCGCGGACATCGCCTCGCGGCGGGACATATGGCACCGAAACAAGGACCTTGCCCGTGTGACCTTCAAAAACGGTGAGGTATTCAGGCCCCGTAAGGATGAGGCCGTCTGCGTTGCGATGATTGGCCGACGGCGAGCCGATGACCTGGCCGGTGCCATCGACCGTACCATCCGATGTGCGGCAGACGACCTCGGCAGGCCCATCGCCGTCCAGGTCATATACGATGAACGGAGTATAATGGGCCCCTTCACGGATATTGGGACCGAGATTGATCCGCCAGAGGAAGGTGCCATCAAGGGTGTAGGCCTCAAGGAGCGTCTCGCCCGTGGGTCCTCGCTGCGAGTTGTCGCGAGGACGCTTTTCCTGTTTGAGGACAATCTCATAACGACCATCGCCGTTCAAATCCCCCACGCTGGCATCGTTGGCGGTGTATCCCGGCAGCGTCCGCAAAGGGATGACCCAATGGGTTTGGCCTTTGGTGATCTCGACGGTTGCCGTATCGCCCGTTTCTTTGCCTGCCAAAACACCTCTCACTTGATACATTCGAGGCCAGGGGCTATCGCGGTCGTCATCGACGAAATTGGTCCGGTCGGAGAGGGGGGAGTCAGTCAGGCGAATCCACGACCCGTGACCCTGGTGGCGATAGACGTGAAACGCCAAATCCTCGGGCTCGTTGGCAAGCAACCGCCAGCTGATCATCACCGTGCCATCAGCGCGGTCGATGGCGACGAGTCCCCGATCAAGGTCTTCCATCTGTCGTTGGGCAAAGACCTGCGGGATGAGTCCAACCAGCACAAGAAGGGAGGTGAGACACCGTAAAAGAAAGCGAATCATTTCCGGCGAGAGTGAGCCGTTTCGTTGGGTCAGCTTAACAGTCATCGTTCGACAGATTTTGGATCGGTACGAAAGATTCGGTCAAAACCAATGGGTTACGGGCTCGCGTTATCCCTCTACTGGGTGGTTGATGCGTGCCATCTACTCAAACGATTTGGCGGGAATCGAACATTCGGCAATTTCCGTTTCAAGGACCGGGCGGTAAACTAAATAGGAGAAGTTTTTGCCTGCAAAGGTCATGGTATTGTGTCCCGTGGAGAATGGGAAGAGACCCGTTAAGCGCGACGGGCTGTGGCCTTTTGCAATCACGGCATCGATTTGGAAACGTAGTGTTGGGACCTGACCGGCAGCCTTTTGAACAAGGGGTGGAGATACCGGCCATGATCGAATTTCTTTGTCCGAACGGCCATCGTATTCGTTGCTCGGAAGATCGGGCAGGAAAACCGGCCAAGTGTCCCAAGTGCAGTGTGAAGTTTCTTATCCCCACATTGGAGGAGATTCGCGCAGCTCAGGGTGAAGACACCGGTTCGAGTGCCACGTTTTCGCGGGACCGTACCCGGATTCAATTCTTGTGTCCCAATGGCCATCGGCTCTTTGGATCGGCAGATCTTCAGGGGCGTCCGGGGCAGTGTCCCGAATGTGGTGTCCGGTTCCGCATCCCGGTGATTGAGGAACTGACGGACGACGATGTGGGTGAAGCGGTGCCGCTCAATCTCGCGCCGGAGCCTTCGACGGGACCACAGTTGGCCACGGGGACGGGCTTAGGGGACTCGGCCATTGTCCCGGAGAGTGGCATCCATTTGGAGTTGTGCTCCCCACGATCGGCCGGTGACAGCCGAACGCCCGAGAGTTCTGTGACTCCGTTTCCATCAGGGAAAGGGAGCCACCTAGGACGGATTTTCCAGCGGATTTGGAACGGTCGTGCGGTGGGGAGCGTGATCAAGGTCCAACTGGTAGATGGGCAGACGTTTACGGTGACCAAGTACGGTGCTTCCTCAAATGATCAGGAATATGCGGCCTTCGTCGTGGAGGGCTCGGCCTTTGGGGGCGGTTTGGTCGTCGTTCCCTGGCAAAGTGTCCGCATGATTTACGTCAGCGGTGTCAAGGATATTCCTTCACAATTGCTTGACTGATTTGGCTTGTCCGTGTTCCGGAATGGAGCCCGTTTGGTGATGCTGGGGAGAGAACCTGGAGGTTGCCCAATTTTTGCCGTTTGATGTAGCCCCGAGGGCGCATGGTTCCGCAGAATGGGTGATGATCCAACATCAAAAGATGATGATCCAAAATCAAAAATGGAGGGAGGCACGCCGGCGCGTCCGCCGACTTGCCCATTCATGATCCATGATCGTTCACGGCCACGACGGCGCGTGGCCCTCCAAATGAGAGGCTTCACTCCCTCGGGAGAGGCTTTGTTCCCTCGGGCGTGGCTTTTTGCAACTGGTCGGGGCGATCCTCGCGCTTGCCCAATTCCTTCTCTGCGGTGCGAACCTTCTAGCCTATAAGCCCATTCAGGAGGTTTTTCCGGAGATCCAACGGCCCGTCCCGTCTTTTCGTTTTTTGCCCCGCGCGTGGAATTTTAAAGGGGTTTTTGTCAAAATGGGAAAGGATATGAAATTGACACGGAGAATAACGGTCATGTGGGCAGGGGATTGTCTTTGGCCGCGTGACAAAGCTGGGGCACTGCGTCGCATAACGGAATCATCGTGTGGATGTTGAATTGTTCCTGTGTTTTGCCAAAAGACGACGATTGCCCTGAGACGGAATGATGTCCGAGTTGATGCGGGTTTCTCACCCAACGGCAGTCTCGCCCGTCGTGACGGCGGGGATGATGGCGCCAACGCCGATTCAGCGGGAGACGCTTCACGGGCCGCCTAAGCCGATTGACGTTTTCCACGCGGTACGGCGGCGGTGGTGGCTGATCCTCTTGCTGGGGACGGTTGGGGCTGTGGCCGTCATGATTTTTGCCTGGCGCACCATTCCCGTGCAGTACACGGCCACGGCGTGGTTGCAGGTGTCGTTGCAGCGTCCCCGGATTGTTTTTGACACGCGCGAAGATGATCCCCTCCTTAGGAATCGTCAAACGCAGGCCACCTTGGTCACAAGCAACCGCGTCTTGGGGGCAGCGCTGCGTCAGCCGGGGATCAGCCAACTTCCTTATATCCGCAATCAAATTGATCCGGTGATGTGGCTACGCCAGAAGATTCGCGTCCGATTTGCCGATCAGGCGGAGATCCTGGAGATCAGCATGACAGGGGAGGACCCAGAACAGATTGCGGCCATCGTTAATGCGGTCAAGGATGCCTACATGGCCGAAGTGGGGGACGTCAACCGGACGTACGCCCTGGAACGCAAGCGGCTGCTGGAGCAAAACTATGCCCAAACGTTGGAGTTGGTCAAGAAGCGGGACCTCCGTTATCGGGAATTGGCCAACGCGGTGGGAAGCGCCGACTCTGAAGTCGCGCGACGGAAGGCCATCACAGCACTGGAGACGCTGGCGGACCATCGGCGGCGCGTGAACGAGATTCGGCAGCAATTGGGTGGTTTGGACCGAAAGATCACGCTCTTGCAGACACGGCTGAAATACCTGGAAGAACACCGGCCGCAAAGTTCGGAAGAAGAACGCCGTGAGCGCGATGAGGCGGTCATTCGCCAGATTGTGGAGGCCGGTCTCCGCGCGGACCCCTGGATTTCCTCGGCCCAGGCGAGGCTAGCGGCGCTAGAAGCCCGTTGGTTTGAGGAACGACAGAGGGTGGTCCAATGGGAGAAGTCACCGACTATTCTCCGACTCCAGGAGGAAATGCAAGCTCTCCGCGAAGGCATTGAGAACCGCCGCAAGGAATTGATTCCGGGGTTGACGCAGTACGCGCGGGAACAGTTGGAGAAAGGGCGGGCGGGAGCCGCCCCGACAGAAACCGAGCTCATCCAGGCTCAAATTGCCGAAGCCGAACTGGAACGGGCCGTCCTCGAGGACGAATTAAAGGTGGCCCTGGAACAGTTTCAAAAGGAGGCCGCCGAGGCCGAACAAATTGGCAAATACTCGGCCGATCTGGAAGCCGAAAAGGCGGAGGTGGATCGTCTGAAGGCCGTGGCGGCAAAAATGGGGGACGAATTGGAGCGATGGAATGTAGAATTGGCGGCGCCGCCCCGCGTCCGTGTTTTGGAAGAGGCAAGCACGCCACGGATCAGCAATATCAATGACAAGTACCGCTTGGTGACCTTTCTGGGCCTGATGACCTTCTTGGGGACAGGCGCCGTCGTGGTCTTGTTAGATTTTCTTCTTCGACCCGTTAGTTCGGCGTATCAAATCAGCTATGGTCTGGGTTTGCCCGTGTTGGGCGATTTGCCGCTTATTCAGCGAGGTCCTTTCTCCCGCATCAGCTCGAACGGCCAAATGCCGGAGTATATCAAGACAATCTTATTGGAGTCGGTTGATCAGCTTCGCACGGTGCTCCTTCATCGAGCAAAGCGGGATGGCCTGAGGTCGGTCTTGGTGACAAGTGCCTTGGCTCGGGAGGGGAAGACAACCCTTGCCGGTCAGTTGGCGGTCAGTATGGCGCGGGCGGGGAGGCGCGTTGTCTTGGTGGATGGTGACCTGCGGCGGCCACGTTTGCACCGTGTGCTTCGGCGCGATCTGTATCCCGGGCTGGCGGAATTGGCCAGAAACGAGGCGACGCCTCAGGAGATTGTCCAGGCGACCGAGCTTGACGGGCTCTATCTAGTGACGGCCGGTCATTGCGATGCCACGGCCCTGGAGGCGGTTTCCCAGGGGAGGCTCGATGGCTTTCTCAATTCCCTCCGCGACACATTCGATATGGTTTTGATCGATTCCAGCCCGCTTTTGACCACGGCGGACTCCATGATCCTGGCACACCTGGCGGATGGGGTGGTGCTCTCCGTGGTCCAGGACCGAAGTCGCCTGCCGCGGGTCTTCGAGGCCGTCCAGCGGTTGCGGGCCGTGGATTTGCCCCTAATCGGGATTGTCATCCACGGCACGGCGCCCAGTCGCTACCGGAGCTATTACCGTTCGTACACAATTGATGTGGAGGCTCGCAAGTCGTGAGCCGAGTTTCGCTCCCTGGATTAAGTAGTGAACAGGATGTTCGGAACGGTATCTGGGTGCATCTTGAAACGCATCATCTCGCCTGGGGAGGTTCACCATGAAACGCAGTTGGATGGTTGGTTTGGCACTTGCGATCTTCTTTGCCGGGACGGGTTTCGGCGAGGAGCAGCCCCGGCCATGGAATGTTATCTTCTTCTTAGTCGATGACCTGGGTTGGACGGACGTAGGCTGTTTCGGGAGCACTTTCTACGAAACGCCCAACATTGATCGACTGGCCGCCGAAGGGATGCGATTCTTGGACGCCTATGCGGCCTGCCAAGTGTGTTCGCCAACGCGAGCCGCCATTCAGACGGGCAAATGGCCCCAGCGTACGGCCATCACGGATTACATCGGGGCCCCTCAACCCCCAGGCTGGAAGCGAAACACCAAGCTTCTTCCGGCCCCCTACGAAACGGCCTTGCCGCTTGCCGAAATCACGCTGGCTGAATTGGTGAAACGGCGGAATTATGCGACGTTCTTTGCCGGAAAATGGCATCTCGGGCCGGAAGGCTTTTGGCCGGAGAACCAGGGGTATGACGTTAACATGGGAGGGATTGACCGCGGTGGTCCCTACGGCGGGAACAAGTACTTCTCTCCTTATGGAAATCCCCGCTTACCCGATGGACCGCCAGGAGAACACCTCCCGGATCGATTGGCCCGAGAGACGGCCAAGTTCATCGAAGAGCATCGAGACCAACCGTTTCTGGCGTTTCTGAGTTTCTACTCCGTCCATACGCCACTGATGGCCCGTGAGGACTTGCGACAAAAATATGAGGAGAAGCGCCGGCGGCTAGGACTCGAGGCGAAATTCGGCCGAGAAGGGCCGCGGGATGTCCGCCTTGTGCAAGAACATGCGGTTTATGCGGGGATGGTCGAGGCGATGGACCAGGCCGTGGGGAAGGTCCTCCAAAAAATCGACGAGTTGGGGTTGAGGGATCGTACGGTGGTCTTTTTCACCAGCGACAACGGTGGGCTTTCCACAAGTGAAGGTTGGCCCACGTCGAACCTTCCTCTACGGGCGGGCAAAGGCTGGATCTATGAAGGTGGTGTACGCGTACCATTGATCGTCCGGTGGCCCGGTGTCGTCCGGCCTGGTTCGGTGAGTCGTGTCCCTGTGTGCAGCGTTGATTTCTTCCCCACAATTGGCGATCTGGCCGGGGTAACGTGGAATGATATCCCTGTGGATGGGCAGAGTCTTGTGCCTTTGCTGCAGGGAAAGCCGTTTCCCGAAGACCGTCCGTTGTTCTGGCATTATCCACATTATGGGAACCAGGGTGGGGCACCCAGTGCAGCCGTGAGGAAAGGCCCCTGGAAACTCATTCACTGGTATGAAGATGATTCCTGGGAGCTGTACGACGTCGTTGCGGATATTGGCGAGACAAAGAATCTTGCCGAAAAATATCCTGATCGTGTGACCGAGTTGCGCCAAATCTTGGAGACGTGGTTAAACGATGTTGGGGCAAGGTTTCCTACACCTAACCCGAATTACGACCCAAATAAGCCGGACGGGAGGATTGCCGTTCGACCGCAGTGAAAAGTGGGGAAGACGCACGTTTGGCGGGAAATGTGGCCTGTGAACGATTTGCCTCATAGCTTGTCGCTAAAATCTTGGCCGACATGGCTGGCAAAGAACGGGTGGTTCTTTGTGGCCGTGGGTGTGATCGTCGCGGCAGCGATTGTTGAAGGTGACTGGTCGTTACGGTGGGGAGCCCACAGTGAGCAGGCGTTGGCCCCGTTGGCGCGGGCTGTGATGGAAACACCGCTGACGGTGGGAGAATGGGTTGCCGACGAATCGGTGCAGCCGGATCCCCGCGTCCTTGAGATTAGCGGCGCGGAAGCTTTGTTCCAGGCCACCTATCGCGAATCGACCCAGGGCGAGGTTGTGACGGTGTACCTCTTGGCGGGGTGGTCGCGGGACATTTCTGTTCACACCCCCGATGCCTGTTACCCCGGGGCGGGATTTGTGATGGAGACCTCCCCCCAACCATTTGCTTTCTCCTATGGGGGGAACTCTGAGGCGGATGAAGAATCTCCCCCAGGCCTTCGGCAAGCCGAGTTTTCGACGGCTGTCTTCACCAAGACGGAACCAACCGGTGTGACGCGGCTGCGGGTCTTTTGGTCGTGGAACGACGGACGCGGCTGGCAGGCACCGCGATTTCCTCGTTGGGCCTTTGGAGGCCGACGGCCGTTGGTCAAGCTTTATCTAGTAGGCGAGTCCCCTCCGGGCCAACCCACACATGAAAGCCCCGCCCTTCGCTTGGCCTCGGTCTTGTTACCTCTCCTCGATCGGCAAATAGAGACGGCCTTAGTCGCCGGTTCCAAGAAGCGGATTTTGACACCATAAAGACTTACGGTATCTCAAGACGGGTTAATGCACCTGACGCGTCTTCAGAAATCGAACCGGCGCTTGCCGGCCGGCGTTTCCAGCTCGATCCAATCAATTTCCGCGGTGGCGGCCCCTGTGGGGAGGTAAACCCGCAGGATGCCGACGGGCTTTTCCCAGGGAACGCGGACGGTAACCGTGGTCATCTCGGTTCCCGTGACGGAGTAAGGGACGGATTGGGCGGCGTCCTGAGCCGCTCCGGGGGGAATCCACTCGATTTTTCCCGCACCGGCCTGGGCGACTTGGATCCGAAACGTCACCTGGACCGGTCCGTTCTGCTTGCCGACACTGAATCCCAAAAATGGCGTGGCAGTTTGGGCTTGCAACTTGAGCAGGCCCGCCTCGATCGTCGCTTCGCAGCCACGGTTTTTCCAACCCATGAGCGGATCAGGAGCCTGTGGCCCGCGGTAGTCGGGATTGACCTGCGGGATGACCGCCTCGGTGTCCTTGAGAAACTCTTCCAACTCCTCGGCGAGCCTTTTGACGATCTCGGGATGCTCTGCCGCCAGATCGTGCGTTTCACCGATGTCATCACGAAGATTGTAAAGCTCAAAACGATCGGTGCCGTCAGGATTTCCGGCAAAGAAGCGGATCAACTTCCAGTCACCGTCCCGCACATAGGCCGAGGGGAGAAAGCCCGGGATTTGCTGGGCCTGGTTCTCTCCACCGTGCGGGAAATGGCAAAAGACCCGCGTGCGGACAGGGCCTTTGCCGAGAATGGCCGGGACCTGGGAAACGCCATCCACTTTGTGACCCGGCGAGGGAAGGCCGCACATTTCCAAGATGGTGGGGAAGAAGTCCACGCTGGAAAAGAGGGCATCCGTCACCGAGTCGGGTTGCGTGTGCCCCGGCCAAACGATGATAAGCGGTTCCCGCGTGCCGCCTTCGTAGATCGAGGCCTTACCGCTTCTCAACGGGGCGTTGCTTGTTGCCGGGATCTGGGCGTAACCGGGCGGTTGCGTTTCGTTCTTGGGAGGATAGGCAAAACCACCATTGTCGGAGAAAAAGATGATGATCGTTCGCTCGGCCAGTCCGGCGTTGTCGATCGCTTCGACGATTCGGCCTACTGCGTCATCCAGGCTCTTCACCATGGCCGCGTAAACTGGATTTCGTTGGGGTAAATCCTCCTTGGCCTTGGTCTTAAAGTGCTCGACCAACTCGGGCTTGGCCGACCAAGGGCTGTGAACAGAAAAACACCAGTAATTGAGGTAAAAGGGTTTGTCCTTGTTTGCCTCGATGAATCGGGCAGCCTCTTGAGACATGCGATCCTCAATGTGTTCCCCCGGCTGGCCTTGGATGGCGGGGTCCTTGATAAACTTCCACGGGGCCAGGTAACCGCCCCCCGGACCCGGGGCT
>FWWL01006611.1_pt1 | contig 16609 bp, 14 predicted proteins | sample 2228331 | NCBI WGS metagenome assembly FWWL01 (sample SAMEA103939775, study PRJEB20133) | metagenome
CCCGACGGTGGCCCCGGCCGCCGCGGTGCCGACCCCCGCGTCGACGACGGCGGCGCCGGCGGCGAACACGCCCGACAGCGAGGCGCTGGAACGCGGCGTCGCCGGGCTTGACTGAGCAGCGAACCAACCGACATTGAACCAGAGGGAGTAATCATGAAACGTTTCGTGCGATGGACGATGGCCGCCGCGCTGGCCATGACGATGGGCGCGGCCGGTGCCGACGAGGTCAAGCTCGGGCCGGGCGACGTGGTCAAGCTTTCCGTGTACGGCAGTCCCGACCTGGGGATCGAAACCCGGGTCAGCCAGAGCGGCAACATCACCTTCCCGCTGCTGGGCCAGGTGTCGGTTGGCGGACTGTCGGTGGCCGAGGCCGAGCAGCGCATCGGCCAGTTGCTGGAGAAGGGCGGCTATCTGAAGAACGCCCAGGTCAACATGCTCGTCACCGACCTGGCCAGCCAGCAGGTCTCGGTGCTGGGCCACGTCAACCGCCCCGGCCGCTATCCGGTCGAGGGTCCGCGCAAGGTGCTCGACCTGCTGGCCATGGCCGGCGGCATCAACGCCGACGGCGGCGACATGGTCAGCCTGGTGCGCACCCGGGACGGCAAGACCATGCGCGAGACCATCGACGTGGTCGAGATGATGCGGCGCGGCGAACTCGACCGTGACTACGAGGTCAAGGGCGGCGACATCATCTTCGTCGAACGCGCCCCGCGCGTGTACGTGACGGGCGAGGTCCAGCGTCCGGGCGCGTTCCGCCTCGAGCGCGGCATGACGGTGCAGCAGGCCATCTCCGCCGGCGGCGGCCTGAGCCCGCGCGGCAGCGACAACGGCTACCGCATCACCCGCCGCGGCCCGGACGGCCGGACCACGACCATCGACGCCGAGGCGAACGACCCGGTGCAGGTGGACGACGTCGTCACCGTGCGCGAGAGCTGGTTCTGAGCGCTTTGTCCACCCTGTCTTGAGAGTCGGCCTATGAACGTCCACCAATTCCTGCTGATCCTGCTTGCCCGCAAGAAGATCATCCTGACGACCCTGCTGGTCACGGTGCTGCTGGCGCTGGGCTGGAGCCTGGTGCAACCGAAGACCTACAAGGCGACCGCCTCGGTGCTGCTGAACTACAAGGGGGTGGACCCGCTCACCGGCCTGACCATGCCGGGCCAGTTGCTGCCCGGCTACATGGCCACCCAGATCGACATCATCAGCAGCGAGAACGTGGCGCTGCGGGTGGTCGACGCGCTGCGCCTCGCGTCGAGCCCGGCCGTGGTGCAACAGTTCAACGAGGCCAACGACGGGCGCGGCTCGCTGCGCCACTGGCTGGCCGACCTGCTGCTCAAGAAGCTCGAGATCACGCCCTCGCGCGAATCGAGCGTGGTCCAGATCAGCTTCAAGGGCGCCGATCCGGTCTTCGCCGCGGCGGTCGCCAACGCCTTCGCCGACCAGTACCAGCAGGTCAGCGTGCAGCTCAAGACGGAGCCGATGAAGAAGACCTCGTCGTATTTCAACGAGCAGACCAAGCAGCTGCGCGACAACCTCGAGGCGGCGCAGGCGCGCCTGTCGAAGTACCAGCAGGAGAAGGGCATCGTCAGCCTGGACAACAACCGCGTCGACGTCGAGCTGTCGCGCCTGAACGAGCTGTCGGCCCAGCTGACCGCCGCCCAGGCCGCGGCGATGGAAGGCAGTTCGCGCGAGCGCATGGCCGGCAACGGCGCCAGCTCGCCCGACGTCGCCAACAATCCCCTGATCCAGAACCTGCGCGTGAGCCTGGCCTCGGCCCAGGCCAAGCTGGCCGAGAGCGCCTCGCGCTACGGCAGCAACCACCCGAACTACCAGTCCCTCAAGGCCGAGGTCGACAAACTGCGCGGCGAGCTGAATGGAGCGGTGGCCTCGGTCTCGCGCAGCGTCGGCGGCAACGCCCAGGTGCTGCGCCAGCGCGAGGCCGAATTGCGCGAGGCGCTCGCGGCCCAGAAGACCCGCGTGCTCGAGCTGAACCGCGCGCGCGACGAACTGGGCGTGCTGCTCAAGGACCTCGAGAGCGCCCAGCGCGCCTTCGACGCGGCCAGCCAGCGCTTCTCCCAGACCCGGATCGAGGCCCAGGCCGAACAGTCCGACATCTCGGTGCTGAACCCGGCGGTCGCGCCGATGGAACCGTCCTCGCCGCGCGTGCTGCTCAACACCCTGGTCTCCATCCTGCTGGGCACCATCCTGGGTGTCGGCCTGGCGCTGCTGCTCGAACTTCTCAACCGCCCGGTGCGCTCGGCCGGCGACGTCAAGGACATGCTGGGCATTCCGGTGCTCGGCACGATCGAATGGAAGTCGCCGCGCCGCCGCGGCGGCCGGATCGGCGCCCTGATGGCCCCGCGCCGCCTGCCGCGCCTGAACTAACGACTGGGATACGACCATGAACTCACCTGTGCTATCCGCGCTGCCCAACGATCACGCCGCCGCCGACTCGAGCATGGGCGCGCTGCTGCTCGACTCGGGCAAGCTCACGCCCGAGGACGCCGAACGCGTGCTGCGCATGCAAAAGGACCTGGGCATCCGCTTCGGCGAGGCGGCGGTCCGTCTCGGGCTGGTCAGCGAGGAGGACGTCCAGCAGGCGCTGGCGCGCCAGTTCGCCTATCCCTACCTGCAAAAGGGCCAGGCCAATCTCTCGCCCAAGCTGGTCGCCGCCTACGAGCCGTTCTCGCCCCAGGTCGAGTCGCTGCGCGCGATCCGCAGCCAGCTGATGCTGCGCTGGTTCGGCCGCGGCCGCCACGCCCTGGCCATCTGCGGCACCGACCCGGACGACGGCGGCTCCCTGTTCGCCGCCAACCTCGCGGTCGTGTTCTCCCAGCTCGGCGAGCAGACCCTGCTGGTGGACGCGAACCTGCGCGGCCCGCGCCAGCACGACATGTTCGGCATCAAGCCGCGCCAGGGCCTGTCCGACCTGCTGGCGGGGCGCGCGGACCTGGACGTGATCGCGCGCGTGCCGGCCTTCGTCGACCTGTCGGTCATGACAGCCGGCACGGTGCCGCCGAATCCGCAGGAGCTGCTCAGCCGCGAGGGCTTCCGCAACCTCAACACCCAGCTCGAGGCCCGCTACGACGTGGTGCTGTACGACCTGCCGCCGTTCGCCGCCGGGGCGGACGCGATGGCCGTCGCCGGCCGCGCCGGCGGCGTGCTGCTGGTGGCGCGCAAGCACCACACCCGGATCAACAACATCGGCCGCACGGCCGAGCAACTGGCCGAGGCCGGCGCGGAAGTGGTCGGTTCGGTCGTCGTGGAGTTCTGATGACTACCCAGGCAAGCACCGGAATCCCTCCTCATGCCGCGCGGGCCCGTGCCCGGCTGCCAGAATGGTGGCCGGTCCTCCTCGGCCTGGCGATCCTCTTCGTTCCCACCTTCTACGACCTGTTCACCGGCCCCTGGCTGGGCGAGGAGCAGGGCCACGGGCCGATCATCTTCGGCCTGGCGATCTGGCTGATCTACCGCAAGTGGCCGGAGGCGGAAGCCGCGACCACGCCGCCGGTGGCGAGCTGGGCCGGCTGGCCCGTGCTCGTCGTCGGCCTGGCCATGCACCTGCTGGGGCGTTCGCAGAAGATACTGATGTTCGAGATCGGCTCGTTCATCGTGGTGCTGGCGGCGGTGCTGCTGGTCATGCGCGGCAGCCGCGCGTTGCGCGTGCTGTGGTTCCCGTTCTTCTTCATGCTGTTCATGGTGCCGCTGCCCAGCGAGTTCGTGGCGGCCGTGACGATGCCGATGAAGATGGCCGTGTCCTGGGTGACCGAGCAGATCCTGTTCGCGGTCGGCTACCCGATCAGCCGCACCGGCGTGATCCTGCAGATCGGCCAGTACCAGCTGCTGGTGGCGGACGCCTGCGCCGGCCTGCAGACCCTGTTGACCCTGGAGGCGCTCGGCCTGTTCTACCTGAACCTGATGCGGCACCCTTCGGCCTTTCGCAACATCGCGCTGGCCATCCTGATCATCCCGATCTCGTTCGCCGCCAACGTGATCCGCGTGATCACGCTCACCCTCATCACCTACCATTTCGGCGACGCCGCGGGGCAGGGCTTCCTGCACGGCTTCGCCGGCATGGTGCTGTTCCTGACGGCCCTGGTGCTGATCATCGCCGTCGATTCCGCCCTGCAGTGGTACCTGAAGCGGCGCGAGGGCGGCACCCAACACAAGGAGGCCACATGAACCGGAAACTGGCAGCCAGCCTGGTGCTCGGGCTGGCCATGGCCGCGACCTCGGCCCTGACGGTGGCGCTGACGCCCAAGCCCAAGGTGCTCGCCCCGCACGAGCGCTTCAGCCTCGAGCGGATGGTGCCGCAGCGCTTCGGCGAATGGACGCTCGACCCCTACGTCGTGCCGCTGCGGCCCGACCCCGAGCAGCAGCGCATGCTCGAGCGGATCTACGACCAGACCCTGACGCGCACCTACATCAACCCGCGCGGCCAGCGCGTGATGCTGTCGATCGCCTACGGCGGGGAGCAGAGCAAGTCGCTGCAGTTGCACCTGCCCGAGGTGTGCTACGTGGCCCAGGGCTTCCAGATGCTCGGCGAGCGCGAGGACGAACTGGTCGCCGGCGGCGGCGAGCTGCCGGTCAAGCGCCTGGTCGCGCGGCTGCAGGAACGCAACGAGCCGATCACCTACTGGATCACGATCGGCGACAAGGCCACCAAGTCCGGCATCCAGCAGAAGCTGCGGCGCCTGGCCTACGGCCTGTCCGGGGAAATCCCGGACGGCATGCTGGTGCGCGTCTCGACCATCGGCCCCGACCCGGAGGCCGCCTACCGCGTGCAGGACCGCTTCGTCACCTCGCTGCTGGGCGCGATGTCGCCCGAGGACCGCGCCCGCCTGGTGGGCAGCGACGTGGCCAAGGGCTAAGGGCGGCGCATGGACAACGTCCTGATCGCGATCTACACCTCGCTGCCATTTGTCGTCGTCGCGTTGCTGGCGGTGATGTCGGTGGTGGGGATCGGCGTCGGGATGGTCTGGCCGCGCTTCCTGGTCTACCCCTACCTGGCGGTGTTCTTCTGGATGAACTCCACCAGCTATGGCAGCCTGGCCGTGTTCGCCAGCGCCAACGTGTACAGCCGCGGCTCCGGCCTGCTGCTGTTCCCGCTGGTGCTGTGGTACGTGCTCGGCGCCTGGTGCTGCGCCCGCGTCGCGGCCGCCTTCCAGGGCTTCCACGCGCCGCCTTGCAACCTGCGCCCCTGGTTCCTCGCCTGGGCGGTGCTGCTGGCCGGCCACCTGGCCGCCGGCATGTTCTCCGGCGTCTCGCCCAGGGAGGTGCTCGCGCCCAACGGCTTCGCCTACATCGTGTGGATGGCGCCGCTCATCTCGCTGATGCTGCTGTCGTTCCGCACCCCCGAGCACGTGACCGAACTGACCCGCTTCATCCTGCTGGCGGGGCTGGCCCGCGCGCTGTTCGGCCTGGTGCGCTGGGCCGCCTTCGGGGGCGACCCCAACAACGTGTACGCGAACCTGAACGATGTCTCGATCAAGCTCACCTTCTTCGACATCAACGACAGCCTGCTGTGCGCGATCGCCTTCTCGATCGCCGCCGTCAACCTGTTCCAGGCGGCCAGGGTGCCGCGCGCCCGGCTCTGGGTGCTGGTCGAATGGGCCACGCTGCTCGCCACCGGCGCCAGCATCCTGCTGTCCTACCGGCGCAGCGCCTGGATCGGCCTGGTGCTGGCCTGCCTGGTCGTGATGATGCGCATCCCGCTCGCGCGCCGCATCCGCCTGGCCCTGGTGGCCGCGCCGCTGGCCGGCGCCGCGATGCTGTTCGTGGCCCTGCGCCGCCTGTCCCAGACCAAGGGCGCGGGCAGCGGCATCTCCAGCCTGTTCTACGACATGGTGCAGTCGCGCCGTTTCGGCGAGGAGAGCGAGCGCGTGCTCGAACTGAAGCTGGCCCTGGCCGACTTCCTGTCCAACCCGGTGACCGGGATCGGGGCCTGGGGCCGTTTCACCGGCTACCACAAGATCACCTGGCAGGCGCACAACCCGGACGGCGGCCTGTTCATCCACAGCGGCATCCTGCACGTGGCCCTCAAGAGCGGCCTGCTGGGGCTGGTGCTGTTCATCGGCCTGGCCTGGGCCTTCGTCAGCGCCGCGCGCGTGGCCGTGCGCCAGCTGCCACCGGCCTACCTGGGCCTGGGCACGGCCGGCGTGGCCGGGGTCGCGTTCATGCTTCCCGACATTCTCATCGGCACCCCGATCGCCCAGGTGCGCACCACCCAGATGATCGCCATCAGCATGGCGCTGCCCTACCTGGCGCTGGCCGTGGCGCGGGTGCACGCGGCCGAGCCCCTGTCCGCCGCGCAGCCGGCGCCGCGGCCGTGGCTGCGTCCACAGCCGGTGCTGGCGCGATGAACCTGCGCCTGGCCCGCAACGCCTTCGCCAATCTGCTCGGCGCGGCCGTGCCGGCCCTGGTGGCCCTGGGCACGGTGCCGCTGGTCGTGCGCGGCCTGGGGGAGGCCGGCTACGGCGTGTATTCGCTGGTCACGGCCATCGTCGGCTATTTCGCCGTGATCGACATCAACGTCACCGCCGGCTCGGTCAAGCACATCGCCGAGTACAACGCCCGCCGCGACCACGCGCGCATCGGCCAGACCGTCATGTTCGGGCTCGTCATCTACACCGCGCTCGGGACGGTGGGCGGGACCGGCCTGTTCGCCGGCGCCGGCTGGCTGGTGCGCGACGTGTTCACGGTGCCGGCCGCGCTGCGGGCCGAGGCGGTGGCCACGCTCGAACTGGCCGCGCTCGGCTTCTTCCTCACCCAGTTGCAGAACTACCTGCACAGCGTGCCGCAGTCGCTGATGCGCTACGACATACCGAGCCGGCTCGAGATCGTGTTCGGCACCGTGGTGCCGCTGGCCACGGTCGGCGTGCTCCTGCTCGGCTACGGACTGTACGAGGTGATCCTGGTGCGGGTGGTGGCCAGCGGCGTGCACTGCCTTCTGCTGTGGCGCGGGATCCGCGTGCTGCTGCCCGATCTGGCGCTGCGCTGGCCGGGACAGGCCATCCGCCGCAGCGTGCTCGGTTTTTCGGCCTACGCCTTCCTCAGCCGCGTCGCCTCGCTGTCCTACGCCTACGGCGACAAGCTGATCATCGGCGCCCTGGTCGGGGTGACCGGCCTTGCCTATTTCACGGTCGCCGCCACCCTGGCCAACCGGGTGCTTGGACTGACCTACCGCCTGTCGAGCGTGTTCTTCCCGGCCGCCAGCGCGATGGCGGCCGCCGGCGAGACGGCACGCCTGGACCGCGTCTACCTCAAGGCGACCCGTTATGTGGTCTACCTGAACGGCGCCATGCTGGTGCTGGTGGCCGCGTTCGCCGAACCGATCCTGCGCTATTGGATGAACCCCGAGTTCGCGCGCCACGGCGCGCTGGTGCTGGCCGTGATGGCGCTGTCGCAGTTCGTCGACTCGCTCACCAGCCTGCCGTCCCTGGTCAACGACGGCATGGGCCACCCACGCGTCTCGGGCCTGTTCGCACTCACCCGCGCCCTGGCCGGCCTCGCCATCGTCTGGGCCGCCGTCGCGGGCTGGGGGATCGAAGGCGCGGCCTGGGGCCACCTGGTCGCCTCCCTGCTGTTCACGGCCCTGTTCGTGGGCTACGTGCACGGGCGCACCGTGCCCACCAGGCTGGCGCACCTGCTGGCCCAGGGATATGCGCCGCCGCTGGGCGGGGTCGTGCTGGCCGCGCTGGCCGCCACCGTCGGCGTGCGCGCCTTCCACAACAGCATGGCGGACTTCTTCTCGCTGGTCATCGCCACCGCCGTGTTGTTGGCCGCCTACGGCGCGCTGTACGTGGTCGAGCGCGACGACCGGCTTCTGGCCTGGGCCCGGATGAAGGCCTGCCTCCGGCCGGCGGGGGGCTAGCATGCGCGTGCTGATGGTATCCGAGGATCTACCGGGCGAGCAGGTCGGCGGCCTGGGCAAGCATGTGGTCACGCTGGCCAACGCGATGCTCGCGCTCGGGCACGAGGTCGCGATCCTCGGGCGCAACGACTGCGGCACCGAGGGTTGCGCGGCCCAGATCGGCTTCCACGGACGCTTCCTGCCCGGCTTCGACTACCGCCGTCCTGGGTGGAAGGAATTGCAGATGGGCGTGTTCAACCCCTTCAAGCGCCCCTTCTTCGCACGCAAGATCGCGCGCGCCATCAACGAGCATGCCGCCGGCTTCGACGTCGTGCACTACCACGGCCACCTGCCGATGGTCGGCCTGTACCTGGCGCCGGGCATCAATTACGTGCAGACGCGCCACGACCAGGGCAGCGAGTGCCTGACCCACCTGCGTTTCCGCGACCAGCAGGTGTGCGCGACGCTCGAGCCGGCCGATTGTTCGGCCTGCATCGCACGCGACGCCGGTCCCGTGCGGCGCGCCATCACCGCCGTCACCGTGAACGGCTACCGCGGCCAGAACGCGCGCGCCTTCGCCAGCCAGAAGACCGTGTTCGTCTCCGAGTTCCTGCGCCGCCAGTTCCAGCGCGCGGTGCCGGACGCGGACCTGGCGCGCACCCGCGTGATCCACAATTTCATCGACTACCGGCGCCTGGCGTCGGTCGCCGCGGCCGCCCCCCCGCCTGGCGCGGGCGAGGTGCTGCTGGCCGGGCGTGTCGACGCCGGCAAGGGCTTCGGCGAATTCCTCGCGCGCGCGGCCGGGCGCCTGCCGCCGCGCGCCATGCTGCGCATCGTCGGCGACGGGCCCGAGCGCGCCGCGCTCGAGCTGTCGTATGCCGGCGAGCGGGTGCACTTTCTCGGCTGGCAGGACTACGACAGCGTCATCGCGCGCGCCGCGCGCAGCCATCTGTGCGTGGTGCCCTCGGTGTGCGAGGAAGCCTGCAGCACCACGGTGCTCGAAGCCCTGGCGCTGGGGCGCCAGTGCGTGGCGCTGGCGCGTGGCGGAACGCCCGAGCTGGCCGCCTACCAGGCCTATCCCGGCCAGTTGCAGCTGGCCTCCACGATGGACGAACTGGTCGAGCGCGTGCGCGAGCAGCTCGCCCAGCCACCCCGGCGCGTCGCGCCGCCGCCGCGGTTCGGCGCCGACGCCACCCTGACCATTCCGCGACTACTGGACTTCTATGCCGAATAAACCGACCTTCTCGATCGTCACCTGCACCTGGAACAGCGCGGCCACCCTGGCCGACACCCTCGAATCGGTGCGCCGCCAGACCCGCGCGCAGGATGTGGAACACATCTTCGTCGACGGCGGCTCGACCGACGGCACGCTGGAGATGATCGCCGCTTACCCTGGCAACAAGCGCGTGCTGCGCGATGTCGGCGGCGGCATCAGCCGCGCCATGAACCAGGGCATCGCCGCCGCCACCGGCGAGTTCGTCGCGCACCTGCATTCGGACGACTACTACGCCAGCGACGATGTGCTGGCCCTGGTCGCCGAGCGCTTCGCCAGCGGCGGCGAGGGCGGGACGCCCGTCGATTGGGTGTATGGCAACATCCAGACCCTGAAGGACGGCAAGCTGTTGCCGCCCTGGCCGATGCCGCCGTTCTCCTACCGTTCGTTCGCGGCCGGCCGCGCCTCGGTGCCGCACCCGGCCGTGTTCATCCGGCGCAGCGCATTCGAGCGGGTCGGGATGTTCGACGAGAAGCTCAGGTACGCGATGGATATCGACCTGTGGCTGCGCCTGGGCGCGGTGTCGCGCCCGGCCATGGTGGACCGCCCGCTCACGGTGTTTCGCGACCACGCGGGCAGTGTGTCCTCGGCCAACAAGATCAAGGCGCGCCAGGAGGAGTTCCAGGTGCGCAGGCGCTACCTGCGCCAGGCGCCGCTGGCCTTCGGCATCTATTGCCTGCGCTACATGAAGCGCATGCGTGCCTTGCGTAGCGAAGCGGGCGCCGTGCCGGTGGCCGGCTGAAGGAGCCGGGCGCCGGAAAACGCCGCCTGGATGAGCGAAAAGACAAACTTGCGCGTTTGTCTTGCCAGCAATAACACAGGCTTTGCAAGTGTGAAAAGCTTTCCTGAAAGTGTTAATTTTTTGTCGTTGGATTTCCGCTGTTTGGTGAAAAATGTTTGATTTCTCTGGGGAATTTTCCTCGGTTCAACATTGGATTGCGCTAACATAATCCGAGTCAGAACCGTCGGCCGCCGACGCCTTCTCCGCACTTTGACAGCCCGCCCGCGCGGCGCGGCTGCTCCCCAGTTCAGTCAAATGTTTTATCGGAGCATCCACATGAATCATCCCGGGAAAGGACTCGCCATCGCGGCAGCCCTGGCGGCGCTCTTCGCCGCCACCAGTGTCCATGCCGCCGACTGGTCGCAAAACGCCGACCCCCTGGTGGTGCGGCCCAGCCCGGCGCACAACCAGGTCCAGGCGCAGAATCCGCCTGGCTTCACCTGGGCGCGTCATCCGGCCGGTCCGGCCGCCTACGAGATCGAGATCACACCGGTGGGCGGCAGCCCGATGCGCGCCACCGTCGAGCGCAACTGGTACCTGCCGACCAAGGCCCTGCCACTTGGCAACTACACCTGGCGTGTGCGTCCCGCCAATTCCACCGAGTGGTCCAGCGTCCGCAATTTCACCATCGCGACCCGCTCGAACATCTTCGAAGTGCCCGACAACGCCACCTTGCGCAGCCGCATCCTGGCCAAGGAGCGGCCGCGTTCGCTGCCGCGCACCTTCACGCCGATGTCCAGTTGGAACGCCGCCCGCAAGGCCGAGCTCGAGCCATACGTGAGCCGCCTGGCCAACGAGGTCAAGGCCCAGATCACGGCCGTGCCGGTGCTGTCCGATTCGCGCTGGCCGATCACGATCAGCACGCCGCTGACCGCCTCGATGGCCGCCCAGCAGACCGACGTGCGCCAGCGCATCAACGAGGCCAGCCGCCAGCTCGAGGCCGCGGCCGTGCTGTGGCGCATCAAGGGCGAGACCATCTTCCTGAATGAGGCGCTGCTGCGCGGCGACCAGCTGGCCACGCTCAGCCCGTTCGGCCCGACCAGCTACGTCAACCAGGACCAGGCCACCCGCCAGATCGCGCTGTCCCTGGTGAAAGCGGCCGACATCCTGACCGGTTCGCTCGACGGTGCCCGCAAGGCGCGCTGGCTCGAGTCCGTCAAGGTGCGCACGGGCCACATCTACGCCAGCCTGGCCGGCGACAACGGCAGGCTCGACCAGTACCCCTTCGATTCGCACGGCAACACCAGCCTGGTGTTCCTGAGCCTGATCGCCTCGCTGTCGCTGGGCGACATCGACGACGCCCAGAAGTGGTTCGATTTTTCGTTCCGCGCCTACGCCAACAGCCCTTCGCCCTGGAGCGGGCCGGAGGGCGGCTACGCCAACGGCACCGCCTACGCCGAGTATGCGGCCGGCTACCTGGTGGCCCTGTGGGACCCGCTCACGCACAGCACCGGCGTGAACTTCTACGGCAAGCCCTGGACCCTGGGCTTCCTCGACTTCGCGATGGAATTCATCCCGCCCGGCGCGCGCACCCATGCCTTCGGCGACGCCTCCGAGACCCGCCCGGACGGCCGGGTGTTCCGCGCCTTCGCTTCGCGCATGTGGTCCCCGCGCGCGGCCTGGTACGTCAAGAACCTGGGCGGCCTGGAAGACGCGCTGTCGCTGCTGCAGGCCCAATACCCGCTTCCGGTTGCCGACACCAAGGTCTATGAGCCGCCCTCGAACTCGGCCTACTACCCGAGCACCGGCTGGGTCGCGATGCACAGCAACCTTGGCTCGTCCTCGCGTTCCTCGCTGTTCTTCAAGTCCAGCCCCTACGGCTCGTTCAACCACAGCCACGGCGACCAGAACGGCCTGCTGCTGTCGATCGCGAACCAGCCGCTGCTGGTCAAGGCGGGGTGGTACGACTGGTATGGTTCGCCCTACTGGAGCGACTGGTACCACCAGACCCGTTCGCAGAACGCGATCACCTTCGACGGCGGCAAGGGCCAACTGGTCAACGGCTACCGCGAGCAGTTGCTGCGCAACGGCCGCATCCTGGCCTTCGGCGCCCAGCCTTCGTACGACTACGCCGAGGGCGACGCGACCCCGGCCTACGGCGGTCAGCTGACGATGGCGCGGCGCCAGGTCTGGCACCTGCGCAACGCCGGCAACGCCATCCTGGTGCGCGACAAGCTCTCGTCCACGGTCGCCCGCACCTACGAGTGGAACTTCCACACGCCGGTGGCGATCGCGATCGAAAGCCCGACCAGCGTGAAGGTGGCGATCAACGGCCAATCGGTATGCCTGCGCCAGCTCAACCCGAACGCCAAGTTCGCGCGCTGGACCGGGCCGGCGCCCAAGCCCGGTGTGATCGAGGACCACGGCGCGTTCTACCTGCCGAATGACGGCAACTCGGTCGCCGAGTTCCTGACCCTGCTGGACGTGGGCTGCAAGCGCCCCACGGTGAGCATCAAGCCATCCGGCACCGCCCGCATCGTCACCGTCGGCGCCCAGTCGGTCACGCTGTATTAACGCGCGCACACGGCGGTCGGTGCCGCTGCCATTCAAAAATGCCCTTCCAGCCTCGTGCGGAAGGGCATTTTCTTGAGTTTCTCAGCGTTTTCGCGTCATACAATCCCTTTGCCAGGCCGTATCAAAACATTGCGCCAGCGCAAACGGGGTGGATGCTGTAGCAACTAGAGTGGGAGCTTTCCTGACGACAGTGGAGCGAAAACCCATGACGATGCGTGCTGTGATCTGCAAGGACGACCCGACCTCGCACGGCGGTAAGGTGTTGGAAGGGAACTCGTTCGCGACCGCGAACGGCCGCCCGATCGCACAGAAGGGCCACATGACCTACTGTCCGCAGTGCAAGGGCGAATTCCCCATCGTCGAGGGCCTCGCTTTCCACACATTCGCGGGGACAGGCACGGCGGTCGAGGGCATGAAGACCGCCTGTGGAGCTGAATTGATCGCGACCACGACCAAGGGTTTCATGATGATCGACGACCGGTCCGAAGCAGCGAGCCCCGCGACTGCTGACGCTGCGACCGCCGCCGCGTCGGCGGCCGTCAACCTTGGCTCCTTTCGTGCTGTGAACCGCCGCACAGGTGAACCCGTGGCGGACATGCCGTATCGTATCGACCTCCCGGACGGCTCGACTTTGCGAGGCGTGACTGATGCCGCCGGTTACACCGAGCGGGTGACAGGCCACGATCCAGCCACGGTAAGACTCCATTGGGAGGGCGTCAACATGGTCGAGGACGAGCGGCCGTAGCGGGGGCACATGGCCACCAAGCCTGACGCGACCTGCACACTTTCTCCCGCCGGTGCGGTCACGACCGTGTTGGTCGGACCGAAATGCAGGGCCACCTATGAATTCAACACCAAGGCGACCAGCGCCGGCCTGACCATTCCGTATGTCGTGGCGGTCAATGGCCAGGTGCTATCCGAGTTCGCGGCGAAGCCGGGCGCACTCGGCAAGAGCCGAAAGATCGTGATCGTTGCCGATCCGGGCAGCAGAATCGCCTTGTTCCTCAATAGCGACGTTCATCCTGCCCACCGAAAGAATCCGGTGTATGCGTTGCAGCTCGGGAGCAACGACGTCCACGTGAAAGTGACCGAAAGGAAAGGACGGATCGGTCATGAATGGCCCACGGTGGGACAGCGCTACTGCCGCACCGGACCAAAAGGCGAGGTCATCGACGTGTACGAGGCGTCGCTGACCGGCGACATCTGGATGGCGATCTCTCACGTGTACACGGCAGCCGAAGCGGACGCGCTGCTGCCCGTCGACACCTCTGCGGCTGTACGCGCCGCAGTATGCAGCATCTACGCCGGTCTACGGCGCCCGGAGCTGATCGTACACTTTCCGGCGAGTGACTCGGCGCCGGGATTGACGCTCAAAGTGGAGTTCCGCGAGGAGATGCAGGACAACGTGCGCGCCAACACGACCTGGTGCCCCTGGTTGACGGGAATCTTGCCCCGGACGCACCCCTGCGCGTATGCGGCGTTGCTCACGGAGGCGCATGCGGCCGGGGTGACGGCGGTGCGAGTGACCTCCGTCTGGCGGCCAAGTTTCGGTTCCATCGCTCACCGGGCCGGCTTGGGTCTCGACATCACATATATCGAGGGCGGTGCGAAAAAAGCCTTTTTCAACCGGGCGTTTCTGGTCAATCTTCTGGCGCCAAAGAATGGCAACGTCAGCGAGCGCGAGAAGGCGCTGTGGCGCGACTACCAGAATGCCAAGGCGGACTTGGCGGCACGAGAAAAAGAGCGTGATGCGGCGGAGCGCCAGTTCAAGCGAAACCGCGATCCCGCGCGGGTGGCTCAGCTACGCGGCGAGTTAGTCATTGCGCAGGATCGTGTGGACGTGCTATCAGGGCGGGCGGCGACCGCGCGGAAGGACTGGGACGATGAACGGAATCGAAACGAGCCCACTCTCATTCGCGGCCTGCGTGATCGGCTCAGCCAAAACCGGTCGGTCAAGCAACTGTTCGACCCGTGGTACATGGACGCCAACACGACGGACAGCATACCGCCGGTCCCGAACGAGCAACGCGTCAGCAACCAGAATGAGCGGGTTCACAACAACCATCTGCATATCACTGTTCGTGAGCCGAAAATACTATGAAATATCGGTCTCAACTCCTTGTCGCGCTAGCGATCATGATGTACTGCCAGGCTCTCCTCGCGGCAGATAGACCCTCCGGAACGCGCGTGTGGCTCGACCGGCCGTGGGAGATCCGGTATGTCCTATTCGTGGAGGAAGCGTGGCGCATGCAATCCGAAATCACAGCAGGGCTGAAGAGTAACCTGGAAAAGGCAGCGCCCGGGAACCGGAATGTATACCTGCACGCGGCGGAACTGTTCGCACCGACCATCAAACTCGCCGTTCCCGGATCTGAAACGGTTGCCGTGGTCTTGCTTCGTTTCGACCGGTTAGGCCATGTCATCACGAAAAATCGGAGCCTGCAAAAGATGACGGCAAAAAGGAACTTGCTGGATGATCTCGTGCTGATCCGTGACGAGTCGCCCGGTGGAAAACCGTACTACTTCGCCGACTGGTCTCAGGGAATCCCGGGCGATGTGGGTTTCTCGCCTGCGGTCTGCACCCTTCAGGACATGCGCCGGTATCAGGACGGCTGGAATATCGACGGCTATTCCGGAAATTTCGGATGCCGCGAGTGGACTGCCCAGCTTTATGATCGCACTGCGCCTTACATCGACGTGACGACCTACGCATCGCACGGCAATTTCATCGGGGAATTCGTTGGCTGGTCGCGCTTCGAGGACCCACCGAAGCCCGTGATAGGCCAACAGCAACAAGTCTGGCTCTGCCTGCACGAATGCCCGGCGGGCGAAAAGCCCGGGGTGATACCGGACATTAAGGCATGGACCCGCAGGCACGGCTACCCGATGCCGGAGCGCCCTCCGAAGCAGCCGCTGTACCCGAACGCCGACTTCCAGGACGACCTCAACGAGTAGGGCAGCGCGCGCCAAGGCGCGCACGATATTGTGCTTGTGAACAGGTGCGCGCAGTCGCGTGGGATAGAATCGCCTCGGCTGATCAACCATCAGGGGCACCATGCGCAAGCAGTTCTCCATCGCTTTCATCGTGCGCGATCCACTGCCATCCGGCACCGCCCGCATCGTCACCGTCGGCGCCCAGTCGGTCACGCTGTACTGAGTTGCGCTCGCGGCGGCCACCGTGCCCGCCCTCCCGAAAATGTCCTTCCAGCCTCGGCCGGAAGGACATTTTTTTAGGCGCTGTCACCGTTGTCTGTTGGACGTGTGAACTGCTGAGTATTGCCGTTGTCTGACGTCGGTCTGCACAGATGACGGAGGCTCGGATGGAAGCGCCACGCTTCAGGAAGTGGCTGTCGCAGGTGGCGGTGCTGAGCAAGCGGCAGCGGGCACAGCTGCAAGAGGTTCTCAGGCCGGCGCTCGCCCTGGATCGCCTCGCGGTGGCAATCGACGCCACCACGCCGCAGGGCTGTCCACATTGCCAATCCGGCCGCTGGCACCGCCACGGTCGCGACCGCGGCCTGCAACGCTACCGCTGTTGCGCTTGCGGCAGGACCTTCAGCGGCCTGACCGGCACGCCCCTTTCGGGGCTGCGCCACCGTGCGCATTGGCTGGATTACCTCGACAGGATGCTCGAGGCCAAGTCGGTCCGGGCGTCGGCACGCGCCGTTGGCGTCCATCGCAACACGAGCTTTCGCTGGCGCCATCGGTTCCTGGCGCTCACCCGCCACGACCGTCCCGCCGGGCTCCGGGGGATCGCCGAGGCCGACGAGATGTTCTTCCTGGAGTCGCAAAAGGGTTCGCGCAAGCTTGACAGGCCCGCGCGCAAACGCGGCGGCGTGGCCCGGTGGCGCGGGATCAACCGCGACCATGACTGCGTGCTGGTCGCCCGCGACCGCACCGGCGCGACCTTCGATTTCGTCACCGGCCGCGGCGCGCTCACGAGCGCCCAGTTGCACCGGCACCTGCTGCCACGTCTCGACAGGGATGTGTTGCTGGTGACCGACTCGCATGCGGCCTACCGCGCCTTCGCGCATGAGGCGGGGATCTCCCATGAGGCGGTGAACCTGCGCGCGGGTGAACGGGCGCGCGGCGCCATCCACGTGCAGAACGTGAACGCCTACCACAGACGCTTTCGGCAGTGGCTCGCACGCTTCAATGGCGTGGCATCGCGCTACCTGTCGCACTACCTCGG
>FWWL01006612.1_pt1 | contig 16608 bp, 14 predicted proteins | sample 2228331 | NCBI WGS metagenome assembly FWWL01 (sample SAMEA103939775, study PRJEB20133) | metagenome
AAAGCCCCCCTGCTCCCCTGCTCCCCCGCACCCTAAATCATTTTATTTGTAAATCCCATTTATACTTTTGTGCTAATATAGAGCCATCATTTCCATCATTTATAGATTAGTTAAGATTGGCGAACGTTGGCAAAACCACCCAGCTAATCAGCACAGAAAACCAAAGATTCGATGGATTGTCAAAGGTTCCTCAAATCGGAACTTTATCCAGATCCACCACGTCTGACAGTGAATAAAGAACAAAACACACAGAACCTACGCACTTACTTCCAAAATCAGAGCAACCACCCTTGACCCTTGACAAGCTCAAGGCAAGGACTGGGTGATTGCCCCTACAAAACCCTAACGATAGATCGAAGTGCGTAAGTCCTAACCAAATCCTAACCAAGGTGGCCATTTGCCAACTTAGTCACTAATCGGCTATAAATCATCTCTAAATCATCTCTTAGAATAAAGAACGATTTAATGGGTGTAGTAGCCAAAACTGGCCGATCGCCTATAAAATCAAAGCGTATTGTCAAATCTTGGCCAAATCTTTGTCAAAGAGGAGGCAATATTGCCAGCGGAGATGCTAAATTAACATTCAAGGTTTTCTACCAGGTCTGCCTCGGCAGCACAAACCAGGAAAACACGAACACGGATGAGGAGTGAAATACGTTCATGGTTCAAATACTTGGTCAAATTAACGATACTCTGACCCTGGGGGAAGATACAATCCCAGCGGTAGATACAGTCTTCGGTCTAGACGGCAGTGATATTCTCACTACATCAACCCTCGGCGGCAGCGTACTCTACGGAAATAGAGACAACGACTCTCTAACCTCACGGGCTGCGGGAAACATTCTTTATGGCGGTCAAGAAAACGATCGCTTGCTCAGTTTAGCCGGTGGTAGCTTGTTCTTTGGGGACTTAGGCGACGATCTGTTTGAAGCTTTCGATGGCACCGGCAAAGATACCGTCTATGGTGGCACCAGTACAGGAGACCTCAATGATGGCGGTGATGTCTTCAACTTTGGTAATGCCAACGGTGGTGGCAACCTAGGATTTGGCAACGCTGGGGATGACTTCCTGAGTGGATCTGGATTGGGCAGCGACACTCTCTACGGTGGCAAAGGCGACGACACCATCCAGGTCGTGGAACTCTCTGCCTCTGGAACCGCTGGTGGTGGTACGGGTGGATTTGTGCCTCAAAACACTGTCATCAGCAATATCGGAATTCGTACAGGCAATATTGCTGGTGGTACTGTCTCTCCAACTACTGGTGCGGTCGGTGTTGTCACCACATCTGACGCAAATCCTCCCAATAACCCTGGTAGAAACTATCTCTCCGGCGACCTCGGTAAGGACTTGGTAATTGGTCTAGGCGATCGCGACACCCTCCTTGGTGGAGAAGAAAACGATACCCTGATGCTGCTGGGTAGTATCGCGAATCCTGCTAACAACAACACCTCGTTGGAGGGTGGTACTGTTAATTTGAATGGTGTACCGCAAAATGCTCTCCTCGATGGCGGCAATGGCAACGACAGCTTAATTGCCTTCGGTGGCTTACGCGGCAGAAATACCCTGCTGGGCGGTGAAGGCATTGACACCATCTACAACTATGGCGTCCAAAGTCATGTTGAAGGCGGCGCTGGCAACGACATCTTAGTGATGGATAATGCTTTCGGTGTCTTTGGTCGCAGCACCCTCATGGGTGGTGCTGGCGATGACTCCATTAACGTCGCCGGATCTGGTGGCACTAACCTGCTATACGGTGATGTCGGCAATGACACCTTGGTCGGTAGTAACCCCACTGGTACTGGCCCTGGCGATACCTTATATGGTGGTGATGCCGCTAATGCCGACACTGGGAATGACTCATTGACTGCTGGCGCCCGCAGCTTGATGTTTGGTCAACAAGGCAATGACACCTTAGTTGGTACTGGAAACAATGCCAGCCTCTATGGTGGTCAAGGAACCGATAGCTTAGTGGCGACTGCTAACTCCTACCTGTCCGGGGATTTGGGTAATGACACTCTGAATGTCACTGGATCTGGCAATACCTTACTCGGTGGTGAGGGTAATGACTCTCTATTTGGTCTGAATGGCACTGGAAACATCCTGAACGGTGGTGCCGGAAATGACATTCTGGTTGCTGGTAACGAGACCGATACTTTGATCGGTGGGGAAGGAAATGACTTCTTTATCGGTAGCGCTGGTGCTGACACCCTGGGTGGTGAAGCCAATCGTCAGGGTTCTGACACCCTGTATGGTGGTGTCGGTGCCGATCTTCTGATTGGTCGTGCTGGTTTCGATGGTTTCTACTATGCCAGCAACGGCGAGATCGGCGATACCATAACCGCTTTTGAAACGGGTCTCGATAAGATTTACCTGCGCTCTACGGCATTCGGTAATGTTGATGCACAGGGTGTCACAGTAGCTAACTTAGCTGTACCGGGTCAAAGCTTGCGTACCAACTTAGACTTCTTCTCGGTTCCTGCCAACCAAGACTACACCAGTCTCAACGGCACATTCTCCGGTGGTTCGACTACTCTGCCAGCGATCGTCTTTGACTCCAATCCCGGTGGTGGTGGTATTCTCTACTGGGATCCTCTCGGTGGTGGTACTGCCAATACTGGCGGCGCTGGCTTGTCGGTGATCGCAACGATTCAAAGCGGTACTGTCAATGTCAACGACATCGTAATCTTCTAATTCTCAGACTCAGTAACATGGGCAGGGATGGGTGGAAAACAGCGATGGTTTTAACACCTATCACGACATAAAGCTAAGTCCCGGTAGGGGACTGCTGAATTGAGAAAAATCCCCGGATTTTCCCAAAGTCCGGGAATTTTTTTTCCCTCGTTCTTTTTGTCGGGTGGGCTGTCAATTACAGCGGTTTTCTGCCCTTGTAAACCACACCCGTCGGGGATTAAAATGATGGCGGCCTCATAGCGCAAGTCGGTTATAGTTATTTCAATTGTGATTGATACAAAGCTTTGGGGGCGCAAGCATTGCGCCCCTACAACATAAATTTATTTACTGTAGGGGCGCAATGCTTGCGCCCCGATATAATTTTATCCATCTTACTTGAAAGCTTCTTGTAGGGTGGGCAATATCTTGCCCACCCTACGACTCTTTTACTAATCATGCTTGGTAGGGGTCAACGGCTGTTGACCCGCACAGAATTTTAGTCGAATGCTTCTTGTAGGGTAGGCAATATCTTGCCCACCCTACGAATGGTTAGGTGCGATTGTGATTAAATCTCGTATTCGATAACTGTGACAATAGCCAGGGTAATTTCTAACACGATCGAATCGGATACATGGCCTAATTTACGAATGAATCTTTTCACATCTACGCCTCTAAGCTGTAGAGCATCAATTGCCGAAAGCTTGGTTAAACCAGTGGTGGGGTTTGGTTCAATTTTAACGTGCCAAAAGTTTTGCTCAAAATATGGTTTCCAATCGGTAATTGGGGCAACAAGCTTAATCGGTAATTTACCCGCTGCATTAGAACTAATCACCACAGCCGGACGCACTTTTTTAATTTCCGCACCAAGAGTCGGAGCAAAATTAACTAACCAAATTTCTCCCCGTAATGGTGTCTCAGGATTAGTAGTCAATGATGTCACCTGACATTAACTCTTGCCACTCAGAATATTCTTGGTAATGATCGACCATTGCTTCCGCTTGACTTTGCAGAATCTGCCGACGTTGGGCGATCGGTAATTTGAGAAAAGCCTGACGCTGGTCTAAGGAGAGGTTTTGCGCTCGATCGCCAGAATTAGTAACAGCCCCCTCTGTAACTAGGACAACCACCTCTACCGTCTGACCCACTGAAAGGCTGGGAGTTTGTATTTCAATTTTATTCCCCGGTAAAACTGTTGCCGTTAAATATAAAGTTGATTTCATAAGCCTATTCTGATTCATTTAAGCTTTTTGTAGGGTGGGCAAAATCTTGCCCACTCTACCAGATATATAGCAAAATCTTGCCCACCCTACCAGATATTAGGATGGCAACCGAACTTGATTACCAATTAAGGATAAAAACGCATTGCCGAAATGCTGAATTTCCAGGAAACCCAATGGTTCAGCGGGTTTATAAATCCTAAAAGTTTTCATAATTCCCAAGGTGGCGGCACTTTCTAATGGGCCAATAAATCGACAATCTCGATCTAGAAAATAGGGTTGTTGTGCCCAATAAGCCATTTGTTTGGCATTTAAAAAATAGCAGCCAGAATGGGGGTTGAGAGCGCGACGAAATAGCACCGGCTGCTCCATAATAAATCCCTTGAGTTCTGGTTTTTCTTGCACATTTTGAAATTGCTCCGTGGCTTGGGAAATTATGTCTCCATCTACATAAGCTTTAGTGATGGGGTTTAAGGCGCCGATTTCATAGCGATTGGGTTGGAGCAGATTTTTGTCTCCTGCTTGTTTGGTAAACCAATTTAATTTGATGAAAAACCAAGGGTCACGTAGGACTAAATCATCTTCTAAATAACAATAGTAGTCATAGTGACCGAGGCGATCGCGCAACAGGGCTTGACATTCAAATGCTAACATCATTGGTTCCGCATTAGTGGGATGATGATGATAGAAATTTTTCGGGATTGGCAGTTGGTCTAAAACATGGCAATTTTGCGTGGTACAAACGACAATATCAACATCTGATGCTTGCGGTTGATTTACCGGCAAAGCCACACATTGAGCAATATCAATCAGGCATTGAGCTTGACTAAATACTCCGCGTAAATTGGTTAAGCAATTGCTTAAAGCAGTAATCCGAGGTCGAGGGTCTTTAGAGAGAGAACCATGTTTTCCCCCGCCTTCCGAGTTGAAGTAATGAGCGATGGTAAAGAGAATTTTCATGGTTTTTAATCAATAAACAACTCTGGAACCCGCTCGCGCAATTCTCGGTTTAATTCCGGTAGGCGATCGCGCATTTCACAATACCAATTAAACCGTTGGCGGTAATGCTGATAAAGCAGGCGATTTTTAGCCACCCATTCATAAGCATTACTGGCTAAATATTGCCGCATTTCCTGGTTTTTAATCAGTGCTTCTAGCTTCAGTTCAAACTCTTCAGGCGAGCGATAAATTAAGCCAGTTTTTCCCTCAATAATGCTGTTTTCATAGACCGTCGGACTGGCCAATACTGCCACCCCATGACCGGCAGATTCAATAAACTTAAGGTCAGATTTCATGCTGTTAACCCGGTTAAAATTGAGGGGCAACAAAGCAATATCACAAGTATGAAGAATTTCCTGATATCGCTCATAAGCACAAAATGGCTCAAATTCTTTATGAGGAATTGCCAAAGCCTGATAAAATTGTTGGTCATGGAGCACTTTGACTTTTACTCGTGGCGAATGCTGGGCCAACACCCGATTTAAGGCTGGCATGATAGGTTGCCAATCTGCTTCTCGGTTTAATGCCCCAAAAAAGATGGTTACGGTGTCTTTGGCGTAGGTGCGGGGTGGGGGCAAATAGGCAAGCTGATTGGGAAATACCGCCACATGAGGATTATGTTGGCGCAAGTATTCCGCCAGGGGTGCGGTGGAAGTTTGGACACAGTGGCAACCTCGGTAACTGAGAAACCGATTTTGGGCATATTCCGGTCGTCGCCGGGGGTCATCATCAATTTCCGCCACGATTAAATAATCCTTTTGCAAAAGTTGTCTGAGTTTTGGCAGGTAGTGGGGATAAGTCATAATGGTGCGCTGCCAGATAAATACTTTTTCTTCCCCAGGTAACCCGACATTTAAATCCGCCGATCTGACGCTGGAGATGGTGCGAACTCCGGGAATTGTGGCGCTGAAGCGATCGGGTTCTAAGACTCGGACGCGATCGCAGGCAGTAGGAGCCATTAAAATAGTTTGAATCAGCAATCGTCTGGGTGCTTCTGGAGACTTGCTGGCCCGGACTATATATTGAGTAGCTTTGGTTTGGGTGGCAAAGGTAGCCGGTGAAATGCCCAACCCTTGTAAAGCCGGTGCCATAATTTGTTGAAACTGCTCAAATTCGGGGGTGTTTTGGCCTTTGGTCTGAATTTCGTAGATATATAATCCCGCTTGCGTGAATAGTTGCTTGATACTTTCTAAGGTGAAAAAGCGCAACGGTAAAGGCGATTTCCCGGCGATCGCCTGACTCTCTTCCGGTTCCCATTTTCCGCGCAGGAGTTTAACAATCCGGTGCCAATGTTGGGTGTTAGGAATATTGGCCAAAACTTGACCATCGGGTTTCAGCCAATTGGCCGATTGCTTGAGAATTTTCCAAGGATTAATCACCTGGGGAAAAATATCATTGAAAATAATACAGTCAACGGTGCCATTGGTGATTTCCGTGGTAGATAAATCCAGACTATCTAAATCAGTGGCGATCGCCAGATCCAACTTTGACTCGGCGATTTTGGCTTGGTCAGCATTTTGGTCAATGCCAACATACAAGCAATTCGGATTAATCCGTTTATACTCTGCCCCAGTTTCCCCCGTACCACAGCCAAATTCCAGAATAATATTCGCATCTGCTGGAATCAGTTTCAGCAAATCCAGATTCACCTTTTGTATCCGCTCCATATTTTTAGAGTAATTTAATGCTCATTTTATAATAGTTGGCTGTTTTTAAAACAACTCGGGAAAGCGAGTGCGCAATTGTTGATTTAATTCCGGCAGGCGATCGCGCATTTCACAATACCAATTAAACCGTTGACGATAATGTTGGGAAAGTAAGCGATTGTGAGACACCCACTCATAAGCATTTGCTGCCAAATTTCGCCGCAATTGAGTATTAACAATTAACTCTTCTAACTTGAGGGCAAAATCTTCAGGCGAGCGATAAATTAACCCGGTTTCCCCTTCAATAATGGTTTTTTCATACACCGTGGGACTTGCCAACACTGTCACCCCATGTCCAGCACATTCAATAAACTTCAAATCCGATTTCATCTGATTAAACCGAGTCGGGTTTAAAGGCAATAGAGCAATATCACAAGTTCTTAAAATTTCTTGATATCGCTCATAAGGACAAATGGGTTCAAATTGTTTTTGCGTGGTCGGCAAAGCCGCAAAAAATTGCTGATCATAAATTACCTGAAAACGCAGTCGATTTTGATATTTATGTATCAGGCGGTTAATTGCAGGCATAATCGGTTGCCAATCTTCTTCGCGCCGAAATGCCCCAAAAAATATCGTCACCGAATTATCTTCAACATTATACGTACGAGGGGCGGGCAAATAGGGCAAATGATTAGGAAAAACTGCTACATTAGGATTAAATTCCCGTAAATATTCTGCCAGGGTTTCCGTAGAAGTTTGCACACAGTGACAACCCCGGAAATTAAAAAACTGACCCTGGGCATATTCGGGACGCCATAACGGATCGTCATCGGTTTCGGCGACAATTAAATAATCTCGTTCTAGTAAAGCTTTAATCTTAGGAATATCGCCGGGATAACTCAGCATTGACCGCTGCCAAATAAAGACCTTTTCTTCTTGAGGTAGGGCAATATTTAAATCAGCAGTTTTCACCGTTGCCACGGTTCTAACTCCGGGAATTGTCCGGGTTAAAGCATCGGGTTCAATGACTCTAATTCTATAAACTGGCCATGAACCCATCATATTAGTTTGAATCAGTAAACGACGGGGCGATTTAGTGGATTTTGTCGCGCGAACTATATATTGAAACGCCCCAGTTTCCGTGGCAAATATAGTGGGATTAATTCCTAATGCTTGAATTACTGGCGTCATAATTTGTTGAAATCGATGATATTCTTCCGCTTGGCGTCCAATGGTTTGAATTTCATCGATTTGTAATCCCGCTTGGATAAATAGTTGTTTAATACTATCTAAGGTGAAAAAATGCAGGTGAGTGCGGTCTAAGATACCTTCGTCTTGGTATTCCCATTGTCCCGCTAAAAGACGGACCAGCGCTCGCCAATGTTGAATATTAGGGATACAAGCAAGGACTTCACCGTCATCTTTTAACCATTGACAATGGTGTTTCAAGGTCGTCCAAGGGTCGATTGTATGTTCCAAAACATCCCCATAGACCAAACAATCAACAGTCCCCTGGGGAATGTTAATATCTGTTTCTAGATTTTCGGCATTGCTGACAATTACTCGGTCAATTCTGGTGGCGGCAATTTCCGCCGCTTGGGGATTAATTTCTATGCCAATATATTGACCATGAGGATTAACCCGTTTATATTCCTGACCTAATGCCCCGGCGCCACAACCCACTTCCACGATGACTTGGGCATCACCGGGTAGCAGTTTGAGTAAGGTGGGGTTGATGCGATCGTAGTAATCTAAATTAGCAGCATTCATTTGATATCATTTGATAATTGTTATTAGTTGGTGGTTGGTGGTTGGTTTGGTGGTTGGTGGTTGGTTGTTGTTGATTGTTGGTTCCTGAAAAAACCTAATAAATAATCATTAAATTTCCAGAAAGAGCCAATATGTAGATTTTTATTGGCTTAAATAGTGATGGTTTTTTGTTATTATATATTGGGATATTTTTCTGTATTTGTTGATGTTTTAAAAACCAACAACCAACAACCAACAACCAACAAGATTGTTAATTGTTAATTATTTCCGGAGTTTAACTCTCAGCCAAAGCCGCAATTACTCGCTCGTGAATTGTGCCATTACTGACGACTACTCCCCGGTTATTCATCATCTTGCTGCCATCAGCAAAATTTAAAGGCTGACCATACATATCCGAGACTCGACCACCGGCTTCTTCCACCACGATCGCCCCGGCGGCATGATCCCAAATATTCTCCCGATAATCGGGGTATTTGGGCGAAGGCAACCGCAAGTATAACGCCGCTTTTCCAGAAGCCACAATGCCATATTTCGCCTGAGAATCCACTCGGAATGACTCCGTAGTAATCCCCACTGCTTGCGCGATCGCATTTTGCTTAGACTGGTCGCCGTGGGCAGCTTCCACACTTTCCACAAATCGGAAATTAGCCACATCATCTGCCGTCACCACCTGCAACGGTTGGGGTTCACCCCCGGACAGGGGAACCATTGTCGCCCCCTCCCCCCGGACGGCCACATAAAGCGCCCCGGTTTGTCCCCCATCCAGGGGCATTGCCGGACAAGCCAAAACCCCCACTTTTACCTCGCCATTTTCCACCAAAGCTAAAGCCACCGCATATTGATCTTGACGCAAGAATCCTTTTGTGCCATCAATCGGATCCAAAGTCCAGTAGCGAGATGAAACTTGACCATTGCCATGATCGATCCAACGAGTCACATCTTCTGGGGTGGCATCCGGTGACCATGCCTGGACATAATGGGTCACTTGGGCTAAAGTTTCCGCCATCTCCGGTTTGCGTAATTCCTTGGCATCTTCTTCCCCCACCACCGGATCGTCGGGAAATGCTGCCGCCAAAGCTTGACAAATAATTGCCTGAGCGCCAAAATCCGCCACGGTCACGGGGCTTTTATCTTTTTTTTCGATCGCCTGGGGAATATCCGCCCGGACTTGTTCGCAGAGTTTGGCCGCTGCGGTGGCGGCAGCGATCGCTACTTCTTTTTCTTTTGCGTAAGTCATAATAGATAATTAGGTTGGATTGGAAGAGTGAAAAACTTGTCTGTCGATTTAGATGCCTCCGCACAGATCGAGAGAATTGTCTTTCAAATAAGCCCTCATTACTTTAGCAAATCCACATAATTGAGGAAAGAGGAAAATTCTCTTTTTTTTCTCTACTCTCTACTCTTTCCTCTCTACTCTCTCCTCTGTTTATATAACTTTGGTCGCCACTGCATTCCCCATGAAATATTCTCTCGCCATCAACACAACGACTGCCGAACTAGGCTTATGTCTCAGCGATTTTCGGGCAGACTTTCGCTGTCAAACTTGGAACTTAGGACAGGAACTATCCACCCTAATGCATCAATATCTGGCTGAGTTTGTCCAGCCGCAAACCTGGCAAGATTTCCAGTGGCTTGCCGTCGCCAAAGGACCGGGAGGTTTTACCGGGACTCGGATCGGTATAGTAACAGCCCGAACTCTAGCGCAGCAGTTAGAAATACCTTTATTTGCAATTTCCACCTTAGCGGCGGTGGCTTGGTCGGCGGTACATCCCATCTGGCATCCCATCCCCACCAAGGCCGTAGAATTGCCTCAGTTGTCGGTGGCAGAGGAGGAAAACATGGGCTGGTCAGGAGAGAAAAGCGATCGGGTCATCGCCGTACAAATGCCCGCCCAACGGGGTGAATTATTTGTGGCAATTTATAGGGTAAATGCTCAGGGCATAGAGGCACTTTTAGGGGATACGGTGATCACCCCGCAAGCATGGCAAGAAACCTTGAGTCAATGGCATCACCTGGAGCAAAAGATTTCCCTTCCGCCCGGTGCTGGTGCCTCCGTTGCCAGCATCTTGCGACTTGCGGATTTGCAGTGGCAACAGGGCAAACGACCTCACTGGTCAGATGCCCTGCCGTTTTACGGTCAACATCCGGTTGCTTTGTGAAGCTTCCAGGGAAAAGTCAAAATGCTGTCTCAGCTTTTCGTCAGTTGCGATCCTTTTCGGAAAGAAAAATAGCCCGCGATTAATCCGCGATTAATTAATATTAATTAAATATTAATTAATTAATTAATTGGCACTCGATTCATCGGTGCTACTAGATGAATTAGTCGCTGCGGCTTTTTCTTTTTCCCGCTGTTCTCGCTTTTTCTTGGCTGCTGCCAGGATATCCTGCATGACTTGCCTGGTCTGGTTCATTTTTTCCAAGTTACTGGAATACAGTTCCAAGTCTTTAGTGATTCTCTCTGCGGGCAAATTTAGGGCGGCAGAGATTTTTTCCAAGGCGGCAGTGCGCTGCTTCTCGTCTTTAAGCATTTCGGGATTGACTATTTCCAAAATGCTGAATAGACCAATAGCAAATATACGACTGTATTTAAATTTAGGATTAGCCGCGATCGCATCGAGAACCCCTTGGAGTTCACCGGACTCTGGCAGATTAATTTCTTTACTCAGCCATGCTAATAACTTCTCCGGGGGGAGAGTTTTGGCAAATTCTTGTAATTTTTGAGCATCTTGGCGACATTTTTGGGGATCTTGTTCTACAGCTTGACAAATAGCATTGAAAATAGAAGTCAGATCCGCTTCGGGACGATAGCCTTGCATAAAGCGGTCATAAGAAGTCACGACCCCCAGGGCATAAATGGGGTCATAGCGAAAATCTACATTGACCGAAAGTAAATGCATCTCGACCATCAACTCTTCCACAAATCGTCTGTAGATGGAGTTGATCGGACGAGAGTGCATCGTGTAAAAGGCTCGTTTGGTATCTGATACTGTGCGGACGTTATTATTCACACTGGTAGCTATGAAAAGGGACGCGATCCCATTGTCCCCTGTTCGAGGCACTTTGCCAAGAAAATTACTGGCGATCGCTTTCCACCTGGTTGCCAGATTTACTGGAAGGCGGGCAGAAATCTGAGATTTCAGACTATTTAGAAAAATCTAAAATCCCAAATTCCCGATCAACCACTGATACTACTGGGGGTTGCTTCCAGAGCTTCTTCCTCTGTGTCAAAGATTTCAAACACTGAATCCATCATAGTCACCTCAAAAACCAACTTGGCTTCTGGGTGAACATTACAAATTCTGAAGCTACCTTTCACTTTGTCAGCATCCCGCATTCCTGCCACCAAAGAAGTCAGACCAGAGCTATCAATAAAGTTAACCTGGCCTAAATTAACGACAATATGACGGCTAAGTTTAGAAATACATTCCTGCAACTTGAGACGAAATTGCCAAGCGGTGGTAATGTCAAGCCGCCCAGTTGGGGCTAAGACAATCACCTTAGTCCCATCTGGGGTACTGTGTTCTTTTTGCTCGATGTGGATCACAGAGCCTCCCTAATACGCTAATTGCCTACCTGCCTTCAGTAGTTTAGCTTAACCTTTAGAGGTAGTGTCACTTTGACTCCATTCTGCCCAATTTTGTGGCTTTAAGAAAAATTCCGTTAATTGGGCTTCTGGGGTATTGGGTTCTGGTTCATAGCCATATTCCCAACGTACCAAAGGGGGCAGAGACATCAAAATTGACTCCGTGCGGCCATTGGTCTGGAGACCAAAGATCGTCCCGCGATCGTACACCAGGTTAAACTCTACATAACGACCCCGACGATACAGTTGGAAATTCCGTTCGCGATCGCCATAAGCCATACCACGGCGCCGTTGCACAATCGGCACATAAGCGGGTAAAAAAGCCTTGGCACAATCTTGCACAAAAGCAAACAACTCTTCCCAGCCGCGAGGTTCAGGCGCACCAATTTTTTTACTATACTCAGCAGCAGCCTTCGTCGGATGTGGTCCGCGATACAATTCTCCTTGACCATCTTGGTAATCAAAGAAAATCCCGCCCACCCCGCGCATTTCTTGACGATGGTTCAAATAAAAATACTCATCGCACCAACGCTTAAACACCTGATAATACTCTGGGTGGTGAGCATCACAAACTTTTTTCAAAGTTTGGTGTAAATGCGCCGCATCTTCAGCAAACGGATAATAAGGGGTTAAATCCATACCGCCCCCAAACCACCAAACCGGGCCGGCTTCAAAATAACGATAGTTGAGGTGTACCGTGGGCACATAAGGGTTGCGGGGGTGTAACACCATTGAAGTCCCGGTAGCATAAAAACTTTGACCTTCGGCTTCTGGACGTTGTTTTAAAATCGAGGGAGGTAACTGGTGTCCCCAGACTTCGGAAAAGTTCACGCCACCTTGTTCAAACACATCCCCCTCACGCATCACTCTAGAGCGACCACCGCCACCTTCTGGGCGTTCCCAAGTATCTTGTTTAAATGTGCCAACGCCATCGACTTCGGTTAAGCCCTGACAAATCTCATCTTGGATCGATCGCATAAACTCGCTGACCCGTTCGCGGGAGTTTTCCGGGGGCAAAAACTTATTTGGAACTGTCTCAGTCTGGGGAGAAACCATGATCATCCTAACAAAACCTCCTGTACCGTCTATCTGTTTTACAACTGCGCCCATGCTCTGACACAACATGGCCTGGATGACAAAGCTATTTTATGGGCTAGATGCCCTGAATTGAGAACGTGGTTAAGAATTCTTAAAATTTTATCTGTGAATCACTATATATTTATATTTTAATTCACAAATCTTGCTTCACAAATCTACATAATACGCAAAGAAAAGATACATTGGTAAGTAAGTAAAAATTCATACAATTCTGAGCAGGGGTTGCCACAATCTGGCCAGAGAGTTCCTCTAGACCACCCCTGCTTATCTAAAATTACCCAAAAATTAAACTGCCCAGGGTGGAGAACCTTATGTCCATACAACTGAGTGAACAATCTGTCTTAGAAGTCTTGCAACCTGTTCAAGACCCCGAACTACAAAAAAGTTTGGTGGACTTAAACATGATTCGCAATGTCAAAATCATCGACGATCAAGTCAGCTTTACCTTAGTCTTGACCACCCCAGCTTGTCCGTTACGCGAATTTATCGTTGAAGACTGCCAAAAAGCGGTTCGTACCTTACCTGGGGTTAAAGATGTCACCGTAGAAGTCACCGCCGAGACCCCCCAACAGAAATCCTTGCCAGACCGTCAAGGTATTGATGGGGTGAAAAATATTATCGCCATCTCCAGTGGCAAAGGTGGTGTTGGCAAGAGCACCGTGGCCGTGAACGTGGCCGTATCCCTCGCCGCTGCGGGGGCGAAAGTCGGATTGTTGGACGCGGATATTTACGGCCCCAACGCCCCGACGATGCTAGGGTTAAGCGAAGCTCAAGTCATGGTACGCCAAGGGACTCAAGGAGAGGTGCTCGAACCCGCTTTTAATTATGGGGTGAAATTGGTCTCAATGGCCTTTTTGATTGACAAGGATCAGCCCGTGATTTGGCGTGGCCCGATGTTAAATGGGGTGATTCGCCAGTTTCTCTATCAAGTGCAGTGGGGCGACCTGGACTATTTGATTGTGGACTTACCTCCGGGAACCGGAGATGCTCAATTAACGATGGTGCAGGCTGTGCCAATGGCCGGGGCAGTCATTGTCAGTACCCCACAAACCGTGGCCTTGTTAGATGCGCGGAAAGGCTTAAAAATGTTCCAGCAGCTTAATGTACCCGTGCTGGGCATTGTGGAAAATATGAGTTATTTTATCCCCCCAGATTTACCAGATAAGCAATATGACATCTTTGGGTCCGGCGGTGGGGAAAAAACATCCCAAGAATTAGGGGTGCCTTTGCTCGGTTGTGTGCCCTTAGAAATCAGCTTACGAGAAGGGGGCGATACCGGATTGCCTATTGTGGTCGGTTCTCCAGAGTCCGCTTCAGCTAAGGCACTGCGTGCAATTGCCCAAAAAATTGCCGCGAAAGTTTCCGTGGCAGCCCTGACCTAAATTGTAATGTAATGACTAAACAGGTAGGGGCAGGTTTTAAGTCTGCTCCTACAAATGTTTTATATCAATCAAAAGTTCAGATCGCGAAACAGATCGCCTATCGGGGCAATTGATGAATTGCCCCAACTCCCCTGGCTGAAAAATATGGCTGAAAAATAGCGGGTTGGGCGCTGTGTTGCAGAAATGCCCAGAAATGCTCAGAAATGCCCAGAAATTGCTAGAAATTGCTAGAAATTACCAGAAATTGCTAGAAATTACCAGAAATTGCTAGAAACTGATATCACTTCTGGTTTTTTTATGATTATTCTGTAATCATTTAGGCAGAAATCCGATTGGGTGAATCAAACATCATCTGGATTGCCTGGGTGAAATTTTTAACTAAAATCTAACTAAAATTTTAGGTGATATATTTTAGATTTAAGTTCTTTGGTTCTTTCCCCATACGGCGAAAATATGTTACACAATTCTGTTGGAAAAATTTGGCTTGGCAAGCGAAAGCGTCAGCTTAGTTTATTATTCTTCCAATCCTTACAGGATATCGATTGGGTGCTGATGATTCTGTCAGTTGTCCTGACTCTGATTGGTACAGTGGCCATCCACAGTACAGAACTAGATACGCCAGATTACCACACCTCGTTTCAGCACACTTTTGTTGGTGCCATTGGTCTAGGTTTGGCCTTGATGATCGCCCGCTCAAATTATCAGAATCTGCTGAATTGGAAGTGGGTAATCTATGGCGTCACGAATATTTCTTTGCTGCTGGTGATGTTTATCGGCACCACGGCATTGGGGGCGCAACGCTGGATTACCATTGGCGGATTTAATGTTCAGCCCTCGGAGTTTGCTAAGTTAGGGATGATTATTACCCTGGCGGCTCTCCTGGAGTCGAGTACCGCTGAAAGTATCCCGGCAATTGTGAAAAGTCTTTTGATCACTGCGGTTCCGTGGTTGCTGGTATTTTTACAACCGGATTTGGGGACTTCTCTGGTTTTTGCGGCGATTATCTTGGCCATGCTCTATTGGGGAAACGCTAAACTCGGTTGGGTGGTGCTGATGGTTTCGCCTTTGGTGTCGGCTATTTTGTTTGGGGTCTATTTTCCCGCCTGGTTGGTTTGGGTGAACCTGATGGGAGTGGTGGCTTGGTTTAGTTTTTCCTGGCGTTGGTTCAGCGCATTCTTGGCTACGTCGTTCAATGTGATTTGCAGTGAACTGGGCGTAGTCTTGTGGGGTTTGCTGAAGGATTATCAGCGCGATCGCTTGATTTTATTTTTGACTCCAGAAAAAGATCCCCTCGGCGGTGGCTATCATTTGATTCAATCTCGGATTGCTATTGGTTCTGGACAACTCTGGGGACGCGGATTGTTTCAAGGAAGTCAAACCCAAGGGTCTTTTATTCCTGAGCAACATACGGATTTTATCTTTTCGGCGATCGGCGAGGAGTTTGGTTTTGTTGGCGCGGTCTGCTTGATTCTGCTGTTTTGGGTGTTTTGCCTGCGTTTGGTGATCATCGCCAGTACAGCCCCAGATAATTTTGGCTCGTTGATCTGTATTGGCACTCTGGCTATGATTGTGTTTCAGTTGTTGGTGAACTTGGGCATGACCATTGGTTTGGCGCCGGTGACGGGAATTCCCCTGCCTTGGATCAGTTACGGGCGTTCGGCTTTGTTGACTAATTTTATGGCGCTCGGGATTGTGGAGTCAGTGGCGCGGCAACGTCCTAAGAAGCGATCGCAATATTAGATATTAGACGCAATATTAGACGTAGCAACACTGGATATGAGAAATCCGGTTTCTGAGTCTGTCCCGGTTAATCGCCAACAATTTTTCCGGCCAGGGCTTTCGCCCTAGGTTGTAAACTAGGTAAATGTCTATCATTCCTTTGAAGAAATTATGATTCTGCCTGGATCTGCGGTTCGGATTAAAAATATCAATGACATCTACTATGGTTTTCAAGGACAAGTTCAACGGATTACCGATGGTAAGGTGGCAGTGCTGTTTGAAGGTGGCAACTGGGATAAGTTAGTCACTTTTCGCTTGTCCGAATTAGAATTGGTAGACGCAACTGCCACGAATAAAGGAAAGTAAGCAGGGTGTAGGGTGTAGGGATGGAGGGGTGCTTTTGGTGCGGGGGGGATGAGGGGCAGAGGAGAGAGAAGAGAGAAGAGAGAAAAGAGTGAATAGTGAATAGTGAATAGTGAATAGTGAATAGTGAATAGTGAATAGTGAATAGTGATATTTATTCT
>FWWL01006616.1_pt1 | contig 16596 bp, 19 predicted proteins | sample 2228331 | NCBI WGS metagenome assembly FWWL01 (sample SAMEA103939775, study PRJEB20133) | metagenome
AGTAAAAAACTCTTTAGTTTTTTAGAATAATGGCAATCGATTTTTTTCAAATACTATACAGGGGATTCAACAGGATAGACGCTGACCTTCAATCTATCTCTATCCTTTCTTTCGAATTTCACTATACCATCGATCAATGCATAAAGTGTATCATCTCCACCTCTTTTTACATTGAGACCAGGATGGAATTTTGTTCCCCTCTGTCTTACGAGTATATTACCTGCCCTTACGAACTGGTCTCCAAATATCTTCACACCGAGCCTTTTACCAGCACTATCCCTTCCATTTCTTGAACTTCCAACCCCTTTTTTATGTGCCATATTAACCTCCTATTATCTCTTTAATCCTGAGATATGTGTAGATCTGTCTGTGGCCTCTAAGTTTTTTGTGATACTTTCTTGGTTTTTTGTGAAAGACAAGGATCTTTTTGTCTTTTCTGGTCTCTATAATCTCAGCATTTACTCTGGCATTTGTGATGTAGGGTTTTCCCATGATGAATGTTCCATCATCTTTTAATATGCCGAGAACTTTATCGATTACAATCTCATTGTTTTCGGATGTTATCTTCTCAACCTTTATAACACTTCCAGGCATAATTCTGTACTGGTGTCCGCCAGCCTCTATTATTGCATACATATGCAAACCTCCTCAAAAAGGATTGACTTTATATTTTAAAGATATTGACACAATAAAATCAATATGTTAATTTTCAGAAGTGTCTCTCGATAAACTTTATAAAGATTTTGATTTTATAGAAAGGATATGCACTGATCCTCTGAGTTTTCCTCATAGATACAGGGAAAAGGAGGATATTGAGGTTTCAGGTCTTATAGCTGCCCTCTTTGCTTACGGGAGGGTGGAGTTATTCATGCCTGTTATAGAGAAGATCCTGGGTGCAATGGGAGGGCATCCTTATGAATTTGTTACAAACCTTAAAAAAGAAGATATCAGATACTTTGATAATGTGTATTACAGATTTCAGAGGTCTGATGATATTAAGGATTTAATCTGGAGACTCAATGGATTATTGAAGAGGTATGGTTCCCTGGAGGAGATATTTCTGAATTTTTATAATCCAGAGGATCGAAATACGAAGAATATTATCGAGGGATTTTCTCGATTGATGCTTGATGGAGAAGATAGAATCTCAAGGGGTTATCTTCAATTATTTCCCCTTCCATCATCAGGAAGTGCCTGTAAGAGATTGAATCTTTTTCTGAGGTGGATGGTGAGAGACAGGGATGTGGATTTTGGCATATGGAAGAGAATACCTAAAAATAAACTCATAATCCCTCTCGATACACATATAGCAAAGATCTCTTTTAAACTCGGACTTACCTCGAGAAAGACCCCTGACTGGAAGATGGCTGAAGAGATTACAGAGTCGTTAAAATCATTTGACCCTGATGACCCCCTCAAGTATGACTTTGTTTTATGCCATATGGGGATGAGGGGAGAGATTTGAGAATTTTATTATCAGGTGTTAAAATGTGATAGAGGAGATGGATGGGAACCCTCCTTCAGATTGCCCTTGATTTTACATCAATCGAAAGGGCTATAGAGATAGCCATAAAGGTGGGAGGGTATGTCGATATTATTGAGGCAGGCACACCACTTATAAAGTCAGAAGGTATAAAGGTCATAAGGATTTTAAGAGCACTTTTTCCTGATAAAAAGATCCTTGCTGATCTGAAGATAATGGATGCAGGAACCCTGGAATCCAGTATCGCCTTTGATGCAGGTGCTGATATTATAAGCGTCTGTGCACGGGCATCTTATGAGACGGTCGAGGAGACCATAAGGGTTGCAAGGGATAGAAATAAAGAGGTTATGGTTGACCTTATAGGAGCAAGGGATATTCTCTCTGAAGCGAGGGGACTTGTTTCACTCGCACCTGATTATTTCTGTATCCATACAGGTCTCGATGAACAGATGAAGGGTAAAAGTATCATGGAGGGGCTCAGGATCTTTAAAGATAACCTGGATCTTCCCTTTGCAGTGGCAGGAGGTATAAAGCCTCGAGATCTACCATCAATAATGCCTTTCAATCCATCCATAGTGATAGTTGGTGGTTATATCACAAAGGCTGAGGACCCATTGAGTGCTCTCCATGAGATCAGAGAAAGGATGAACCAATCATGAAGGATTATTATTCATTCATACTGTCAAAGATAATGGATGTTACGACAAAGATTTCGAAAGATGAGTTCGATAATTTTATCGACTTTATTATCAGGGCACCACGGATCTATATGATAGGAGCCGGTCGTTCTGGTCTTGTTGCGAGGGCATTCGGGATGAGACTTGTGCACCTTAAAAAGAAGGTATTCATAGTTGGTGAGACAATAACACCTGCGATGAGAAAAGGTGATGCGTTGATTGGTGTTTCTGGTTCTGGCAAAACCACATGGGTTGTTGAGACAGCAAGGACTGCTCGTTCTCTTGGGGGAAAGGTTGCAGGCATTACATGGGATAGGGATTCAGAACTTGCAAGGATATCAGATATTATAGTCCAGATACCTTCTGAGGCGATACCCAGGGAAGAGAAGGGATATACCGCAAGGGAGTTGATGGGATTGCCTCTTCCTCCTCTTGGTTCACTGTTTGAGATATCGACATTGATATTCTTCGAGGCATGCGTCCTTGAGTTGATGACAAGACTTGGTATTCAGGAAGAAGAGATGAGAAGGATACATGCAAATCTTCAGTAAAAAAGTGGCGGGGTGGACGGGGCTCGAACCCGCGACCTCCGGCGTGACAGGCCGGCGTTCTAACCAGCTGAACTACCACCCCACTGATTGGTTGTCAGTGAATAGTGTTTAGTATAACAGAAGTGACTTAAAAACTGATTACTAAACACTTTACTTTCTCCAGTGGTAGGCGGAACAGGGATCGAACCTGTGACCTCAGCCTTGTAAGGGCTGCGCTCTCCCAACTGAGCTATCCGCCCTGAAATATGATTATTTTAACAGGATAAATAAGAGGTTTGTCAATTCATTGATCTCCTCAATTCTTCATGCACTATCCTGCCATCCTGTATATTTATTGCTGTGCTGATTGATGGCTCTATCTCTATCGCCTCTTTAATGCCCTTTGTTATGAGTTTCAGATATGGAAGTGTTGCGTTGGTGAGGGCAATGGTCGATGTTCGTGGATAGGCACCTGGCATATTCGTAACTGCATAATGAATTATGCCATCCACTTCATATACAGGGTCATCATGTGTTGTCGGGCGGGATGTCTCACAGCATCCTCCCTGATCGATTGCCACATCCACTATTATCGAGCCTTTCTTCATTATTTTGAGCATATCCCTCTTGATTATGACAGGTGTCCTTCCACCCGGGACGAGCACTGCTCCTATTACTATGTCTGAGTCCTTTATCTCTTCTATTAATGACTTTTCAGTAAGGACGACTGTCTTTATCTTTCCATGGAATAATTCATCTATTCTTTTCAGTCTATCGATTCCCCTGTTGATAACTACTGTATCCATACCCATGCCATAACATATCCTTGCTGAGTTGAACCCTACTACACCTGCGCCTATTATTAGAGCCTTTGCAGGTCTTACACCACTCACACCGGTTGAGAGTATTCCCGAAGAATTGAATCTCTTCTGGAGATAGAATGATGCCACGATTGGTGCCATTCTTCCTGCTATCTCACTCATTGGAGCAAGAAGTGGAAGACCACCATCCTTTGTGAGGGTTTCATAGGCAAGGGCTGTTATCTTTCTCTTAATAAGAAAGTCTATGAGTTCTCTATTTGGAGCAAGGTGAAGGTATGTGAATAATATCTGCCCTTCTCTGAATAGATGGAATTCCTCAGGCAGGGGTTCCTTGACCTTTACTATGAGTTCAGCCGTCCTGAAAAGGGTATCCCTCTGAGTGATATCACAGCCTGCTTCAATGTATTCATCATCACTGAACCCGCTGCCATTTCCTGCCCCTTTTTCCACGATTACCCTGTTACCGTCCCTTATGAGTTCTCCTGCACCAGATGGTGTTACGGCAACCCTGTATTCAGCCCTCTTTATCTCTTTTGGAACTCCGATTATCATAGAATAAAATATATCATATAATGCCTGATTTCTGGTAATATTAATCTATGAGAAGCCTGTTTATCCTGTTATTTATATCCTTCATTTTTATTAATTCATCTCAGGCAGAGATCATAATCTCTAAGGATGTGGTTTATCAGGGAGATATATTCACCATAGTCATTAAGGAGGATGTTAAATCCCTTGAGGGAGTATTCGATGGTAAGAGATTAATCTTTTATCCATCAAAGGATTCATATAAGGCAATAGCAGGTGTGGATTTGTTAAAAGAAGAAGGTATTTATCCTCTTGAGATAAATATAAATGGAAAAAGGGAGTTGTTCCATATAAGAGTAAAGAGAAAGGATTATGGACTCCAGAGACTGAGATTGCCTGAGAATTTGGTGAACCTCTCTCCAGAGGATGAGGTGCGTGTCCTTAATGAGAAGAGGATGCTCGATGAGATATGGTTACGGGAAAGCAAAAGGCTCTGGAGAGAAGGATTTGTTATGCCCCTGAAGGGAAAGGTTATTACACCTTTTGGTCTCAGGAGAATTATAAATGGTGTTGAGAAGAGTCCCCATACAGGCGTGGATATCTCTGGAGAGGAGGGTGAGGAGATCCTTTCTCCAAATGATGGAATAGTGGTATTCTATGGAGATCTATTCTTCGGTGGAAAGTCACTCGTGATAGACCATGGTGGTGGTATATATTCTATGTTTTTCCATCTTAAATCTGCTTTAGTGAAGGAAGGTGAGATGGTGAGGAGATCACAGGTCATAGGACTTGTCGGTTCAACAGGTCGTTCAACAGGACCTCACCTTCACTGGGGTATGAGGGTACAGGGAGAGAGGGTCGATCCATTAAAAATAATTGAATTAGATGTGGAATAGATGAAGGCGTTTATCCTTGCTGGTGGGTTGAACAGAAGGTTTCCCTATCCCAAGGGATTGATCAGGATTGGTGGCAGGACCATAATAGAGAGGCTTTATAGTACGCTCAGGGAATTTTTCGATGGTATATATCTCGTAACTAATTCGCCAGAGGTGTATTTTTCTTCTCGTCTCGTAATGTTTGGAGACCTTTATGACTTCAGGTGCCCACTCACGGGTATCTTTACAGCCCTGAAAAACTCAGATGATTTTGTATTCATCTCATCCTGTGACATGCCATTTGTGAGGAGAGAGATGGTCGAACTTATACTCATGAAAACGGATGTCCTTAAAGATTATGATGCTATAGTTCCTGTTTATAATGGAATGCCAGAACCTCTTCTCGGGATATATTCTCATGAGATCGAGGAGGATCTCAAAAGATGGATTATGGATAGAAGATGTAAAATGAGGGAATTTATAGATGAGATAGATGCATATCTCATTGATGAAGATGAAGTACGGAGTATCATTTACGAACATAAATACACCTCAGGATCTCGAGGAGATTAAGAAGAGAGGAATACTGGTTTAATGGACTCTACTGTACTTCCCATTTCATGGTTATAGTTGTAAAATATATAAAACATTAAGGAGGTATAAGATGTTTGGGCTGGGTACACAGGAGTTAATAATAATAATGATAATAGTCCTTGTGCTCTTTGGTGCATCGAGGTTGCCTGAACTCGGAAAAGGTATCGGACAGGCGATAAGAAATTTCAAAAAGGGTATGTCTGAACCTGATGAGATAGATGTGACACCAAAGAAGCCTGTTGAATCCACAAAAGAGGAAAAGAAAGAGGGTGGAGAGACATCTAAGGGTTAAAATAGACCTCAGTGCCATAGAGAATAATTTAAATATACTGAGATCTCTCCTTAATTCATCCTCAGAAAATCAGAAGATCATCGCAGTAGTAAAGGCAGATGCCTATGGTCATGGAGCTGATAGGGTCTCTCTCCTTCTCCAGAAGAGGGGTGTGGATATGCTTGCTGTTGCATTCGGGGAGGAGGCAATAAGATTGAGAAGATCAGGCATATCCATCCCGATACTCGTACTTTTTGATAATCCAGGTCCTGATCTCTGTATAAGGTATCAACTCACTCCTGTAATCCATGACATAAAGACCGCAGAGTTATTTTCTGATTTTTTTAAGAAGAGATCCATTAATTATGGAATTCATCTGAAGATCGATACAGGTATGGGAAGGATGGGCATAGATTATGGCGATGCCATGGATGCGATAAGAAAGATAAAGGGTCTTGGTGGCCTCATTGTGGAAGGGATAATGAGCCACCTTGCAGAGGCTGAATTGAGGGATATGGATTTTGTGATGGAACAACTCAACAGATTCAAGATTATTTATTCTGAATTCAAGGACAGTAACACGATCTTTCATATAGCAAACAGTGCTGCGACCATGAATATACCTGAATCCCGTTTCGATGCAGTGAGACCGGGACTCATGCTTTATGGTTATGGTGACAGAAATGGAAGATTAGGGCTCAGACCAGCCATGAAGGTTTATACGGAATTGCTTGCGATAAGAAGAGTGCCAAAGGGAAGGTCGATAAGTTATGGAAGGACATTTATAACAGAGAGGGATTCCCTTATAGGTATCATACCTGCTGGTTATGCGGATGGGATAATGAGGATACTCTCAAATAATACATATGTCCTTGTGAGAGGAAGGAGGGTTCCTGTTGTTGGAAGGATATGCATGGATCTTACCATGATAGACCTTACTGATATGGAGGACGTGAGAGAGGGAGATGAGGTGGTTATAATGGGTTCTCAGGATGGAGAGGCGATCCTGGCAGATGAGATTGCAGAGAGGGCATTTACCATTCCATACGAGATTCTGACTACATTTGCCAGGGAATCAGTGAGGTGGTATGATTAACAGGATTATCATATTTATCGAGATAACCGGTAGATATGTCATGCTTTATATAAGGGAACTGGGAGCTATTGTTCTATTCTATTTAAAGACCCTTCGACAGATATTCACACTTCCCCTGGATACAGGCCTCATAATCCAGCAGATGCTATTTATAGGCGTGAGATCACTTCCTGTAGTATTCATAACCTCTATATTCACAGGCATGGTCCTGGCACTCCAGACATATACAGGCTTCAAAAGATTCGGTGCTGAGACCATGGTTGGTTCAGTGGTCGCTCTTTCGATGACAAGAGAGCTGGGTCCTGTTCTCACAGGCCTCATTGTGACAGGAAGGGCAGGTGCTGCCATAGCAGCAGAGATCGGGACGATGAGGGTTACAGAGCAGATAGATGCCCTCGAGACCCTTGCAACGAATCCTGTTAAATACCTCTCTGTTCCGAGATTTATATCAGGCATTTTTATGTTGCCTGCATTGACTGCCTTGAGTGACCTTATAGGCATATGGGGTGGATATCTTATTTCAGTGGGTTTATATAAGATGAGCACAGTATTGTACTGGAGAAGGGTGTGGGACTATCTCGAGTTAGGAGATTTTTACAATGGACTCATAAAGGCTTCGTTCTTTGGTGGTGCTATGGCGATCATATGTACATACAGGGGTTATTTTGCAGAAGGAGGGGCTGAGGGTGTTGGTAAGGCGACGACATCTGCAGTTGTTCTGTCCTCGATGACAATACTTATTTCAGACTACTTTTTATCTGCCCTTTTATTCTGATGATAGAGATAAGGGATTTATATAAATCATTTGGTAGAAAGGAGGTCCTGAGGGGTGTTAATCTCACCATCAATAAAGGTGAGAGTATGGTCGTTATAGGTGGCAGTGGTTCTGGAAAGAGTGTTCTCTTAAAGCATATAATAGGATTGATGAAACCTGACAGGGGTTCTGTTTTTATAGATGATCTCGATATTACAAAACTTGGAGAAAAGGAACTCTATAAGTTGAGGAGGAGATTCGGTATGTTATTTCAGGGTGCTGCACTCTTTGATTCTCTGAAGGTCTGGGAAAATGTGAGTTTCTTTCTCATGAGGCACAAAAGGATATCTCCTTCTCAGGCAAAGAGTATAGCGATCGAGAAACTAAGACTCGTTGGACTTACAGGTGTTGAGGACCTCATGCCATCTGAGTTATCAGGTGGTATGCGTAAGAGAGTGGGGCTTGCAAGGGCTATTGCCCATGATCCGGAGATACTTCTTTACGATGAACCCACGACAGGACTTGATCCTATAATGGCTGATGCCATAAATGATCTTATAGTGGATCTGAAGAATAAACTCCATGTCACTTCAGTCGCTATAACACACGATATGCACAGCGCATATAAGATCGGAGACAGGATAGCGATGCTTTACGAGGGCAGGATTATAGAGACAGGTACACCCCTAGAGATTCAGAACACATCGAATCCTGTTGTGAGACAGTTCATTACAGGAAGTGCAAAGGGTCCAATTAAGATCGAGGGTGTTAGAGATGAATCTTGACTACAGGTCACCTGAATTTAAGGTCGGAATCTTTGCACTCCTTGTTATCGCTGTCATATCTTATTTTACATTCAGGGTTGGAGGGCTTGACTGGCTGAAGAAGAAGCGTGAATATATACTTTATGCTGAATTCAGGAATATAGGTGGTCTTGATGAAAGGTCAAAGGTTAAGATTGCAGGAGTGGATGCAGGCACAATAAAGAAGATAGAACTCTCTGATGGAAGGGCAAGGGTCACCATTGGTATATATGAATCGATAAAACTTCCAGTTGATTCCATTGCAGGGATAAGGTCAACAGGACTCCTTGGTGATAGATATCTCGAGATCAAGTATGGTAATGAGAGAGTATTTCTCAGAGATGGTGATACAATAAGGAATATCGAGGAGATGGCAGATATAGATGAGATGTTGAGGAGATTATCGAGTGTCTCGAGCAATGTGGATAGATTGATCTCATCTGCCAATGAGGTTCTGGGAAGTGAGGAGTCAAAGAGGGCACTTAAGGAATCCATCCAGAATCTGAGGGATATAACATACAATATAAAAGATGTCATAAATAGAAATGATGAGAGGATTGGAAGACTTATTGTTAAACTTGATGAACTTGCAACGACACTGAGAGACATGGTTGCTGAAAACAGGGAACCTTTGAAAAAGACAATAGCGAGTTTTAGTGAGTTCTCTGAGTCATTGAAGAATAAAGGTCCAGAGTTGATAGAGAATCTTGAAAAAACATCCTCTGAACTCAAGGCGATGATTGAGGAAAACAGAGAGAATCTTAAAAAGACCACGGATTCCCTGAGTAAGCTGACATCTGATATGGAACAGGGGAAGGGGACACTTGGAAAGATCATGAAGGATGAAAGACTCTATGAGAGTCTCAATAAGGCTGCTGAGGGAGTTCAGAGAACGATTTCAAAGATCGAGAGATTCAAAACATTCATAACATTTCAGGGTGATTACCTCACAAGACCGAAGGATACAAAAGGATATTTTCATGTGACATTACAGCCAGCACCTGAAAAGTATTATGTCCTTGGTATAGTGAGTGATCCTCTGGGCAGGGTGACGACCAAGACCACAATCACGACCCAGAATGGAAGTACCGTTACAACGACTGAAGAGGAGATTCAGAAGAGGATAGAATTTACAGCCCTCTTTGGAAGGAGGTTCAATAATACTGGTGTGAGGTTTGGTCTCATGGAGAATACCTTTGGTGCAGGTCTTGACCAGTTTTTCATGGATGATAAACTGAGACTTTATGTTGATGCATGGGATTTTTCGAAGGATGAATACAATGCAAAGAACCCGCATGTGAAGGCAGGATTCGATTACTTTATCTACAAAAGTCTCTTTCTCACAGGAGGTTATGATAATATCTTCAATCCACACTGGAGCGGGTTCTATATTGGTGGCGGTGTGAGATTCGAGGATGAAGACTTCAAGTATCTCTTCGGAAGCATGCCGAGCATACCAAAGTGATGAGGTCAGAAGGAATGGTTGAACTCGAGAGAAGACTTGAGGAGATCCTCATTCAGAGAGGAATTATCACTGATAGTGATCTTAAGAAGATCCATACCCTTAAGAGAGATAATCCCAGGAAGGAGATCCTCGAGATATTTCGTGAGCTGGGAAAACCTGAAAGGCATGTCATCCAGGTGTTATCGGAGTTGCTTAATATCCCGTTTGTTGAGAAGACCGAGTTTCCTCAGGAACTACCTCTTAATCTCTCTCTTAACTTTATGAAGAGACATGGTATCCTGCCATTGAAGGTTCAGAATGGAAGACTTTATATTGCAGTATCCAGTCCATTTGAGAGGGATGCTGTAGAGAGTTTAATGGCATCAACGGGTTATGATATCGAGATTCTTTTTGCAGATCCGGTTGATATACAGGAATATCTCGAGAAACTCTCCCATATCCAGTCGACCCTTGTAGAAAACATAATAGAGGATGTTGAGGATGAGATTCAGGAAGAGGTTACAGAGGAGATAGACCATCTCAAGGGAATGGCACTGGAAAAGGGCATAGTGAGGCTCGTTGATGTTCTGATCGAGAATGCAGTGAGACAGAGGTCATCCGATATTCATGTTGAGCCTGAGGAAAACGGTGTAAGAATCAGGTACAGGATAGATGGACTCCTTTATGAAAAGGAGAGACTTCCAAGGAGGATGCAACCTGCCATAACATCGAGAATAAAACTACTTGCACAGATGAATATTGCTGAAAGAAGGCTTCCGCAGGATGGCAGGATAAAGGGCAGATATGCAGGAAAGGATATAGACATAAGGGTCTCGACCATACCGACTGTTTATGGAGAGAGTATAGTCATGAGGCTCCTTGATAAGGAGTCCTCATTCCTTACACTTGAGGAACTCGGTATGGATCAGGAGACCCTCCGGAGATATGAGTCAATTATACACAGGCCATATGGTATGATTCTGATGACAGGTCCAACAGGAAGTGGTAAGACAACGACCCTCTATGCATCCCTTGACAGGATAAATTCACCTGATAAAAAGATAATCACCATAGAGGAACCTGTTGAATATCTGATGAAGGGTATAAATCAGATTCAGGTCAAACCCAGGATAGGGCTTACATTTGCGAGTGGTTTGAGGCATATCGTGAGGCAGGATCCTGATGTGATAATGGTTGGTGAGATAAGGGATCTCGAGACAGCAGGTATAGCGATACATGCAGCACTCACAGGACACCTTATATTCAGTACACTTCACACAAATGATGCACCTGGAGCAATGACACGCCTGATGGATATGGGGGTTGAGAATTATCTTGTGTCATCCACCCTTATTGGGGTCGTTGCACAGAGACTCGTCAGACGCATCTGTGATTCATGTAAGGTCGAGTATAAGGTACCTGTTAATGTACAGGAAGAATTGAGGATAAATAAAGAGTATCTTTACAGGGGTGAGGGGTGCGATGCGTGTTCAAAAACTGGCTATAGAGGAAGAATAGGGATATTCGAATTGCTGATTGTGAATGATGAGATTAGGTCAATGATTATGAGAAAGGCGACTCACAGGGAATTAAGAGAGATGGCGATATCCCTTGGTATGAAGACCTTGAGAGAGGATGGTATAGAGAAGGTCATGAGGGGTATCACGACCACTGATGAGGTATTGAGGGTTACCCAGCAGGATGTGGATTGATGAGTGAGAAAGGTGTTGTACTCGTTATCACTCTCTGGATTATCCTGATTCTGATGGTCTCTGGAATGAACCTATCATATTCCACAAGAACAGGAATGCTTTCTCTTAGAAATGTCAGAGAGTCCATCGAATCGGGATATGCCCTGAATAACGCCATGGTTGATGTCATGGAATACCTTTCCACTGATGATGACCCTCTTATAGATTATATTGATAATAATGGAAGACTCCATATTGATAAAAGAGAGCCATTTCCTGAGACAAAGAGATACAGTGGATATGATGTGGTGATAGGGATTTCTGATGAGTGTTCAAGACTCGATATAAATACTATCAGTGACCAGAACCTCTGGAGGCTATTTCATTTTATTAATGTCTCGCCAGACAGGATATCAGGAATGATTGATTCCCTGAGGGACTGGATCGATCCTGATAATCTGAGAAGGCTTTCCGGTGCAGAGGATGAATACTATTCTCAACTCTTACCTCCTTACAGTCCGAGAAATGCTCCACTTCAACTGCCTGAGGAACTATACTTCATAAGGAATTTTGATGAGAAGATACTGAATGGTTCAGAGGATTCAAAACCTTTATTTCCATACATTACTACTTTCTGTCAGGGAAGGCTAAATCTGAATTCAGTATCAAAGGATGTGATGGAGATTCTCGGTATCGATACATTGACCATAGAGAATGTTCTCTCAGGAAGGGATACCATGAAGGGTTACAGGGCTGTACCACAGAATCTCAGGAATCTATTTAATGCCACATCTACTGATACATTCAGGGTGGAGTTAAGGACATCCCGTAAGAGGGTCGTTACAGTTATCAAGAGGATACCGGGGAAAAATGGATATGATTTAAGGACCTTGTACTGGAAGGAATATGAGGGTACTGAGTCTTGATATAAGGAATTCAGGGATTGAATACGGGGTCTTTGAGAGAAGATTCCTGTATCTCAGAGAACTAAAAAGAGGATCTCTCAAAAAGGAGGAATCCGTCGAGGAATTATTAAAGGAGATCAAAAGAGATTTGAGACCACAGGGTGCTGTGGTGGGTTTTCCGTTCAATATCTTTTCTCACCACTTTATGGAACTTCCGTTGATGAAGGAAAAGGAGATAAGGAATGCGATATCATTCGAACTCGAACCCTTGCTTCCCTTTCCCTTAGAGGAGTATGAATTTGATTACTCGGTTCTCAGTAGAAAGGAGAATAGACTTCGTCTCCTTGTTCTTGCAGTCAGGAAGGAGCATCTTATGGGTACATTGAATCTTCTAAGACAGAATGGTATAGGGATTATTGGTGTGAGGTCATCATTTATCGAGATAATCTCAAAACTTGTGAAGGAATACAGGGGAAGGAATCTCTTCATTATCGAGGATGGAGAGTATCTCTTCATATCAGGAACTGAGAATAAAGAGGTGAGGTTTTTGAGTTCCAGAAAGGTAAAGATTAATGAGAGGTTATTAATCGACCCTCTCTTTGATGACCCTGTGGTCCAGAGATACCTCCTCAGACCATCTCGGGCTGAAACAATACCTTTATCGATGAAGGATTACAGAATTCTCAATTATAATGCACCAGCAATCCTCATAAGGAGTCTCAACGGCAGTATATTTAAAAATAGTGTATCCATGGACTTTACACCATCTGATGTAAGGATACCTCTCATTCATTACAGACCTGTCCTTACAGGTGTATTTACATGTCTCAGTCTTTTATTCTTTCTCATCACTGATATTGCAGGACTTTATAAGGAAAGGATGGCATTGAAAAAGATGGGCATCTTACTTGAGGAATTAAAGAAAGAGGGGGTAATGAATGAGAATGAGGAAGAGAGGCGGATCATCAACGATTACTTGAATGGGCGTAAGAATGCGCTCATTGCGCTGAGTAGATTGAGCAGACTGAGGAGGGGAGATACTGTTATTACTGGATTTTCGATAGATATCGATAACAGGATAGAACTTGAAGGAAATTCATCGAATTCGTCAGAGTTTTTTAATAGCCTTGATTCATCAGGATTATTTACTGATATCAGATATTCAGGTAATATAATTGTGAAGGAAGAGAGGGAGTTTTTCAGGATAAGTATGGTGATGAAGAGATGAAGAGAAGGAATGTTTTGTTCATAATCCTTGGCATTGTCATAGTGATTATAATCCATAATTATATAGATGACCTGAGGTCTGAGGTGAGGGACGAACTAAACCTTTCGAGTGAAAGATTGAGTAAGGAATTGAGATTAAAAGAGAAGATATCCATGGAGATCGATGAAGCGGAGTCAAAGAGAATTGTATCAGGAATCCTGAAGACACCAACCTCATCTGGTGCGGTATCCAGACTCCATTCTCATATCTCTCAACTTATGAGATCTTCTGGTCTGGATATAGTGACTGTAAGAACCAATCCTGTGGTAAAGTATAGATATTATGAGGGTATATCAATTACGCTCGAAGCAAGAGGTACGCCTGAAGATATATTGCGTTTTTTGAAAAAGGTTTATAATTCAGATATGGCAATCACACTCAAGAAGATATCGATTATCGAAATGAAGAGGGAGAATCCAGAAGATATGAAGATAACACTCGATATAGAGGGATTGAGGAGATTATGAGTGGAAAGAATATAGTCCTCATACTTTCTGTGGTCCTTTTCATTTTCTCCTTCAAGAGATTTATGGATGGCGCGGTCTCATATGAGCCTGGAGCATATCTTGATGAGAGAACTCAACTCGAAATAGAAAAGGATAAGAAAAAAAGTGTGGAGGGTGCAAGGATTCTCAATACAGAGGATATTAAGAGACTCTTCATACCGGAGAGTGCGAGGAAGATGCCTGAAGAGGATCTCAAGGTGGTTGCTCCTCCTCCACCACCTCAGATAGAAAAGGTTCCAGAGATGGTCTTGAGGGGAATCCTGAGGCATGATGATGGTTCATACACTGCATTCATAGAGATAGATAAGGTGGTTATACCTCTCAGAAAGGGAGAGGGTATCGATAATATAAGTGTTCTTGATATTACAGAGAGGAGGGTCAGTATTAAATGGAAAGAGCAGAGACTCGAACTGTCATTATAATGAGAGTATTTATTCTTATCCTTTCAGCAGTCATTCTGGCATCATGTGCTCCAAAAAAGAGTGTCAAACCTGTGGAGGTATCAGAGGAGGCGAAACCTTCTGAGGAAGTGAGGCTTCCTGAACCTCCCCAGTTGCAGGAGATTAAAGAGATAAAAAAACCCGAACAGCCTGTTATTGTGGAAAAAAAGGCAGAGGAGAAGTATATTGTCCTGAACTTTAATAATGCGAGTCTCGAGACTGTTCTATCCACAGTGGGAGAACTTCTAAATATAAATTATATCCTCACACCAGGTATATCTGGAAGGATAACCATACAGTCTTATAAGAAATTTCCGATGAGTGAATTATCACAGGTACTGCACACGATACTCGAGATGAATGGTCTCACTGCTGTTAAAGAGGGTTCATTTTACAGGGTTGTTCCGCTCGATACAGTGAAACAACAGCCTCTGCCTGTTGAATTCGGAAAAGAGGTGAGGAAGGTTCTTGAGCCTGGCTATGTAACCCAGATAATACCCCTTGAGAATGTAAAGGTATCTGATGCTGCAAATATAATAAGGGGTTTATTGCCGAGGGGTTCTGATCTCATCATCTATGAACCTGGTAATCTCATGATACTCACCGCTCCACCCCATGCTGTAGCGAAGTTTATGAAGATCCTTGAGGCAATAGATATACCTCTGACCGAGAGAGAGGGAGTGAGGACATTTGTCTATTATGTGGAGAATGGTGAGGCGAAAAAACTCCTCGATGTTCTTAAGACAATATATTCTGAAGAGAAGAAGACAAGGACAACAGTTCCCAGAACCACACCACCACCTCCACAGCCAGGAAGACCTGGTGAGACACAGCCAGTGAGTGCAGAGATTGAGGGTGATATAATAATGACAGCCTATGATGATATAAATGCGATAATATTCAAGTGTACGCCAAGAGCATATCTCCAGATACTCGAGACACTTAAAAAACTCGATATACCTCCAAAACAGGTTCTTATAGAGGTTCTCATAGCAGAGGTTACCCTCGATGATAAACTCCAGTTCGGAATAGAGTGGATATTGAAGGGAAGTACAGATATTGGTTCAAACAGGGCAAATATAATCGGTGGATTTGCCACAGATCCTAATATGTTCTTTCAACAATCAACATCAGGAGAGAATACGATTACTGATTTAACAAAATTTACGCCTGTTGTATCTTCTGGTGCATTCGCTAATATACTTGATCCCCAGAGATTCAATGCCCTTATATCCATGCTCTCCTCAACAGGTAGTTTTAATGTCCTTGCAAGTCCTCATATACTTGCCCTCGATAATAAGGAGGCGAAGATAGAGGTTGGCAGTGATATACCTGTTGCAACAGGATTGGTCCAGCAACCTTCAACAACAGGTGGAGCGACCCTTGTCTCCCAGGGACAGATACAGTACAGGACAGCAGGAATAATACTCACTGTCACCCCTTATATAAGTGATAAGAATCAGGTTACACTCAAGATAAATCAGGAATACAGTTCACCTGGTGCTCCAACTAAGATAGCGGGTCAGGAATTTCCTTCATTCATCACAAGGAGGGCAAATACCACAGGGATAGTTCAGAACGGGCATACACTCCTCATAGGTGGACTCATATCAGAGACAGTGACGAAGTCGAGATCAGGTATACCACTTTTGAGTCAGATACCACTTATTGGATGGCTTTTTGGTTCTACAAGTGTGACCAAGAGCAAGACAGAGCTCCTCGTGATGGTTACTCCCCGTGTTGTGAGCACACAGGAAGAGGCTGATAGATTGATAGAAGATTTCAAAGAGAGAGTAAAGACCATTAATGAGAGGATGAAGGAGAAAAAGTAATGCTGAGGTTAAGGGACGGTATTGTGGAGCTATACAAAAAGGCAGCGACATCTATTCCATCTGATGTCGAGGAGGCTAT
>FWWL01005634.1_pt1 | contig 16590 bp, 19 predicted proteins | sample 2228331 | NCBI WGS metagenome assembly FWWL01 (sample SAMEA103939775, study PRJEB20133) | metagenome
ATCAATGATGAGGTATTGGTAAAGAAGATACCATCGCTAGAAGGGATCTGGACTGATCTTCAAAATAATGATGTGAGGTGGAAGATCAAAGGGAGTTATGTTATAACAGAACCACAGAGAGAAGGCAGTAAAGAGCATAACTTTGAGCAATCCCTTTAAACAAAGATTAAAATTCTAGTATGATGGATAGCATGACTATGAGTGATTATTCTGCTTTACGAAGAACTATAGATACGGTAGTCTCTCAAGTAGAGAGCGAGTTGGTAGATAAGATAGACTCTTCTTATAATGATGCTTTAAACAAGTTACGCTCATCTAGAAGCATGCTTGAGAATGAGTATAACAAGATAATTAACGATGCTAATAAACAAGCAGCCAATCTGAAGAGGCAGATAATAGGAAGTAGTAGCATAAATGCTAGAAATAAGCAGTTGCTGATAATCGAGGATGCTGTAAATAAGGTTTTTGAGGAGGTTAAGAAGAGGATAAATATAATAAGGGATAGTAATGAGTATGCGCTTCTATTAAACGATCTCTTAGAAGATGCTATAAAAGTTATAAACTCTGATCTCATAATTGAATGCAATAAAGAGGATATGCCATTGATAAGCAATCTAATACCAAAATTATCATATCCATTTGATATAATGGTTAGCGATGAACCAATAAATATACTAGGAGGGTTAAGAGTCAGATCGAGAGATGGCTCTATAGTTTACGAGAATACCTTAGAGAGGAGGATAGAGAGGCTAAAACCATTGATAAAAAAAGATATAGTAGGGTTATTTGTAAAGTGATATGAATGGTAGTAAGAGGCAAGGTTGTATGGATTAGTGGGCCTGCAGTAAAAGCAGATGGTATGTCAGATGCAAAGATGTATGAGACAGTTACTGTTGGCAATGATAGATTGATTGGTGAGGTTATAAGGATTACTGGGGATGTAGCATTTATCCAAGTTTATGAATCCACATCTGGTATAAGACCAGGAGAGCCTGTTGAGGGTACTGGTAAACCATTGAGTGTATTGTTAGGACCTGGGATAATTGGCAAGATATATGATGGTATACAGAGGCCATTGGATGAGATAGCAAAGAGGACTGGAGCATTTATAGGGCGAGGAGTAGTTACAACGCCAGTAGATCTAAAGAAGAGATACAGATTTACTCCTACAGTAAGAGTAGGAGAAGAGATCTCTGGCGGTAGCAAGATTGGTGAGGTTGAAGAGACTCCATTGTTAAAGCATATAATCATGCTACCTCCAGACTATCCAAGATGCAGAGTTGTTGCTGTAGAGAGCGAAGGAGAGTATGATCTAGAGCATGGTATAATAAGCGTAGAGCATGATGGCTCTAAAGATGATATAAAGATGTACCATTACTGGCCTGTTAGGAAGCCTAGGCCTTATCATGAGAAGTTAGATCCAACCATTCCTTTGATAACGGGGCAGAGGGTTATAGATACATTCTTCCCAATAGCCAAAGGTGGTACGGGGGCTATACCAGGAGGTTTTGGTACTGGCAAGACTGTAACATTACACCAGATAGCATCATGGGCAGACTCTAAAGTGGTAGTGTATATAGGCTGTGGTGAGCGAGGTAATGAGATGACAGAAGTACTTGTAAAATTCCCAGAACTAAAGGATCCAAGAACTGGTAGACCATTGATGGAGAGGACTGTGCTAGTAGCAAATACAAGTAACATGCCAGTTGCTGCAAGAGAGGCTAGCATATATACTGGAGTAACCATGGCTGAGTATTATAGAGATATGGGCTATGATGTAGTGCTAGTAGCAGATTCTACTAGTAGATGGGCTGAGGCCTTGAGAGAGATGAGTGCTAGGTTAGAAGAGATGCCAGCAGAGGAAGGCTATCCTTCGTATCTAGCATCTAGACTAGCAGAGTTTTATGAGCGTGCTGGAAGGGTAAAGGCATTGGGCACTCCAGAAAGGATTGGTTCTGTAACACTGATAGGTGCAGTCTCTCCTTCTGGCGCAGACTTTACAGAACCTGTAACTACACACACCATAAGGTTCATAAAGACATTCTGGGGTTTAGATACAAGGTTAGCATACTCTAGGCATTACCCAGCAATAAACTGGATGTTAAGCTATTCAGGATATCTAGATAACATTGCTAACTGGTGGGAGACTAACATTGGTAAGGGCTGGTTCAAGTTAAGAGAGTCTGCATACTTTATACTACAAAGGGAGGATACTCTTAAAGAGATAGTAAGGCTTCTAGGTCCAGAAGCATTGCCAGATGAGGAGAAGTTGATACTAGAAGTAGCAAGGATGATCAAGATAGGTATATTACAGCAGAGCGCATTTGATAAGGTAGATACATACTGCTCACCACAAAAACAACTAAAATTACTCAATCTTATAGTAACCTTTTATAACGAGGCATTGCGAGCTTTAAGAGAAGGTGCTACATTGGCAGATATTAGGGCTATGCCAATAATAACAAAACTATTAAGAGCAAGGTTTGATGTTACCGATGATAGGTTAGATGAATTGGATAGATTAAATGCTGAGATGATTGAGCAGTTTAAGAGGTTAGAGAAGAAGGAGGTGTTTGCTACAGTTGGTTGAGGCTGGTATAGAATATACAAAGGTAGAAGAGATCAAGGGTCCTTTGGTAGTCATAGATGGGGTTACAAAGGCTGCTTTTGATGAGTTGGTAGAGATTGAGAGCAGGGATGGTAGCAGAAGGTTAGGCAAAGTCCTTGAGGTAGGGTTTGGCAAAGCAGTTGTACAAGTATTTGAGGGTACAACTGGTCTGAGTACTAGCGGTACCAAGGCTAGATTTCTAGGAAGGACTATGGAGATCCCAGCATCTCAAGAGTTGCTAGGAAGAGTATTTGATGGACTAGGTAGGCCTATAGATGGCTTACCAGAACCATTGGCAGATGAATTTAGGGATGTCAATGGTGCATCCATAAATCCAGAGAGGAGGGAGTATCCAGAAGACTTTATACAGACTGGAGTATCTGTGATAGATGGAATGCTAACCCTAGTAAGAGGTCAAAAACTACCTATATTCTCTGGCTCTGGTATGCCTCATAACATACTTGCAGCCCAGATTGCTAAACAGGCTACTGTATTAGGTAGCAATGAGGAGTTTGCTGTTGTCTTTGCTGCTATAGGAGTGCAGCATAGCGAGGCACAATTCTTCAAACGTTCATTGGAAGAGAGTGGAGCATTAAAGAGAAGCATCCTATTCTTAAATCTTGCAGATGATCCAGCAATAGAGCGTATAATCACTCCCAGAGCAGCTCTAACTGCTGCTGAGTATCTAGCATTTGATCTCAACATGCATGTACTAGTAATAATGACAGATATGACCAATTATGCTGAGGCATTGAGAGAGATAAGTGCTGCGAGAGAAGAGGTGCCTGGAAGGAAAGGTTACCCAGGCTATCTATACACAGATCTTGCAACGCTTTATGAGCGTGCTGGAAAGATCAAGAATATGAAAGGCAGCATAACTCAGATGCCTATACTATCCATGCCAGCAGATGATATAACACATCCCATACCAGATCTAACGGGCTACATTACTGAAGGACAGATAGTATTAAACAGAGAATTGTTCAGGAAGGGTTTGTATCCACCAGTAGGTGTACTGATGAGTCTAAGCAGGCTTATGAAGGATGGTATTGGAGAAGGCAAGACTAGAGCCGATCATGATGGGGTTAGCAATCAGTTATATGATGCATATTCTAGATCACAAGAGGTTAAGGCATTGTCAGAGATAGTAGGGAAGGCTGGTCTTACTGGTGTTGATCTCAAATATCTAGAGTTTGGAGAGAGATTTGAACAGCACTTCTTGAAGCAAGATTATGAGGAGAATAGGAGCATAGAAGAGACTCTAAGTAGGGCATGGGATGTATTATCATACCTCCCAGAAGGCGAACTTACAAAGATAAAGGAGCAGTATATAAAACAGTATTACAAGGCTAGATGATATGTCATTTAGCAGAAATATAGTACCAACAAAGATCGAGCTTATAAGGCTTAAGAGATCTCTAAAAGTAGCACAGATGGTTCATAAGATCTTGGATGATAAGAGGGAGGTATTATTAAAAAGGATAGATGAGATGATTGAAGATGCCAACAAGGCAAGGGAAGAGATATGGTCACCATTAGAAGAGGTATACAAGGCTGTAAGGGATGCTTACATGTCCCTAGGCACAAATACAATTGAGAGCATAGCCATGTTAACACCTCCATCTATCGAGGTAGATGTAAATATTAGAAGAATAGTAGATGTCAAGGTTCCTACTCTACAAGTCTCAAGCAGGGGGGATAAATTATCATATGGCTTTGCAGATACAAATGCTTCAGTAGACAAGGCTGCAAAGTTGATAAAGAATCTATTGCCTGGAATCTGTAAAGCAGCAGAGTATGAGAACGCTATATTTAGTCTTGCTAAAGAGTTAGAGAAGACTCAGAGGCTGATAAACGCTTTAGAGTATGTTATAATACCTCAATACAAGAATGCAATAAAGTTCATCTCCTCTTCATTAGAAGAGAGGGAGAGGGAAGAGTTTGTAAGACTTAAAAAGGTCAAATCTATACTAGAAGGTAGGAAGGCATGAGTCATATAGATGAGTTGTTTGCAAAGGCAGAGGAGAGGTTAAAGGCTGAGAGAGATAAGGCTATACAAAGCATAAAGGATGCTCTAAACAAAGCAAGGGAAGAAGCATCTAGATAATATTTATACCATCTTTCTCAATCTATAGGATGGATAACCTTTACTTGTATCAACCTCTATTCCATATATACCATTATAAGGTTTGATAGTCTGGATGAAAGATACACCATCTTCAGTGTATAACTTGAGATGTATATCCATTGTTGACTGTAGTAGTGGGAATGATCTGTAACCATTTACATTTACAAAGACTATATTATCTTCATTAGTTCTAAATATATTTTGCAATCTTAAGAGGTTGTTCTTGAAGGTTATAAACTGCTCATCACTCAAGTGTGTCTCGCATAGCCCTACATCCATGGTTAATAAAGTTGGTTTACTACTTTTACTCTTTAGCATGGAGTATCTTGATAGTAATATACTACAGCTCTCTCTAAGATTGCTGTATGATATATTAGCAAGGTATGGAAGATCTGGAACCCCTTCATCTGCAATAACTAATCTCTCAAGATCCTCTTCACTACAATAAGATCTTAAATGGTTAAGTATTGTTGTATATGGCCTATCTGAAGTATTTATCACTATTGCAGAGCCTCCATCTCTAAGATAGTTGAGTATCATGCTTGATAGAATTAATCCTAATATCCTTCTATCCCTATTTATGCTAGTCTCTAGAAGAATTACATTGCCTCTTCTAACTCCTCTTATAGCCTTATCAAGATACCTGTTTCCAGTAGATACAGCATTACCATTTTCTATAGGCTCGAATAGATTACACTTGCTAGGCTTTAAATTAGTAGGCTTGTAGATTGGTGTAAATCTACCGCTATCTAGAGTATAGAATATCCTCTTATCCTCTATAGTAGAACCTCTCAACTTATCTATACGCAAAGATCTTATGCCATTGTTATACTCAAGCGTAACTACACCATCTACTAGATATGAAACTGTAGTTAAATGAGGCTCTTCACTTATAAATACTAAGAAGCTCTCATTTGCATCTGCTATAGATACTAGAGTCTTCTCTGCCTTTAATCTCTCTTTCATATCAGCCTCCTTTGCTAAAGCATCCCAACTATCAAGTATTATGAATGCCCTCTTCTTCATTACAGCACTCATAACAAGCTCTACTATCGAGTTTATAGAGCCTAACCTTACATCTACTAATGGTATAGAAGCAGAGGTGGAAGAGAAAGGTCTCAATACACTCTCATCACTAAGCAACTCTTTGCACCATGGCAGTTGTTGCACTAACTTTTCATATGATACTCTAGTAGAGATGTAGAAACCTTTATAGACTTCCTTCATATGATCTAATAATTCCAAGCTAAGCGTAGTCTTGCCAGCTCCTGGATCTCCCTTTATAAGCAATGAGGTAGGATTGGATCTAAAGAAGGCATCAAAGATCCTGAACTTATTCTCTCTACACTTCCCTTCTATAGCATTTAGCATAGTTACTAATTATATATGTAATGATATAACTTTATGTATGTATTAAGAATTACAAAAGCCTATACCTCTATTATTTGCGAGAATGGCTTGAGCCTTAACTCTGTACTGCCATCTCTAGCAAGAGATGCAGATACGCCATATACTTTTATGCGCTTCCCAGTGCTTAGATTCTCAATCATATCTACTGCATCTCTCCATGCTACAAGCCTTATCTCACCAGTATCATCTCCTAGAAGAGTCTCTGCATACCTTATGCTCTCATTCCTTATCTGGATCTCTTGTATCTTTACTGGAAGGAGTATTATGGCCTCTATGAAGTAGATCTTATCTTGATCTGGTTTTATATCATTTATCTTGACCTCGAGCATCTCTAGAGTAGGTATATCAAGATTCTCATCTAATATCCTAATATAGGAATCCTCATCAACTATTATATTATTGCCATACATCCTACTTGGTATGCACTCTATAAAGATGTTAGGCTTTATATCATCAAGAGATAGCAATGAATTAGTTATAGATAAGAGATAGACATTACTTGCTCTATCTACAGCCAATGCTAATGCTGTATCTCCTTTATTAGTGGTAGATAATATCCTTAGTTGAATTATGTCAGGCTCTCCCCTCTCTTCCCTCAATTCTATAATACTCCCTTCATCACCATGTAATTCTATTGCCGAGTTAACCCTCTTTGCCTTAAAACCTATAAGCCTAACCCTATCATTCTTCTTGATTATCTTTGGTAGGCTCTTCTCATCTACATTCCATACTATAACTCTTATATCATTATCGCCAGCAATCTTCATATGTAATACATTGCTCTTCTCTCCTTTGCTATTTATGAATTGATTGATCGTTGGTGGAGAAGAGATTATAGAATCTATAACCAAGTCATTGCTCTCATAAGTTATCTCTGAAGGGTCTAAAGCCAATCTATCTATTGGTGTTATGTGAGATACATCATCCTTGATAATCTCAATAGAAGATCTACTGCTACTACTCAAACTTATCTTGCCATCTGGCATAGATCTAGCATAGACTCTGTTGATCCTTATAGCATCACCAACCTTCAATGCTAGTGTATCAGGAAGTATTGCCATATCATCCCATAGTGTTAATCTAACTTTATCATAGTTATCATATATTACTAATGTTCTTAGCATAGCACTTGAACCATCATCCCTCTTTATCTTCTTGATAGGGTATATCTTTAGTACTCTAGCAATTATGCTTATATCCTTTGCACCAGCGTAGAGATCCTTTATGCTAATATCAATACTAGGCTTCTCTATATCTATACCTAACTCTGCTGCTATGAGGAATAAGGCTCCTTGATCTGTCAAGTAGCCAGCGCCTATCCTCTCCTTCTTCTCTGCTATCATATCTAACAACTTTGCCTCTGTAAGATCCTTCCTCTGTTCAAGGATGTACTCTATCATCTCTCTAGCATTCATCACTACCAACTTAGATCAGGCTCTATAGCTTGGTGCTCTGCTAGAAATGGCATTATCTTCTCCCTAACTATCTTATCATGATCTGCATTGACATCCATGGATATAGCTAATAGATAGTATTTACCTTGTAATGGTATTGTTAAGCGCTTGATCTTCTCATATATACCAACAAAATATATGGGTCTGCCAATGTATGGCCTTAATAAGATCCTCTCCCTCATACGCTCAGCAGCATGCATTAGAGATATTCTTGCAACATCTGGAGGCAGTAAAGGAGAGATGTCATCCCTCATAGCCTCCATTATCTTATTATCTGATCTATCCAGTATAGCAGCATACCTTATCGATGGATCTAATCTTAATATCTCTTTGCAGAACTCATCTGGTAATTTGCTCATATTATGACTAATCCTATAGCAAGTATTTAATAATTTCTTAGAGCAAACCTAAATTAGAGGGTATGAGTATGAGATATATGTCATGTATATCAGTTAATGGCTTGAGCAAATACTATGGCTCATTTCAAGCATTAGATGCTATCTCATTTGATGTTGAATATGAAAAAGTATTTGGTCTCTTAGGACCAAACGGTGCAGGTAAAACAACTCTTATAAAGATCCTTACTACCTTGATAAAACCTAGTGCTGGTAAAGTTAAGGTCTTGGGCTATGATCTATTGAGAGAGGCATTTATGATCAGATCTAGAATAGGTGTAGTCCAACAAAAGCCAAGTCTTGATAGCAATATAAGCGTAAAGAGATCTTTAGATGTATATGGTATGCTTTGGAATATTCCAAGGCATGTTAGGAGCGATAGAATAGAGACTCTGCTAGATATATTTGGGCTAAGAGAGGTTAGCAATACAAAGGTAGACGATCTATCTATTGGGCAGAAGCGGAGGTTACAAGTTGCTAGAGAGTTCATGCATGATATGGATCTACTCTTCCTCGATGAGCCTACAGTAGGTATGGATCCAAGTGCTAGGAGAGTATTGTTAGATTATATAAAGAAGAGAGTTAGAGAAGGGTTAACAGTATTCTATACCACACATATAATGGAGGAAGCAGAGTATCTATGCGATGAGATTGCCATAATAAACAGAGGAAGGTTAATAGCACTAGATTCTCCTCAGACATTGAAGAGCAAGTATGGGGGCATTAAAAAGGTAGAGATAAGGCTCAAGGGGCAATTAAACGGTATAAAAGATATGTTAAATGATGATGTTGAGATATACAATAACAGTATAAGGATAGTTTCTAACAATGCTGAAGAGATTCTAACTGAGATAATGCATAGACTAATTAGGAATAACATACAAATTGAATCGTTATCAGTGACACCTCCAACATTAGAAGATATATTCCTATCCATTATAGAGCGATGATATCTATGATCGATCTAAGGATGATTAGGCTAGTAAGGAGAAATTTCATTGCTACTATAGATAAACCATTCCTTATATGGCAAGTATTCTTTCCTATACTCTATATATTCATAGCAGGCTATGCATACACATCTATAATAGAAGGCGTTAGCATTAGAGATATCAATATATCATATCCAGCATTCATAGCATCGGGCATGATAGGCTTCAATATTATGAATAGCAGTGTAACTGCTGGCACCATAATATGGAATGATAAGAGGAATGGTATGTTTGAGCAGATCCTCATGAGCCCATTTACAAGGGCTGATTATATAATAAGTAATATCCTAACGATGATAATAACTGGCATGCTAGCAGCTGCTCTAATAATATTTATAAGCCTACCTACAGTATTCAATGGCATATCTATATCTCTACTCACAATAGCATTTTTAGTATTAGCAATAGTATTAGGCTCTATATTCTTTGGCTCTATAGCCGTTATAACCTCAATAAAACTCAAGAGTAGTGAAGGGTTTCAGATAATACTCAATACAACATTCCTCTTCTTTGCCTTCTTAAGCACCACATTCTATCCAGCAGAAGGCGTTCCAGAGCCTTTAGGTATAGCATTCCATATAAACCCATTAACATATGTAGTAGATGTAATAAGGGCAGGATTATTCAATACAATAAATCAATTCTTATACATGGAGATAGCATCATTAACTATCATCTCCTTAATAGCCTTCTTTGTAGCAACGCTCTTACTAGCAAGGTTGGATGTATAGGAAGGATTTTATAACATTATATAGTATTAATAGATATTGAATAGAGAATGTCCAGAGTGTAAAGGAGATATGTATTATGAATCGGAGACTAAACATTTCATATGCAAGAGATGTGGCTTGTATGCTACTAGAGAAGATATATACGATATATTAGATAGGAAGAAGCCTGAGAGGAAGAAGAGTAAAGAATCCGAATATCTAGCATGGTGGCTATCCAAGAAGTAATAGATTATCCATCTTTCTTTATAGAAAGAACTTTATAAATGGTATTATACAATCTTTTCATGAGCGAAGAATTACCAGAATGGGCTGAGACTGAGATAAACTCTATAAGAGATGAATCCTTCAACGTTGTAGATACATGGGAAGGCACTGGCTACTTTCTAGATATCGATGAGAAGGATAGAAAGGTAGATATCCAATTCTATGAAAAGTTGCCCATAGGAAGGCATATAGTAACAGTAGAGACTCCTGATAGCATAGATATGAAAAAGTTCATGAAGGGTTTTGTTTATACCTATAAGATCAAGGTCTTAAAGGCTCCTTTTAGCGAAAGGCTAACAAAATATCTCAAGGAGAGACTCAATCTTAACATGGATGGGGTATATAGATTCATACTAGACTCTTATGAATTGCTAGATGATGTTAGCGATACACTAGAAGTGCAAGAAGATGATAATGACTAACTATCTTTAATGTAACCTTCTGGCAACGTTGCTATTCCAAATATCTCTGGGTGTATATCATGCATTATCTCTAACTCTCTGAATATGTTTATAGATCTGCTAGTAATCTCAGTAGCAATCTCTCTATCTATCTTGGTAATCTCTATCCTATCTGGGTGGTATTTGATCATTATCTTCCTAAATCTTGTCATCACATCCTTCCACGATGCATCTGGGGGCAGACCCTGACCTTCCCATTGTAGCATCTCGAGCAATCTATTCTTCCTCTCCACTAACTGCTCAATGTTCATATGCTCAATCATAACTACCTTTTCTCTAGATCGCTCACTCTTCTTAGTCTCAAATATAAAATGCCACTTGCCTAATGTCTTTAACTCTTTCTCATCCATAATCTTAGCTACATCTTTCTCAGCAAGATGGTTACGTATCATATCCCAGATCTCTTCATAATAAGTCTCTTGTAATTCCTTCCAGCTCATCCTTCTCTTCTTCCTTTCCCATAAACTCTTAAGATACTCTTTCTCTCTAGCATACAATATGCCCAATGCTATTCTTAGTGAGATCCAGTCTGATTGCTTCTCTCTTCTTTCTCTCTCCCTCCTCTCCATCTCCTCAGCAGAGAATATGCTCTTTACTATATCATCAAGTATTATATCTCTAGCACTCTCGTTGATCTCAGTAGTAGCTGTATCCAAAAAACTCTGCTCCTTCTCAACTATCTTTGTATCTCTAAGAGTATGGTGTATCTCTAACCAACTAGAATCCTCAAGGAAATCAAACCATGCATTAAGATAACCCCTTAAAGCAATCCTTGCTTTCCTCTGTATATACTCTGAACTAAACCATCTATCTTTACTTACTAACTTAACACACTCCTCAAGATTCTTCTCAAGTATACCATCTTTATCAAAGACAGCCTTTACCCTTCTTGCATATGAGCGATCCAAGCCTATGAATAGCGTTAATAGATATGCTATGGATGCTTGGAATATAGCATGAAATGCTTTATAGCCTATACCATCTAAGATATATATCCTAGGATCAGCACTCCATGCTTCCAACAAACCATGACCTATGTATAATGAATGCTTTGCTGCTATGCCAGCAACATAATTCTGCTCATCCATATATAGTATGAATGGCTGCTCATACCTATCTCCAGCAACTACTATGTCTATCTTACCCCTTCTAAGATCATCAAAGGCTTTGTAAAACTCTCTAACCTTGCTCTCTAGTATATCTGCTAATATATCCTCTTTTTTCTTGAAGAATGTCTTTCTTCCCATCCTCTGTTCCATTATATTTATAGAATCCTTTATTAGCAGCTGATAATATTCATCATTCTTAGAACCAAATATAATCTTATTATTCTTACTTATCTCTTCAATTATCCTATCTCTATCTATATCTCCCTCTCCTAGATACCTCATCAGTTTAATATGGTATAAACATACAAATATACCTTACATATCTCTTCCTTCATGGATATGCTTGAATCTATATTCCAAATGCAGAGAGATTATGCTAGGATGCTAGATCTTAAAAGGTTTCCTGAGAATAAGCAGGATAGAGTATCTTTACTCTGCACAGCTATAATCCATGAAGCGTGTGAATTACAAAGATTATGCAATTACAAATGGTGGAAGAAGCCAGTAGAGTTTGATGAAGTAAAGGCTAGGGAAGAATTGGTAGATATAATACATTTTGCAATACATATAGCAATTGAATTGGGCATGGATGCGGATGATCTATATAATGAATATGTAAAGAAGAATAATATAAATAGAGAGAGGCAACTCAAAGGTTATTAGATCCAGATATCGAACCTTTTCTCTATCACACTTATTGAGGATTCTACTTCAGCAATCCCTTTAGCACGCCATGTTATATTCTCAATGTTGTTATTAACTATTGAGTTCCATATATCTATGATCTCATCACTCTTCATAACCTCACACTCAGTTCTTATGGGGCCAGATTCTGAGTAACTAAAGATCTGAGGCCTACCAACTAATGGTATATCTCTATAAGATGCAGTTCCTTTGCATATAAATTTATCATTGGCTGAGAGATCGTAACTTACCTCCCCTACACTCATAACAGTTCCTGAATTATTATTTAGCTTGAATGTAACTTCAAGAATAGCCTTTGAATTAATAGTATCAATGCTCTTAACAGATATGCTTACTAGATCTATACCTACATCCTTCTCTAGTATCTCTGCTTGTCTTGATGCTCCTATGTACATAGCCGTAAATACTATTATGGATCCAGCGATGATGGCAACCACAAATATCCTTCCCCTTCTATCCAGTATCATACACTAAGAATAATTAAAATACTCATTAAAATGTTATGAATGGTATATATTTAACACTAATCTAATATCAAAAGATGGCTTTAATAGACTCATTTATCATCTGGATACACCTTCTTGCAACTAGCATCTGGGTTGGAGGGTCTATATTCATAATAGTGGTTGGTTTATCCCTAAAGAGTTTAAATATGGATATAAAGGAGCGGGTAAGGTTCATGATAACTCTAGGCAAGAGGTTTAACAAGATAGCATTGCCAGCACTCTTGATACTATTTGCTACTGGCATATATAATGCAAGGCTTTATATACAATACCCAGAGAACATTTCTTCCATATATGGTATTATACTATCTATAAAGGTAGCATTAGTAATAGCAATGACAATTGCTTATATAATTCATGTTAGAACATTAAGTAATGAATTTGATGAGTATGATGATACCAGGCTAAATAGAGTTAGGGCAAAGATGATAAATATTGGAAGGTTATCTGTAATCTTATCGCTAATCATACTACTGCTAGCATCTATACTTGATTCTGGTTTATAGTTATCATATAATTCTCTCCATACTTCTCTATAGAATAACTACAATTGGTAATCTCCTTTATTATGTATAGGTTTGTCTCTAGATGCTGAGTAACCTCATCTACTATGAACTTGGATCTCTTCATTGCTAGAGCAAGAGGTAATACTAGCATATCTGCTAAGTGCTTATCTACACTAACATTCCTTAGATACGGTCTTAAGAAATTCTCAGCAGCCTCTTGTCCTACATTCTCAGCAGCCTTGCCTTTCTCCCCTATGGCATCAGATCCTATGAATGGTCCATAATTACTAGTAGCATATACTAAGATGGATGAGCCAGGAGATGATGAACTTGCTATAGAGATTGAGTAGGAATTGCATCTTATCCCTTCCTTCTCAAGCCTTGCTAGTGCAGAAGCAACCTGTCTCTCAGCAACATGCTTAGGAAGCATTGAGCATACACTAATAATCCTTGGCTCTACCCTTGGCATAGTTACAAGTTCGATTGGCCTTAGATCTGCTGGCTTTATGATACATTTAACTATACCTCCTCCTTTAGGATAGTAGCCACGCTTAATTACCTCAAGATCAAAATCTATGCCTATAACCTTGTATGCATCCTTTAATACATATGCTACATAATCTATGGTTGGACTCCATTTAACATCTGTGCCACCAATCAACTCTATCTCCAGATACTTCTCATTTAGACTTACTGCAGGTATGATTGCTTGGAGTATTAGAGTTATACTACCTGCTGTACCTACATCAAACCTTAATCTATCCTTCTTTATGCCTTTAGGTATGAATCTTATACTATCATTACCAACTGATAAATTATCAACATCTGCTTCTGTAAGATCCGCTAATAACTTTATAGATGCTACATGCTGAGGTCTCAAGCCTGGATTGCTACGCTTTGCTCTAATGTTTACTATCTCTATTGGCTGATTCTTAATTACAGATAGTGTAATAGCACTTCTTAATATCTGCCCTCCTCCTTCACCATAAGATCCATCTATCCTTATCATGCTATTGCTATGAGATGGTATATATTTAATCTATTAAATACTTAATACATGAAGCAAGGCTTACTCATAGGAAGGTTTCAACCCTTCCATCTAGGGCATTTAGAAGCAATAAGGTTTGCCTTGGAGAGAGTAGATATGCTATGGATAGTCATAGGTTCTGCTCAAAAGAGCCATGAACCAAGGAATCCATTTACTGCAGCAGAAAGGCTTTTGATGATTAGAGATACTTTGTATAATACAGATATAGATCCTAGATCATGGTATGCCATACCAGTTTATGATTCTACCCATCACTGGATATGGATTAGAGAGATAGATATGCTAGTACCTAGATATGACATAGTATTTACAAACGATCCATTAACTACACTGCTGTTTAAAGAGGAGAAGAAGGTAGTGATGAGCGTAGAACTAAAGGAGAGAGAAAAGTTATCTGGGACAGAGGTTAGAAGAAGGATCATTAATGGTGAGGATTGGAAGAGCCTAGTGCCAAAGGAGTCTGCAAAGATGATAGAGGAGATAGGGATTGATAGGTTAAGACTTTGCATGAAAGATGATAAATCACATAATTAATATCTGTGCTGAACTAGTTAGGTAGATATATAGTATTAATAAACCTATAATGAAGTGGCATAGAATGAATAACCTAGATGAGTACTTGGTCATGATACCAGGTCCAACCAATGTACCAGCAAGAGTAATGCGTGCTATGATAAATCCAATAATAAATCATAGGAGCGATGACTTTAGATCTCTGTACAGAGAGGTAAGGGAGAAGAGCAAGAAGATATTCCAGACTGAGAATGATATGGTGATCCTAACAACCTCTGGTACTGGAGGAGTCGAGGCAGCAGTAGTAAATCTTGTAAGAAAAGGGGATAAGATAATCGTACCAGTAAATGGTGAGTTTAGTGGTAGGCTAGCAACTATGATAGAGAATGCTGGGGGTATAGCAATAAGGGTAGAATCCAATTACGATGAGGTTCCTAGCATAGATAGGATTGAGGAGGCCTTTGAGAATAACAAGGATGCAAAGGCATTGTATGTTGTTTATAACGAGACCTCAACTGGAACTAGGATCGACTGGCTTGATAAGGCATCTGAGATAACAAGCAGATATGGGGCATACTATGTAGTCGATGCAGTCTCAAACCTTGCTGGGGATGATCTCCCAGTAGATAAATGGAATATAGATATATGCATAACAGCAACACAGAAGGCTATAGCAGCACCTCCAGGTTTAGCAATACTCTCAATAAGCAAGAGAGCAAGGGATTTCATGATTAACAATCCTCCTAACACTCTCTATCTTAACATACCAAGGTATCTCAAATATTATGAGCAGAATACAGAGACACCATTTACACCAGCTCTGCCATTGTTCTTTGCCTATAACGAGGCATTGGATATCATAATTGAGGAAGGTTTGGAGAATAGGATTGAGAGGCATAAGATATGTTCTCAAGCATTTTATGATGCATTGGAAGCAATGGGCTTTATACCATTTGCAAAGCCAAATGCTAGATCAAGGACTGTAATAGCAGTCAATTACAGTGATGGTATGGAAGATAAGAAGTTTAGAGGATTGTTATCAAGAGAGTTTAGAGTCTTGGTAGCAGGAGGGTTTGGAGAACTCAAAGGTAAGGTTTGGAGGATAGGCTCAATGGGCGAGGTTAATAGATACCATGTGCTAAGAACGTTATCAGCTATATCTGCTGCTATGAGGATGCTAGGAGTTAAGATATCAGATGATGGTATAGATATTGCTGAAGAGAGGCTAGCAATACTCAAATAAATTTTATTTTGCAAGATTAATATAAGGTAGGATTATACTTGCTCTCATGCCATTAGAGAAGAGTTCATTAATACTAGTAGATTATACTGCTAGAGTAAAGGATACTGGAGAGATTATAGATACCACTAGAGAGGAAGATGCAAAGAAAGGTAATATACACGACCCAAATAGAGTCTATGAGCCCAAACTTATAGCAGTAGGAGATGGCTGGATACTAAAAGGAGTCGATGAATCTCTCTTGAATGGGAATGTAGGAGATAATCTCACTATTGAGATCCCTCCTTCAAAGGCATTTGGTAATTGGGATCAGAGCAAAGTCAAGATGATACCATTAAGAAAGCTTGGGGATAAGGCTAATGAGATTAGTGTAGGAGATACCATAGAGGTTGATAATAAGGTAGGTATTGTTAGATTCATAGGATCTGGCAGGATACAAGTAGACTTTAATCATAAACTTGCTGGTAAGACATTAGAATACTCACTACACATACTTAAAGAGTTAAAGAGCGATGAGGAG
>FWWL01006620.1_pt1 | contig 16582 bp, 17 predicted proteins | sample 2228331 | NCBI WGS metagenome assembly FWWL01 (sample SAMEA103939775, study PRJEB20133) | metagenome
GTAATTCAAATGACTGCTACAAAACCTTTAATTTTTGAAAATACAATAGAATTGTTTGAAAACAATAAAGAGTTTTTTATAAAGCAAAATAGAACAATTCTTCATTATTGTGAAGAGGAGATTGATTTTGATAAATGGATAGAAAGGGTAATGAATCTTTATGAAGATCATAAGTCTCTTTTGGTTGTCTTAAATACCATAAGCAAAAGCATTGAAACATATAAGAAGTTAAAAAAGAAGTTAGAAGACAAAGGTATTGCAAGTGAAGATCTCTTTTATTTATCAACAAATATAATTCCACTTCACAGAAAGGAAAGGATAGAGAAAGTAAAGAATAAATTAAAAAATGGTGAAAGAGTTCTCTTAGTTTCTACACAAGTTATAGAAGCTGGTGTTGACTTGGATTTTCCTGTGGTAGTGAGGGATATTGGACCAATCGATAGTATTATTCAGGTTGCAGGAAGATGTAATAGGGAGGGGAAAAGAAACAAGGGTAATGTATATATTTTCAATCTGGAAGATGGTGGATGTTCAAAAGTTTATGGGCCAGTTGCTTATGATCGTTCAAAGAGAATCTTGGAGAATAAAAATGAAATTGAAGAAAGTAAGTATTATGAATTGATCGAAGAGTATTTTAAGTCAGTAAAAGAAAGGACAGGTTCTTCGTTGGATATTTGGAAGGATTATTGTTTAATGAAATTTAGTAATTTTAGTAAAAAAGAAAAGATGGAATTTGAATTGGAAAGCAGTTTGGAAGATTTTAGTCTTATAAAAGACAAACCAGAAGTTCCTATATTTATATCTTTAGATGAAGAGGATGATGAGTTCTTTGAAAGATTTATAGAAGAGGTTATTAATGAAAAGGATATTAGGAAAAGACAAATTGCTTTTATACGCTATAGAAAGTGCCTTTATGATCATATAGTAAGACCTCTTATAGAAAGAGTTCAAAATAATTTACCAGCTATTGTTAGATCAGATGATGGTAGAGAGTTTAACCTTTTTTGGGTTAAGTCCAATCAAAAAAATTGCTACTATGATGAAGAGACAGGTTATATATGGAATCAAAAAGAAGCATTTATTATCTAAGCTACGATAGAGAAATAACAGGAACACTCGTTTGGTATTATTTTATTTGTCATAGACAAGTTTGGCTTATGGCTCATAGTATTACTCCTGATGAAGATAATGTCCTAATAGAGTTAGGAAAAATTATTCATCAAGGATTTTTCAAAAGAGAAAATAAGGAATTTGAGCTTGGAAGTGTAAAGATTGATATTATTAAAGCAAATGAAAAGTATGTTCTAGTTGCAGAAATCAAAAAATCATCCAAGTTTTTGGAGTCTGCAATGATGCAATTAGTTTACTATCTTTGGAGACTTAAAATTTTAGGTATAAATGCAAAGGGAAAACTTTTATTCCCAAAGGAGAGAAAGCATCTTGATGTTGAACTTAATGATGAACTTGAAAATAAGCTAATAAATGCATTAAATCATATTAAAGAAATTGTAAGTTTAGATAGATGTCCAAAGGCTTGTAGAATAAGTTATTGTAGGAATTGTGCATATTTTGAATTTTGTTGGAGTTGAAAGCTACGAAGAAGGTATTTTATATATTTTCAAGTGGTGTTTTAAAGCGTCAAAATAATACTATTTGCTTTGAATCTAATGAAAATAAGGTTTATATCCCAATTGAAAGTATATCTGATATTTATGTTTTTGGGGAAGTTGATTTGAATAAGAGGGTTTTAGAATTTTTTTGTGAAAACGAGATTGTATTGCACTTTTTCAACTATTATGAATACTATGTTGGAAGTTTCTATCCAAGAGAGCATAACCTTTCAGGTTATACAACTATTAAACAAGTAGAATGTTATTTAGATCTTCAAAAGCGGTTAGACTTAGCAAAGAGATTTGTAATAGGTGCTTTAAGAAATATGCAAGTGGTTCTGAGTTATTATGCAAGGAAAAGGGATGAAAAACTTAAATTTACAGTGCAAAAACTAAAAGAATACGAAGATAAAGTAATTGAGCAAAAATCAATAGAAAGTCTAATGGCTCTTGAAGGTAATGTAAGGGAAATTTACTATGATACTTTTAATGTTATTATTGAAAATGAAAATTTTGAATTTATAAAGCGAAGTAAGAGACCCCCTGAAAATAGATTAAATGCTTTAATTAGTTTCGGAAATTCTCTTTTATATACGCTTGTTTTGAGTGAAATATACAAAACAAGGCTTGACCCAAGGATTGGCTATTTACATTCTACAAATTTAAGGAAATTTACATTAAATCTTGATGTTTCTGAAATTTTCAAGCCCATTTTAGTTGATAGGACTATATTTTCACTTTTGAATAAGAAGCAAATAAATGCTAATCACTTTGTAGAAAATACAAATGGTGTCTTCCTATCTGAAAGTGGAATGAAAACATTTGTTTTAGAATGGGATGAACGGTTAAGAAGCACTATCCAACACCCAAAGTTAAATAGGAAGGTTTCATATAGAGAACTTATAAGGCTTGAGTTATACAAGATAGAAAAGCATATTATTGAAGATGAACCTTATGAGCCTTTTGTAGGAAGGATTTAGTATGTATGTTATAATGGCTTATGATGTAAGTGTTAATAGAGTTGATAAAGTTTTAAAAATTGCAAGGAAATACCTAAGATGGGTCCAAAATTCATTATTGGAGGGTGAGCTTACTGTTGCGCAATTTGAAAGACTAAAATTAGAGCTTAAATCTGTAATAAATGAAAATGAAGATTCTATTGCTTTTTATATTCTTGAAAGTAAGAAACTTTTAAAGAGGCAAACGATGGGTATAGAAAAGGGTTTTAGAGGAAATATTATATAAATTTTAATTTGTTAATTTAACAATCAATTGAATGACAAAGTTTTCAACAAGGTAAGTAGAAATTTACCAAAGATCCACTTTTAAATTGTAAAAGGTGTCAAAAAAGAAAATAACGAATTATCTAAAAATGGCTTCACAGCTTAATTGCGACGATCGGTTCAAATTGGCACCAGAGCTTGAAAGTAGAACACTTGATAATCAATAACTTAAATAGTCTGTTCTGGAATTTAGAACTAATGAGAATTTCAGAAGGAGTATTTTTGTAATTTTTGAGTTTATAAATTATTGTTTTTCAAAATCTTACAAATTCAACTGCGGCGACCTATAATCTTGCAAAAACCCTTAGGGATCGCCGCAAGGACAAAAATTAAGTTAAGTAATTGATAGTTAAGAATTAAGTTTAAATTGACAGAATAAAATTATAAAAAATTGTAGGTTGACACTTTAGAAAAGATCCTTTAAAATTATCATACTTTAAATGGGTTTTTATCCTACCTATGAGGGTTTGAAACAAGGTATGCTTCATAATTTCATCCTCAAAAACATGAGTTTTTATCCTACCTATGAGGGTTTGAAACGAAGTTGGGTTTTCATATTGATTTCGTTCATTTCTAGTTTTTATCCTACCTATGAGGGTTTGAAACTCTTACCACTGCCTCTTCTGCCAACAACCAAATTCAGTTTTTATCCTACCTATGAGGGTTTGAAACCAAAAATAACTCGGGTTCAATCATAAATGGTGCTCGGTTTTTATCCTACCTATGAGGGTTTGAAACAAGTTCTGAGCCACTGATTGGATGATTTCTCCAATGTTTTTATCCTACCTATGAGGGTTTGAAACAGCTATGTTTTTTGTCATTTCAAGAAAACTCAACGCGTTTTTATCCTACCTATGAGGGTTTGAAACAAAATCAATAAACATTCTTACTCCTCCTCCCCCTCAGGTTTTTATCCTACCTATGAGGGTTTGAAACTGGTATATTTCAGGCCTTACTCTAATAGTAAATTTGGTTTTTATCCTACCTATGAGGGTTTGAAACACAGTTAAATTTTAGCTAGCAGAAATAAACAGTTACGTTTTTATCCTACCTATGAGGGTTTGAAACAGGATGATGTCTTTTTGGGCTTCTATTCTTCCTCTTGTTTTTATCCTACCTATGAGGGTTTGAAACAGAGCCTACTTGCTAAATTTTATCGATGAAATAACGGTTTTTATCCTACCTATGAGGGTTTGAAACATGGCAAGAGATGGACTATGCCCTGACGAAAAAACTGTTTTTATCCTACCTATGAGGGTTTGAAACAAAATTTAATATATACGACGAGATATTTTCAACTTATTATTCCATTTCTTTTCATAGTGCCAAGTTGCTATTGAATTTTCACCAACTTTTCTGCCCATTCATTTATCTTAATAAGTGCCTTCTCTAAATCCTCCAAATTCTCAAAATCATTTATACTGCAATTATAAAATAATACAAAAACTTTACTAAAAGGTAATGGAAGCTCAAATTCATCCCAACTTCTAAACTTTATATAATTTTTATATCCAACACCTACCAATGTTAAATCTGCATTTAGTTTTTTCAAAACATTAAAAAGCTCGGACTTAATTTTATGCTTTGGACCAAGAGGACCATCGGGAACAATACCAAGTGAAAGACTACTCTTATATGTTCTTATAATTTCAATTGCACCCTTAAATCTTTCCTTCCGATATGAACTTTCAATAACATCAAAACCATAACTCCTTACAATACCACTTGCAATTTTGCCATCTCTACTTGGTGAAATAAGTATTTTACCCTTCTTCCCTTTTAAAACCCTAAGTAGTGGAAATATCTTACTGTGCCAAAATAGATAAATGTTATGGTCAGGCTTATAGCCTAATGTTTGAATTTTTAGGGTATTTACATAAAGTTTATATAGTAGTTTAAGCATAATTTAAAAACTTTCACTTTTTATTTTTCAAAAGTTTCCTTATCGCATTTCCGTAAAGTATAATTTTTTTATCATAGTTTTCACTTTTCTTTATTTTTGATTTTAAAAGATTAAATGTCAGTCCCTTATATAACCAAAATTTCACTTCTCTATAATGCTTATACTTTAAAAACAACTTTTTGAGCATCTAACTGATTCTTTTTTCTTGCTTTTGAATTTTCAACCTTATAGCTTTTACTCAAAACCTCAATAACATCCTTATTCCAAAAAACATGAAATAATCCCCTTTCCTTTATTACAAGAAAATCAACTTCTCCACAATTAAATATACTTTTATCTAAAAAAGCTACTAAAACTCGTTTTTTTCTAAGCTTTTGACACAATTTGCGCATAGGTTTTTGTAATTTTAACTTATATTTTACTTTATCTTTTAAATATCCTTTTCTATCTTCGAGAAAGCTATTTATACACTCTAAAAATATATCACCGAATCCATCTATACCTTTGAAAATGTAATCTGTCTCAAATCTTTTTTTACCATAAAGAAAAATTTGCCATTTTTTCTCACCACTTTTTACAGAATAGGAATGTCCTTCTAAATCAATTACATCTTTTTTGGCTTGTGGCTCACTTCTAAACTCTTTTCCAATTCCTAGGTATTTTGCAAATCCCCTTGCATCCTTATGTCCTCTTCTTTTAACATAACTTGCCTTTTCAGATGTCATTGCTCTTTTCTTTGTCATAATTAAGCTCTCTTTATAATTAGAAGCTCAACCGTCTTTTTTATATGACTGCTATTTTTCTTTTTTCTATTTTTCCCTATTCTTGTCTCACCTTGTCCCATCGTATAATGAACGGGAATTTCTATTATTTCAAATTCCTTATACCATTCCCTAATTGTTGGCGCGTCATTATATGATAATATAAATCCTCCTTTATGGCTATATAAAAGGTCTCTTAACAGCTCATGATTGAAATTGTTATGAAATATAGGGAAGTTCCTTTGTGGATAAAGCCCTCTAAATAATGTGCTGTCATCTCCTAAATAGTATGGCGGGTCACAATATAGGTAATCGTATTTAAATTCAGGTATTACTTGTTCAAATGATGCACAATCAACTATTATATTTTTAATATTGAAATTCTTAACCCTTTGTAATAATCTGTTATAAACATTTTCATTTGCATATACCCTTGACATCCAACCCAAAAATCCGGGTCCATAGGATAAATTATGATTGAAATAAAAGTAAGTTGCAAGTTTAAGCGGTTCTAATGTTATTTCACCAATCCAATGCCTTCTCAATTCCTCCTTAACTTGTTTATATACCTCTTTTGTAGGTTTTAGTTTTTTTAGCTTCTCATATAGACTAATAGGATTTTCAATTTGAACTTTCCAGTATGTAATAAGAATATCAAATATATCAAAGCCTATAACATTAATTGATAATTCCTTTGCAACCGCAATCTCGACTGAACCACCTCCAAAAAATGGAGAAACCAATCTCTTTATATTAATTGGTAATTGCTCTATAATATATCCAACAGCCCAACTTTTCCCACCTGCATATCTTAATGGTGAGCCTAAATACTTTCTATATCTACCACTCTTAGCTTTAAGTTTTCTTAAAAATTCTTCTCTTAAATCATTTGAAATTAGATTAGGGAATAGAGTGAAACTTTTAAATGACATTCCCAAAATTTTATAGTAGATAAGATCATCCAATAATTGCTTTAATCAAAAATAATACTCATCATTTTCCCATTTTAAGGGATTGTTAATAATAATTTGGTTGCTATACAGGAAAACCTTTTTCAATACCCTCTGAACTTGAATAATCATAATCCCTTATGCATAAAAATAGAAACTAAATTAACTGGACAAACTCAAAAATTATCCAATTATCCTTTAAAATTTTAAACTTCAAGAGGCGGCTTGGCCGAGTGGCTTAGGCGGCGGTTTGCAAAACCGCTTACCCCGGTTCGATTCCGGGAGTCGCCTCCTTGAAAATATACATTGCAGAAGTAGGACCAAGAGATGGTCTTCAAAATATAAAAGAAACTATTCCAACAAGTAAAAAAATAGAATTTATAAATAGATTGTCGGAGACTGGTGTGGATGAAATTGAAGTATCTTCATTTGTATCTCCAAAAGCAATACCAAAGCTATCCGATGCAGAAGAGGTATTTAGGAATATAAAGAGAAGTAAAGATGTTATTTATTCTGCACTTGTTCCAAATGAAAAAGGACTTGAAAGAGCGTTATCTGTAAATATTGATAAAATTAGTGTATTTACTGCCGCAAGTGAAACATTCAATCTAAAAAATATAAATATGACCATAGAAGAATCGTTAAATAGATTTAAAAATATAATAAAAATTGCGAAAGAACACAAAAAAATTACAAGAGCTTATATTTCAACTGCATTCCATTGTCCCTATGAGGGTAGAGTTAATCCATTTAAAGTTAAGGAAATTGCAATAAAATTATTAGAAATGGGAATAGATGAAATTTCAATTGGAGATACAATTGGAAAGGCAAGTCCAAATGAAGTAATAGAGCTTTTAGAGATTTTATTAAAGGATATTTCAGTGGATAAAATTGTTTTACATTTTCATGTAACTTATGGTATGGCAATGGCAAATGTATTTACTGCATATAATGAATTTAACATTTATAAATATGATAGCTCTGCTGGAGGACTTGGAGGATGTCCATTTGCACCTGGAGCAAGGGGTAATATTGCAACAGAAGATTTGGTATATTTCCTAAAAAGATTGAATGCAAATGTTAATGTTGATATTAAAAAAGTAGTTTTGGCGTTTAACGTTTTAGGTATTGAAAGTAATTCTTATATATCAAAAGTTATAAATTTGCTTTAAAATTTCTAACATCATGAACAAGCTTAAAGAAATTTGGCAACAATTAGTTGATAGAGTAGATAGGATAAGTGTTGAAGATTTTGAAAGAATATATGGTAGTGAATTACTTGAATTGGCTCTTAAACCAAATCCTTACTTTTCAGTAAGGGAGGATTATTTAAGGCTAAATAACTGGTCTAAAAGATTTACAAATTTTGAAAGTGGAAAAAAAGATGATGAACTGGGAAATATTTTGACAGATTATATCAAAAATGGTTATAATAGTTGCTACATCGAAACAGTAGAGGAGATTAAAAAGGATAGCACTATTGATGACCTTAGAATTTATAGAGTGCTTGGTAGAAAAGGCTACTTGAAATATAACGAATTACCATTTTTTTATAATGAACAACCATTGAATGTAGTTTTAAATGAGGATGAATATAAAAGATTGGATTTAACTCATTTATACACATTCTCAGTTGATGACGAAAACACTATTGAAGTGGATGATGCCATTAGTATAGACGGAAATAAAGTTTATATTCATGTTGCTGATGTTACTTCTGTTTTAAAACTTTCCAAAAACCTGTCATTGCTTGAAAGGGTTATAAGCTTATACTTGCCCGAGAAAAGCTTCTATCTACTACCAAATAATGTTATTGAAACATTATCACTTTACAATGGAACCAAGAAAGCATTAACGCTCTTATTAGAATTTGACGATGCTTTGAATTTAAAAAGTTATAAGTTTTTGAGAACAATTATTAAAGTAAGAGATAGGTTCAATTATAGGGATTTTGAGAAAATTTTAAATATGGAACCCTTTAAGAAATTACTTGTTATTTCAAGGAAGTTCCAACTAATAAGGCTAAATAATGGTGGATATAACATTACTTTACCTATGAAAAAATTTAAAATAGATGGTGATGATGTTAAATATGAGCTAATTGACCTTAATTCAAAGAGTTATACTGTTATTTCAGAGCTTATGATTTTATACAATTATGTTGCAAGCAGATTTCTCAAAAAGTTGGAATTTCCAGCAGTCTATAGGAATTATGAGGAGAAAGTTGAAATAAATTTAGATGAAAATGATCCCCTATATTATTATAAAATCATGAATGCATTTAAAGGCACAATTTTATCACCATTTCCAAAACCTCATAATGTAATGGGACTTGATGTATATGCACAATTTACATCACCACTAAGGAGGGTTTATGATATTATAAATCAAGAACAACTTCACAGAGCGTTGGACAATTTAGAACCTAAATACACTGCTGAAAAGATTCAGGAGTTTATAAATGTTGCTGTTAGGATTGAAAAGAAAAGAAAAACTATTCAAAAAAGTAGATTGGATTTTTGGATATATGTTTATATAAAAAAGAAATTTTTAGAAAAGAAGGTTAAGGCTATTGTTTGCCAAGTAAATGAAAAGTGGACAGAATTATTTTTCCCACAGTTCTTAATTTCTGAAAGGATTTATTATAAAGGACTTGGAGTTGGTAAGAAAGTAAATTGTGTAATTAAAGATGTTGATCCATTTGGGAATAAGATGGAAATTTTTATTGTGAAATGAAGGCATTAGTTCTATCAGGTGGTGGATCAAAAGGTCTTGCACATATTGGAGTAATTAAGGCAATTGAAGAGAAGAAATTGAAGTTTGATTTTATAGTAGGAACTTCAATGGGCTCTATTGTTGGTGCTCTTTATGCACTTGGTTATAATTCCCATAATCTAAAGGCAATTGCAGGTATATTTATTTCAAAAGATTTATTAAAGTTTAAGTTTTCATTAAATGAATTCTTTGATTCAAAAAAAGTTGAGGTTATTTTAGATGATATTTTTGCTAATAAGACATTCAAAGATGCAAAAATTCCACTTTACATAACTGCATTTGACCTATTAACTTATCATCACATTGTATTTAATGATGGATATTTAAAGTATGCAATAAGAGCTTCAATATCCTTACCACTTGTTTTTAGACCTGTTATGATAAATGGAAGAGTTTTAGTGGATGGAGGTATGTTTGAAACGGTGCCTTTGAGTGTTGCAAAGAAATTAGGTGCAAGTTATATTGTTGCAGTTAATGCTGTAGGTTCAGTTTCAAATGAAATATTCTTTGAAAAATCTGATGAGATTAGAAATCCAAATTATGGAATTATTAAAAGTGGACTTGAAGCATTATTTGCACTTCAACGCTCTCAAATACAACATACAATTTCTTCTTATAAACCTAATGTTTTAATAAATGTAAATACAGATGATATCAACCCACTTGAATTTAACATTAATATAGATGAGCTTATTGAAAGGGGTTATAGAAGTGCTAAGGAGGTATTGAGATGAGTTTGGGAGTTGATATTGTGGAAGTTGAAAGGATAAGAAAATTATTTCAAAAATTTGGTGAGCGTTTCTTAGGTAGAATTTTTACTACAAATGAAATAAATTATTGTTTTTCAAGGAAAAATAGCTTTCATAGTCTTGCAGGAAGGTTTGCAGTTAAGGAAGCAGTTTTAAAGGCACTTGGTATTGGGATGACTAGTGGCTTTTCGTTTAGAGATATTGAAGTTTTGAATGTAGAAAAGGGAAGACCTATTGCTATATTAAATGGTAAGTTAAAGGAATATCTTGGAAATAGGAAAATTGAAATTTCAATTAGCCATTCAGACCATTATGCAGTAGGTATTTGTATAATTTATAAAGAATAAAATAAGAACTTTTTTCAATAATATTAATTCTATCACCTGAAAAATTATATTCAAATGCAAGATTCTCTTTATAAGAGATGCCAAAAAAGCAGGTTCCAACACTTACATTATCATCCTTATCAGGTCCAGCAACCCCACTTGTTGCAATTCCAATATCACTATTAAATAACTTTTTTACATTTTCTGCCATTTCAATTACACATTCCTTTGAATATATATTCTTTGTTTTTACGTTTAATAAATTTTCTTTAATTTCTCTATTATATGCAACTATTGAACCTTTAAAATAATTTGAAGAACCAGGAACACTTGTAATTAAACTTGAAACTTTACCACCTGTAAAACTTTCTGCAACTGAAATTTTTAAGTTATTTTCCTTCAGTAGTTTTCCTAATAATACTTCAATTCTATCATCATCAAATCCCCAAATATAATCTTTTAAAATTTCCCTTAAAAACTTTTTAATCTCTAATAATTCCTCTTTCTTTCTTTTAAACTTTAAATATACACCATCATTTCTTGGAAGATAGGAAAATGGAAATAATTTATTGGAGTGGGGAAGTAGTATCTCTCTAAGTTGTGTTTCGTAAATGCCATTTGTCTTAATAATTAAAAATTCATTGCTTTCTTCAATCTCATTTAATAAAATTTCACTAACCTCGCTTTCTAAAAATCCTTCAACCTCATATGGAACACCAGGCAAGATAACTATTAAAATATTTCCATAATATCCAACTTGAGCAGGTGCTTTTCCTCTTGGATTTTCAAATAATTTAAATCCATCAATTACATACTTATATTTTTCTAAATCTGTTTTAAAGTCTGTATAAATTAATTTTAAATTCAGTGCATTTGAAATTGCTTCAACTGTTAAATCATCTTCTGTTGGACCAATACCACCCGTTGTGATAATAACTTTTGGCTTTTCTTCTAATAATTTTTTTATCTCATTTACAATTTGCTCCTTATCATCCTTTAAAATAATTGCTTTTTTAGGTAATTCTTTTTTAAATTTCCTTAAAAAATTCGAGATTATAAATAAATTCCTTTCAAACGTAAATCCTTCTAATAACTCATCGCCAATTAGCACATTGTAGATCATATAGTTTTTGAAATTTTAAAGTGTATAAAAGCTTTAAAATTTTCAAAACTAAGATGAGAGTAATTTTGTCTGCATTTGATCTTTCAAAGCAAAGTGAAAATGCCCTTATAACAGCAAGTTCAATATCAAAAATTTTTAATAGTGAGTTTTATGTTATACATTTTATAGAATCAGAGATAAATAAGCAAAAAAAATATAATAAAATCAAGAATTTCTTAAGAAAGCATAATATAAGTGCAAAAGTGGATATTAAAGTCACCTCAAAGCACATTGCATATGAGATTATAGAAATTGCAAAAGAAATAAATGCAAGCTTAATTGGAATTGGTCGTTCAAGCTATGATGTTGAAGATATTAATTTTATAGGTTCAAATGCTCTATCTCTTAAAATCATATCTGAAATTCCTATTCTATTTGGAACATTAAAGCCAAAAGTATCATTTAGAAATATCCTACTTACAATAAATGAAAAGCCATATTCATTAGAGCCATTAAGGTTTGCCATTGATTTTTCAAAAAAAACAGATGCAAAACTACACTTATTATGTGTAATTGAAAGTGCATCCACTGTTTCCAAAAGAGCAATAAAGTTTGAGGAGGGGAAAATAACAAATAGTCTAAAACCATACGAACCTTCACTTTCAGAAATAGACTATTCTTTAAGTATAGGGGTTTCAGAATATGCAAGTAAAGGTATTCTAGAATATGCCAACAAAAATGATATAGATATTATCATAATATCAAGAAAAAAGAGCTTAAATGTTATAGAAAGATTATTTTATAGCTCAACCACATTAAGGGTTTTAAGAGGAGCAACCGTTCCTGTTATAACTTATTAAGAACAGAGAGCTTTAAAATTATCGTATGATTTGGATTTTAAGAATTTTAAATTTAATTCTTTTTTTATTGACCTTTTGGTTTTTCTTCACAAATCCTCAAAATCTTAAAATAATCTTTATAGCTATTGCTTTGTTGTTTTTCAGTTCAGCTATCAGGAAGGCTATTATACTTGCTCTTGATAGTATAAGAGGGAAATTTTGGGTTCTTTTGAGTTTAACATCAATTTTCTTCTCAATTGCAGTTTATTCTGAATTAGATGCAATTCACATATTTGCAAGGATTTATCTATTATTATGTTTATCTTTTATGCTTTTTGGTCTTATAAGGCAAGGTCTTATCTTGAAAGGTTTGAGATTAATAATTTGGTTATTGGGTGCCTTAATTAGTATAGTTTTAAGTATCTTGTTTTTCCAAATTCTTCCTAACAAAGACCTAACATCTTTTCTTTATCTGTTTATAATTGCCTTAAATGCTGTGGTTCTCCTTGCAAATTTACTTATATACCTTGGTAGTGATCTGGGTATGAGATGGCTTTTGGGTTTTGTTGGTTTTTCTTTTCTGATTATAGGGGATCCGATCTATCTTTCGGATGACCATAATTTAGCTTACTTTATTTGGTGCTTTCCATACTTATTCCTTAACTTGATGGCACATATTGAAGAATAATTGAGCTGTAAAATTTTCAGATATGCAAAATCTTGAATATACTGCTGAAAGTATAAAAAGATTAAAGGGTCTTGAAGGTGTTAGAAAAAGACCTGCAATGTATATTGGAGATGTTGGTAAGAAAGGTTTTCATCACCTTGCATTTGAAATTATAGATAATGCAATTGATGAAGTGCTTGCAGGCTTTGCAAATTATGTAAGAGTAATAATACACAAAGACAACAGTATTACAGTTGAGGATAATGGTAGAGGCATACCTGTTGGTATTCATCCTGAGACTAAAACACCTGCTGTTGAGGTTGTTTTTACAGAATTACATGCAGGTGGTAAGTTCGAGAGGAATGTTTATAAGATATCAGGTGGTCTTCATGGTGTTGGTGCAAGTGTTGTTAATGCTCTTTCTGAATTCGTAGAGGTATTTATAAAAAGGAATGGTAGTGTTTATAGGATTAAATTTTCAAAAGGCAAGAAAGTTGAGGACTTAGAAGTAGTTGGCAAAACTAAGGAAACGGGAACAATTGTTCGTTTTAAACCCGATGCAGAAATTTTCACTGAATATCCAAAACTTGAATTTGATTATGATTACATTGCAAATAGGTTAAGAGAAATAGCTTTTCTTGTTCCAAATACAAGGATTGAGCTGATTGATGAAAGAACCAATCAAAGCGAAACATTTCATTATCCAAATTGTTTAAAGGACTTTATTGATTATTTAGATGTTTCAAGACATCATATAACACCAATTTTTTATACAAACTTTTCATCAAATAACCATGAATTCATGGAAGTTGAAATTGCACTTGTTTTTAATGAAGAATACGATGAAGTTATAATATCATTTGTAAACACAGTTAATACCAAAGAGGGTGGAACACATGTAACGGGCTTTAAGACTGCTCTGACAAGAGCGGTAAATGATGTTGCTAAAAAGCTTAATTTGATAAAGAAAGAGCCACTTTTGGGTGAAGACATTAGAGAAGGCTTAACAGCAGTCATCCATGCTAAGTTATCTAATCCTATATTTGAAGGTCAAACCAAAATTAAGCTTGGAAATGATAGCGTTAAAAGTTTTATAGAGACTCAGTTTTATGAGAAGTTTGTAAGATATCTTGAAGAAAATCCAAAAATTACACAAACTATTATAAATAAAGCTCTTGAGAATCAAAAAGCAAGGCTTGCAGCAAAAAAGGCTAGAGAAATTGTCAGAAGAAAAAGTTTCATTGAGAGTGATAGCCTCCCAGGTAAGCTTGCAGATTGTATTACAAAAGAGAGAGATAGGGCAGAACTCTTTATAGTAGAGGGTGAGAGTGCAGGTGGTTCTGCAAAGCAAGGTAGAAATAGGGAATTCCAAGCTATACTTCCATTAAAGGGTAAAATCCTGAATGTTGAAAAGAAAGGCTTGGATAAAGCTCTTGACAATGAAGAGTTAAGAGCAATAATATCTGCGCTTGGATGTGGCTTAAAGGATAATTGCAATCCTAATGATGCAAGATATGGCAAAATTATCATTATGACAGATGCAGATATAGATGGTGCTCACATAAGAACGCTACTCTTAACTTTATTTTATAGATACTTTTATAATCTTATTGAAGCGGGAATGGTCTATATTGCTCAACCACCACTTTATAGAGTTCAAAAAGGAAAAGTTGTAAAGTATACTTATTCCGATGAGGAGCTAAATCAAATACTAAAAGAAATTAAGGGTGATAATGTTGTAATTCAAAGATATAAAGGACTTGGTGAAATGAATCCACAGCAGCTTTGGGAAACCACTATGGATCCGAAAACACGTATTCTTAAAAGGGTTACCATTGAAGATGCAGCGGAGGCAGAAAGATGGGTTTCAGTATGCATGGGTTTGGATGTTGCACCAAGAAGAGAATTCATAGAAAAATATGCTCTTAGCATTAAGGAGCTTGATATATGAATATAAAAAATCTCGTTGAGATAAAGGATGAAATAAAAGGCATTTATGATAAGTTCAAAGAAATAGCTAGGTTGCACTTTAAATATCTCATTATGCTTGAACCAAGAATAAGACTAAACTTCTTCCTCATTATAATTGCAGTTTTAGTTAATGTTCTTTTAACAATTTGGATGCTATGGATATTATCAATAGTAATTCAAGATTTGATGGGTTAAGAATAAGGTATTTTGAAGTTGAGGAGTTTGAAAATGGTTTTGTAGTTAGAGATCCATTTGGTCTTTTTGAAGATTTGTATTTTACACCACAGGCACTCTATCTTATTAGCTTGTTTGATGGTAGTAGAACCTTAGATGAAGTAAAGCAGGAATTCTTTAAGGCAACTAATATAGTGCTTTCAGATAATGAGATTATTCAATTTATTAAGAAGATGGATGATTATTGTCTTTTCTACAATGAAAAGTTTGTAAATAGAATTGAAGAGGAGAGAGCAAAAATTTTGGGCTTAGAATATAAGGAGATTAAAATTGTTGATAATATAGGTGCAATTAAAAATTTCATAAAGCAGAATCTAGTATTTGAGAGTGAATATAATCTAATTGGTTTGATAGTTCCTCACATTGATATAAATATAGCTATGGAAACATATCTTAGAACCTATTCAAAAATATCCAAGACAAAACGGGATATATTCCTTATTTTTGGTGTTGCTCATTCTATTCATCTTACTCCATTCTCTATATTTCCAAAGAACTACTTTACTGACAGGGTTGTAAGGGTTGAAAATCATGTGATTGAAAAAATTAAGGATTTGTTTGGATATGATGTATTTTTTGATGTTCTATCCTATAAAAATGAGCATTCAATTGAATATCCAATTTTGTTTTTGGATAGCATTTTTGATAATTTTTATATTATTCCTTCTATTGTCGCATATAGCCAAAATAAGAATGATATGAAAATTATTGCACAAAGAATTTTTGAAGTTGTTAAAAACTACAAAGATAGGATTTTTTTAATTTCAAGTATTGATTTAAGCCATGTCGGCAAGAAATTTGGTGATAAGGTTTATTATAAACCAGAGGAAATTGATTTGAAATACATTGATATGTTAATAAATCTAAGGAATGATGAAGCATTTGAATTTTTGAATAAATACGATAATCAAACAAGGATAGATGGTCAATTTGCAAATTATGTATTTTTGGAGATTTTGAAGATGCTTGATGTTGGAAGTGGAAAGTTGTTTGAGTATAAGAATTATTATGAAGAACAAACTGAATCAGGTGTAAGTTATTGTTCTATTGGATTTTATATTTGATTGTTTTTAATACATTAGATGGAATATTGTCCAATAATTCCTAAGTAGTAGAAAAATCGATCTAAGCAATTTTATTTAAGATTGTCTAGTAATCAAGGTTTTTGATGTGTTAAATAGCTTTTGAATTGAAAAGATCAAAGGACTTTTTAGCAAAAAATCTAACTTAAATTATTGACTATCAATATATAATCTATTTACTAGACAAACCTAATTTTATCAAGATTGTCCAATAATTCCTAAAAAGGTCATTTTTAAATTAGCTATTTATTGGACAAACTTATTAGATGGAACACTAGCCCTTAAAATTTCAAACGTGATGATTAGGTTTTCGAAAATGGATGCTTGTGG
>FWWL01006622.1_pt1 | contig 16581 bp, 9 predicted proteins | sample 2228331 | NCBI WGS metagenome assembly FWWL01 (sample SAMEA103939775, study PRJEB20133) | metagenome
CTGCCTTATGGCCGACACAAAATAGTATGGTTTGTGAACGATGGCTGCGGCAACGAAGAAACCTGCGAGTGGGTCTTCGTGATAAAAGACTGCAAGGCCCCAACAGTAACCTGCAAGGGCTTCAGCGTAAACATTCAGCCGACGAAGACGATCAAAATCACCGCCGCCGATGTAATGCTGAGCACCTTTGATAACTACCTGCCCATAGACCTCATACAGACCGGCATCCGCCGTAAAGGCCAAGGTTCAGGCTTCCCTACGCTACCCAATGGCGAACCACAGAGAACAATAACCTTCACCTGCAGCGACATCGGAGCGCAGGAAATAGAAAGATGGGGCAGAGACTTAGAGGGTAACGCAGACTTCTGTATTGCCAAGATAAACATACTTGACAACATAAACATCTGCAACAGCCCCGCCGTCAGTGTGGCTGGCTGGATAAAAACAGAAGAGGGCCTGGGCCTTTCCTCTGCTAACGTGCGAATGGTTGTCTCTCTACCCGCAGGAGTTCCCCCTTACGAACTCAACCTTCAGACCGACAAGGATGGCTACTTCAACTTTCACAACCTCGTAATGCTCAACTCTTCTTATGAGATTGCTCCACTCAAAGACGACAACCCACTCAACGGCGTTACGAGCTTCGACTTAGTACTCATCAACAGGCACATCTTGGGCACACAGCCGCTGAGCAGTCCCTACAAGATGATTGCCGCCGACGCCAACAATAGCCGCTCCATCACCACCTTCGACATGCTGGAGCTGCGCAAACTCATCCTCGGCCTCTACACAAGACTACCCGCTGTGCCCAGCTGGCGCTTCGTACCGGCAGATTTTGAATTTCCAGACACAATCAATCCTCTCAAGACGGGTTTCCTGGAAACTATCGGGTTCACCGGAGTACAGGCCGAGCGCCTGAGCGAAAATTTCATCGCCATTAAGGTGGGCGATGTCAACGGCAATGCCACTACCAACGCCACCGCGACAGAAGAGCGCACCCATGGCACAGCCTTCCTCGCCCTCGAAGAACGACAGGTCAGAGCAGGCGAGTTCTTCACCGTCGGCTTCCAGCCCGAAGACGTAGAGGCGGCCTATCAGTTCACCCTGACACATCCCACCTTAGAACTGCTGGACATCCTGCCAGGCGAAGGGCTTACGCGCGAACATTTCGCCGTCTTTGGCCCCGAGCACTCCATCACGGCTGCCATGGACGCGCCGGTGGGCTTTGCGCTCCAATTCCGCGCTCTGCGCGACGGCGCCCTCAGCCAGATGCTGCACCTGAGCAGCCACATCACCCGCGCCGAAGCCTACGACGCCGACGGCCGCCCATCGGCCCTCGCCTTGCGCTTCCGCCAAGGCCAAGAGCCAGCCGCTGAGGCTGCCTTCGAGCTGTTCCAGAACACGCCCAACCCGGTGCGCTCCTTCACCACTATTGCCTTCCATCTGCCGCGGCCTACCGAGGCCACACTGACCATCAGCGATGCCGAAGGGCGAATAGTCAAGAGAATCAAGGGCCATTACCCGGCCGGCCTCAACAGCATCGTGCTGCAAAAAGCCGAACTGCCGGCAGGCATACTCTTTTACCAGCTCAATACGCCTACCCACAGCACTACGCGCAAGATGCTCGTCATGCAAGAGTAGGCCCAAGCGCACTTCAGGCCCTTGTGGAGGTGATAGAGGTGGTGCAAGCAGCCGGGCAACCTGTTTCTGTGAGCACTACCTTTCTCACCTCCATTTTTTTGGAGAAAACGGCCTCCGGCTTCGGCGCAGTCATTGCGGGCACTGCAAGCAGTGTAGCTCCTGCCTAGTCTCGGGCGTGTTTTCGTCTCGCTTTCGGGCATTAATAATGGCGCGACAGCTACCTCGGGCCTCCGCTAATGGATGTGCGGAGACGCCAAAGCATAGCTGTGCCATTAACCGAGGCCAAGAGCGGGACGGGCACATGATAGGCCCAAACAAAGACCTCGAAGCTGCAAGTGCGCAAAGAGACTGAGCTAAGGCACAACAGCCGTTTTTTCCCGAAAAAACAGTCGTCGCAGCGGTAGTCAACGAGCATATCCTTAGAGGGAAGGCTTCCGATAAAGAGATTTACTCATCACCCGATGTGCCCTCGGCCTCCGCCCAGTGCCGATACTCAGCGCTGTCGGTGAGGCGGAAATACCGCGCGGGCAATTGGCCGAAGGAGTAGTTTTTAAATTCACCCAGAAATAAACCAGGGCGTGTGCGCACGGAGTCGAAGCGCTCTGGGTTTTCATCTATGAGCAGGTAACGGGCGCTATCGGGGTGTTGCAAGGCAGAGAGAAAGAGGAACTCATAGGCAGAGCCCCACGTCATCAGCAAGGTATCCATAGGCACCTGGCTGTCGGCCAGTATCCACTTGCGGTGCGGCAGTTGGGCGGTCTGGTCGAGGAGGCGGCGTTCCCAGTGTATGCGGGCCGCCCAGGGCTGATGGGCCTGGTAGATGCGCCACAGGCCCAGGGCGGCCAAAGCAGCCGCGGGTAGCCAAAGGCGCTCGGCAGATAGCCAAGCGGGCAATACCGAAAACACAAAGGGGACGGCAGCCATCAGGGCCAGCGGCAGGTAGAGATTTTCCATGTAGAATTGGTGCGCTCCGTGGTGATGCGGCACATTGACCGCAAAGACGAAAGCCACGGGTGCCAACACAGCCAAAGCAGCCAACAGCCACTGGCGGCACCAGAGGAAATGGCTTGTGTTAAGCACCACAACCAACGCCAGCAGGTAGTAATCGGCCTTTAGCCAGCGCAGGAAGTCGTGCTGACTCTTGAGGTCGAACCACTGAGGCCACAGTTCGACAAAGGCCTTGGAGCGTTCCATAGCCATGGCGTCGTACCAGTCCAATGGCAACACAAAGTTCTTGACCACGAAGCAGGCACCGAAAATGAGGGCCAATAAAGCGTAGAAGCGCCTCAGGTCAGGCGACGCATGCGGAGTCAGCCAGAAGTAAAGGGCACAAAACAGAAAGGCATACAACACCAGAGGGTGGAAGTAAAAGGCTGTAACGCAGGCTGCTATCAGGAGCGGGTACTCCCAAAGGCGGAGGTGTGCAGGGCGTCCTTTGGCGTGCACCCAGGCGAGCAGGGCCGTGAGAAAAGCCAACCCCTGTGGCATCTCCGAAAGCCAGTAGAAGGTGTGCGTGGTCATAAGCGTGCCCAGCAACAACAGCACCAACCCCCAACGCCATTGCCTCAGGTAGCCTGCGACGAAGGCAAATAGGGTCGTGTAGTAGAAGATATGCCCCAGGGAGTAAGTGATCAGCACTTGGCGCAGTGGCCAGCCGAGCGCCTGGGCCAGCCAGGGAAATACCTGGGTAGCGGCGGCGCCAAAGCGCCCGCTCTGGATGTGGATAGATCCTGTGCGCAAGATGTGGAAACTTTGGAAGGCCATGTCGAGCGTGGCCATGCGCTCCAAGTAAAAATGGGCGGCAAAGACAAGCAGTACCGAATACACGCCGATGCCCAGCCAAAGGGTGTGGCGCTGCGCTTGGCTTTCAGAAAGAGTATGTTCAGAGCGGTTATTAGAAGGCATAAGTGCGGGTGATGAAGGTAACGTTTGTCCTTAAGGCGGCATTAAGCCGACGCAGGGGCCGATAAGCTCCAGTAAAGCTACGCACAGTACGCTATTTTCGCCCCGCCATCCGCATTTTTTCGCCTGCAAAAAAATGGGATGACCCGTACTGGCGTTGGCTGGTGCGTCTTTCGGAGCGCATTGTTTATCAATAAAACACACCCTCTTTTTGTATGGCATTTGTTTGGAGAAACACCCTTGCCCTGCTGTTGCTGCTGGGGCTGCCGCTGCTGCTGGGCGCCCAGCAAACGACTATCTACACCGAAGCCAACGCGGCCTACAAACGCGGGTTGGACTTCTACAATCAACGCCTCTACGGGCTGGCACAGAAGGAGTTCCGAGAAGCTATGGAGCTGCTGCGCCCAGTAAACGAGCCAGAGTGGGTAGCTGTTAAGGCCGATGCAGAGCTGCACTTTGCCAAGTGCGCCGTGCGCATGGAGCACCCAGAAGCAGAAAAGTTAGTCTTCGACATCTTGCGCAGCCAAGCGCCCTCGCCCGAAGCCAGCCAAGCGGCGCTGGAAATCGGGAACTATTACTTCGACAGCAAGAAGTACGACCAAGCCATCGCTTACTACGATATGGCGCCCAAGGAGTCGGCACCCGGCCCTGTGCGCGACGAAATCCGCTTCAAGCAAGGGTACAGCTATTTCGTAACGAAGCGTTTCACACAGGCCAAGGCGGCCTTCGGTTCGCTGCGCGAAAACCAGCGAGGTGCCTGGTATTACGCAGCCAATTATTACTACGGCTGCTGCGCCTATATGGAGGGGCGCTACGATGAGGCGGCCACGGCCCTTCGGCGCTGCGAGGACTCGCCCGAATACGGACGTATTGTGCCGTACCACCTGACGCAGATCTTTTTCGCCCAGAAGAAGTACGACCAGGTCATCTCTTACGGAAGCGCCAAAGCCCAGGAGGACAAGGTGCGCAACCGCCCAGAGCTGAACCAGTTGGTGGGCCGCGCCTACTTCGAGAAGGGCGACTACAAGCGCGCGCTGCCTTTCTTGGAGTTTGCCGCCAAAGAAGGCGCACCTATGAGTTCGGCTGACTTCTATCAGCTGGGCTATGCCCAATACCAGAATGGGTACTACCAACAGGCCATTGCCAACTTTGAAGCCCAAACCAAGCACGACCGCAACAATGCCATGGGCCAAAGTGGGCTGTATCACTTGGCTGACTGCTACCTGCGCACCAACAATAAGTTTGCCGCGCGCACGGCTTTCGGCCAAGCTGCGGCGTTGGACTTCATCCCGACCATCAGGGAGGATGCCCAGATCAACTACGCTAAGCTGAGCATCGAGCTGAAGTTTGATCGCGATGCCTTAATAGCCCTACAAAGCATTCCGCCTACCTCGCGGCATTACGAGGACGCGCAAGCGTTGCTGGGCGAGATGTTCCTCAGCACACGCGACTACGAGCGGGCCATCCCTACGCTGGAAAAAACACCCAACCGAACGGCTCGCCTCAACGAGATTTATCAGCAAGTAACCTACCTGCGCGGGTTGCAACTGTATCAGAACAACCAACCGGATGAAGCCCGGCGCATGTTCAACAAGTCATTGGAAAACCCCGTAAACCGGCGCACGGCTGCGCTGTGCTCCTTCTGGTTGGGTGCTATCGCTAACGAGAAGGGCGAGTATAATTTTAGCAAAAACCATATCGCCTCCTTCCTGACACAGGCGCGCAATTATACCGACTTGCCAGAGGAAAGCAGCATCCACATGGCCAACTACATACAGGGCTACAATCTGCTCAAGCTGAATGACTTCAGCGGAGCGCTCACGCACTTTAAGGCTGCAGTGGATGGCATTAAGCGCGATTTCCGCAGCATCCAGTCTGACCAAATCAAAACGGCTGTACTGGGCGACGCCATCCTGCGCGCAGGCGACTGCCACTTCAAACGCAACCAATATCGCGAGGCGCTTGCTTATTACAACGAAGCCATCGAGCACAAAAACAATGGCTTTGAGTATGCCCTCTACCAAAAGGCCATCATCAAGGGGCTGACGGGCGCACCGCTGGACAAGATCATCGCCTTAGAAGACTTGGTCTCGAAGTATCCGAACAGCCGCTTCGCTGACGATGCCCTGTTCCATATAGGCGATACCTACATTGACCTGGGGCGCTATGACCAGGCTATTGCGGCCTTCCGCCGCATCATTACGGACTACCGCAACCGCTCCTCGTTAGTCAACAGGGCCTTGCTCAAGCTGGGCCTCATCTCTTACAACCAAGGCAATACCACGGCTGCCATCAACTATTACAAGCAGGTGATGGCCAATAACCCCGAAGCCGTCGAGGCCAAGGATGCTCTGGCAGCCCTGGAGGAAATCTATGTGCGCGACCTCAACCGCCCAGACGAGTACTTTGCCTTCTTGGCTACCGTGCCGGGCTACAACGTGAGCACGGCGGCCAAGGACAGTGTTACTTTCCAGGCGGCCGAAATTCAGTACCAAAACGGTCGCTATCAGCAGGCTATCGAGGGTTTTACCAACTACCTGGCGCAGTACCCTAGTGGGCGCTACGTCTTACAGGCCTACTTCTTGCGCGGAGAAAGCTACGCGCACCGCAGCATTGCTAAATACGACTTGGCGCGCAAGGACTATGCGTACGTAGTGAACAAAGGCCCCAGTCGTTTTTACGCGCGCGCAGCAGAAAAGGCGGCCCTCTTGGCCTACAACGCCCAAAACTACCCTGAAACGCTCGAGTTTGCGCGAAAATGGGAAGAGGCCTCCACCTCTGAGGCTTCGCGCTTTGAGGCCCAGGTGCTCATCATGCGCGCGGCCTACGCTACCAAGAACTACTCGACCCTCAATGAATACGCCCAAAAGGTGGCCAACACCCCTATGGCCTCTGCAGAGCAATTGGCTACGGCCAACTACTACTTGGGCAAGATGGCCTACGACAACGGCGACCTGGCGCGTGCCAGACCTTATCTGGAGCGCGTAGTACAGACTTCGACCACGGAGATCATGGCAGAGGCGTACCATCTGCTGGCGCAGATCCTGTATAAGCAGCGTCAATACAGGCAGGCAGAAGATTTCATCACTACTGCTAACCAGGCCAGTGCCGGCTATGATGACTGGATAGCCCGCAACCTCATCTTGCTGTCTGATGTGTACCTGGCACAGGATGACAAGAGCAGTGCTGCTGCTGCCCTCGAGGCTGTCATTGACAACTACAAGGGCGACCCCGCCATCTTGCAGGAGGCGCGCGAGAAATACAACCAGCTCAACTTCCGTCCCGGCATTCAACCGCGCGGTGTGCGCCCCCCAGATATAGAGTTTGAGGGCGGAAACTGAACCATCTGCCCAAAACTGCTGCCATATTGCTGTCTTTCAAACCAAAACCTACACTATCCTCTCCTGATATTGTTGCCATGAAAAAACATATTGCCCTTGTTATCTGCCTGCTGATTATTGGCGCTGCAGCCCGGGCGCAAAAAGACCTGCCTACGGAACAGGTAAGTATCATCAAAGACTTTGATGCACGCTTGTTGGAGTCCAACAAAATTAATGTACCGCCCGCCTTACCGCCTCTGGACACTTCCTCTCGCCGCTTCGACTATCTGGTGCCGCAGCGTCCGCACCCTATTGCCTACGAGAACCCTGCCCTGCGCCCATTGGGTATGCGTACAGTGAAACCAGAGAAGCCCTTTAACGGCTTTGCTAAATTGGGCGCTGGCGCGCCAAACGCCTGGTATGGTGAAGCAGGTTACTCCTTCAGCGCCAAAGACCGCTTTGATGGCAAAGCTTGGTTCCGACACCATCAGGCCAACAACAAGAAGCTGGAAAACCAGCGCTTCGCCAACAACGACGCTCGGCTGAACTTCAACTATTACTTAGAAAACAACCTGGCTGTAGAGGCCATGGCGGGCTATTCTGCCGACCGCGTCTTCTTCTACGGCTACGACCACGACTCGCTTCAGTTCATGCCCGACCAAGTACGACAAGAGTTTAACCTGCTCGAGTTGGGCGGCCGCTTCTACAACAGCCAGCGCAATGACTTAGATATCAATTTTGGCATTGCGCCGCGCTTCTATTTGCTCAAGGACTACTATGCCAACAGCGAGACGGGCATCTCTGTAGACGTACACGTAACTAAGTGGTTTGCCCAAAAGCACGCCCTGCGCCTCGGCATACGGCCTGACCTGACCTCGTACAAGGATACTGCAGACCAAAAGCTGAACAACATCTACCTCCAGCCCAGTTTCACGCTCCATTTCTCCATCCTGCGCCTCAAACTGGGCGGCAACTTTGTGAATAACCGCGATGAGTTCAGCATCTTCCCCGACGCCGAACTCTTACTGAGTGTGTGGGGCGAGGGTCTGCAGGTGTTTGGCGGCGTCACTGGCGACCTGCGCAAAAACACCTATCGCTCTATGAGCGAGTACAATCCTTTCCTGCAAATGCGCGCTTCTCGCTTGCGAAACACCGTCTGGCGCGAGTTCTACGGCGGCGTGAAGGGCAACATGGGCTGGTTCAGCTACGAAGGGCGAGTCTCTTACAGCAAGGCAGCCGACTTGGCCCTCTTCCAGACGCAGTACGACTCCATTGGCCGCCCTGGCATTACACGCTTCCGCACCATCTATGATACGGCCCAGATCTTCGGCATATCGGGTGTCATCAACATTCAAATGAGCGACCAAGTATCGCTAAGCGGAACGGCCAGCTATCGCGCCTTTAACCTCAGCAATGAAAACGAGCCGTGGGGCTTGCCCAACTTGGAGATGAATGCGCGCCTCCTCTTCCGGCCCTATGATGGCAAGATTACCGTCAAGAGCGAGCTGTACTTGGCTGACGACATCCCTTTCCGCAACCAGGAAAACCAGCCCAACTTTACGGATCCACTTATTGACCTCAACATCGGGGCGGCTATGCAGATTTCCAACAACATCGGTATCTTCTTAGATATCAATAACGTGCTGAACAACAAGCGTGAGCGCTGGCTCAATTATCCTATATTCGGCATCAACTTATTAGGCGGCGTTACAGTCAGGTTCTGAAACTGCTCTCTACCTGGAGCAGAGCTCTTGCCGCGAGCGGTGCTCTGCTCCAAGAGAGAAGTACTCCGCTGCTACTCACTCTCATTTCCACGCAAGCACTTAACCCATGACAGACTGGGAACATCGCTGGCAAACAGGCCAAACGGGTTGGGACCTCGGCGCACCCTCCCCTCCGCTATGCCGCTATGCCGACCAAATACCGCCCGAGCGGCGTCATCTGCGCGTGCTCATACCTGGCTGCGGCAATGCCTACGAGGCAACCTACCTGTTGCAACAAGGTTTTACGGACATTACACTTGTGGACATCGCCCCCACGGCAGTGCAGCGCGTGGAGCAGCGCTTGGACGCCGAGCACCACCTCTGGCGCAACCACCTGCGGATACTATGCGCGGATTTCTTCGACCTCGCAGACACTTTTGACCTCATCCTGGAGCAGACCTTCTTCTGCGCACTCGACCCCGCCTTGCGCCCGCAGTACGCTCAACACATGCACCGCTTGCTCGCACCCAGCGGAACCCTCGCCGGCGTCCTCTTCGACCGCGACTTCGAAGGAGGGCCGCCCTTCGGCGGCCATGCCGCAGAGTATCGGGCGCTCTTCGAACCGCTCTTCCTCATCAAAACGCTGGCGCCTTGCTACAACTCTATAGCACCTCGCGCAGGCACTGAGGTGTTCTTCATCCTCAAGAAAAAGGACTGAAAGAATGACGCTCCGTGCCCGAGATTAATCCCATTTTTCGGCTAAGACTTCCAAGGCGTAAGCGCATAGGCGAGATTTCTTGAAAGACAGCCAAGCTTCCCATTGAGGTGATCCCTCAACTGTCTGCCTGAAATAACGAAAGGGCTTGCGACTATGAAGGGCATCCAAGAGCAAAGCGCGCAGGTGTGCGTCTCCTACTTGTTCGGCGAAATCTTCCATCATGCTGAAGGAAACCTTGGAGGGCGGCGGGTCTATTTGGACAAAACTCTCTGGCTCAGCCTCTACCTCCTCCTTTATGGCGAGATAGCCATCGAGATATTCCGCTTCACTCCATCGTTCTGGGTGAGGATAACTGAGGATTTCAAAGGTGTGGCGATGTACGAGGACAGTGAGGCCTTCGTCCAGCAATTCCGCTATTTCTTCCAGCAGCGCGTCGTTCATGCTCGTGGACAGCTGTTTTGTTTGTCAGGCAAAATAAGCGCATAGTCGCTAAACCAGCACCGCCCTCGGCTGTTTCCGTACCTTTGCAATGTATTTTCTAAACCCTCACACGACAACGCAATATGTATCCGGTAGAATTGGTAACACCTATGGCTCGCGACCTGACCGAAGCAGGTTTTGAGTCGCTGACCACGCCCGAAGAAGTGATCAATGTTTTGGAAAACCAGAGTGGCACCACACTGTTAGTCATCAATAGCGTGTGCGGCTGTGCGGCCGCCAACGCGCGCCCGGGTGCCAAAATGTCGCTGCAACACGGCAAACGCCCCGACCGCTTGGTAACGGTATTTGCCGGCGTGGATAAAGAGGCCACAGCCAAAGCGCGCGAGTATCTGGCTCCCTATCCGCCCTCTTCGCCCAGCATCGCTCTGTTCAAAGACGGCAAACTGGTGCACTTCCTCGAACGCCGCCACATTGAAGGGCGCTCGGCATACCTCATCGCCGAAAACCTGAAGATGGCTTACGACACGTACTGCTAATGCTATTGCTCCGCATTGGCAAGGCCATTAGCAGTTTCTGAACACTTCTGCAGCATTCTCCTCGGCAGCTCGGTGTCGGGGAGAATGTTTTTTTAGGGCAGTGTTAGCACACTACTGCGCCCTTCCTTCAACGAGCAGGTATTTTCCTCTCACCTCCTGGCCAAGCAGCAGCACAGGCGCCTTCGGTTTGGGGTAAATTTGAAAAGGTACACATTTTTCGGTGAGGGCTGTTTCCCAAACCCACTCGCGCTGCGTTCGCCGCCACCTACACCTCTCCTACCGAGACCGTTTTTTTTGGGGAAAAACGGCCCCAGCACTTTGGCTTGGCTCTTTGGCGCACCTGCATCTGCGGAGCTCCGGATTGGGTCTGAGCATGTGCCCGTCTCGCTCCGGGGTCTTAATAACGGCGTAGCAGCCTTCCCGTGTCGCCGTGCTTGCGGGCGCGGAGATGGGAGGCCGCTGTTTCGCTATTATTAAGGCCCGAAAGCGGGACGAAAACACGCCCAAGGCCAAACAGGAGCCGTGCACTCAACTACTACGCCCACAGCAGCGGCTTGAAGCCGGCAGCCATTTTTCACCCCAAAAAAACGGAGGTGAGAAAGGCGGCGGGAAAGTGGCCGGTTCTACTCTTCACTTATCACTTTTCACTTTTCACTTCAAAATAGTAGGCTCTTCAGACGCTCCGGAAAATATACCCTTTGCAATCAAAAGAATGAAAGGGAGAAGGGCAGCGCAAGGAGGTAGGGTCAAAAGGCAGGAATACCCTTGTGAAGCAACTTTATAGCTTGCTGATCTGGGTGGCGTCTGGTAAGGAGCGCCTAAGAGGTGTTTTTTACCGTACCTTTGTCCGAAACTAAATTCTACACACATCATGAAAGAATGGCCGCTCTGGGAAGTTTTCATTCGCTCCAAGCAGGGGCTTAGCCATAAACACGTAGGGAGCTTGCACGCTGCGGATGCCGCTATGGCTATTGAGAACGCCCGCGATGTGTACTGTCGGCGCAACGAGGGCATTAGTATATGGGTTGTGGAGTCGAAATATATTCACGCCTCCACTGAGGATCAAGAGGCCTTTTTCGACCCTTCTAACGATAAGGTGTATCGGCACCCGACTTTCTACAAATTGCCCGATGAGGTGAAACACATGTAGGGTTTGGGGGTTACAGCGCTCATCACAACCTATTCCATCCATGCAAGCTAGCTTGTTGTATTTGTTGCAAATGGGCGACAACGCCCTCATACTGTCGCACCGCTTAGGCGAATGGTGTGGTCATGGCCCGGTGCTTGAACAGGACATTGCGCTGACTAACATTGCCCTCGACTTACTGGGGCAAGCCCGTATGTGGCTCTCCTATGCTGGCGAAGTAGAAGGCGCGGGCCGCACGGAAGATGACCTGGCATATTTGCGCGATGCGCATCAGTTTCGGAATGTGCTTTTGGTAGAGCAGCCCAACGGCGACTGGGCGCACACCATAGTGAGGCAGTTTTTCTTTGATGCCTATCATTACTACTGTTACCAGGCACTGCTACAGAGCCGCGACGAACGTGTGGCAGCCATTGCGGAGAAGGCCCTCAAAGAAGTAACTTACCACTTGCGCTATTCCAGCGAGTGGACTATCCGCTTAGGTGATGGCACCGAAGAGAGCCACCGGCGAATGCAAGCGGCTGTGGATGACCTATGGATGTTCACCGGAGAGCTGACGACACCCAACGAGGTGGAGCGCGAGGCAGCTGCGGCTGGCATTGGCCCAGACTTAGGGCAGGTCAAAGCGCTGTGGGATGCAAAGGTGCACGAGGTACTCGAGGAAGCGACGTTGGCTATTCCTACTAATAACTGGATGCAGTCGGGTGGCAAGGACGGGCGTCACACCGAACACTTGGGTTACATCTTAGCAGAGATGCAGTTTCTCCAGCGTGCTTATCCGGGTTTGCAGTGGTAAGGAAGCTGCAAGGCTACAGCTGGCGCTTTATGGTCAGATCCAGCACTTCCAGTTTCGTCAAGTGGGTGAGGTCAAGCGATATTTTGCGCAGCGGATTTTGGCTAATATCTAAGGTACACAGTTGTCGCAGGGATGAGAGATGTTGGGGGAGTTCTTCCAATTGGTTGTAGCGGGCATTGAGGTGTTCTAATTGTGGGCTTGTGGCCAAAAAGTCGAGCGTAGTCAGACCACAGCGGGGCAATGAGGCTTCGCGCAGATTTGGGAAAGGTCCTAAGCGCTCCGCGCCAGCAATGGGGTAGCCTTCGCAGACCAAGCGCTCCAATGAGGGACTACCGTAAGGTCCGCCCTCAGGCACTTGCATGGGTACGCGGGGACGCACGTTACTTTTGCGAATGATAAGCGCCGTGAGCCGCGGCAAAGAGAACAACTCTACGGGAAAGCGCTCTAAGCGATTGTTTTCGAGGATAATTGTTTCTAATAAAGGCATTTGAACGAGCAATGGCAAGGCGCTATTGACGTCAAAGTCCTTGTGCGCGGGCAAGGCGAGGAAGGTCAGGAAGTTCAGCTCTACTAATGAAGGCGATAGGGAATTGCAAGGAAGTCGGCGCAAGTCGAGTGTTCGGAAGGCGACCTCGGCGTTAGAGCCTGCCTCAGGCCGATAGCGATGCCACAGGCACATTTTGCTGGCTAAGAGCACGTGGAACAAGTCCACCTCTTCGCTCTTATGGCGGCTGAGGAATTCGGCCTCTTCGTAGAAATAAGCGGAGGTTTCGCGCAGGCGCCGCGCCTTTTGAGCAGTGCGCTCTGAGGCTGCCTTATCGAGCAAGGCCACAGCGCGCTTGGAGACCTTGTCGTCAGGATGAAAGACGGCAATGCCGAAGATATAGCCGAGCAGTTGAGCATCTACGCCTATGCCACATAGCAATTCGAGGATGAGCGGGCAATTATCCGTTTGCCTGTCGCATAGAAGACGCGTAATCTGGCTTGTATAGTTGATGCCTTCTTCTGCTGCCATAATTAGGAAGCCGCTGTGAGAAAGTGAGCTAAATATACAACCACTGGCAGAGCAGTGTGGTTGGCCTCTTTCTCACAGATACTCTTGAAGGGCTTGTTAATGAGTTAGAGCCGTGAGCCAAGCCACTCCGCACAGGGGCTGAGCCGCGTGGTTAGCAGCGCGCCAGACGAAGTACAGGTCTTGGCGCCCCTGAGCAATAGGCCAGACCTTTCGATCTATGATCAGCACTATTTCAGACAACCCACCGGTGGCGTTCGAGGCAGGCAGATCTGCAGCAGCTGCCACAAGCCCATCTAGGCTACCCAGGCGTAGTTCGACACGCCCCTGGCCAGACTGTTGACGAGCCAAAGCTACCTCCACTGCGAGGGAGAACCCTTTTAGCCTGATGGGGTCTATGCCCCTCAACGCGAAAAATTCGCCATCTCGGCTTTCGTACATGCGAATGGAGGTGTTGTTCAGCGGTCGGTCGTAGGGTCTCCAGCCTTTGGAGAAGGCGTCCATGTCGCTGAGGTCCAGGCGGAAGGGGCGCAGCCAGACGAGCTGTTCCGAGGTGTGCGGCGGCTGATTATAGGCACCTTTATCGGTATAACGGGCGTAAAAGACATATCGAGCGCGCCCTTGAGGCTCGGAGGAATGCAAGACAAAGGTCCCTTGTCCAAAGCGCTGCTTGCGCTCTTCGGCAAGGCTCAGTATCCAGCGCACCATGTCCTTAGCCTGCGACTTGGTCAATTGCGGGTGCGCGCTCATGGCCACTTCGCCCCAGACGCCTTTTCCGCCTTTGATGATTTTTTCAGCCAGATAGTCTAGCGCTTTGGCATCGCCCTGGTAGCGGCGGGCTACGTCCTGATAGGCGGGACCGTTGATCTTGCGCTCTTCAGCGTGACAGCTGCGGCAATCCGACTCGTTCACTAGCTTCTGTCCGCGCGCGATGAGGTCTTCTGCGGGTTGGCTGTTGCGCGGAGGGATGTATCGGAAGGGCTTTCCCTGCGGCCAAAGACCGGCGTACCACTCCACATCCGAGGGCAAGATGCGCCCATCGGCTAAGGAGCCATCCTCAGGATCTGATACCTGGAGGGCGTACGTTGCCGTATCGCCAGGCCGATAGAAAGAACCGTTGATGCCAGAGAAAGACCATTGCACCACAGGAGGCGCGTTAGCAGGTTGGGTTTCAGCCACTTCATCGGTGTAAGCGTCGTCGCGCACGTAGTCAATGCGGCTGAGGCAGGCATCTGGGTTAGGAGAGAACCATTCAGTGCCGTATTCGAGCACCCAAAGGGAGCCTTTCTTATCAATGCACAAGTCTATAGGCCGCCCTAAGCGCACGTTAGGGGCGATGGGTTGCATGTCGGTGTACCTGTCTAAGGAGTCTATTCCTACGGCCATAATCCAGTTGCGCATCCACTCGTAGATAATGATTTTGCCATCGAAGCGGGCTGGGAAGCGCGTTTCAGGCGGATACTCATCGCAGTAATACGCTGGCCCTCCCATAGAGCAGCGCGTCCCGTTGAGGACGAGAGGGAACAGCGTGCTGCTCTTGAACGGATACCAGATCAGCGGCGGCTGGGAGGGAGGCAGGTAGCGGTCGCCGGTGTTGTTGGGTGAGGCGTTGTAAGGCCTTTCAGGGTCGTAATAGGCCCCAGAGCGTCCAGTAGCGTAGTCGTACTCGCGATATGGCAAGTTTGGCCCCACGCAATAGGGCCAGCCGTAGAAACCTGCGCGCCGTGCAATGTTGATTTCATCGTATCCCTCTGGGCCGTGGGTGCTGTCTGAGACGCCAGCATCGGGGCCAGGTTCGCCCCAGATGAGTAGGCCTCGGCGGTGGTCAATGTCCATACGGAAAGGATTTCGACATCCCATGATGAAGATTTCCGGCCGCCCACGCCCCCACCACGTGTAAGCCCGCTGCGGATAGTCTGCCGCAATGCTCACAGGACGCGGTTTGCGGACAGGATAGGCAATGCCCTCCCAACCTGGATCGAGCAGGATGTGCTCACTGCCTGAATAAATGCGCACATCTTCTTCTACATAGAGATTTCCTGCCGGACAGATGTAGGAACCATCAGGTAAAGGCTTGATGCGCAAGATCTTGCCGCGCAAATCCATAGAGTTGGCCGCTGATTTTTGCGCATCATATTGCTTTTTGTCGGCGCGTCCGTCTATAGCCGCATAGCCATCGCCATAGTGGTTGGTATTGTCTCCGGTAGCGAGGTAAAGAAAACCCTGTCGGTCAAAGCGTATGCAGCCAGCCGCGTGCAGGGTATGCAGGTCGCGGTCGGTGGGCACTTCCAAGATGACCACCTCGGAGCTTTGATACAGGGAGTCATTCCGAAAGACAAAGCGCGACAGCCGCAAGGCCTTGCCTTTGCCCGCTGGCGAATAATATAGATAAATCCAGTGGTTCTCCTCCCATTTCGGATCAACGGCGATGCCCAGGAGCCCTTCCTCATTCTTGGTAAACACCTTGAAATCAGCCACCTTGCGCGTAGTGCCCACTGCTGGGTCGTGTATCTTGAGCGCTCCGCGCCGCTCGACGAACAGGATCTTACCATCGGGCAGCAGACTCATGGACATAGGCTCCTCGAGGTTGCAGATGACTGAGGTCTTGACGAAGCCCTTCTGAGCCTGCTCCGAAGCAAAGGGCCTATGTTCACCCAACACAACTGGCTTGCCTTCTCCTATGGCATACTTCAAGCCGCCTTCCAGATGTTGAAGAAAAGCAGGGTCGTCGTAAGACTCCGCCGTATGCCCCATAACCGTAACGAAGGCGCGCCCGCCGTCAAATTCGCGGCACCAACTCACCGGGTGAAAAGCGCCCATCTTGCCGCCCGTGCAAGTGCTTTCTTCCAAGGTTATCAGGATGCGCGAGTCGGGCAGCACATTCTTCAAGTTCATCCACTCGTCTGTGCGCACCCAGGAAGTAGGCAAGTGCACCGTAGCCGCATGCTCACGGTCGAGCACACTCAGGGTGGCTCCCTGCAAAGGCATCAAACCATCATACTCAGCGCCCACCAGCTGCCGATACCACGGCCAATTGTGTTCAGTGTCTATGACCGTATATACCCCCACAAACCCGCCACCCGACTGGATGAAGCGCTCAAAAACCACCTCTTGCACCGGGGCCAGCACATCGCCCGCCGTCAGCAAGAATACCACGGCAGCATAACGGCTCAGGTTTTCCTCCGTAAAGTCCTCTCCCCATTCAGTTGTCTCAGCCTTCCAGCCGTTGCGCTCACACAGCGCCTCAACCGCCGCAATAGCCGCCGGCAGGCATTCGTGTGCGTAAAACTCGGTTTTGTGGAAGATGAGAACTCGGGGTCTGTCGTCTCTTTTTCGGCAATGGAAGTGGAGTAGTGCTGACAAGATTAAAA
>FWWL01006623.1_pt1 | contig 16581 bp, 9 predicted proteins | sample 2228331 | NCBI WGS metagenome assembly FWWL01 (sample SAMEA103939775, study PRJEB20133) | metagenome
TAGGGTGCAAATGCGTGGCTTGAACAATCCGACACACATCATAAGGAGTTGGACAGCAGATTACATCGGTGCAACAATGCCCACAATGATTACAGCGAAAGCGAACATACTTCTTACCCATAATTAAAAGAACATCCTGTCTTCTTTTTAAAACCTTAAGAAATCAAATAAAATTCCATAAGTTTTTTCACAGAATCAGAAGAAAATAAGGTATAATTATAAAAAGTCAATATGAAAGAAGGAGCGAAGTCCATGGATTTTCTGTTAATTCTTGATGCCATACTGCAAATCATCAACATAATAGAAGCCATATTCCGATTGGTTGGATTGTTTGGCGGAAGTTCTGCATAAATTAATCTCGCGACTCTAACCACCGTGTTGCTTCTATGGCTGCCATACAACCACTACCTGCAGCGGTAATAGCCTGGCGATAATAGGAATCCTGAACATCACCGCAGGCAAAAATACCTTCTATATTAGTAGCCGTCCGATTGGGCTTTGTAATGATATACCCTTGTTCATCCAGTTCCAGAAAACCCTTAAACAAATCTGTATTGGGTTTATGTCCGATAGCACAGAAATATCCAGAACAAGAAATCTCACGAGTTTCTTCTGTTAATACATTTTTTACTAAAACGCCGGTAACGCCATCCTTATCATTTCCCAAAATATCCACAACGACAGAATTCCACTCTACCACAATCTTCGGATGAGCAAGAACACGGTCTGCCATAATCTTACTGGCACGGAACTTATCCCGGCGATGAACCACATGCACCCTTTCCGCAAATCGTGAAAGGAATAAGGCTTCTTCCATAGCACTATCTCCACCACCCACAACAACTACCGGTTTATTCCGAAATCGTGGGAGAGCACCATCACAGGTGGCACATGCAGAAACACCCCGATTTAAAAACTTCAGTTCCGCAGGCAACCCTAAATACTTCGCACTGGCTCCCGTAGCAATGATTACCACTTTTGCTTCAATACGTTCATTACCGGCAAAAATGACAAAGGGATAAGTTTTAAAATCCACTGCGGTTGCAGTCTTATATACAAATCTCGCACCGAACCGTTCCGCCTGTTTTTTCAGGTCTGCCATTAATTGGGGACCCGATACCCCTTCCGGATAGCCTGGGAAATTTTCCACCTCTGTGGTAGTCATCAATTGCCCACCAGGCAATATTTCTCCGCTGGGTTCCCCTTCCAGAATTAGTGGAGATAGATTTGCTCGTGCTGTATACAATCCCGCTGTACACCCTGCAGGACCTGCACCTAAAATTACTACATTCTCCATCAAAAAACTCCTTTCTAAAAATTTCAAATTTATATGCTTAAAAATTTCATTCACATTATATAAAATATTATGCTTATTTGCGAATAAAAGCAGATTGACTGCCTATATGAATAGCCCCCAGTTGGAACTGGGGGCTTTATAACAGAATCTATTTTGGGGTATCGTATTGCTAAATAAAACAAACGCCAATCTCTTAATATTTCCCAATATTATACCGCCAGGGGTCTGTATTTTCTACCACCGCCTGCTTTGATTTTCCGCACTTCGGAAATATTATCAACGACCTTCTTCACGGCTTCCGCAACCTTGTCCATCATAGAGCGTGGATTCATCAACATAACATGGTGAACGACAATCCCACTCCGATAATGTGCATCTTCACATACAGGCAGTTTAAACCGTTTCGGGTCAATTGCTTTCCAGTATGTCTCATTCAAGAGATGACGCTTTTTCGTAAGGGGTTTGTATAATCCACAGGCATTTAACGGCTCGTATGGCGGTTCAAACGCATCGCCTACACTCAATTCCGCATTCAGCGCAGCACAAAATTGAGAGTTGGTAACTTTTAAATCTTCTGTATCTATGCGGAACGCAAAGTTGAAATAACTTTGTTGAGTTACCTGGGGTCTCCTCAGCATAGGTTTCACGCCGGGGATTTGTGCCAGCAAGGAATTTAGATAGATAGCATTCGCATCACGGAATTTTACCTGCTTATCCAATCGGGAGAGACCTCCTAATAATATCGCCGCCTGCCACTCTGTCAAACGATAATTCCCTGATTGTAAAGTCTTATCCATTCCTACAGGTTTCTTCAATCCGAATACGGCTGGCGACGCAGGATAGGGTCTTCCACAATTCCGCAGACTGTATATTTTGTAAAACAAATCTTTCGTCTTGCACATATTAAATCCGCCTTCACCGCAGGACAACACTTTGGATTCCTGGAAACTCCATGAACTCACATCGCCAATGGAACCGACCCCTTTCCCTTTCCAGAACGAGCCGTGTTGATGAGCACAGTCCTCTATCAAATACAAATTATGTTTTTTGCAAATCTTTTGCAATCGGTCTAAATCGGTCATTGAACCATAAAGATGAACCACGATAACGGCTTTCGTTCTCTTTGTGATATTTGCTTCCACTGCGTCCAGGTCTAAATTCCATGTTTCCGGCTCAACATCGGTTAAAATGGGAATAGCGTTCACATCCAGGCATGCGGCTGCGGTTGCCTGCCAGGTCATCCCCGGCACGATAACTTCATCATACGCACCAATACCCAATGCCTCTAATGCTAACTGTATCGCAACGGTTCCGTTTGCACAACAGAGCCCATAATTTGCTCCCTGATATTTGGTGAACGCTTCTGCAAATTTCCATTCGTATTCACCATCAAAAGACCAGCGATTGGATAAGGTTATCTTTTTTACCAGTTCCCCATCCTTTTTATCACTGATGGGCCAGGTTGCTAATTTTTGACCTTTGGGCCGAACCGGTTTACCACCAAAAATTGCCAATTGGGACATGTTTGTTCTCCTCTTGCTATTGATTACTTACATACTGGAAAAATTTCCGAATGTAAAAAGCATAACATTTTACAGGTTAAAAATTCCATTTACACACTTGTTTAATACGCTCACCCTACTTCCAGAAAATATAAAACATTCAAAATTTTTATTCAGCAAGAGAAAGGTGCCAGAAAGAGTAGGTAACTTCTATATTCCGACTGCGTTCGGATACTGGGGTTAGCCTGACATTGCATAATTCTGAAAAACCAGAATGACGATAGGGTAAGTTCAAACGAGGACCCGATTGCAGGGGATTCCGCAACTCGTCATCAAATTGGATTTTTGCTTTCAGTTCCCGAATCGTTTTCGGTAAAAGAATAACATTATCCGCATAAGGCTCTCCGTGGAACATTGGATTTTCTATCGCATTTACTCCCATTAGCCACGGACCTATAAACATTGCTACTTTCTGTGGTTTAGATAACTGCTCAAGAGAAACCTCTTTCATTTCTGTATTCACAATCCTTATTTTAGGCTGAATCTTCAAAACAATCTTATCTCCCTCTACCCAAACACGCTTGATACTCACAGGAGAAGGGGCTTCGTGAACCATCTCCGTTTTGCCGTTAATGATAATCTCTATCGTTTCCGCCCATACTGGATGTCGGATGATAAGTGTTTGTTCATTCTCCGGAACAGTAAGCCATTCCAGTTGATAATAGAAAGTGCCATTCTCGCCCCCCTGCCTATGTGCGCGTATGGCAACTTTATTACCATAATATTCGCCACTCAAGAAAAAGTTTATTTGCAATTTGTTGGGTTCAGGACTGCTTATCACATACTGTTTCAAATCATGCATAGCCCGTATCCCGTGCATAGTGCAACACCACCACGCACGACCCGGTCCCGGTGCAGATACATAGCCCCAACCATCAAAAGTATGATGTCCAAAATCACCTGTCTCAAACTGATTCGGGAATAAACTATTAAAAAGACACCGTTCCGCATATTCTAAATACATCTCCTTTCCTGTCGCATGGAATAACTGCAAACACCAGCGGAAAAAGTCCGCCTCGGAACAACCTTCGTCTCGCGGATATGTTTTATCAAAATATTCTGCAACTCCGCCGTTCGGTTGAATCCATCCTTCCTCTACCAGTTGAGCAAATCGCTTTTCATTTCTTGCAAGTATCTCTGGGTTCTTTGTCGTCTCCCAGATAAGCATGTCTCCGCGGAGAGTAGTCAAGTAGCCGTGTGAATGTTGCTTCAAAGGTGGTTGGAGTAAGGGTTCCATCTTCATCGCTGTCTCACGATATTTCTGCTCCCCTGAAACACGAGCCAACAGTTCCAATCCCTCACTCCATTGCGTAAAACAGATAAAACCATTTGCCGCTTGATGAACCAACCGCTGGATAACTTCTGGCTGTGAGCATTCATCAAAAATCTCAATAAAGAAATCGCCCATCTTCTTGCACACCTCTAATACCGCAGGGTCTTTTTTCAACTGATAGTAATGAATCAACCCAACGAGCAATCTCCCATTTCCCCAGAGTAACGCCATGTGTTCCCTGCCAATCTCATTTTTTGTAAAAACAAGTTCCGTATATCCAAACCGTCCATCGGGTCTCTGACATTTTATAATCTCCTTCGCTATCTGTTCTGCCCATACCCCATAATATTCATTTCGAGGTTCTGCTGTTATCGCCTCTAAAAATCTACCGGATATATCACCACTAAACTCCTGAAATCGTCTTGGTCTCTCCGGGTCTAACCGAACATCCTGCAATATAAACGCATCCGTAAAAGCAGGGTCCTGGACAAAGTCAAATCGGTCCTGCACCCAGAGAATACGCTTTTCCAATTCCCCTTTCGGAAAGAACAAATTCATTTCTGCACGAACTACTGTTTGCATAAACAAAACCATAGAAATCAATAAAAAACAACTTCTCATCATTTCCCTTTCTCCTTTCCAGTGTTGTTACTCCACTTCATATTCTTACAAATTTCTACCTTAATTACAAAAAAAGTTCCTTCATCTACAATGAATTCCTTATAAATCTCTCCTTTCTATATATATAGAAGACACAGAAAATAATTATTAGAGGGAATAGATATAATCACAAAATCAATATATGAAACTGTGTCATAACTTATGAAATATTACACTTACAACTATTGGGATACTTTAAATGCTCTCTTTGCAAAGAAAAGGGAAATATATTTTGTAAAGATATTTATCAAAACAAATTAGTATAAATAATAACAATCCCTTTTCCCCTGGAAAGCAGGGGGAAAGGGATTGTTGGCAATCAAGGCTTTATCTTGTTATTGATTATTCGCAGAGTTCAAATACACCTGCGGCACCCATACCGCCACCGATACACATAGTCTCCAGACCCCACTTCACGCCACGACGACGCATCTCGTAAATCAATGTGCATGCTAATTTGGTACCGGTGCAACCTAAGGGATGACCGAGTGCAATGGCACCGCCGTTGACATTTACGATGTCTGGATTTAATCCTAAGGTCTTGATGACATATAAGGTTTGCGAGGCGAACGCTTCGTTGCATTCCACCAGACCTATATCATCCAGTGTTATTCCTGCCTGCCTCAATGCTTCGTGAATGGCAGGAATCTGTGCCGGTCCTAAATACCCTGGGTCCCCAGCGCCTACTGCGTATCCCCTCAACCGCGCTAATGGTTTTAAGTTAAATTCTTTTACTATATCCTCGCTCACTATCACCGTTGCGGCAGCACCACAACTGGTCTGGCTTGCGTTCCCTGCCGTGGTGACACCTTTACCCATTGGTCCCTGGAAGGCTAATTTTAGTTTTGATAACGCTTCAAGGGTTGTATCAGCCCTGGGACCTTCATCGGTATCAAATATGAAGGTTTTGCCATCTAAACCTTTTACTTCTAATGGAACAATTTCTTCCTTGAACTTACCTTCTTGAATGGCTTTTACTGCCAATTGATTGCTCCTTAAAGCCCATTGGTCGCACTCTTCACGGGTAATGCCAAAATCGTTCGCAACATTATCAGCACACTGTCCCATAGAGGTATAAGCCCGTGGATTTTCACGAATTAAACGCGGATTGGGACAGGTCTTATTGCCACCCATCGGAATTATGCTCATACTTTCTACACCGCCTGCTATTCCAACATCTATCATATCGCATTCTATTTTAGATGAGAGGATAGCCATTGTATCCAGACCCGAAGAACAGAAACGATTTACAGTTTCGCCAGAAATGGTATCTGGCAAACCTGCGATTAAAAGTCCAATACGACCAACATTCATTCCGGCTTCTGCCTCCGGGAAGGCACAACCGATTATGCAATCCTGAAATCTTTCCGCAGGTATTCCTGACCGTTTGACAACTTCTTTTAATACCGCTGCCAGCAGGTCATCAGGTCGAACATGAGCAATGGCACTTCCTTTTTTGGATTTGCCTACTGCTGTTCTACATGCTGCTACAATATATGCTTTTTCCATATTAAAACCTCCTTACAACTTTATGGGTTAATTCCTCAAGGGTTTTCCTGTGGTTAACATGTGTTGAATTCTTTGTTGCGTCTTTTCAGTTCCGCAGAGACTGCAGAAGGCTTCGCACTCTAAGTCCAGCAGGTCTTGCTCGGTTATCGGAGTTCCTTCCGCACGGTCACCACCTGTCAGGATATATGCCACCTTGGTAGCAATCAGCATATCGTGTTCCGAAGCAAATCCTGCTTCTTTCATACCCCAAACTGCTGCTTCAAATGCGGCTCTGGGTGTTTCACCTAATGCCCAGAGTCTCGGCGGTCTGGGAGGCCTATATCCTGCCTGTATCATGCTCAGGCAGACATTCTTCGCTCTTCCAACTTGTAGTTCAAAGTTGGGTTCTATAATATCTGTTGGTCTCAGATAACCAAGCTCTACTACTTCCGCACCACTGGTGCCAACTTTCGCCATCGCTATATCTTCAAACGAACGACGAATGAATGGGAATGGGTCAGCATTAACATTTTCAGGAATAAGTTCCAGAGCACGCACTGTCATCTCTTTCGTTCCACCACCAGCAGGAATCACACCGACGCCAGCTTCTACCAGTCCTGCGTAGGTCTCACCTGCAATTACACATTTTGCCGCATGCATGCAAATTTCCAATCCACCACCGAAAGTATAATGATGTGGAGCAATAACTATCGGTTTGGAGCAATATTTCATCCGCATATTTACACTTTGCAGCCCACGAACCATCATTTCTATGGCATTCCAATCCTGTTGCATAATTTGTCCTAAAATCAGGAACAGATTGGCACCTGCACTGAAGTGTGGTCCCTGGTTCGCTACTATCATTCCTTCATACTTGCCCTCTTCCAGCAGGTCTACACCTTTGTTCAACATCGCAACGATATCTGCATCCACCGCATTCATCTTGCAATGGAACTCACAGCAGATAATCCCATCGCCAATGTCAATCAAACTGGCACTATCATTGCGTTCAATCTCTCTATTTGGAAGCGCCTTAACGGATGCCAGACGAATCTCTTTCGGATTCTTCGGCACAGGTTTATATGACTTCGTTGCAAGGTCAAAGAAATATTCTACTCCATCTTCTGTCTTGTAGAAAGATGTTCCGCCCACTTCTCTTAATGCTTTTGCTATCGGCGGTAATTCAATTCCTTCCGCTTCCATTCTATTGCAGACTTCCTCAAAACCTAACATATCCCAGGTTTCAAAGATGCCTGCTTCCCACGCAAATCCCCATTTGACTGCATTGTCAATGTTTACAATATCGTCAGAAATTTCAGGAATCCGATTCCCTGCATATCTTGCAACATTCGCAAATAATTTAAAGATAAATTTGGAGCCTTTATCCTCACTGAAGTGCATCACCTTCAATTTCTCAGTGAGGTCTTCAATACTGCGGACAGCACCTGTGCATTCAAATTTTGGTTTTATCGGGTCACGATATTCTAATGTTGCAGGGTCAATGGCTTGAACAATGGCTTTTCCTTTCTCATCTTTTCTATCGGTTTTCTTATAAAAACCGCTTCCCGTCTTGTTCCCCCACAACTTCATCTCAACCATCTTCTCTACCCATTCAGGCATTTTAAAGTAATCTCTGCATTCATCATCAGGGCAACCATCGTAGACATTTTTCACAACTTTTACAAAGGTATCTAACCCTACAAGGTCTGCCGTGCGGAAAGTAGCAGAACTTGCATGACCGATAGCAGGTCCGGTCAATGCATCTATTTCTTCCACCGTTAGACCTTCTTTGGTCATCTCATGCAAAATCCAGGACATCGTAAAGGTCAGAATACGATTGGCAATAAAGTTCGGTGTATCTTTCGCATATACAATCCCTTTCCCTAATACATTTTCTCCAAACCATGCCATCGTCTCAATCACTTCGGGCAGGGTATCCGGTCCTGGAATAAGTTCCAGCAGACGCAAATAACGAGGTGGATTGAAGAAGTGTGTACCCATGAAGTGCTGGCTCATTTCTTTGGGCATGCTCTCCGCCATCGCACGGATAGGAATACCACTTGTGTTGGAGGTTACTATGCTTCCCGGCTTGCGATGCTGTGCCACCTGAGCATATACCTGTTTTTTGATGTCCAGATTTTCCATCACCACTTCAATAATCCAGTCGCAATCCGCTATCTTATGCATGTCATCTTCAAAGTTACCTGTCTCAATCATGTTCAGATAACTTTTGCTGTAAAGAGGCGATGGCTTTGCTTTGAGCAGATTTGCTTTGTTACCCTCAACCAGCGCATTTCGTTTTTTCGGATTCTTTTTTTCTTCTTCCGAGAGATTGGGAGTGACGATATCCAGCATAATACTGGGGACTCCGCAATTGGCAAGGTGTGCTGCGATAGCCGCACCCATCACGCCAGAGCCTAACACTGCGACTTTTCGTATTTCCCTCATGGATTTTTTACTCCTATACATTAGGGTTAGAGTTTTATTTTACCACAAATATATACTTACCGTTCGTTATACAACATTTATAATACTATCTGCAAATCAAAAATGCAAATTTTTTACCCCCTTTCAGGATATATTTCAAATTGTTATTTTTATTGTTTCATTTCTCGCCGCTTTTAGCAATTTTATAATCTAAAATAAAAGGACCTATGTTCACACACAGTGCCTTTATAAAATAATCATCCTTTATAACTACTCTTTTGCCCAGCCGTATTCTACACGAGGCATTGGTTTCCCTTCTCTCTGAAGATGACGCAATTCTCTATAACTAATCAATTCTATACCGAGAGATTTTATATACTCGCGTGTCTCAGGTCTGCAGAAAAATTCTGTATCTGCGGTTCTACGTCCAGCAGAGCCGGTAGTCGCTTTCATCTCCGGTGTTAATTCTCCACAATGAATATAAATTTCGGAGACTTTCCCCGCAGGAATTTGGGCTAACCGTTCTTTCCACCACTTCTCAGTTTCTTCTATCGTTGGTGGGTCATCCATAAACAATTCATCGGGATGAAGCACTCCTAACTCATCCGCTTTATCAATGAGATACTCGCCACCATATTTCTTCATCAATTCACGACCAGCCATTCTACACGGCAGATTATAATCCTTCGCAATCTTAATATATATCTCATGGTAACCCGGTGCGTATTGCATAGTCCCCATGTGTGAATCAATATGCGTAACATCAATCCCTGCCTGCAATGCTTTATCTATCTGTGCACGCACTTCCTTTTCCGCTTCTTCCGGTTTAGCATTCAAATAAACAAACGGAACATCCGTATAGAAATAGCCAAACTCATCGCAAAGACTGGGAACTGCAGTCCGTCCTAACACAGGTCCCCATTTATATCCTTTCCACTCACTCGTCAATGTGGTATGAACACCTATGCTTGCTTTCGGATTCTCTTTGATTAAGTTAACTGCTTCCATAAACCACGGACACGGCACCATAATCGTAGCAGATGTTACACCACCTACTCTCAGGGCTCTAATAGTTGCCATATTCGTTGCATGATTCATCCCGAAATCATCCGCATTGATAATCAGCACTTTTGCATCCGGCGGAAATCCCAATCGTTCTACCAGCGACGGTTTTGACTGCTTTTCCTGAGCGTAGAGTAATGACGCATTCATTACCAATCCAATCAGTACAAGTGATAATCCGAAATTCTTTATCATAAAAAACTCCTTTCTATTATTGTGAAATAGTTTGATTGTTGTTTCCGTTAATTTATTAATCACTATTTAGACTACGAAAAGTAAATTTTGTTTTACTTTGTTAATATTGAATTGAACAACACATAAAGATTATATACAATTGTAATTAAAAAAGGAACTATTATGGTCAAGAAAAAATTTTATCATACTCTTTGTTTTGTCCTTATCTTCACATGGGTATTGCTTACAAACATTTTCGCACAATGGCAGAGTCCTTCTGCGGGACCTAAAATTAATCATAAAGTATATCTTGAATACGAGAGTATAAAGCCAGACCTTCCCATCAAAATTGCCCTGCAATTTCAGTTAGAGCCCGAGTGGCATATTAATAGCAACAAACCGCTGGATGAATTTTTAATCCCTACAGAACTCCAATTTGATGAGAACCCTGCGGTCAAAATACAAAAAATAGTGTATCCCTCTGCAAAGGAGGTAAAGTTATCTTTTTCGGATGAACCTTTGTCTGTTTTTGAAAATGATTTTTTCATTGGTGTTGAAGTTGTAGTAAGTTCAGAGCCCGGCAGTTTTATTGAACTAACAGGCTCATTAAAATACCAACCGTGCAATGACCGTCAATGTTTACCCCCAACTTCTATACCGGTAAAAATATCTTTGAACATCGGCAATGACGCTGTCCCTGCGAATGATGATGTTCAACAAAAAATAAAATCTATAAGATGGGATGAAGCAGAGTCTTCCATAGCAACGCCATCGGCTCAGCAAGAAGTTCATTCAGACAAAACAGAAAAAACGATACCACATACCGAGCAGGGGAATTGGGAAGAAATGATTAGAAGTTTTCGCATCGTATCACGATTAGATGGTTTTGCCAATCGTGATGATTTTATCCAGTTCATAAACTCTGCCGAACAGGGGCAATCTGTTGGTAGTCCGACAAAAACCAATTTGGGTATCTTCTCCATGCTATTCATCATCCTGATAGGCGGACTTGCGTTAAACCTAACACCCTGTGTGCTGCCTGTAATACCGCTCAACCTTGCGATAATTGGTGCGGGTGCTCGTGCAGGTTCTAAACTACGCGGGTTCCTGCTGGGATTCGCTTATGGCACTGGAATTGCCATTGTCTATGGCGGATTGGGTATTGCTGTGGTGTTGGGGATTTCCAAAACTTTCGGGGCGATTAATTCAACCTATTGGTTCAACGGTTTGATAACCTTATTATTTGTTATATTAGCCCTCGCAATGTTTGACATCATTGCGATTGATTTTTCCCGATATCAAGCGTATGTGGGAGTTCGCAAAAACACAAAGGGAAGTTTCTTTGTCGCATTGTTTATGGGCGGAGTATCTGCATTATTAGCAGGGGCATGTGTTGCACCTGTGGTCATCTCCACCATACTTCAAGCACAGGATTTATATAGTCAGGGATACACACTTGCACTCTTCCTACCGCTATTGTTAGGTGTCGGTATGGCTCTCCCCTGGCCTATAATGGGTGCAGGGATGAGTCTCCTGCCGAAACCGGGGAAATGGATGGAGTATGTCAAGTATGCCTTCGGTATCTTCCTGCTGTGTCTGGCGGGATACTACGGCTACACCACCTATACCTTATTCAACGCTGGAACGCTACAGACCGACTCCATCACCGAAGGCTGGCATACATCCCTGACGGAAGGACTAAAAGAAGCAGAAGAGAAAAATCAACCTGTCATCATTGACTTCTGGGCAACCTGGTGTAAGAATTGCATTGTGATGAATAAAACCGTTCTTACGGATGAAACCGTGAAACAAAAACTGAACCACTTCACGAAAATTAAATTTCAGGCGGAAAATCCATCCGCACCGGAAACCCGCAAAATATTAGACCACTTTGAAGTATTAGGATTGCCAGCATTTATCATATTGAAACCCGTAGAGAAAAAAGAATAAACTCAAAGAATGAGCAACTTTCTAATTCAATTACTCATTGAGCACTTCTTCACCATTATCGGTTTCCTCTTTGCAGTTTTCCTTATCCTGAAAATCATCAACGAACATCGCAGACCTGGCGGGGCTATCTCATGGGTAATTGCCATCATCTTCGCACCCTATATCGGCGTACCTCTTTACTTCATACTCGGTGGCAGAAAAATCGCAAAACGAATCAACCGAAAAGAGCCGTTATATACCGCACCGGCAACAAAACCTGACCCATTTATAAAAAATCCGATAGAGCGTGTCCTCCTGTCCTCCGGCATGCCTCCTGTGCGACGGACACATTCCGTAATGTTCTCTTTTGACGGCGTGGAGGCATACAACAAATTGATGGAGATTCTCCACTCCGCAAAGAAATATATCTACTGCACCACATTTATTTTAGGCAAAGATGAGACAGGGTTAAGCATAATCAACGCACTGGCGGAAAAAGCAAAACAGGGCGTCCGCGTATGTTTACTGTTAGATAGTTTAGGATGCCTAACACTAACACAGAGCACACTTGCACCTCTCATTCAGGCAGGCGGAGAAGTCGGTTTCTTCCTCCCCGTCTTACCATTCCGCCGAAAATGGTCTGCAAACCTTCGCAACCACCGCAAAATACTCATCGCCGACGGCGAGATTGCCATGATAGGCGGTATGAATCTCTCTGATAATTTCATGGGACCCAAACTGTCAGAAAAACGATTTTTAGACAACGCGGTCTTCGTAAAAGGCGAATGCATATACGACATAGAACAAGTATTCCGTAGCGATTGGTATTTCACCACCGAGAAGGAACTCCCCGAACCCGAAATCAACTCAAAACCTCCCGAACACCAACTCAATCCCCTTCCCGGCCTTATTCAGGTAGTAGCCAGCGGACCGGATGTCTCCGAGGATACACTATACGACGCCATACTGACCGCATGCATGGAAGCACGAGAGCGGATATGGATTGTCACACCCTATTTCGTTCCCGATGAGCCCATCCTGAAAGCACTCAGCCTGCAGGCACGCGCAGGAGTAGATGTTTCTATTATCATGCCGAAAATATCCAACCACCGAACCGCAGATTTTGCAAGAGGTCCTGCCCTGCGAGAACTATTAAAAAGCGGTGCCAATATCTGGTTCTACGAAAAAGGAATGGTGCATTCAAAATTACTCGTATTTGACCGTTTCCTTGCGGTCACAGGCTCACCGAATCTGGACATCCGCAGTATGTATCTCAATTTTGAAATCGCCCTATTCCATTATTCCCCCAACGAGATAGACGCCATCGCCGGCTGGACCTACCAATTAATGAACAACTCCTCCAAAGTCTCCTACCTTTCCGACTACCCCATCCAAATCTGGTTAGAAAACCTCAGCCTCCTCATCGCCCCATTGATATAAGCATCATCCAATATATCAAAACATCTCTTATCAGGGCGAAAGATTTTTCGCCCCTACATCCTCTTTCTGATGCATATTCCTGTGTCCTTAATGTTTTCCTGTGTCTGTGGTGGTCAGATTTTTTGTTCGGGAATTTGCATTGTGTCCTGATTGAAGAAGGGGAATTCCTCTCTCTTTCCGGTTTTTGGGACGAAAGATTTTTCGCCCCTACAGAATTATTCCAACTCCTTTCAAGGAACAGGATAAACATATTACAGATGGTTTTTACCTAAAAATTTATCCAATCGAGAATGCGTTTATCTTTTTCTGGGAGATTATTACCGTTTTTCAGTGCATGTAGGGGCGATAAATATTCGCCCAAAAAATTAACTCTTGTATATCAGATTTAACCCCTGTATTCCGGGAGGGCACTCTTTTTTCTGTTTATGTCTCTAAAAAATGTAAGGGCGTATTGATATACTCCCTAATTTGCATATCGTTACCCCTGCATTTATATCGATTGTATGGGACGAAAGATTTTTCGCCCCTACATTTCCTATTCAAATAATTTTTCCATACCCATAAAGAGTCCTTGAACCAATATTATATAAAATTTCATTGCCGGTAATTTTCGTCATGTTCCCAATTATAGGGGTTGTTACGGATATATTCGCGAGTGAGGGATAATTCCTTTTCGTTGCGTATAATATGTTCATAATAATTCCGTTGCCAGACAGGATAAATTCTCGTATGTCGTCGGAACCATTTGGTCACGCCAATCTTAAATCCACGAACGATAGAACTTAATGCACGAGCTGGTGTCCGAAAACGATTGTTAGGATTGTGTAGGGGCGAAAAATCTTTCGCCCCTATATCATTATCGCCATCACCAACATCTTTTATGATAATAATCCCGTGGAGATGGTTCGGCATTATCACATATTCATCCAATTCCACATCCAGAAAATGTTCAGGTATTTCCTGCCAGTACCGTTCCACCATTTTACCGTATTTATTCAACACCATTTCGCCATCCACCACATTTCCAAGCAAACATTTCCGCTCATGCGTACAGATGGTTATAAAATATTTCCCAGGCTGTGAATAATCATAACTGTATAAACGAATTGACCGTCGGTGATGTTTTTTCGGGTCAAATCCCATTCTATCGTTCCATCATTTCTTGCGGTGGATTATATCACAATCAATTAATCTTTGGGGCGAAAGATTTTTCGCCCCTAATCTTTTTTGACAGAATGAAAACTTACGAGGAGGAATAAACGAAATTAACCAAACCTACCCATCCGTGCCTCTCCGGGTTTACCTCCGTGCACTCTGTGGTGAAAAAAAACAAATATCCGAGACAAATACATCTAACGACGAAGGTAGTAAAACAGGAAATGGAACGCATACCTCTCCGTGCCTCTCTCCGGGTCCTTCTCCATCCTCTCTGTGGTGAACAGAAAAAACGATATCCTGTTCCCAGTATCCAAGGGTTGCTAATAGTATCACCAAAGATAGTTATGCAATATTCTCCGCATAGCAAAAATGCTCTACATTTTACTATGAATCATTAATAGATATATTTTGAAGCATTAGGATATATAGCAACAGTTGAAGGATTTATGACACTGACATTAGAATGCAATGGCAAAAATGTTTTTCAGTAGGATGTTTTATTATTGGTTCTCAATAATTTTTATCTCGTCGGGTGTTAAATCATATAACTTGTAAACCAATTGGTCAATCTGACACTCCCATTCACAAATATCCCCTTGTCGATTTTGTTATATACTATCATCATATTAATTTTAATTTCGCATTAGACAACAATAATAGAAACATAAATATTAGTTTAACTCATATAAATTTTCTCGACTATTTTATCTAATTCTTTTTGAATGATTTCCAGTTTTTCATCGGCTTCAGCATCTTTTAATTGACCTGCAAATCTTTGTTTTTGTACATCATATGCACAGTTAAAAATATCTATAAAGTTTTTTAATTGGTCCGTTGTAGGGACAATAATAGGAAGTTGTCGAATATCATTTATCTGTAAATTTACACTTTGATTTATAAAATTTTTCAAAAAATTAAAAAGGAATCTAGAATTCAATAAACATATTAAATATTTATTCGGTGTTTTATCTATTATTTGTGAATAAAGAGACATAGAAGCCACATCATTTATAGTTTTCTCTTTTATCCTACACTTTATATACATGCTTTCATCATGTATCGGTGTGCTAACATTATTCCAGCAAAAGCCCTCACGGAAATAGAATTGTGGATTTCTTATGACTGGCATTCCTTCTCCTTTTTTACCACTGTTTTCTTTCAGGAATTTCACATTTTCCCTGCTCCAATCAATGTAATAAAGCGTGGGAGCATACCAGCGGTTACCTTCTTTATCACCTTTATCGTAAGGAACGAAGGTTCTATCACCTTCAATTCCATTTAACTTTTCATCTTCTGTAAGTTTATCTACATCTGCAATCTCATCATGACTCACAATTCTGAAAAGCCATCCCTGTCCGAAAATATCACGACTATATTTTTCTTTCAAATCGTCAAATAATTTCCTAATCTCTTTTTCTGACAATTTATCTAAGTATTCTTTTGCATCATCATTGTTCCTTATTCCCTTTTCTTTGCAAAATTCTCGTGCTAATAATAATTTTTCGGGTCTTTGTTTTTTTACATTCTCTGCCCATTTCGTTCCTTCTAAAACACCAACATATTTGCCATTATTACCTGTTGCTAATCCCTGTCCTCCTTCTGTAATCAATCCTAAGAGTGTAATATCTCCAGGCTTTAGACTGTTTCTATATTGCTCCAGTTCTTTCTTATTTTTTTCTATGTTTCTGCTGGTAGATATTTTATCCCACCACTGATTCAATAATTCTTTAACTACTTTCCCATATAGATAATAAATTCTCTTATTGTGATCCGTAGGAATGAAGAAACCTTGATTAGGGCAATCTTTATAATCGCTTTGAGGGATAGTATATTTTTCAGGTTTTAATAAATCTTTTTTACCATCAAGAAAATTAATAATATGATTGCTGTCCGGAGTAGATTTTTGAACTATAGTTACACAAGTATCTACCATTGCACTTTCAAAGGGATATCCAGTATCAAAGATTAAAAGTATTTTATTTTTCAATAAAAGTTCCCTCAGATTTTTCTTCGTTTGTATTGTCCAAAAGGTTTTTGAGGAAATATAGGAAAGAATTCCATTTTCTCTTAAAAGTCCTATCCCTTTAAAATAAAAATGGTTATATGTATCA
>FWWL01006624.1_pt1 | contig 16581 bp, 12 predicted proteins | sample 2228331 | NCBI WGS metagenome assembly FWWL01 (sample SAMEA103939775, study PRJEB20133) | metagenome
CGCGAGCGCCGGCGCGGCGGCGGGCAGTTGCTCCGCCCCGCCCTGCCCTGGCCGGAAGGCCAGCATGCGCAGCAGCGTCATCGTGAAACCGGCGTACTCGTCGGGTGCGAGCCCCATCTCGTTGCGGCCGTGCACGGCGATCTGGTAATAGAGCTGCACTTCCTGCTGGTCGAACTGTTGCGCCAGACGCTGGATGTCGGCCAGTTCGGGCAGGTCCTGCGGCACCGCGACCGGTACCGTCTGCGCCAGCGCCACGCGGTGCAGCAGCGTGGCCAGGTCCTGCAGCGCGGCGTTATAGGACAGGCTGCGGCTGGCCATCTCGTCGGCGACCGCCATCAGGTCGGCGCCGTCCTGGGCCAGCAGGGCGTCGAGCAGGCGCACCAGGTAGGACTGGTCGAGCGCGCCCAGCATGCCCTGCACCGCGTCGAGCGTGACCTGCCCGGCCGCGTAGGCGATCGCCTGGTCGGTCAGCGACAGCGCGTCGCGCATCGAGCCATGGGCGCCCTGGGCCAGCAGGCGCAGCGCGGGTTGCTCGAAGCTCACGCCTTCCTGCCCCAGGATGTTCTCCAGGTGGCCGACGATGTGCCCGGGCGGCATTTGCTTCAGGTTGAACTGGAGGCAACGCGACAACACCGTGACCGGGATCTTCTGCGGGTCGGTGGTCGCGAGGATGAATTTGACGTGCGGCGGCGGCTCTTCCAGCGTCTTGAGCATCGCGTTGAACGCGTGGTTGGTCAGCATGTGCACTTCGTCGATCATGTAGACCTTGAAGCGCGCGTTGCTCGGGGCGTAGACGGCCTGCTCGAGCAGCTGGGCCATCTCGTCCACGCCGCGGTTCGATGCCGCGTCCATTTCTATATAGTCGACGAAGCGGCCGGCGTCGATCGCGCGGCAGGCTTCGCATTGCCCGCATGGCTCGGCCGTGATGCCGCCCTGCCCGTCCGCGCCGGTGCAGTTGAGCGACTTGGCCAGGATCCGCGACAGCGTGGTCTTGCCGACCCCGCGCGTCCCGGTGAACAGGTAGGCATGGTGCAGGCGACCCGTGCGCAACGCATGGGTCAGGGCACGTACCACATGCTCCTGGCCGACCAGCGTGTCGAAGTTCCGGGGACGGTATTTGCGGGCGAGGACTTGATAGGACATGCCGGGATTTTACCGTATGTGGCGCTCGCGGCGGAAACCCCGTCCGAAGAACTTGCCTGTACGCCTACATCGATTTTTCCTTCATTGCCGACTTGACCCTCTGGATCGTTGCCTGATCCATGATCGGCCGGTCGGAGAAACCGGCCTGGGCAGGCGGGGTGAAGGTCAGCCTGGTGGCCAGCGGTGCCGGTTGGCCCGTAGCGAATGCGACGATCTGCTCGGCGTACATCTTGCGCGCCTCTTCAACGCTGTGTTTGCCGGTGACGATGCCGTGCGCCAGGTTCAGCGCGATGAGATTGGCGGGCTCCTTGTCGCAGCGGGCCGAGATCTCGCCCCGGGTGCGGTCGACGATCACGCTGCCGTCGTACGCGGCCAGTTCGTCGAACTTATCGGGCGGCACACTGTAGTTCACCACCTGCCTGAGCATGTCCTTGTGCGGCATCGGGAAATCATGATCGATTTCCTCGTTGATCAGCACCGTCCGCTTCCACGGTCCGTTGTTATGCCAGACCAGGCGCTGTCCGGTCACCTCCTGCGGCGCACCGTACTTTTTCATCATCGACTGCGCCACCGCGCGGGGTTGCTCCTTCCAGTTCTTGATGACCTTCTGGGCGTCGGCCGCGCCGTGCGCAGCTTGCTTGCCCTCATTGGCACCGACGCCTGAAGCGAACAGCAACAAGCCGGCGGCAGCCACGGCAATACTGGATTTCCTGTCCATGTCGCATCCTCCCGAGATGTATGTACACCAACCATAACAGGGAGGCGGACACGACGGCGCACCGGAAGCGGGCCGGGACGATGCGGAAAGGGGAGCTGGGAAGGAGGATATGAGGAGGCGAGCCTGATCTGCGGCACTTGCGGTGAACGGCTTTGGCTGCTTCGTTCCCGACCTGACCAGGTAAACCATGCCACAATGCGCAGGGGCCCGCCAGCCGGCATTATAACCGACCGGCCGGCGTTTGTGGGTGCGGCGTTACAGGCCCAGTTCCTGCCAGATCCGGTCGACCCGCTCCTTGACCTCGGGGGCCATGGCGATGGGCGTACCCCATTCGCGGTTGGTTTCGCCCGGCCACTTGTTGGTGGCGTCGATACCCATCTTGCTGCCCAGGCCGCTGATCGGCGACGCGAAGTCGAGATAGTCGATCGGAGTGTTGTCCACCATGACGGTGTCGCGCGTCGGATCGACACGCGTCGTGATCGCCCAGATCACCTCTTTCCAGTCGCGCACGTCCACGTCCTCGTCCACCACCACGATGAACTTGGTATACATGAACTGGCGCAGGAAGCTCCACACGCCGAACATCACGCGCTTGGCGTGTCCGGCGTACTGCTTCTTCATCTGCACCACGGCCATGCGGTAGCTGCACCCTTCCGGCGGCAGATAGAAGTCGGTGATCTCGCTGAACTGCTTTTGCAGCAGCGGGATGAAGACTTCGTTCAGGGCCACGCCGAGCACGGCCGGTTCGTCCGGCGGCTTGCCGGTGTAGGTCGAGTGGTAGATCGGGTCGCGCCGCATCGTGATGCGGTCGATGGTAAAGACCGGGAACCAGTCCTGCTCATTATAGTAGCCGGTGTGGTCGCCATACGGACCCTCCAGGGCGTGCTCGAAGCCGGACGGGTGGTTCGCGTCCGGATAGATATGCCCTTCCAGCACGATCTCCGCCGAAGCCGGCACGCGCAGTTCGCTGCCGATCGCCTTGGCCAGGCTGGTGCGCTGGCCGCGCAGCAGACCGGCGAACTGGTATTCGGACAGGCTGTCGGGAACCGGCGTCACCGCGCCCAGGATGGTGGCCGGGTCGGCGCCCAGCGCCACCGCAACCGGATAGGGCCGGCCCGGGTTCGCCAGGGCGTGCTCGCGAAAGTCGAGCGCGCCGCCACGGTGGGCCAGCCAGCGCATGATGACCTTGTTCGGACCGAGCACCTGCTGGCGGTAGATGCCCAGGTTCTGGCGCTTCTTGTGCGGCCCCTTGGTGATGACCAGACCCCAGGTGATCAGGGGCGCGGCGTCGCCCGGCCAGCAGTGCTGGATCGGCAGGCGCGCCAGGTCGACATCGGCCCCCTCCCACACGATCTCCTGGCACGCCGCGCCGCGCACCTCGCGCGGCGCCATGTCCCACACCGCCTTGACCAGCGAACCCAGACCCATGATGTCGCGAAAGCCCTTGGGCGGCTCCGGCTCCTTCAGGCGCGCCAGCACGTGGCCGATCTTGCGCAACTCGCCCAGGTCCTGCGCCCCCATGCCCAGCGCCACCCGGCGCGGCGTGCCGAACAGGTTGCCCAGCACCGGGATCGGGTGGCCGGCCGGCTGCTCGAACAGCAAGGCGGGACCGCCAGCGCGCAAGGTGCGGTCGCACACCTCGGTCATTTCCAGGTGCGGCGAGACGGGAACGGAAATCCGCTTTAATTCGCCAAGTTCTTGCAACTGGGAAATAAAATCCCTTAAATCTGAGTATTTCATCAAGTCCCGATGGTTTTTTTTGAGTGCAGAGGGTTGTTCAAATAGCCACGCCAAGTACTTGATTTGGCGAGACTTTGTTGCATTGCAGCGATAAAGTCAGAACTAAAAGTAATATAGACTGATCGTGCTAGGGTTGACTTGGTATAAACCAGCTCCTACAATTCGCCTACTTGATGAGGCGGCTTGGGTCATCCTGCCATGATTGTAGCCTGTTCTCATCCTTTCACGGGGTCGGGGCCCCACATGACATTTTGAGGAGTGTTTTCACTGGGCGTCTGCCCAACCTCCCCGGGACAGTTGTTGAGCCACTGGAACGCGTCCGCCCGGACCGCGACCAGCTGTAGCAAGGCAATGACGGCGTTAGTCGACCGCACGGGCGGCGACATACGATATTTCTGATGCACGGCATTAGCAACCCGACCGCAGCGATCACACGCCGCGCAGGGCCTGTTTTGTCGCGACAAAGGGGAAAATCGATGATCCATCGTTTTTTCGGAACGAGCGCAAGGCTCGTCCAGAACCTGGCCAGCCAGCCAGTCTCGTGGTCTTCCATGAGTAAAGCGGCACGCGGTTTGCTGAACACCGCACGCAACACCTTGACCGTATTCGGTCTCTCGGCAGTGGCGATGCTCGCCCTGCTCTACACCAACCAGGATCTCGCCAAGCGCGTATCCGAAATGCTGCACCCGCAACCGGCTACCCCGGTCGTCGTGGCCGCGGCCCCGGCGCAAGTGGCGCCGGTCCATGCGGTGGCCTTTGAAACGCCACAGAACGGCCATGTGGTCGCCGACAAGGCACTTGGCAACAGCAAGCAACAGGAGTGGGTGACCTCCTGGCTGTCCAAGCGTTACCGCGTGGCCGGCGACGCCGCCAACATGCTGGTCTCGACCGCCTACCTGACGGCACACGAGCTCAAGCTCGATCCGCTGCTGATCCTGGCCGTGATGGCCATCGAGTCGGGGCTGAATCCGTTCGCGGAGAGCCCGGTGGGCGCAAAAGGCCTGATGCAGGTCATGGCCAAGGTGCACCATGACAAGTTCGAGGAAGTCGGCGGCGCGCAGGCGGCCCTGAACCCGGTGGCAAACATCCGGGTCGGCGCCCAGATCCTGAAGGACTACGTGACCCGCACCGGTTCGATCGAAGGTGGGCTGAAGACTTATGTCGGCGCCGCCAATTTCGAGAGCGACTCCGGCTATGGCAAGAAGGTCCTGGCCGAATACCACCGCCTCAAGCAGGTTTCGCAAGGCAAGAAGGTCCCGACCTTCACGCCCCCGCAGCCGCGCCAGATCGTCGTCGACAAGGCGGCGCCCGCGGTCAAACCGGTGGTCGAAGCCAGCCCCATCGCCGCTCCCGTCGCCAGCGCGTCGGCGCTTCCGGCGATACAGCCGAGCGGCGCCTTCGCGGGCCTGTAAAGCGACAGCACTCCTCAGCCACCACCGCTTCGGCGGTGGTTTTTTTTTGGCCGGCGCTCTCGTTGCCCTCCCGAAATACGGCTTGGCGCCCCCCCCCCGCCTCAGCGGCGATGCGCTCCCAGCCCTCCTCGCTGCTTGATGCTTGTGCGGCCTGGCACCCATGGGATGCCGGCGCGCACGAAAAAAAGCCGCGCATCGGCGCGGCGATCGTTTCCGGAACCGGACGCGCTCAACGGCGCGAGTCGGCCGCCGCCTCGTCGGGGCGCAGCTTCGAGGCCAGCCGGTCGAGCACGCCGTTGACGTACTTGTGCCCGTCGATGCCGCCGAACGACTTGGTCAGCTCGACCGCCTCGTTGATGACAACCCGGTACGGGATCTCCGGATGGTTCTTCAGCTCGTAGGCGCCCAGCAGCAGCACGCCGTGTTCGATCGGCGACAGCTCGGCCACCGGGCGGTCGATCAGCGGCGCGATCGATTCGCGCAGTTCGACCGAGGTGCTGATGGTCCCATTGAGCAGGGACGCGAAATACTCGCCGTCGGCCTTGTCGAAGCCATGGGCGCTGCGAATGTTGTTGGCGACCGTGCTGGCCGGCTCGTTGTTCAGCAGCCATTGGTACAGCCCCTGGAGCGCGAACTCGCGCGCGCGGTGGCGCGGCGTGCGGTTCTTGCTCGGGTTGGCGTGCGTGCTCTTGTCAGTCATCTTTCCTTGCCTTCTCTCTTAATCTTCCTCGGCCTGCAGCTCTTCCAGGGCCATCAGCAGGTTCGCCATCTCGACGGCCACGCGCGCCGCATCGGTGCCCTTCTCGGCCATGCGCGCCTCGGCCTGCTCGTCGGTCTCGGTGGTCAGCACGGCATTCGCGATCGGCATGCCGTAGTCCAGGCCGATGCGGGTGATGCCGGCGCCCGATTCGTTCGACACCAGTTCGAAGTGGTAGGTCTCGCCGCGGATCACCGCGCCCAGCGCGATCAGGGCGTCGAACTGCTGGGTCTCGGCCATCTTCTGCAGCGCCAGCGGCAGTTCCAGCGCGCCCGGCACGGTCACGTGCAGGATGTCCTCGTCCGCCACGCCCAGGTGCTTGAGCTCGGCCAGGCAGGACGACAGCAGCCCGTGGCCGACATCGGCGTTGAAACGCGCCTGCACGATACCGATGCGCAGGCCCTCGCCCGTCAAATTGCTTTCATAAGTTCCTACCGTCATGGCTGCCCTCTTGTTGTCGTTTGCTTGTGAATGAATGTAATGGTACCGCGTCAGGCGGCCGGATTCGGTAGATAACCTGTCACTTCCAGGTCGAAGCCGGTCATCGATGGCATCTTGCGCGGATTGGCCAGCAGTTGCATCTTGCCCACGCCCAGTTCCTTCAGGATCTGGGCGCCGATACCGTAGGTGCGCAGGTCCATCGTCGCCGCGCGGGCAGGCGGGCGCGCGCCCTTGCCGTCGAGCGAGGCCAGTTGGGAGAACAGTTGCTCGGCGGTTTCGCCGCAGTTGAGCAGCACCAGCACGCCGCACTCGGCCGCCTTGATCGCCTGCATCGCACTCGACATGTTCCACGAATGGGTGGTGGCGCGGTTTTCCAGCAGGTCCAGGATCGACACCGGCTGGTGCACGCGCACCAGCGCCTCGCGCTCGCGCGACGGTTCGCCGTGCACCAGCGCCAGGTGCGCCGCGCCGCTCGGGGTGTCGCGGAACGCCACCAGGCGGAAATCGCCGTGCGCGGTCGACAGCGTGCGCTCGGCGACGCGCTCGACCAGGCATTCGTTCTGGCTGCGGTAATGGATCAGGTCGGCGATCGTGCCGATTTTCAGGTTGTGTTCCCGCGCGAACTCCAGCAGGTCCGGCAGGCGCGCCATGGTGCCGTCTTCCTTGATGATCTCGCAGATCACCGACGCCGGCGTCAGCCCGGCCATCTCGGTCAGGTCGCATCCGGCCTCGGTGTGGCCGGCGCGCATCAGCACGCCGCCCTTCTGCGCGCGCAGCGGGAAGATGTGGCCGGGCTGCACCAGGTCGTCCGGGCGCGCGTTCTTCGCCACCGCCACCTGGATGGTGCGTGCCCGGTCGGCGGCCGAGATTCCGGTCGACACCCCTTCCGCCGCCTCGATCGACACCGTGAAGTTGGTCCCGAACGAGGTGCCGTTCTTGGACGTCATCATCGGCAGCTCCAGCTGGTTGCAACGTTCCTCGGTCAGCGTCAGGCACACCAGGCCGCGCGCGTGGCGGATCATGAAGTTGATCGCCTCGGGGGTGACGAAATCGGCGGCGAGCACCAGGTCGCCTTCGTTCTCACGATCTTCCTCGTCGACCAAAATTACCATGCGGCCGGCGCGCAGCTCGGCGACGATTTCCTGGGTGCTGGAGATAGACATACAGTATTCCTTGGTGTGACGCGGGGATTGCGTAATCCTCTATTTTAATGGATTTGCCGCCATTCAACCGCCCGACGGTAGGCCGGTCGGGGTGGAAATTCCCCGAGCCGTCTCCCCGCCACGGCAATTGTTTGACTTCAAGGCAACAAGACGGGCGATTTCCGGCGGATTCCACTCCCCTTCCGACCGCCCCGCGAAACCTTGTAGCGTTCGCCACGTCCGCTCGATTATGATAAGGGCTGACATGACTGTCTGGCATTTGGTTTTTGGTATTTGGCATTTGGTATTTGCGCCGCCCCGCTGCAGGTGGCGCCTGTCTGGAGTGAGCATGCAGGTTTCCACCCCCGCTTCACAGGATCGCGTCGCAGCGCGCGCGAACTCGCGTCGATGGCCACGATACTGATCGTCGACGACCGCCCGAGCAACCGCGCCTTCCTCGCGGCGCTGCTTGGCTTTACCGGTCACCGCCTGTGCCAGGCCGAAGACGGCGCCCAGGCCCTGGAACTGACCCGGGCCGAGCACCCCGACCTGATCATCACCGACCTGCTGATGCCCACCATGGACGGCTACGAGTTCGTCCAGCAGTTGCGCGCCGACCCCGTCCTGGCGCCGACCCGGGTGATCTTCTACTCCGCCGTCTATGCCGAACGCGAAACCCAGGCGATGGCGCAAGCCTGCGGCGTGCGCACCGTGCTGTCCAAGCCGTCGGACCCGCAGGCGATCTTCGACGCGGTGAATGCGGAACTTGGCCAGGCGGCGGCCGTGCCGCCGCCGCCGCCCATCATCGCCCCGGCCCTGGCCCCAGCCCAGGCATTCGGCGGCCCGGTCGCCGGGCGCCTCAACGCACTGGAACGGATGTGCCTGGACATGGCGGGCGAAAGGCGCGGCGAGGCGCTGGCCAATGCATTCCTGCACACCGCCGCCCTGGTGCTGGAGGCCGACCGGCTGGCCCTGTGCCTGCTCGACAGTAACGAGCGCAGCGTGCGCCACCTGGCCGCGCGCGGTTTCGATCCCGCGCTGCTGGCCCCGGCCGCGCTCGACGAAAAGAGCCTGCCTGGCGTGCTCTTGCGCACCCGTGCGCCGCTGCGCCTGTACGACGGCGACGCCCTGCTGGCCAGCCTGCCATCCGGGCATCCCCCGAGCGGCGCGTTCATCGGCATCCAGATCCGCGACCACCACCACCCGCACGGCTGGCTGTACTGCGCCCGCCCGCCCGGCGCCGCCCCGTTCTCGGGGGAGGACGAGCGCTGGATCGCCGCGCTCGGCGCGCAGCTGGCGGTGGCCTGGGAGAACCTTAACCTGTACCAGGTGGTGCAACGCCACGCGGCCCAGCTCCAGATGGAAGCGATCGCGCGCGCGCAGGCCGACGCCGCCTTGCGTGAGAGCGAGCATCGGCTGGAGCTGGCGCGCCAGGTCTTCGACAGCACGCAGGAAGCGATCATGATGACCGACGCCGGCGCCCGCATCGTCGCCGTCAACCCCGCCTTCGAACGCATCACCGGCTACCGCGAGGCCGAGGTGCTCGGGCGCAATCCCCGCTTGTTGCGCTCGGGGCGCCACCCGCGCCACTTCTACCGCCAGATGTGGGCCAGCCTGGTGCGCAACGGCCAGTGGCGCGGCGAGGTCTGGAACCGGCGCAAGAACGGCGAGGTGTACCCGGAGCGGGTCAGCATCAGCGCGGTGCGCGGCCAGTCGGGCGAGCTGACCGCCTACGTTGCCGTGTCGTCGGACGAGTCCGCGCTGAACGCGGCGCGCCACCAGTTGGACTTCCTGGCCAACCACGACGCCCTGACCCTGCTGCCGAACCGGTCCGTGTTCAACGACCGCCTGCAGCAGGCGATCGCGGCGGCGCGCCAGAGCGGCGGCCAGTTCGCGGTGCTGCTGTTTAACGTGGACCGCCTCTCGCGCATCAACGAAAGCCTGGGCCACACCGCCGGCGACGCGGTGCTGCGCGAAGTCGCGCGCCGGGCGCAGGAAGTGGCGGGCCCGACCGACACCGTGGCGCGCCTGTCCGGGGACGAGTTCGTCCTGCTGCTGACCGCTTGCGACGACGAGGACGTGATCCTGGCCGCGCGCCGCCTGATCGATGCGATCGCCCTGCCGCACCAGGTCGGCGGGCACGACGTGGTGGTGACCGGCAGCGTGGGGATCAGCGTCTATCCGCGCGACGGCGCCGCCGCCGGCGACCTGCTCAAGGCGGCCGACGCGGCGCTGTCGAGCATGAAGGAATCGGGCCGCAACGGCTTCCGCTTCTTCAAGGTCGAGATGAACGCGCAGGCGCTGCGCTGGCTGGCGCTCGAGACGCGCCTGCGGCGCGCCCTCGCCCGCGGCGAGTTGTTCCTGCACTACCAGCCGCAGGTGACGCGCGACGGGCGCGTGGTCGGCGCCGAGGCGCTGTTGCGCTGGCAGGACGGCGAGGCCGGGATGGTCTCGCCCTGCGAATTCATCCCGCTGGCGGAGGACACCGGCCTCATCCACCCGATCGGCGAATGGGTGATGCGCCAGGCCTGCCTGCAGAACAAGGCCTGGCAGGACGCGGGACTGGTGCCGATGCGCGTGGCCGTCAACGTCTCGGCGCACCAGTTCAAGGCCGGGACGGTGGCGGCCGTGGTGCGCGCGGCGCTGGCCGAGAGCGGCCTGGAGCCGCGCTACCTGGAGGTGGAACTGACCGAAAGCGTGATGATGGGCGACAGCAGCGCCGCCGAAGCGCAGCTCGCCGAGCTGCGCGCGATGGGCGTGTCGCTCTCGCTCGACGACTTCGGCACCGGTTATTCCTCGCTCGGCTACCTGTCGCGCTTCTCGCTGGACAAGCTGAAGATCGACCAGGCCTTCGTGCGCAACATCACCACCGAGCCGCGCAGCGCCGCCATCGCCCAGGCCACGATCGCCCTGGCCCAGGGCCTGGCGCTGTCGGTCGTGGCCGAGGGCGTCGAGACCCGCGAACAGAGCGATTTCCTGGGTGCGATCGGCTGCGAGGTGATGCAGGGCTTCCTGTACAGCCGGCCCTTGCCGACCGGCGAGATGGAACGCTTGCTGCTTACGGGCAATTGCCTGACGGAGCGCAATCGTGCCGAGGCGGGCACGGGGTAGAATCCTCGCTCGACCACTGAGGAAACCATTCCGATGACCAAGCTAATCGCCCGCGCGGCCGTACTTGCCGCGCTCCTGTTCGCGCACACGCTGGCCCTGGCCGCGCTGGCGCTCGACGCGCCGATCCCGGCCGGGCCGCAGGTTCAGGTCGGCAAGCTGGCAAACGGCCTGACCTGGTACGTGCAGCGCAACGCCCGCCCCGAGAACAAGCTCGAACTGCGCCTCGTGGTCAAGGCCGGGTCGATCCTCGAGGACGAGGACCAGCGCGGACTGGCCCACTTCGTCGAGCACATGGCCTTCAACGGCTCGACCCATTTCAAGAAGCACGAACTGGTGTCCTACCTGCAGTCGATCGGCGTCAAGTACGGCGCCGACCTGAACGCCTACACCTCGTTCGACGAGACCGTCTACATCCTGCCCATTCCCACCGATCGCCCGGGCAACGTGGACAAGGCCTTCAAGGTCTTGCAGGACTGGGCGCAGGGGGTGTCCTTCGATCCGGCCGACATCGACAAGGAGCGCGGCATCGTGCTCGAGGAATTGCGTCTCGGCAAAGGCGCGGAAGACCGGATGAACAAGCAGTTGCTGCCCAAGATCTTCAACGGCTCGCGCTACGCCGAGCGCCTGCCGATCGGCACCGAGGACGTGCTGCGCAACTTCACCCCCGAGGCCCTGCGCCGCTACTACCGCGACTGGTACCGCCCCGACCTGATGGCCGTGGTGGTGGTCGGCGACATCGACCCGGCGCGCGCGCGCAAGCTGATCGAGCGCCATTTCGGCGGACTCAGGAATCCCGTGCCGTCCCGTCCACGCGAATACGCGCCGATCCCGCAGCGCCAGCAGACCGAGGCGGTGGTCGTCACCGACAAGGAGGCGCAGGGCAACTCGATCCTGATCCGCTACCCGGTGCAGCCGGTGATCGAGCCGGGCACCATCGGCGCCTATCGCGACGAACTGGTACTGGCGCTGTTCGGGGCGATGCTCAACCAGCGCCTCCAGGAGCTGTCCCAACTGCCGCAGCCGCCCTTCCTGGCGGCCAGCAGCTACCTGTCCAAGCTGACGCCGCGTTACCGCTCCTACTATTCCGCCGCCGCGCTCGGGCCCGGCGGCGCGGCGCCCGCGATCGCCGCCCTGGTGCGCGAGAACGAACGGGCACGTCGCCACGGCTTCTCGGAGGCCGAACTCGAGCGTGCACGGAAAGGCATGCTGCGCCGCTACGAACAGGCATGGAATGAACGCGACAAGACCGACTCGGCCACCTACGCGGCCGAATACATCCGCAACTTCCTGCACGACGAAGCGATTCCGGGCATCGATGCCGAGTACGGCTATGTGAAGGAACTGGTGCCCGGCGTTACGCTGGAGGAGATGAATGCCTTCGCCAGCCGCATCATCCCGGACAACTCGGGCAAGCTGGTTGTCTACAGCGGCGTGGAGCGGCCCGGCACCCCGGCCGGCCAGGAACTGCTCGCCGCCGTCGCCGCCGCGGAACACCAGGACGTGGCCGCGCACGACGACAAGGCGGTGGCCGCCCAACTGATGGCGCAGCCGCCCCAGGCCGGCCGCATCGTGGCCGAGACGCGCGACCCGGCGCTCGGCCTGACCCGGCTGACCCTGTCGAACGGCGTGAAAGTGATCGTCAAGCCGACCGACTTCCGCAACGACGAGGTCCTGCTGAGCGCCGTGCGCTTCGGCGGCCAGACCCTGTTCGATGAACGCGACATCCTGAACGCGCGCTATGCCAACCCGATCGTGGCGAGCATGGGCATCGCCGATTATTCGCCGCTCGACCTGCGCAAGATCCTGGCCGGCAAGGTGGCGAATGTGAGCATGGGGCTGACCCAGCACACCGACAAGGTCGTGGGCGCGGCCGGCGCGAGCGACGTCGAGACCATGCTGCAACTGGTCTGGCTCCAGTTCGCCAGCGTGCGCCGCGACGAGGACCTGTTCCGCTCCTACCTGGGCAAGCAGGTCGAACTCGCGCGCAACCGGCTGGCGGAGCCCGGCTCGCGTTTCGGCGACGCCGTCGTCGGCACGCTCTACGGCGACCACCCGCGCGCGCCGCGCCTGCTGCGCCCGGAGGAATACGCGCGCATCGACCTGGACCGGAGCATCGACATCTACCGCCAGCGCTTCGCCAGCGCCAAGGGCATGACCTTCATCATCGTCGGCAGCGTCGACCTGGCCCGGCTCAAGCCACTGCTCGCGACCTACCTCGCCACCCTGCCGACGCCCGACCTGCCGCTGGCCTACCGCGACGTGGGCCTGCGTCCGGTGCAGGGCGTGGTCAAGCGCGAAGTGCGCAGCGGCACGGAACCGAAAAGCGTGGTGTCGCTGACCTTCACCGGACCGACCGTGTTCTCGGAGGCCGAACAGCACCGCTTCGGCGCCCTGCTGGAAGTGCTGAACCTGCGTCTGATCGAGGTGCTGCGCGAGCAGATGTCGCTCATCTACGGCGGCGGCGCGGGCGGGGCGATCAGCAAGGTTCCCTACCAGAACTACACGATCGGCGTGACCCTGCCGACGGGCCCCGAGAACGTGGACAAGGTGATCGCCGCGACCTTCGCCGAGATCGAGCGGCTCAAGACACGCGGCCCCGACGGCGCGGACCTGGAGAAGGTCAAGCGCAACTGGCTGCAGAACCACCGCAAGTCGCTGCGCGAGAACGGCTACTGGCTGTCGCACCTGCAGACTTCGCTGACCGAGGGCACCGACCCGGGCTCGATCCTGCAGTTCGAGCGGCAGCTGGCCTCGCTGAGCGCCGCCGAACTGCGCGCCGCGGCGCGGCGCTACTTCGACACCGGGAACTACGTGCAGGTGGTGCTGTACCCGGAACAGCCGGGCGACGCGGCCCCGACGCAGATCGCGGCGGCGCCCCGGTGAGGGAACCCGGGCCGGGGCGTTCGGCGGCCGGCCTCGCCGCTCAGGCGCCCTGGCGCACGGTGGCCGCGAGCATGCGCTCGACGTAGCGCGCGATCAGGTCGATCTCGAGGTTGACGCTGGCGCCCTCGCGCAGGTGCTTGAGCGTGGTGACGGCGATGGTGTGCGGGATCAGGTTGATCGAGAAGCGGCATACCGGCACGCCGTCCGCCTGCAGGTCCTCGACCCGGTTGACGGTCAGCGAGACGCCGTTGACCACCACCGAACCCTTGTAGGCCAGGAACTTGCCCAGTTCGGCCGGCGCGTCGATCACCAGTTCGAAGGACTCTCCCACGGGCGCGAAACGGTGCACCCGGCCCAGGCCGTCCACATGCCCCGACACCAGGTGGCCTCCCAGGCGCTCGGCCAGGGTCAGCGCCTTTTCGAGATTGACTTCGCCGGGCGCGTCCAGCCCTGCCGTGCGCTTCAGGCTCTCGCGCGAGACATCGACGGCGAAGGACGTCTCGTCCTTTTGCACGACCGTCATGCAGGCGCCGTTGATCGCGATCGAGTCGCCCAGCGCCACGTCCTGCAGCGGCAGGCCCCCGGCGTCGATGTCCAGGCGCACGCCCGCCTCCAGGCCGCCCGCCAGCGGCGTGACCGATTTGATGTTGCCGACGGCGGCGACGATTCCAGTAAACATACAGCCCTATTCCTCCGGTTTGATAAATCTGGCCAGGATGCGCACATCGGCGCCAACCTGTTCGAACTCGTGAAAACGCAGCAACTGGCGCTGCGCCAGCCGCGCCAGCGGCGGCAGCGCGAACATGCCCTGGCCGGCGCCGATCAGGCATGGCGCCAGGTACACCAGCAATTCATCCACGCATCCCTCGCGCACCAGCGAGGCGTTGAGCTTGGCCCCGGCCTCGACGTGCAATTCATTGATCTCGCGCCGGCCCAGTTCTCGCATCAGCGCGGGCAGGTCGACCTTGCCGCCGGCGCCCGGCAGCAGGATCACCTCGTGTCCCTCCGCCTCCAGCGCGGCCTGCCTGGCCGCGTCCGGCACCGCGGCGGCGATCCAGCACGCCGCTCCCTGCAGTATGCGCGCCTCCGGCGAAATCTCCAGCTTGCTGTCGACGATCACCCGGCGCGGCTGGCGCGGCGTATCCACGCCGCGCACCGTCAGTTGCGGGTCGTCGGTCTTGACGGTGCCGATGCCGGTCAGGATGGCGCAGGCGCGCGCGCGCCACAGGTGACCGTCGGCGCGCGCCTCGGCACCGGTGATCCATTGGCTCTCGCCGCTGTGCAGGGCGGTCATGCCGTCCAGGCTCGCGGCCGTTTTCAGGCGCACCCAGGGCAGGCCGCGCCGCATGCGCGAGAAGAAGCCGATGTTCAGTTCGTGCGCCGCCTCGGCCAGCACGCCCGAGCGGACCGCGATGCCGGCCGCCTCCAGTTGCGCCAGGCCGCGGCCCGCGACGAGCGGATTGGGGTCGGTCATCGCCGCCACCACGCGCCCCAGGCCGGCCTGTACCAGCGCGTTCGAGCATGGGGGGGTGCGCCCGTGGTGGCTGCAAGGCTCGAGCGTCACATAGGCGGTGGCGCCGCGCACGTCCTCACCGCGCGCCTGGGCGTCGCGCAGGGCCTGGATCTCCGCGTGCGCCTGACCGGCCGGCTGGGTGTGGCCGGCGCCGATGACGGCCCCATCGCGCACGATCACGCAGCCCACGCGCGGATTCGGTGTGGTGATGAACATGCCCCGGGCGGCCCACTCCAGGGCCAGTGCCATGCCTTCGCTGTCGTCTCGTATCTGCATTGTCTTGTTCGTCTGGCGCCCGCTCAGGGCGCCCCGGGGCCCTCGCAGGCGCTGTCGCGCTCGGGATCGCACACGCGTATCCGCCCCAGCATGTTGATTCTAATACGCCGCACCTCGCCATCGAGAAATACCGACAGGGTGCCCCAGCGCGCTGCCCCGCTGTTGGTGTCGCGGCAACTGCGTCCGGCGCCATTGTAGGCGATGTAGTAAGGCGGCGCTGGGCTGCTGAAGCCGAAGCGGGTGGAGATGCCGTCCGCCAAGGGCCCGTGGGTGGCGACGATCTCGTCGCCGCCGCCCGGCAAGCGGTCCCCGTCGCGGTCGACGAACACGATCCAGCCGCGCGACCAGTCCGTGCCCGCCGGGTCGACCGGCATCATCTTGACGCGCTCGTTGCGCGCGATCGCCTGCGAGCGCGTCATCGCGATGGCCGCGTGCAGGTCGCCGGTGGCGGCGCGGATCTGCTGGGCACGCAGCAGATCCCGGAAGCTGGGCGCCGCCGCCGCCGCCACCAGGCCGGCGATCGCCAGCACGATCATCAGCTCGAGCAGCGAGACGCCGCGTGTCCGCCCCCGGCTCATGGCCAGCATCGCGCCGCCGCGCCGCTGGCGCCCTGCGCGCCGGCACTGTCCAGGGTCAGCACGCCGCAGTCGGGATCGGCGAAACCGCTGTCCACCCGTGCGGTGCCAGGCGTCGCGCGCACCTCGACGCACTCGTCGATGCCGAGACCGGGGCAGGCATAGGCCTCCAGTTCATAGGCGCTGGTCCGGGGCGTCCGGCCCGACCACCAGCGGAAGCGGCGCGCCGTGTCGCCCGCCGACGCGGACGAGAAGGCCTGGTAGGTGTGGTGCCGGGCGCGGTGGCGCTCCTGTAGCTGCAGCGCCTCGACCAGGGCCATCTGGCCCTCTACCCTGCGCGTCCTGGTGACATACCCGGCGTAGCTTGGATAGACGAAGGCCGCGAGTACCGCGAGTACCGCCAGCGCCACCATCACTTCGATCAGGGTAAAGCCGTATCGCTTCATCGCTTCCTCCGTGGGTGTCAAGGGGCGGCACCGGCGCGCAGTTCCCGCCAGTTGCCGATCTCGCGCCAGCCGATGCGGCGCCCCGTCGCGCCCGGGGGCGGCTTGCCGGCGGGCCTGAGGTAGTGGGACTGGACGACGGCGAGCGAGGTGGCGCGCGTGCCGAAGCCGAGGGCCGTGACCCGGTACACGAGACCGCGCGGGGAGCGAGTCCGCAATTCGACCAGGTAGCGCGGCGCCTGCGCGGGAAGCCCCGGTCGCGCGGTCCCCATGCGGGCGCCGGTGAAACTGCCGTAGGCGACCGGCGCGTCCCCCGCGGCCAGGTCCTGCACCAGCCATGCCGGCGGCACGGTCGCGGCGCACAGCCCGCGGTGAGGGCCGTCGCAGTCCGGGGAGAAGCCGGCCGCGTCGCCAGCCGCGAACACGG
>FWWL01006626.1_pt1 | contig 16577 bp, 32 predicted proteins | sample 2228331 | NCBI WGS metagenome assembly FWWL01 (sample SAMEA103939775, study PRJEB20133) | metagenome
TCACCTCCGCGAGCGGGACCTCGCGGACGGGGGCGCGCGTCGAGTAGACGCGCACCCTATCGCCGTCGACCTCGATTCGGTAGACGCCGAAGATGCTCCCTACATGGGAGTACCGCTCAGCGACAATCATGTCCACACCTCCATTAACACACCGTCACGTCCGCGAGCCGCTGCCAGTCCGGCCCGACCTCCTCGATGACCTCCTGGGTGCGGCCCCGCAGGATGAGGACCCGCTCGCAGCCGCCGTGCGCCTCCGCAATCTCCATCGCGTACGCGACCGCCCGCGACAGGCTCGACACCGAGAACCCACCGGTGTGGCGGCTGGGGGGGCGGAAAATCCACCCTCCCCACGACCCGCGGTCAATACCGAGGAAGATGATTGTTCCGTCACCGCAAACGACGAGGACCTCGGGAGCGGTAGCGTACTCTTCCAGAGCAGCGACGGCCTTCTTCTTCGCCTGCCCCTCGGTGTCACCGTACACCTCGATGTAATCACCTACGGTGGCCATGAAGTAGGCAGGGGCGCCGCGCTTCTTGATACGATGAACCTTCATCCCCTTCCTCCTTTCCTTCCCCTCTACTTCCATTTTACCACATGGCGTTACCGGCGTCAACCCTCGTCTTCGACGTGTTCGCCAACGTACTCCTTGACCGCGTCAACGAACTCTGCGAGCGTAGGGTTCTCAACCTCCCAGTCACCGAAACTGAAGGCGTCGATGTTCTCCTCGCCGTCGTAGACGTTCACAACGTGACCGAGGTTCCACTCGAAGAACAGCCCGCGAGCGAACGCTCCAATCCGAATCTCCATCCCTTCCTCCTTCCTTGCCCCTCTACTTCTAGTTTACCAGGTTCAGCCCCCGGTGTCAACCGTCGCTTCTTAACTCACCTCTTCCCCGACGGGCTCAACATCGGTTGCCTCGGGCACGCGCTGCTCCAGCGGGCCCCATTCAATCTGACCCAAGAGAGCCAACCTCTCAGCCACGGTGTCGGCGTCGAGTTCGTCCTGAACATCGACGACGACCTGGCCGGTGCGCTCGAAAACCTGGCGCACCGTGACCCTGTACTTCATCCTTGGTCACCTCCTCCCTTGGCCCGGGCGGTTGCTCGGAGTCACCTCTCGACCCACGTTCCCCATCCTCTCCACCTTTCATCGCTCAGAACAAGACGCATCCCGACCTGTTCGAGCGATGCAACCTCAACCGGCCCCGTGTACGCGCCGATGGTCACGCGGTATCGGGGGGCCGCCGTCGGGCGCGCAGCGACGATGGCGCGTCCAGAGGTGAGTTCAAGGGGGACCCACCCCTCGGGCAGGTCTAGGAACATCCTGTCGCCTGCCCGGTGGTACAACTCGTAGGCGCGAACCTCATCGTCGCCCTTCCCCCACTTAACCATCGTAAGAGCAAGCATCTTCTCCCTCCTTCCTCCTATATCCAGTTTACCATGCTGTGCGTCATGGTGTCAACCCCGATTGGGGAAGGGGAAACGCGCCGCCCGAGGGGGGCGACGCGCTTCCCGGAGGGGGAAAGGAGGAGGGAGGGAGTACGCGGCGCGCGCGGCGCGCGCGCCGCGCGCATCTCGGACCTTATAATTGGCCCAGATTTTAGCGAAACGGCGCGCGCTTTCTCCTCTCTTCTTCCATCATACCACGCCTGGACGCGGTTGTCAATCGTCCGCGAAATCGAAACCGGTGACTTCCTCTTCCCCGTCGTCCGTTCGCCCGCACTCGTCAAGGTACGCTATGATGATTTCGGGGTAATAGTCCGTGATGTACTGCAGGAAATCTCCGATGTCGACGTTCTCGACCGCGCTCTTGGTAAGGTAAACCTTGATGGTTCTCTTCTTCATCACCAATCCTCCTCATCTTCATCCGCCGCGACGACGAAGATGCACCCGCGGTATTCCTTCGGCTTGTACGCGACGGAGTCAACGACCTTCCCGTTCTGGTCGACCCAAACGGTCAGACTTACCTCGCGGGCGTCATACTCGTCGCCCCACCCATACCTATGGGCGACACCACGCCACAGTTCCACCGCGTCTGCGAGAGCCTCGTCCGCCACGTCCACGTCGTCGTCCACGAAGACGACGTTGAACCCACTCACTTGGCGAACCATCTTCCCTCCTTCCTTCATCCTTCCCTATATCGATTTTATCATGCCGCCGTCCACCGTGTCAACCCCGACCAGAGCAAGCATCAAGCCGGCCCGCCGCGGGGGGGGAGGAAGGTATCAAGAGAACATCTGAACCCCTCTTTCAACCGCCTCCACGATTTCCTCCGCGGTATCAGGGAGGTCTTGGTTCCAATTGCCATCGTAACCGTTGTACACCACAACAACGCCCCACGCATCGGGGTCGGCGATGCTCGAAACATCATCGGCGTACGCCATGACCGTCCCCTTGGGGAGGTCCACCGACAAGACGCCGTCCTGAAGTTCCACATCGACGCCGCGTTCCAAAAGGGCGTCATATGCGGCGTAGATGTCCCGACGCATCGTGTCGAGGTGGGCAAGCAGCCAAATCTCTTCCATGACGGCGATGACGGTGTCGCAGATGTCCTCCGCGTCGGCCTCACAGATGAACGCCAGCCGCCCAGCCTTCGTCTCGCGGATGACCCGCACGGGGTTGTCAACGACCTCCACGTACCCAACGATGGCATCCTCCTTGAGCCGCCGGTCGTACACCTTCACCGCACCGCGCACGCCGTCGTTGGTGCGGTCGAGGATGATAAGCCCCTCATCTTGAAGAATCTCGGCGGCCTTGAAAATCTCCTTCTTGGCGCTCTTGAAAATCTTCATCCCGTCACACCCCGCACGTACTCGCCGATGCGGCGCAGGACTTCCGCAACCGTGGGCTCGCGCACCGTGACCCGGTCAACCTCAAGAATCCCGTCGTACACAACGACCGTCCGGCCGCGACCGTCCCAACCGAACGTGAGTTCCGTCTCGGGGTCGTGCCAGCGCCAGAGCAGCCGCTTCACCACCGGGTCGGCGAGTACCTCACGCTCGGCGGAGATGATGGCCGCGAGGTCGTCCGCGACCTGGCGCTCCAGGTCGGCGAGCCCGTCGTACTCGGCCAGCGCAACGGGCTCGCCTCGCTCCTCGGCCGCCGCGATTCGCTCGCGCGTCCGTCGCAGGGCCTCGTAGGTATGAAGCACCTCCATGGTTGCCTCCCTACTCCTCCGTCGTCATGAAGGGCAGATGTGAAGCCAGGTATTGGGCGCACGTGTCCTCCTCCTCGTCAGGGAGGTCGGGGGAATGAGGGTGCTCAATCACGTAGACATCTACAACGTATCCCTCTTCCTTCCCCTCCGCGATGCGCGCCTCGCACCACGCCTCGACATCGGGCCAGGAAAAAAGGTAGTCTTCCTCGTCGAGAGCCCCTTCCACCACCGAGTACACCTGCCAGTACATGTCTCCTCCTTCCTCCCGCCGCGCGCCCGGCGCCCGGGTGAGCATAGTTTCCTCGCCTTATCGCACGCGTCTTTTTTGTCAACCCCCACGCGGGCGTGTTTTAGCCCGCCCCCCCGCGCGGAAGAACGCACCTGTATCAATCTCCGACGAGACGCCCCAACTCCTCCTCGATGGTTCCGTCTACGCCGTCTATGAAGTTGTACACGACGTAATCCTTCTCATCCACCACCACCACTTCTGGGGGGAGGGAAGATTCCCTCTTTTCATCCGCCGCCAGGGAGAGAGCCTCGATGACCGCCTTCTGAAGGTCCGGGCACTCGCCCATGTAGACGGAGTTCACGAAGATGTACCACATTCACTCCTCCTCGCAAGGGTCGGACCACTCGGGGAGGACATCGTCGAACAAGATGCCCCACACCGTCTCGTCGATGTCCCGGACCGTGCCCCGAACCTCCACGGCGACCGGGATGTCGTGATGGCTCCCGCACCCCGGGTAGACGCGGAAGGTCCCCTTGAGACGGATGACGCCGTCCCCGTACTCAAGGGTGAGTCCGCCAAGGGGGCTGATGGGGTCGAACTTAACGATTTTCATGGTTTACTTCCTTTCTTCCCCAGCCTTATCCTTACACACCCATCTTACCACGGCGCGCGAACGCTGTCAACAGCCTCCTCCCGCGACGCGAACGGCCCCGTCACCACGGCCGCCTCGGCCCGAGAAGCCATGTCGAGCACCTCGCGCTCGGCGGCCTGAACGACGAGGCACGTGGGGGGGCACACGACGCAGAAGTACAGGTCGTCCGGAGCGTCGAGGCTCCCGTCAAGGACGCTCTCGATGTCCTCGTCGCTGTAACCGCGCTTCGCCAGCGCGGCCACGTAGTCATCGTCTCGGATTAGAACCTTCATCTTCCCCACACCTCCTTTCTCCTTTCTATTCCCATCGTACCGCTCCTTCACGGGCTTTGTCAACCCCACCAAGGCCGCATGGGGATGATGACATATCGAACCTGCCAGTAAGCCTCCAACTCACTCGCCTCATCCTCGGAGATAACTGCCCAGAGCGGCATCCGAGACCCCGTCTCCTCGACGACCATATAAGGCTTCCATTCATCCAACGCTAAACGGTCACACTCCTTCACAGCCGCCGCGAACGACGGGGCCACGTACATCTTCGACCTCCTTCCGGACGACATCTCCGGTCAACGAGTCCACGAGGACGTACCACTCATAGTCCCCGCCGTTGCCGAACGCATCGAAATTGTCGGCGTTATCGACCGGGATGATGCCAAACCCCACCTCCTTGTCCCGCGCGGATTTCGTGAAGTGGTCCACGAACATCCGCGCGAAGTACGGCGGGTCACCGACCCTCGGTCGCGCGTACCTCGCCGCCGCGCTGGCGTCCTCTACGATGGTTGCCCCACCCCAATGGGTGTAGACGGCGAGCCCGCGGCGGACACCGTGCCCGTCGGGCGGAAAGGCAATCACCACGAACCCACGGTCGCCCATCAGTTCAGGACCTCCTTCACGAGCAACTTCGCGCACGTGACGCCACACACGACCTCGTCCACCAGAAGATATGCAGTATCAACCGCCTCACGCCCGACGAACAGCGTGACCCGGACAGGGTCAGCGGTGAGGACCCCGCACCACTTGCACTCCATGTTCACCGCCTCCAATCACGATACTCGTACCACTCGGGGCCAGGGATATTGACACGACGGCCGCGGTTCTCTCGCCGCCACTTCGCCCAAGAGACGAAGTAGACACCGATGATGACCAGGGCGACCGTCACGAATCCAAGGCCAATCGCCAGACTCAGGACGTCGTACAGATTCATCCTCTCCAACCTTTCAACCTCCTCTTCATCCGCGCCACACTTCGGGGCGTCTAAGACGAGGATAACATCTTTCCTCGCCCTTGTCAACCCCAGTTTGCTCCGTGATTCTTCCCGCCACAAGAGCACTCACACTGCGGCCCCTTGGCCGACATGCAGCGACCGTCGCACGCCTTCGTGGGGTTGTATCGCCCCTCGATTCGGCGAAGTTGGAACGTGCCGCCGCACGAACACGTGATATTGTGCTTGCCCACGAGAGGTTTGCCGGTCTCGACAGGGAATCGGAACCAGCCTCCGCCCGTCACGTAACCGGCGAACCTCTTGATGCTCCGACACCGATGACACGTCCCAAGGAAGTAGGTTGGGGCGGTTTCTACCACCTCAACCTGGCGACGACGCCCTTGCAACGTGTGCTCAAACTTAGTCGCGACGAGCACATCGTCGTCTCGCACCTCGAACTCCCACTCAACAACGCAACCGGAGTTCGTTGGTGTCGGAGTTGTCTTGTAATAGAACATCTCAACACCTCATCTCAAAGGCGACCGCCGCGCGCTCTGCCTGGCCGCGAGTGCGCCGCCTTCTCGTCCTCCGGTCCGGAAGCACCTGCGTCCCCGTACGTCGCGAGACTACCGGGGTGCGCACCTTCATCACCTTCTTGGCCTTCACTTTATTCTACCTCCTAGCCGCACCACACGACATATCGCCATGAACCATCAACTTCATTGTACATCGTAGCGCGGAACCGTGTCAACATCAGGTTGTTCCATCAAGAAACCAAAAAACCCTTGGCAACCTTGGCACTCTTGGCACTCTACAGAGGTCAGACGCGGGTCGCTGTTGGCAACCTTGCCAAAACAGCGATGCGCTTCAAGGCAACCTCTCGGGCACAAAAACGCAACTCGGGGCGGGGCTGCCCGCCCCGAGTCGCGTCCCGCGTGGCTCGGGGTTACTCGGCGTCGACGTAGCGACTGTACCCACACGCCGGGCACACAGCCAAAAGCGTGCCGCTCATGAGCCAAGCGTATGGCTCCAGGCTCCCCACGTCGCACTCCGGGCACGCCCCGAGGTCGGGGTAGAACTCCTCCAAAGCCTCCACCTCCCCGATTCCGTCGGCTATATCCCTTCGAGGCTCTACATCCATTTTACACCTCACAGCAAGCGGTGTCAACCGCGGGTGACGGCTTTTTTGTTGTGCCCCCAGCGGGATTCGAACCCGCGCCTTCACCTTGAAGGGGTGATGTCCTGGGCCGCTAGACGATAGGGGCCGCTCGGCTTATAAAGTTGTTTCTAGTACGCGTACGCCAGAACAACCTCCGTGTACATCCTCCCCACCACAAAGCCCATCATGAAGATAAGCGCTCCAACAGTGATTGCGATGGTACGTCGGTTCACTTGCCAACTCCTTTCTGCCGCTTACTGATTCCACCAAAGGGGAAGGGGGGGCCTTTCGGCCCCCCCTTGGGGAAGAAAGGGGGATGGGGGAAAGAGGGGCCTCATCAGTCCCCCAAATCGGGGAGGATGAGGAACATTCCTGGTCCATCCCTCTCACTTACCATGATACCGCAGACTTACCGCGGTGTCAAATATCGCGACTGGGGGCCTTTTCGGGCGGCCACCCCCGACGGCCTCAGCCCCCAGTCGCAGTACCCGGGGCCCGGCCTCAGGAGGCTCTGAGGTGCGCATCCCCGGGGGGGTGAAATCATCTTAACGAGATACTCTTCGTTGTCAAGTATCTCAGACCTTAGCCTTTACATTCTTCTTCGCCCTCTTTGCCTTCGTGTCGTTCTTGGCAACGGAATCGGCGATGGCGCGCAGCGTGTTCACGAACGCCTCCGCGGCCTCCGGGGGAACGGTTTCCACCGTGGCCTTAGGGGCGACATAGATGTCGCCTTGCGTCACCGTCGCCTCAATCATCGCCTCAATCCTGGCCTGGGCTTCGGCCACCGACGGGGTGCGGAACTCGCCGCCGATAGCCTCGACGAATCGGGTAACCCCCTCGCTCACGACCACAGGGGTCTCGGCGTCCGAGAGCGTAGGCAGCGTCCGAATCTCCTCTTCGTACCGCAGGAGCAGAATCACCCCGGTGGAGAGGAGCACACCGTGACGGCGGACAATCCCGTCGGGCACCGAGACGACGAGGACTCGATTCGTCGCCTCCAACGCGGCCAGCAAGGTTCGAAGTTGCCGGTCAGCGGCCACCAAGGGCGCCTTCGACGACCCAACACGGAACGACCCGACCGCCAGCACGTCGTCAATGGCCGCGTCGCCGGTCGCAAGAGCGTTCCACACATCATCACTGGGCGTAGAGTAAAGAATCTCCACCACCGCCCCATCGCCGATGAGCGACGCCTTCACCTCGTCCTTGTCGAGCCGTACGTACGCGTCACCGTACGGGATGGCCTTGACGACTTCGCTGCGCTCGACGACACCGCAACGCGGGCACGCCGTCTCGTACCGGATTCGCTCGCCACACGCCTCGTGCAGCATGTGAGCGCCAGGCAGCACCTTCGTGTCGGAAAGCACCCGGTAGAGATGGACCGGGATGGTCACCTGAATCCCGTCCTTCGACGTGTAGGTGATAGACCCCTTGAAAGCCGCGCTTCGAGCCTCAGCCTGCTTCATCCCTCACACCTCCTTCCTTACCGCACATCGTATCATGGATGTCGATGCTTTGTCAACGACATGTGGTGGCGAGCGACGGTGGCGTACGTGGGTGCTCCGGGCACGTATTTTTACCCACCGTCGCTCGCCACACACAACCTAGGCCACCGCGGCCTTAGCCTTGGTCGCCTTCGTGGCGACCTTGACCGTGGACCGCACGCCACCCTCCGCGTACGCGGCGGGGACGAACATGAGGAGCTGACCATCCTGCTCCTCGATGCGGATGCCACCACGGCCCGCGGCACCGAAGACCCGCTCGTACTCTTCCGGAGACATACGCCGAGAACTACGAGCGTTGCTCGGATGACACGCCCAGCGAGCGTTCGCGAGAGCAATGCGGGCCTGCCGCAGCGACCCCACCTTCTCGTTGTCCAGAGCGACGACGAGGTACGGGCCGCGGTCGGACTCGACAACAGTCCCCTTGCCCTCGCGGAGCCATGCAAGCGCCTCCAGAATCTCCTCCTGGCGCGGGGAGACGCGGCGGCGACCGATAGGCTCTGGGGCCTTGAGCGTGCCAACAGCCGTCTTGGGCATTGTTCACCTCCTTTCCTTCCTGCGCCGTTTTCCAACTACTGACATCTTAGCACGCTCCCCCATAGCCCGTCAACCCATCTTGGGGAGAGACAGTACCCACCGGAACTTGCCCTCTGACGGGTCCCATGTCCTCGTGGCACGAACGTCAAGTAGCTTCCGAGCCCGGTATAGGGTTCTGCGGGAAAGCCCCAACTCGGCTGCCTCTCGGTGCACCTCAGAGGCAAACGCCGGACCATCCCCGAGTACGACTCGGAGGAATGCGATAGCGTCATCAAGGACTCGTCGCTGTTCCCCGCTTGTCTCCAACAGGTCATCCGGGGTTGCATCAACCACACCGGCATAATCGAACGGCGAGTTCGAAAACCTCAGAGATGCCCCCTTGGGACCATATGAAGACTTTACGTGCGTTACGATTATATCATCACCGAACCCCTCCATGCGGCCAACAACCACGATAGACCTAGCGGCCGCGGAGATGTCCACCGACCCAATCCCTCGATAAATCGCAGATGAATCATTATAAGACTTCTTCAAGTGCCTAATGAAGACGATAGCAACATCATGCGCGATTGCAACCTCACGCATGAACGTAGCAAATCGCCTGAATCTCACCTGTGAATACAACCCAACGAACGCCTGCAAAGGGTCCACGATGACCATATGTACATCTTGGATTTCCTGCAGATATTCACCGATATCGAACAGGTTGAATGTTGTTGTAGCGTTGAGGTAGATGTTTTCTTCATCCCCGCCGAATTGCCTTACTCGCTGCGCAACAACGCCAGGTTCATCCTCGGCGGTGATATACAGCACCTTTCCATGTTGCACATCGCCATTCGGGGGAATGCTTTCACCCTTCGAAATCTTCGACGCGATGTACAGGGCGAGCCTGGACTTTCCCAGTCCAGGCTCACCCTCAATGATGGACACACCGATGGGGATGTACGGAGTCCAAACCCATTCAATACGAGTTTCTCCGATTTCCCTTACCTGCGCCAGCCCCATATAATCACACCTCACCTATCCAAGTTTGTAACCTCTGATGTATCCGTGCAGCCTAATGGTCTCCTTGTAAACAGTCTCAGAGTTATTTGTGACAACATCATAAGCAGCATCAGTTTCGGTTCTTTCCTCCTTCCTCTTTCCCCCCTCGTCCTTTGCCTTGCACCCATTCTTGTTAAGTGATTTCAGGTTCGAGACGTCAGGGATGTGCGGCATCACTTTCCCCTTTCGTTGCGAGATTAAATCGAGATGTTAAACTTCTCGATTCGAGACATATAACATCTCGACCTTAGTAACCGTCCCCAACAGCATGTGGACCTTGGTACACCCCAGGTGTACAAGATTATACGCATCTACCATGGCTTCGATTGGCCCACCACGTCCGAGCGTCACGGTGACACTAATAGGCGAACCAGGTCTCCAAGATACGGCCGCTCCATCACCTCCATACCGCTCAATGACCTCAAGAAGGTCGCTGATTATATCGTGTTCATGCCTAGACGGCCATCGCAACACCTCCATTTCTACGGTTACCATGTACACGGACAATCACTCCACTTCGAACCGGTTGTTGGCGTCCAGATGTCGGATAACGATTGATGCCGTAGGCTCGGACCCGATGGCCATTCCAATCGCGAAGGCCTCCTTTTCGCTTTCCGAAAGGCCATCAAACCATTCCCGGAAATACTCTTTCGCCACCTTCTTCGCGCTTTCCTCCATCATCCCATACACCTCTGGCCCGAAATCGATATCGGGCCGCGACACAACTTCAAGGCGTTCAATAGGTCCAAGCACGATGCCATTTTCCCGAGCGTGCTTGTAGATGCTGCCGATTGCAACGGCAACAGCCTCCACCATGTCGGTCGTCTGAACAGCCTTCATGATGTAAACCTTGCCCGGTTCCCCGATGTAACCGTCCTGCGAGTACGCAGAAGATGGCAGGTTGTCAGAACTGAGAGACTTGAGGAACCGGTTGAATGCTCCTTCCCCATCCCCCTCAATAGACAACACTTCGACGAAGACGATAACTCGGTACATAACTAGCACTGCCTCCTTCACCATTCTGCCGAACAGTCTTCCACGAAATAGCGTACCAGCCAGCAGCGGCTGTTGTCAACAAGAAACAAGAAGCCATCTTGATATTTTACGTGTCCAACCAAGTGATTAGATATATCGCATTGTTCGGGTAAAGAGCCCGTATCGCCTCGTACAGCGCCTTCCCTTCCGTGGTAAGGTCATCATATGAAGCGACGAAATATGCCCCGCGCTGCTCATCAAAACCACTCCAGTTTGTAGCACCTAATGTCAACACGCACAGAACGCCCGCAGAAAGGTAGCGTTCGTATATCGAGTTCATGTCGTCTTTTCTGTGAAAAAGTAGGCGGGGAAATAAGATGCACTCTGTAGCCACTGAGTCCCCGAGGATGTCAGACCCCACCAGCGTTTCATTATAAAGGTAAGAAAACTCCCCGGACGGATACCTTATGCCAACGCCGAGTGGGTAAGCGTCATCAGATAGCACCACGAGGTGCACAAACATCCCCCCTTCCCCGGTGTCGAGGTATCTTTTGTCATGCAGTGGAAAATTCACATACCCAACAGATGTAAGATTTTTCCCTTGCACCGCCCGGCCTCCTGGTGCAACCAGGTTACCCCGGACCCAACTAGGGTGTCAACACCATCGTTCCGGGGGGAGGATTCGAACCTCCACGTATGGCTCCAAAGGCCACTGTCCTGCCATTAGACGACCCCGGATGGTTGTTCTTACGCACAACTCCACGCCGACCAGGACTGAGCGGCGTGGGCCATCCTTATACTAACGACGATGTTGGCCCGCGCGATGAAGGCGCCAGTCCTCTTCGTTTGGAGTTTGCGCCATTGGACCCGAGGAAACCAGTCCTTCTTCAGGAACTTGTCAACTCGGTCGTACCAATAACGCTCCTTATGCTGGAAAACACCTAGATTGTCTTCTCCGACCGCCCACGGCCAATAGCCGCTTTCGCACTCAGCGACCGACAGCGCCTTAGAAACCCCGCCGGGGACGCTCCAGCGTTCTGCGACGCACCTTATAAGCCCCTTGACTAGTCTAGGCGTCCATTCTTCCTTGGTTATGCGCATCCATCTATCTTCATCGCACGGCCCATACTTATCGGCCCGTGCCTGCGCGCCAACAATAAAAATGAGACTTACAAACATAATCACAGCGATAAAAAGTCTCATAACGAGATATCTCACCTCCATAAGGTCTGCCTCTGTTGGCTTGTCCGTTCTGGATGGTCGTTACTTTCTATCACCCCCCTCTTCAAGGAACATAGACGCATATCTGCTATAAAGCGACTGGCACCTCTTACACCTGGAATAATACCTTTCGGCGTACTGCGGCAGCATACCGGCGTATCTTGCATTCACACTTATACCGCACAAGGTCTTATGCCAACCATCCTCATCTGTCACCAACAGATGAACCCTGCTTGATGGTCCAGTAAGAGATGCCGTGGAGAACATGGCGCTGAACGCCCTCCTCTCAACCCGGCGTTTCTCCGCAGAACTCCGATATCGGCTTGATGGGGGAGATATCCGGTCGGCATCGACGATGTGCGGCATATCAGACCTCGCAAGACACAGAAGAGCCGGAAAACATTATAATGGCCTCACAACAGTACCCAAAATTTTTCAAGTGTCCGCGTCTACAACGATTGTTTTTATCCACTTCGGAACTCTTTCTGCTACATAACCATACCCATCTGATATGATACAAGCGATGACTTTCGAGTCGACGATCTTCTCCTCTGGCCACGGGGTGTACCCATCAGTAAGAACGATGATAACATCTGGCTTGTATTTCGCGGCGCTCTTTATGCCAATCTCCATGTCCGTACCTCCGCCGCCGAAAAGTTTGACATCTTTAACATTCACAACTTTCTGCACTTTGTGCACAGCAGCATCAACTGACAACACATATATACTCTTACCACCCACACCAGAAGCAGAAATGATGCCCTTAATCTCGCCAAGGCACCTAGACAATTCGGCATCAGACATCGAACCAGAGGTGTCCACGACAACGGCGACCTTTGGCACGGGCTGAAACATAGATGGAAATATTACATCGCCAGATATGGACTGCCTTCGAGACGGTCTTCGATATGAATAATCTGTCTTACCTATGGAAGATGCCAGCCCGTTTCTTATAGAGGCTCTCAACTCTGTACGCCAATCAACCTTTGGATTTAATATCTCATCAGCCCACCTAGACCATCCCGCCGGAGTGTTTCCGATGCGCTTAATCTCTTCGGCGATACGCGCCCTTATAAGTTCTCCTTCGGCCTTTGTGACTTTATCAGCAGAAGACGCGTCCAGGTCCCATGGTCGCTTAATCCCGTCAGCGCCCGACCCACAATCGGCTCCCTCGGAAACACCGCCGAGATTGAAGAGGTCTTTCCTCTCTAAAAGATAGTCATAGTATTGCTCGGCAAGCCACCCATTTGGAACATCAAACATATACGGGAATAAACCATTATCAGGAAGAGCCCATGCGCCTTCGTCGGCGATATCATCGTTGATTTCAAGGTCTGTGGATATCAACCAGACACCGGTTGATTCCGGCATCTTGTCGGCAGCTCGTTCTGGGTGCTTGCGCAACAAATGTTGGACTTCGTGATACAACACACTCGCAATCTGCTCTAGCCCCCAATCTTCTATGCTGGGGTCGTAATACAGGCGCCAGTACTCATCAACAGCAAATGTTCCCAGACCAACAACTGGGACAGGCACAAGCGACCACAAGGCAAGAGCGATATACGGCCTACGCTCGATGATGTATAGCCGTGCCTTCGACAGCGTATCTGCGCCGATGGGGCTCACAATCCGCGCACCTCGCGCAAAATCGGAGCGAACGTCGCGAGTTCTTTCTTCGGGATAGGAAGGTCCCTGAGCATGTTCTGCTTGTTTGCATACTTAACTAGATTCTTAGCGGCAAACGCCGCGACATCCGGTGCGCTCCCGCGTACAACCTTAGATAGCAGTTTCCATGCCGGATACCAATACTTCTGAAGGTTGGACTCGTCCAAGCAAACAAGAGACAAGGCGGAACTTATAATGGCATACACAACGTCCGGCTTCTTTGGAAGATCATAACTATCGACATTTTCCAACAACCATGCAGGCTCGGGTAGATCGAGCGACTTGCGCCACGTAAGGAACTGGAGTGCGGCGCCGTTGCCGACCGCAGCGGCCATAACGGCGGCCTCCACATCCTCGGTTGCCCCGACCGATTGGGCGGCAGCAAGCACAATGGCAGCCATCTCCCATGTTCTCGGCGAAGGCCACGCCCGTCCGGCTTGAGCCTCGCTCTCTGGCAGATGGAAAAGAGAAGCTGGTGAACGATGTATATAGGCGGCAACGAGAGCAAGGGTTTGCGAGATATTTTTGCCCCAGTCGTCGGGGAGGACTGGGATGTCATCGACGCTTTGGTTCCTCCACCTAGTCGTTGCGCCGTCCGCCCACGCCTCGTAATTGACGCGCCAATCGAAGTGCGCCCACCTATTCGCCAGCGGCGGACTAAGTTCCCACCCTCCAGCGGCTTGGTCCGGAGGGTTCGCCGCTGCAACACGGTGGATGGTGGGAGGAAGAACAAGGTCCCCAACCACTCCCTCGTGAACGATCCTGAGGAGTGCGGCTTGCACGGCTGGTGGGGCGGTTGAGATTTCATCAAAAAAAACAATACCCTTACCACTATTATAAAGATTACGCGCCCAAACAGGAGGTTCAAAACGAACCCCATCATCTCGGACAACCGGCAATCCGGCGAAGTCAGAAGGTTCCCTGATGCTGGCAATGACTATCTCAATGGGCAGGTCAAGGATTGTAGCAAGGTTGCTGATAAAGGAAGTCTTACCCGTCCCGGGGCCGCCCCAGAGAAGAGTTGGGATGTTGGCCTGGACGGTGATTGCAACAGCATCTATCGTGATTTTGTCCATTCAATGCTCCTGATGCGTCTGGTTGACGACCATTGTAGCAGGAGCCTTCTTGCTTTTCACGTTCTTAAGCTTGGACGTTGGATAGTAGTACTTGCCGCGGCATTCATTTGTACAGAATATCCTTAGCGCCTTTTTAAGCCTGAACCGGTGCACTTCGAATGTTTTTCCACAATTTGGGCATATCATCTTTACTTTTGCATAGATCTGCCTATTGTGTTCGAGGAGATTTTCTATATCGCCGGTCAGTCTCAAATGATGAGAGCGGCACAGATAAGTATATCCAGGGACAGTTTTAACAAATCGCGCAGGTTTCGCGCAATATCTCCCGTAGCCGTCTTCACCGTCTATGAAATACTCACACAACTTGATCATCTGAACCACCAATATCTCCGCCGATAACATCGGGCAAATATGTATCTGTAACGTCATACGGCGACATCATGGTACTGCCCATTACATCTGGCCTAGCATTGACATATTGTCCGCGTAGTTGCGCAACAACATTATAGGTCTGCTGGACTGTCTTATATAGGACAGCAACAAGATGGGTGTTGATATTCGCAACAGCTGTTATAACGGAGGATACGCCATGAGTTGATACATTTCTCTCAAATATCCGAGCGGCAACACGATGCTCTAAGTTCCAAGCTTTGAGGATGACCGCGCAAATCTGGTAGGTCGCCTGAGTGGTAAGTTGGACAGTAGCTGCAACCTGATGCTGAATCGACTCTGTGACCGCTATCCAGGCAACAACCTGATGAGTCGCAGTGCCAACAGAAGCAATTGAGGCCACAACGCCGTGGGTGGCGGTCCTCGTGGCCCGGATTAGAGCGACCACGCCGTGGGTGACGGCCCCCGCCATCTGAACCAGGGTGACCACGTCATGAGTGGCGGTCCCCGTGGTTTGAACCAGGGCCACAACGCCGTGGGTGGCGGTCCCCGTGGCCCGGACCGGGGCCACCACGTCATGGGTGGCGATCCCCGTGGCCTGGACCAGGGCGACCACGTTGTGCGTGGCGGTCTCCGTGACCTGGACCAAGGCGACCACGTCGTGCGTAGCGGTCCCCGTGACCTGAACCAGGGCCACAACGCCGTGGGTGGCGGTCCCCGTGGCCCGGACCGGGGCCACCACGCCGTGGGTGGCGATCCCCGTGGCCTGGACCAGGGCGACCACGTCGTGTGTGGCGGCCCCCGTGGTTTGAACCGAGGCGACTACGCCGTGGTTGACGGTCGTTCTTGCGCTAACTGAGGCTAGGACCTGATGGGTTGTGTCTACGGTTTTTCTAAGAATGGCCTGTACATCGTGTTGAACTGTTGGCGGCTGTTGCCCGGTTCCCTTGAATGCAACGGTCCACGCCTCCCAACCGCCGTTCGGCGCTACAGATTGAGAAAATGCCCCAGGGTCTTCGCTGTTGCCACTAAGTTGTTTTTCAGCGGTTATCGCCAACAATGAGATATAGCCAATCGGATCAGAAGACCAGGCGTAATATATGTTGCTATAACCGGTTGGCGGGTTTATGTAGGCTGGACTGTTCTCTATAAATAACTCACTGGCGACAGCCACCCATAGCGTTGGCGTGGTGCCCCATCCAGTTGTTAATGACGGGGGGTCTGGCTGCGTATTACTCCCGCTTGCCGTCGAGCTTGCGAGTGGCGGTCCGTCGGCCCCCCTTATGCACAGAACGACAGCGGATAATTCCGACGCTGACGAAAGATTGATAGTGATTGAGTCGCCCTCTGATCCATCAAGAACTCGATAATATATATTCTTCGTGACCAGCGTGCTAAATGACGGAGATATACTAGTTATATTTACACCAGTAACCGACAACGAAATAACTAACAGCAGTGTGTCGCCAGCTTGCCGACCTACAGGCATCTGCACTTGATATTGATTACTTGCGCCGACACTTCCATATTTGGACCGCGAGATAACCGTTGGAAATGCCTCTGATTGCGTTATATTAGATTGTATGCCGTGTGTTATCTGATTGGTGATATTGATTAATGCGACCACGTCGTGCGTGGCGGTCCCCGTGGCCTGGACCGGGGCGACCACATCGTGGGCGACGGTCCCCGTGGCCTGAACCAGGGCCACAACGCCGTGGGTGGCGGTCCCCGTGGCCTGGACCGGGGCGACCACATCGTGGGCGACGAGCTCGG
>FWWL01006627.1_pt1 | contig 16576 bp, 12 predicted proteins | sample 2228331 | NCBI WGS metagenome assembly FWWL01 (sample SAMEA103939775, study PRJEB20133) | metagenome
TCGGACTTTGGGGAGGCCGTTTCGCGGCGGTTCGGCGCCGGCAGGCGCCCCTGGAGTGCGGTGGCTTGACACCGCCTTCCCCGAACAAGGCGGCGACGACCCGGCGCACTTGGAGGTCTCACCTCGCTCGCCCGAGCCGCCTGTACGCGCTCCCCACCAGCGCGGTTTGCTCATCTCGCCAGGAGCGTATGGTTTGCGTGGTGATCATGTAAAATCCGCACTGGAGATGTAGCAAATCCACTGGGAGCATTCATGACTTTTTCCCAGACGCCTGGAACTAACATTGCTTTCGCGGGAGGTTGGGGTCTCCGCCAATACCTCAACTCGTGGGTTTCCGCCCGGGAAGCGACTGGCCAGGCAGATCCGGGGCTTCTGTGTCGTCTGACCCTGACCACCGAGCCCGACTAGGTGACGACCGGGCCCTTGGCCCTGAGCCTGTTCGAGACCCTGGTGGCCGGCTCGCTGGTGCGGGGGATGACCGATTCCGGCGATCCGCCCCGCCTGTACAACTGGCGGACCGTTTCCGAACATGAGGTGGAGTTCGTGGTGGAGACGAGCGACCGAGTCCACGGTGTGGAATGTAAGTGGTCTGCATCCCCCGACGGGTCGTGTATCTCTGGGCTGCAACGATTCCCCGAGGCCCTGCCGCCGGAACGGAGGAGCACCGGCTGGGTCGTGTGCACATCCCCTGAGGAGTCACGCATCGGCCCCGTGTCATCCCCGTCTGGAGCCTTGCGCACATAAAGTCCATCGCGGAACTGGGAGCATCCACTGAGCGCCCCTGATGCCCCGAACGACGAGACCCCGGAACGCTGCCGTCATGGGGCCAATCGGGGTCGACGGCGGCGCCCGAAAAAAGAATTTGACACACCCGGTGGTTGCGGATGAGCGGCCAGGAGCTGTGTTTTGTTGATGGAAGTTCCTATCGGCACGCCCCCACGTGCACCAACAGTGTGACTTCTCCCCTCACGGTCCGGCCTTGAAGTATTGCGATGCACTCGGCGGGGGTGCCGCAGACGAACTCCTCGAAGACCTTGGTCATCTCGCGGGCCACGACCACGCGGGAGTCCGGGTGGCGGGCCTGAATCTCCTGGAGTGTCCGCATCAGCGAGCGCGCGGGCACATAGAAGATGCACGTCCCTCGCGATGGGTCCACCTCGTCCCAGAGCCGGGCGCGCCTGCCCGCCTTTGCGGGCAAGAACCCGAAGAACGTGAACCGGTCCGTGGGGAGGCCCGAGGCGCACAGCGCCGCAATCGCCGCGCATGGCCCCGGGATCGGGACCACGCGTACCCCCTCGCGCCGCGCCGCCGCGACTAGCCGATACCCCGGGTCGCTCACAAGCGGCGTGCCTGCGTTCGTCACGAGGGCCACGTCGTGCCCCTCGCGCAAAAGCCCCATCAGCATCGAGGTCACCCGCACCTCGTTGTGTTCGTGATATGCGACGAGCCGTCTCTTCTCGACCCCGAGGCGCTTGAGGAGCACCCCGGTGTGCCTCGTGTCCTCGCAGGCGAGCACCGCGACCTCGCCCAAGATGCGCAGGGCCCGCGGGCTCAGGTCCTCGATGTTCCCGATGGGGGTCGCGACGACGTATAAAGCCCCCCTGTGCTCGTCGCCGTGACCCACTTCGGCCCCCCGGACATCAGGCCTCGGGGACCGGGGCCAACGCGGGCTTGGCCTCGCGCTCGCCCACTGTGTAGTAGGTCATCCAGTGGTCGTAGGCCCGATTCCGGCCACTCACGACCTCGAAGAATGCCTTCTGGAGCGCCCGCGTCACAGGCCCTGGCTCACCTCGGCCCACGGGCCTGCGGTCCACCTCGCGGATGGGGGTCACCTCCGCGGCGGTCCCGGTGAAGAAGACCTCGTCCGCGGTGTAGAGGTCGTTGCGTGTCAGCCGCCGCTCGACCACCTCGTAGCCCATGTCGCGCGCCAGCGTGATCACCGAGTCCCGCGTGACCCCTTGCAGGATGGACGCATCCTCCCCCGGCGTGTAGATGACACCCCTTCGCACCACGAAGAGGTTCTCTCCGCTCCCCTCGGCCACGTAGCCCTCATGGTCCAACAAAATCCCCTCTGCGTACCCCTCCCGCTTGGCCTCCATCTTGGCCAGGACCGAGTTCACATAGTGCCCGACCACCTTGCCCTTCAGCAAGACCGAGTTCACGTGATGCTTGGTGTACGACGAGACCTTGACCCGGATGCCCTTCTCGATGGCCTCCGACCCGAGGTAGGCGCCCCACTTCCACGTGATGATGGCCAGGTGCACATCCGGCGACTCTCCGGGATACACCCCGACCTCCGCTGGCCCCAGGAACAGGAGCGGACGGATATAGCCTTCGGCCAGGCCGTTGGCCCGCAGCGTCTCGACCGCGGCGGCCATGACCTCCTCGCGCGTGAAGGGGACTACCAACTCCAGCAACTTCGCGGAATCGAACAGCCGGTCCACGTGCTCCCGAAGCCGAAAGACCGCGGACCTCCCGTCATAATGGCGGTACGCCCGAATCCCCTCGAAGGCCCCATACCCGTAATGTAATGTGTGCGACAGGACGTGCACGGTCGCCCGCTCCCATTCGACTGTCCGCCCGTCCATCCATATCCACTTCTCCTTCTGGATCATGGCGCGCCTCCTCGTGATGATTCCGCGTCCGTCCCCCCCTTCCCGAGCGCCCGCACGAGCCCGAGGCATCGCCTCGCCGCCTCCGCGAGCACGCCTCCCACCTCCTGCCACAGCCGCCCGGCAGGCGACAGGCCCTCTTGCCCTGCTCGAAACCCCATGACCCGCGCGAGCCTTTCCGCCCCTGGGCCTTCCGGCGGCACGTCGCGCAGAGCCCTGTCCAGCACCAGGTGTGCACGGTTGGCCAGCCTCCACAGGAAGCGGTAAGCCCGCTCCAGGGCCGCGAAGTCCGGCCCGAAGCGCCCCCCGGCCTCGCGAAGCCCGCGCAGAGCCTCCACGGTCCCCACCGGCACGATGCCTCCGCGCAGGCCATGCAGGCGAGCCACGGTCTCGATGTCGAGCATCCCACCAGCCTCCATCTTGGGATCGTAGGCGCTCTTCCGCCCTGCCGCAACCCCTCCATGTTGCAAGCCCCTGACCCTGAACAAATCCTCGACCAAGGATTGCTCGCGCAGGCGTCGCGCCGCAACCTCGCGCACCTCGCCCACCACCTCGTCCCCGAGCCCCCGTTCCCCGGCCACCGCCCTCAAGTTCAGCGCCCCCAGGCACTCGGCCCCGCCCGCGTCCTCCTCGTAGTATCGCTTCATCTCGCGCGGCGCGACCAGAAGCGGCCCCTGCGAGCCGCTCGGTCTCAAGCGCAAATCGAGGGCATACAGGGTCCCGGCCACCGTGCGCGTCGTCAAAAGGTGCAAGGCCCGGTGCAGGAAGGGCAGGACCCGCTCCGGCGGGCCGTCGTGGACAAAGATTAGGTCGAGGTCCGAACGGTACCCCATCTCGCGCGCCCCAAGCCGGCCGAGTCCCAAGACCGCCACCCTGCGTGCCTCGCCGCCAAAGGCCGCCCGCAATGCCGCCTCGATGCAGGCATCTGCCAGGGCCGAAAGCGCCCTTCCCACCTCCACTTCCGCCTCGGCCTCACCGAGGTCCCTCAAGGCCACGGACGCGACGTGGCGTCTGCGAAACGCGGCCAGGGCCTCCCCGAGGCCCTCCGCGTCCGCCCTCCCCACCGCAGCAAGGGCCTCGCTCTCAAGGTCCTTTGGGCTCGGCCATCCCCCCTGAAACCCGTTCAATGCCTGCTCCAGGGCCACTGCCGGGTCCCGCGCCAAGATGTCGCTCAAGACGGTGCTCTGCGCCCCGATCTCGGCCAGCCGTTCCACGAGCGCAGGGTGCTCGCGCCCCATCTCGAACAGCGGGCGGTGCGCCGGCGAGCGCACCAGGCGCGCCAAGAACCAGACGGCCCCATCCGGCCACAGGGAGTGCGCCGCGAGGGTGACGATTTGCCGGTCGAGCCCCGCAAACCGCGCCTCGTTCCTCGGGTGTAGAAGGCTTTGAGGCGCTGTCCTCATGCGGTCCACCTGCGCCAAGACCGCCTCTACGTCCCCGAACCCCAGACGCACAGCCGCGGCCTCCCGCTCGGAGGGGTCTCCATCCGAATCGAGCACGGTCAGAACCGCATCGGGGTCCTTTGCAGGCTCGCCCAGATCGAAGAGACGGTCCGCGCAGGCCACGACGCTTTGGCGATGGTGGTCCAGGGCCTCAAGGAGCCTGGCCCGGTCGAACCCGAGCGCCGCAGCGAGCGCCTCCGCACCCGGCCCTTCCAGGGGCACGACATGGGTCTTACGGTCCTCGCGGTACTGCGCGAGGTGCTCGAGCCGCCTCAAGAACCGGTAGGCATGGGCCAGGGCTTCCGCCTCGCGCCCCGCCAAGGCACCGACCTCGGCGAGACGGGCCAAGGCCTCGAGCGTGCGAGTCGTCCGAAGCACGGGCCTCCGCCCCCCGTGGAGCAACTGGTGCGCCGCCACCAAGAGTTCCACGTCCCGGATCCCGCCGCGACCTGTCTTCACATTGAATCCATCTCGTTTCGTGCCTGGAGCGCCCCGCAGCCTGCCGAGCACCCTCGCCAGGGCCGCAAGCGCCCCGGAAACCCTGCTCCTCGGGTACACGAAGGCCGAGAGCGCATCGAGCACGCGCGCCCCGAGGAAGAGGTCCCCGGCCACGGGTCTTGCCCGGGTCCAGGCCATGCGCTCGAGGGGGCTTCCGTATTGCTCGTAGTAGGCCTGGAGGGCCTCGAGGGAGTTCGTCAAGGCCCCGGCCCGCCCCTCGGGCCGCAGGTCGTAGTCCACGCGCAGACAGATGCCGTCCTCGGTGGGCTCGGACAAGAGCGCAGCGGCCTCGCGGGCCACGGCGTCGTACACCTCGTGCAGAGTCAGGCCCTTCCCTCCGGTCAGGGGGCCGTCCCAGGCATAGACCACTACAAGGTCCACGTCCGAGGAGGGGTTCATCTCGCAGGCCCCGAGTTTGCCGAGCCCCAACACGGCCCACGGACAAGCGCCCCGGACCTCGTCCGGGCGCACATGGTGGCGCTCGCAGACCGCGCGGAAGGCGTGATCGAAGGCCGCGCGCACCCACGCCTCTGCCGAGCGGGTGAGCCACTCGAACGCCACACTCGCATCGTTCGAGAGCGTCTCGGCCAGCGCCGCCGTGAGCAGGGCCTCGCGCCTTGCGGCCCGAAGCAGGCGCGCAAGGGTCTTTTTGTCCGCTTGATCCGGCAGAGGGTCCGGGGAAATCGGCGCCCCTCTCGCGAGGGTCTCCGCGCGCTCTCGCCAGGCCGAGTGTTCGAGCCCGCTCGCCCACCGCGCCAGGATGGGCGACCACGCAAAGATGACCTCTTGCGCAGTCACCAACCCCGACATGGCATCACCCCTGGCCGCCGCCAAGGGCGAACTCCTCAAGCGCAGTGTGCTCGGCCCCGCGGGGGGAAAGCACGCTTCGATAGAGGACCACGCGCGCGACCGAGAACCGCGCGATCTCTGACGAGGCTTCCTCGGGCCACCTCGCCCCGAAGAAGCGGTCGCGAAACCTGGCCAGTGTCAGGTGCGGGCGAAACGGGCGGTCCTCCACAGGCACCTGCCGGGCCACGAGCCCGCGCCTCAACGCCTCGTGGAGGAGGGCGCACTCCCTCGCGCCGTCAAGGACCCCAAGCCACAACACTCTTGGTCGCCGCGCATCCGGGAAGCACCCAACGCCCTTGAGCGCCATCTCGAACGGTGCCAGGCCCTGGACGGCCTCGCGCGCGGCTTCGCACACGCCTCGCACCTGGTCAGCCGAGAGAGCCGCGAAGAAGTGCAGGGTCACGTGCCATTGTTGGGGCGGGACAAACCGCGCCCTAGGGCAGGTCGGTTGAAGGCGCTTCACCACACCCCCGATGGCCCGTCTCGCCTCCTCGGGTGTCGGGATGGCCAGGAATGCCCGTATCGTCTCCACCTAGAACGGCGTCTTCTTCAGGTCCCCGAGCCGCGCGGGGCCTTCCTCCTTGAAGGGCGCGGGCTCCGGCGGCTTCGGGGAGACCTGGGACTTGCCTGGACGCGGCCTCGCTACCTTCGCCGACTTGAGCGTGACCGCCACCTCCCCCCCACGGTCCATGGCCATGGCCGCGGCCATGGGTTCGAACCCGTCGAGCACGAAGCGGAACTCCCGTACACTCGGGTCCGCCTCGAACTCCCGAGAAAACGGGGTCAGCCCGAGCACCTGGTCCCCGTCCAGGACCCGAGCCCCGGGCGGGTCCGACACGAAGCGCACCTGGACGGTCCGAGGCTTTGGAGGCTCTTGCGGAGCGCCCGGGTCTGGTGTCCCTGCCGCGGGGGCCGGGGCGGGCGCAGAAATGGTCGCGGCCTCCTCGTCCCTCTCCGGCTGGAGCCACCCCGCGCCCCACATGCCGAGCCCGAGCCCCACGCCGACCACGGCTGTCGCGACAAGCCACAGCCCCCGCGAAGGCCGTCGGCCCGCCTCAATGTCCTGGACAGGCACCGTATTCAGTGCGGTCTTCGCCGTGTCCGACACCTGGATGGCCCTTGGCCCCTCCACGAATACGACCCGCTCGTACCGCCCCGCGAGCCCGACCTCGATCCGGGCGATCTCGGCCTGGAGGTCATGCGCGCTCTGGAACCGCCTCTCCGGCGCCTTTTCCAGACAGCGCATCACCAGGCGCTCGACCTCCTCGGGGACCTCCACGTCGGGTCGCGCCAGCGCTAGCGGCTTCGGGGGTTCCTGGACATGCTGGATCAGGATGGCGAGCGGGCTGTCCGCATCGAATGGGGGTATGCCAGTCAAGGCCTCGTAGGCGATGACCCCGAGGGCATAGATGTCCGCGCGGTGGTCCACGTTCATGGATCGGCACTGCTCCGGGGCCATGTAGCGGGGCGTCCCAAAGATCACCCCGGCCTGGGTCAGGGTCCCCTGGCGCTTGTCCGCCTCGCGCAGTTTCGCGACCCCGAAGTCCAGGACCTTCACGAAGTCCGGGTCGCCGTCCACGGTGGTCAGGAAGATGTTGTCGGGCTTGAGGTCCCGGTGGACGATCCCCTTCGAGTGCGCTTCGGCCAGGGAGGCTGCGATCTGCTTGAGGATGTGCAGGACTCGGCGAGCGGACATGGGACCACCCCGGCGCAAGGCCCGCTCGAGACTCTGCCCTTCGAGGAACTCCATCGCGATATAGAGGTCCCCGTCCTGGGTCTGGCCGAAGTCGTAGATGCGGATCGTGTTCGGGTGCGTCAGGCGGGACGCGGCCAGGGCCTCGATCTTGAACCGCTTGACCACCTTGTCGTCGTGGGCCAGTTCCTTCAAGAGGAGCTTGACCGCCACCCACCGGTCCATGCCGAGTTGCCGAGCCTTGTACACGACCCCCATCCCACCGGCACCGATGCGGGACACGATCTCGAAGCGGTGCCCCACCACGGTCCCCAGGAGGGTGTCCTCACGGGTGGGGGCCTCGTCCGATTCCGTGGCACGGACCGCGGCCTCCACCCTGGCCTGCACGTCGAGCGGGTCCGCGGCGGTCGTCCTCTGGTCTAGAGGGATATCGTCGGTCGGCTCGGGTCGCGTGGCCCGCTCATCCCCTGTCCGGTTCGGGTCGTCCAATGTGGCTCCTCGGTTCGCACCCTGCCCGCGAGGTCCACAGGCAATGTACCACAAACGCACTTGGAGGGCTCTTACAAGCCTCGAAAGGCGTCGAGCACCGCCTGTGCAGCCGGGTGGTCCATCAGGAACTGCACGCAAAGCAACCGCGTCGCCCGGCCCAAAACCAGGGGCGAGGCCCGGCCCTTGACCCACAGCCGTACCTCGCGGGACTTCGAGCGCTCGGATGGCTCCGAGAGCGGGGACGGGGCTCTGTCCTGGGGACCAAGCGACATGAGCATCACCACGACATGGCCGTGCGGCGAGGCCCGAAAGTCCACGACGCCCGGCACGCGCAGGTCCCCGCCTTCCGACTGGAGCACGCCCGCATCGAGGCGCACAGGCACCAGAGGGCGAGGGGGCCCCTGCTCCACGGGCGCGAGCGGGACCAAGCGGGTCTTCCCGCGGCAGACCTCGAACTCATGCACCAGCATGGCCGCGAACACAGGCTTCCCACCGATCCCCTCGGCCCCGGCCACACCTGCGAACCGTCGCACGCACTCGTCTGGCTTCACTCCCTTGAGCGCCTCTGCCTCGACGTCTCGCGTCTGGAAGAGCCCTCGCAGGTCCGCGGGCTGTCCCGATTCCGCATCCACGGTCAACAAACGCGCCTCGCTGTACGGATGCGCACCGCCCAAAAAACCCTCGACCTTGACCACCCATGAAAAGAGCGACCCAAACACGCCGAGCGGCCACAGGCCTTCCCGGTGGTAGTACAGCGATGCGAGGTCCGGGTCCGCAGCCGCCAGACGTTTCAGGTCCGGTCTCTTCTGGTCATCCAAGGGAAACAGGGTGCGTGCCGTGCCCCCTCCAGGCCCCTCCGTTCGCCATGTGAGCGTGACGAACACGGACTCGGGGGTATCCCGCCCATGCGGTCGCTGGGTCTCGCGCGCCACCTCGAACCGTGCCAGGGTCCCGTCTTGTCGAACGTGCACGAGTCCTGAAACCATCCGCACATCCAGGTCGTTCCCGTCGGGCCGCCCGGCCACCAGGAACGACCCCTCCGGTGTCACCACAGCCGCGAGGGGAACCGGCTCCGCGGGGGCCTCGCCTGGCCCAGCGTCTGGACCGCGGCTCGGCGGGGCAGAGGGATAGGGCTCCCGCTCCTTGCAGGACAGGGTCAGGCCGAGCATCACGTGCACCAAAAGAGCCCGATTCAACCTCCCGCCTCCACGGGGGTGTGGCATCCCGAACCGCCCCCAGTGACCGCCCGCACGATCGCGCGCGACAAGGCCATACGACCAGCGACCCCGAGCGCATGGGGGTCGGCTTCACCCCGATCCCCGCACGACACGAAGAACACGATGTCCCCGTCCACCACGGTCTCGGACGGCCTGATGCATTGGGGAATCGCCCGCGCGCTCATCACAGCGGCCCGGGCGCACTCCTCGAACGACAGGGCCGCATCCGTGACCACCACGCCCACGGTCGTGTGCGCTGGCCCGGACACGGGCGGCAGACGCCCCTGGCGGACGCGCTCCTCCAGCGCACCTTGGAGGACCAGGGCCTCCGCGTCCGCGAAGGTCCCATCATCCTGGAGCGCCCCGGCCACGCACCGCCCTGTGTCCGGATCATGGACATTGCCGAAGGCGTTGACGATTGCGATGGCCGCGACCGTGAAGCCTGCGCGCGTCTCCCCCGCGCACAGCCCTACCCCACCCCAGCACGCACGGGCGAGGCCCAGGACCTTCCCTACTGTGGCGCCGATCCCGGCCCCGACCCTCCCCTCGGCCACGCACTCTTCGTGCGCGTCCTCGCACGCCGCCCTCCCCATGCCCTGGTCGGGCCGGACGCGCCCGTCTCCGACGAACAAATCAAAGATTGCGGCAGAGGGAACGCTCGGCACCCGCATGGTCCCGACCGGCAGGCCCCGACCCCGTTCCTCGAGCCACCGGAGCACGCCACCGGCCGCGTCGAGCCCGTAAGCGCTCCCACCACAGACCAGGACCGCGTCCGCCACGCGCACCGCATGGTGCGGGACCAAGACAGACACCTGCCGAGTCGAGACGCCCCCCCCGGAGGCGTGCGCCGCATAGGGGCTCGGCCGCGGACACAGGACCACGGTGCAGCCGGTCAGTGCGACGGGGTCGGCTGCGTGCCCAACCCGCAGCCCCAAGATCCCCGTCCGACCAGGCGGCAACGGCCTCCACGGACCGTCGAGGTCGTGCTTCATATCCGCATTATCCGGCGGCCTAGCAACAGAGGGCAAATGCACGACGCTCGACGACTCATCCGGCGCCTGATCACAGCCCCTCGGCCCGCAGCTGCTCGGCCAGGCGACGCACCCGTTCCGAGGGACGCTCTGGAATGACCGGAAGCAACCTCGCGAGCAGGTTCCCGCGGCGTCCATCTGGCCCTGGGGCCCCCTCCCCTTTGAGCCGCAGTTGTGTCCCGGCCTGGGTGCCGGGCCGGACCTTGACCCTGCGCGGCCCCTGAAGGGTTGGGACCTCCACGGTCCCCCCGAGGATCAGGGTGGTCAGCGGCACCCTCACGTCGCACAGGATGTCAGCGCCCTGACGAGTGAAACGCGGGTCGGGTTCCACCCGAACCGCAAGGTACAAGTCGCCCCGTGGTCCGCCGAATGGCGACGGCCTCCCTTTGCCCTGAAGCCTCAGTTTCTGCCCGGTCATGACCCCGGGCGGAATTTTGACACGGACCTGCTCGAATCCGCCGCCGGGCGTGGGCACCGAGATGACGCGCTCCCCGCCATACACCGACTCATAGAAACTGACCGGAAGTTCCAGGGTCTCGTCCTCCCCCCGCATCCCTGACGGCCCCGCACCAGCGCCGAACGGCGACCCCCACCGCATATGGACCCTACCGCGACCTACGCCGCCAAACAGGGACTCGAATAGGTCGCCACGCAGGTCAAGCCCGAAGTCTCGAAGAATCGTCTCGAAATCGAATCCTCGGAAGATGTCCTCCTGGGTGTACCGCTGACGGAACCCGTCCGCCCCGAACTGATCGTACTGACGCCGTTTCTCGGGGTCCGAAAGGACTGCGTAGGCCTCGTTGATCGCTTTGAAGCGCTCCTCGGCCGCCTTGTCGCCAGGGTTCCGGTCGGGATGATACTGCATGGCCAGGCGGCGATAGGCCTTCTTGATGTCCTCTGCACTCGCGTCCCGGGAAACACCCAAGACCTCGTAATAGTCCTTCGTCGCCATGCCACCTCCCACCTCGTTCTCGCACGGGTAAGACCGTGCATCTAGCGTCGCAATTATGGTCATTCCTCGTTGAAAGCAAAGGACCCTCTGCGCAGGCCCTTCGCTCCCATCTCGTAGCCCTTCCCGCGGGTCATGCCATGTCGCACCGGGAGGTCGCCACGACCGAAACCCAGCGCTTCCGGGCAGCCAGGATGAAGCGGTCGAAGTGATGTGGGAGGTTGCCGGTCCCATATCCGTGGATTACGAGGAGACCGCGCTGTTGCTGGGGGCGTACAGGCAGCCCGGGCGAGCGAAGCGAGTCCTCCCAGTGCGGCGGGTCGTCAGCGCCTTGTTCGGGGAAGGCGGTGTCAAACCACCGCACCCCAGGGGCGCCTGCCGGCGCCAAACAGCCGCGAAACGGCTTCCCCAAAGTCCGAAATCTAACCATGCCCCGCAATCCCGCGTCGCACCAGCAGATTACCGCCGAATCTATTCTTACAGAAAGCGTTGGGGTGGAAATCCGGCTTCCGACGGTCTCGCCGCTCCTTGGAGCGCTTCAGACCGTTTCTTCCTGCAGTAAAGAAGTCCCAACCCCCGTCGCTCCCGAGCCTCCAGAGCGGACTTCCTAACAACGCGGTTTGCTCGTGGGGGACCGGTTTGCGGGACCCCGTGTCGGGATTGAATCCGCCGGGGAGGAGATCATGAACCCCCGCGCCATCCTGCTGACCGGCTGCATGCTGCTTTCGTCCTTCACGGTCCTGGCGGAGGTTCTTGGGGACCCGGAGACCCCCGCGGCCCGCGAGGCCGGGCGCGCGGTCCCGGCAGGCTCGGACTGCCGCTGCTGCGAGGTCTGCCAGGAGGCCCTGAAGGCCGTGGAGAACTGCGGGCGCAGGCCCCGGGGCCCGGCCCATAGGAACTTCACTCCCCGAAGTGCACATCGCCGCCTCGTCCGCCTCGTCTGGCCGCCGTCGTCGCGCCGACTGCGCACGAATCGGAGGCGGGACCGCCAGCCAGGCCACGCTTCTCCCATCGGACCGCCAGCCGTCGCACCGAGACAACTGGATTGCGTTCATCCTACCGGGCGCCTCGAGTTCGGCCTCGCGCGGCGCATCCGGGACAACATCGTTCCTGGGGTCGTCATTGGGGACGAGGACGGTTTCGTGGGGCGGGGGGTGCGCGGTGGACACGGCGATGGTCAACGACTTCCTGGCCGCTGCCGTGGAGGACCCGGCAGACCCCGTGAACCTCCTGCTCCGGTTCGTGCCCTTCGAGATCGGAGACCCGCCCGGGGACTTGTTCGTGGGCGGTGGGCCGTGCCAGTTCATCGGGGCGACCCCCATCGCGTGCGCGTTCTCGGCCACGGACGAGCCGGCCGTGTTCGAAGGGCCCCTGCTCCTGCCGGACGGCTGCGGTCCACCCGGTCACCCGGTCCCGTGCTTCGAGACGCCGGAACGGAAGGTCGAGATGTGGTTCATGGGCACGTTCCTCGCGATGCACCGGGCCCGGGTCTCGGGGGTGGCTCGAGATGGGCCCGGGGGGAGTCGCGTCACGCACGGGGTCCTGCGGGGCCACGTTCCCGTGAACACGACCAAGGCGTTCCAGATCGCGCTGCCCGGCGGGCTCGTGGTGTCGCTGCATGACCTCGTGAAACACAACGCGGTCGTGGACCTGGACGGCGTCAAGACCTTCCTCTTCGAGTTGCGGTTCCGGGCCGACGCGGTGGCCTACCTGGACTAATCGGGACGGTCCGGTTTCAGGAGCTCGGGGGCGGCGTCGAGCAACTTCCCGGCGAATCCGGGGTTGTGGGCCCCCCGGGACCGGTCCTCCTGGATCAGCGCCACGTTGCCTCGGGCCTTGATCAGCGCGGACGCGGGGACCGACCGCGACGTCTCGGCCCGCTCGATGGCCTGGAGGATCGCGTCCATCCGGGCCGTGACGCCCTCCTGCCACCGGGCCGGCATGTCCCGGTACTTCTCCTCGTGGCAGTCCGCGCCTGCCGTCCGGATCCGCACCGGGTCGTGGCCGTGTTCCATGTCCGTGTGACACTCCCCGCACGAGACCTGGCCCGCCATGGGGTCCGGCGCCGGCGGCACGTCGAACCCACCCTCGCCCTTCAGGAACGACGCCTGCTTGCGGTGACACGCGGTCCCGCACTCGGCCTGCTGCTGGACGTGATGGCAGTGCACGCACTGGGACCGCTCCAGGCGGACCGCTCCGTGCCGCTTCGAGTTGTCGTGGCAATACATGCACTGAAGTCCATGCTTGTAAATATGGTCGCGATGCGACAGTTCCAGGTCGGCGTGGCGGACGCGCAGGACCTTGTCCATGTTGGTGTCGCAGGTCTCCGTGCAGCGGGCCGTCACCGCCTCCTTCGGGAACGGGAGGACGGAGGCCGGCGGCTCCCCGGGCCGGGCCGCGAGCAGGACCGCGTCCAGGTCGTCCTGGATGGCGGACATCACCCGCTCGGCGTACAGGACGTTGTGCTCCGGACGCCCCTCGCGCAGAAACCGCAGGTTGAAGTCCGCGCGTTCCAGGCGTTCCTTCACGTCGGTGCGGCCCACTTGCCCGGCCCCGGCGGCCTCCGGCGCGGCACTGGCCGGAGCATCCGAGTTCATCCCGATCGTGGCCGCGGCCTCCGCGCGTTTCTTGTCGAGCGCGGCCATCGCACCGCCCAGCAGGGTCCGCCAGTCGTCGAGCATCCGGTCGTAGCCGGCCCCGTGGCACTCGACGCACGCCTCGCGCGTCCCCTTGGCCACGGACTCGCCATGGACCCGCCCCTCGCCCAGCACGTCCCGGTGGCAGCCGTCGCACGCCACCTGGGCCTTGAACATCATGTCCGGGAGCGGTTCCACGCCCCGGGCCCCCACCCCCATGTACATCTCGCGATGCGGGTCGTGGGTGCGGACGTGGCACGTCGCGCACCCGACCTCCAGGGTGCGGACCATGGCCACCTGCCGGTGCTCGATGGGTTCGTGACAGCGGTCGCAGGGGACGTCGTGGCGGGTCACGTGCGTGTCGTGGATCGTGGCGCGTTCGTACTTCTGGACGTTGCGCCACAGGTGGCACCGGCTGCACCGGGTCTCGGGCACCCTCCCGTCCCCCACGGTGACGTCCAGGTGGCAGTCCGAGCTCTTCATCCCCAGGCCGACGAACTTCTCGTGGGTCATGGAGAAGCCCTTGTGCTCGACCGGGGCGTCCGGGGAGCCGTGGCATTTGCACCCCGCCACGGCGACCCCGGACGGCAGGTCCTTGAAGTGGCACAGGTAGCACGATTCCTTCGTCACGGTCATGTGCTCGCCCTGCACGATCCGCGAGTGGCAGGCCACGCAGGGCATCCGGATCCCGCGCGGCGAGTCGTCCAGGTGCGCCGCGTGATCGAAATCAATCGTCGCGGGCACGGCGGCCGGGACGGACCGGTCGGGCCGGGTCGCCGGCGGGGCCAGCCGACTGACGTGCATCTTCACGGGACCGGACGGTCGCCGGTCCTCGTGGCAACCCTGCTGCGTGCACGCACCGTCCCGGATCTCCGCACGCGGCGAAAACCCGTAGGCCCCGATCAGGTATCGGAACGTGTGCCACGCGTTGCGCGTCTGCCGGGCCACGACCCCGAAGACCACGTCCTGGTCGTGGCATCGCCAGCACGGGACCTCCGCGTGCGAGGACGTCTTCCACTCCTCGACGAAGGGCTCCTCGTAGTGGCACGTCCCGCAGAACCGGGGGCTGCGCGACAGCAGGTGCCCCGTCCCCACCATCGCGGCGAATCCCACGATGACCGCGCCCGCGCCGATCAGGAGAGTCCTGGCGGGCCGGACCAGGAACTTCGACAGCGCCGCGATCATGTCATTCCTCCCCGCCCTCTTCGGCCGCGCGGTCCGGGAAGACATCGTCCAGCATCTCGGAGAGCCGCGGGTCGAGGTAGGCCACCTTCTCGATCGTCGCCCGGTCCAGGGTTCCCTCGCGCAGCATCGCCGCCAGTTCCCTGGGGTGCTCCTCGAGCATCTCCCCGATCGTGGTCCGCCCGTGCCAGAAGACCTTGTTCATGGGGAACTTGTCCGGGTTGAAATGGGCGTTGAAGAAGTGCCACAGGACGATGGCGAGGGTCGCGAGCATCGCCTCGTCCGAGTGCATCTCCTTGGCCACGTCCACCCACTCCTTCGGGATGAACCGCATGGCGTCCGTCTCGAACCACAGGACGAGCCCCGAGCCCACCATGACCACGATCCCCCAGTAGACCGCCCAGTAGTCGAACTTTTCCAGGTATGAAAACCTGTCGAACTGCGGGCGCTCCCGCCGGAGCCCGTGGAAATACGCGAGGTTGCGAACGAGGTCGCCCACGTCCGAGGGTCGGGGCGGCATGTGCCGGAAGTTGCGTCGTCCGGGGCCGGTGGCCGCGATGTAGAACAGGTGCGCCGCGGACACGACCATCAACAGGGTCGCGGCCACCCGGTGGACGAGGCTCGTGACCTCGAGCCCGCCCACGCCGTCCATCAGGTCCTTCGCCCACCCGGCGTCATGGAACTTGACCGGGATCCCCGTGAGGATCAGGAAGATCACCGAAACGGCCATGAAGCCGCGCTGGACGCGGACGAAGAGGTCGAGCCGCTGCACGGGCGTGTCCAGGACCTCGCGGAGGCTCGCGGCCGCCCCGGGCGTCTCCTCCCCGGACCGGCCGCCGGACGGGCGGGACCCGTGGCCCGCGCGCCGGTTGCGGGCGCGGCGGGACAGGTCCAGCAGGATGTGCAGCAGCAGGCCGGACATCACGACGATGGTGAGCCCCTTGAAGGCCTGGGCGACCCGATAGACGACCCCCGCCGATTCCTCGTGCGCCGCGATGTGGATCTGGCCGCGCGCGAAGTTGGCCGAGGCCCCGGGGTGGCATCCCTCCTGCCCGCACGTCCGCGGCAGGTTGTCCCGGTGGACCGAGGACCTGCGGTCGTCCGGGGGGAAGATCGCGTGATGCTCGTGGCACGAGGTGCAGTTCGCGACCCGCGTCATCCCGAACTTGAGCGCGACCCCGTGGAAACTCATCCGGAAGGTCCGGACCGGGGCCACGTCAATCCCGTACCGGTCCATGACCTGCTGTTCCTCGTGGCAGCGGGCGCACGCCTCGGGGATGTGCGTGGGGCTCACGGACGAGTCCGGCTCCGCCGGGCGCAGGATCTCGTGCTCGCTGTGGCAGTCCGTGCACACGGGCGCATCGAGGTTGCCTTCGCCCACCAGCCGCCCGTGGACGCCCGAGCGGTACTCGTCGAGGGCCCGGGCGTGGCAACGGCCGCAGTCCTCGGGGATGTTGCGGCGATGCACGCGCGAGGTCGGGTCGTCCGGGGGGCGGATCTCGTGGGTCCCGTGGCAGTCCTGGCACAGGGGGGCCCTCGGGTCCCCGGCCTCCGCGAGCCGGCCGTGGACGCTCCGCCGGTATTCCTTGTACTTCCGGGTCTGGGGGGGCGCCGGCCGTGTTGCCGACGTAGTGGCACCGCACGCACTTGACCCGCTCCAGCCCGGGCCGGTGTGGGATCACGTCCGCGTCCGCGTGGCACTCCCAGCACATGCGCCGCCCGTGGATCGAATGCTGAAACTCGTCCTCGTCCACGAACAGGCGGTGGCGTCCGTCTGCGGACGCCTTGCCGCGGAAGTCCTCGCGGCCGTGGCAAAACAGGCACCGGCGATGGCCCTGGGACCGGGGCGGTGGCGCGGCCGGCTCGCCCTCCTCGCGAGGTCCCGGCGCGCCGCTCCCGGACGGCCCCGGCTCCTGTCCCGCGGCCTCCGGGGCCGCGAGGACCCAGGCGAGCGTGCCCAGGAGCGCCAGGGTCCTCG
>FWWL01006628.1_pt1 | contig 16576 bp, 15 predicted proteins | sample 2228331 | NCBI WGS metagenome assembly FWWL01 (sample SAMEA103939775, study PRJEB20133) | metagenome
TTGCGCATCATCGCGCATCACCTCTTTTAGTTTCGGCCCACTTGAGCCGGGATTGAATTCTAATTTCACTATAAACTTCGAGCGTGAAAAAAACGTGAAATGACGGGAAACGTGAATTGTTCGATAACAGCCGCTAGACCTCCTCCTTGGTTTGTCTCTCAAGCGTCCTAAGCTTATAATAAAATTATGGAGCGCATTGAGGTCAATCCCAACGTCTTGAGCGGCAAGCCGGTCATCCGCGGCACCCGTATCCCCGTCTCGTTGATCTTGAATCTGCTGGCCCACGGGTACGAGATCCCCAACGTACTCCAAGCCTACCCCGAGCTGACCGAGGCCGACGTGCGCGCGGCCATGGCCTTCGGCGCTCGCTTGGCCGACTACGAGGAAGTCGAACTTGAAGCTGCTGCTCGATGAGAACCTCTCGCCCCTCACAACGGACTTTCTGCACAGCGCCTTGGGGCATGATGTCCAGCGCATCTCCGTGAGGGCGCTGGGCCGGCGCCTGGACGATGAAGAGATCAGCGAGCTGGCGCACCGCGAGGGCCGGTTCATCATGACGTTCGACCTGGAGTTTGGGGAGCACTTCTTCTCGTGTCGGTTTACGCCGCCCGGAGTGATCGTGTTGCGGCTGCGTGACCAGCGGCCGGAGCACGTGAATGCCCTGCTGCCGCGCTTCTTCGCGCGATACCCCACAGCCGAAGACATCCAAAATAAGCTCTTTGTCGTGACTGAGGGCAGGACGCGCGTGCGGCGCAAGCCCTGACTCTTTGTATCAACACAGCTCATCCCCATCGGGCAAGTCTGTCAATGGGTGGTTCCCTGGATTGCCTAGGCCATCGGATCTCGTCCCGTCAGATCTGTCGCTCCAGCTGGCTCTCCAGCGTGATGCTCACCCCCAGGCGCTTCGCCTCCTCGACGACGCGGCGAAAGCGCGGCTCTGCCTGCAATAGCTCCCATGTCTGCTCGTCTTCGATGTCAATGCTGCACTGCCAGATGTTGGCTCGCTCCGTCCGGTAGAGAGCTAGATCGTAGACACCATCGATCTCCAACGCGATCTGTCGCGCCCGCTGCATCAGCCCTAAGAGGCGCTCATCCGAAACGGCCCCCGGCTTGACCAGCTTGAACGTCAGGATCATCTAGCCCTCCCTCTCTGGGGCTTGCTGCTGGTGAGCGGGGCGGGGCATCTGAACTGTGCGCTCAAATGCCCCTGCGAACCGCGCCCCTTCTCCCCCAAAGCGCTTGAAGGGCAGGGCGACCCCGCCCCGATGCTCTATCCCTGGGCGTTTACCGCCCTCTGCGCGATGTTGTTGGTCTCATTGCGCTCCTTGATCCTGTTCTCCGGGTCGACGATCACCGTCACGATGTACAGCCCAGGCTTATCAACTGTCGCCGTAGCCACGACCGTCTGCGACGCTCCTGCAGCCAGCTCGCCTAACCACTCTTCAGGTGGGATTGGGGTGAGATTAAGCAGGAACCGAACCGTGAAGGGCTCCTTCACATCGATCTGGCCGATGTTAGTGATGATCGCGATAGCTGTAATCTCCCACTGAGCCGGCGGGCAGGGGAGACAGGGAGGAACTGTACAAGGCGGACAGGGAGGACTGATCTTAGTGGCCCTGACCGACAGATGCCGCACAGTCAGATCGCAGCCCTTATCCTTGAGGCTGATGAGCGAGCCGATGATCCTGAGCCACTCCTCCGGCTTGCGGAAGACCTTATCGCGATAGTAGAGGATCGCCTTGATATCGACCTTTCCATCTGCACTTATGGTGACCAGAGCTGTGAACCCATCATCCGGCTCGAACGGGAGTGGGATGGCCGTTATTGTCTCAGCCGGGATCTTAGTAGCGAGCAGGAGTGCCCTTAAGTTCGACATCCAGATGTAGTAGTCCCCCTTGGGCAAGGGCACTCCTTCGCCTCTGCTTAGGAGAGAACTTCCATCATCAAGGGACCTAACAGCCCCGATCAGTATAGGCCCATCGTCATAGGAGCGTGCCGCCGCCACCCTGGGCTCAGTATTTATGTAGATCCCCGCGATCGGCGTCCCGCACTCTTTAACCGGGGTAAGAGTTATAAATGGAGGATCATCGAGGCTCCGTGCCCGCTCTATGTTTGGTATCCCCCTTATGGCCGCCGCCAACTGCTCGAATCCTGGGTATCCTAGCAACATCAACTCCGGGGGTGGGGGAGGCAAAGGGATTCCGACCTGGGCCCCGCCCAAAGCCCTGGAGAGCCCCACCCCGACCAACAAGCACAGGGCCACTAGCCCCACCGTCCGAAAGACTCTCTTGCTGGACATCGTTGATACCTCCTTTATGGATCTAGCAGCTTTGCTCACTCTTTGGGGCATCTGAACCACAGAAGTCACAGAATGAGCCACTGAAAGCACAGAAGACGACAGACGTGTTCCGTGTTCTCCGCGGCGTTTCCGTGCTTTCCGTGATTCAAAGCCTCCTTCGGCCCTCTGAGGGCCGGGATTGAGTCTCGATCTGAGGATAAACCCCGAGCGTGAAAAAAACGTGAAATGACGGAAATCGGCTCAGGATAATGAATAGAAAATTCTGGCCTGAACATTTGCAGAGGACTGACTCTTTAGATATGATTAGACCAAGGTGGTCGGTAATGACTATAGCGATGTCGGTCAAGCTCGGCAGAAAGGGTCAGATGGTGTTGCCCAAGAAGATCCGCGATGCCCTAGGACTCCAGGAAGGCGATTCGTTGATAGTGATCCTGCAGGGGAAGGGGCAGGCCCTCCTCACTACCCCGGAGCAGTATGCTACCCTCACCCGAGGGATGCTCAAGGGCACATGGGGACGGAGCAAGCACGAGATCGAGCAGTACCTCAAGAGAGAGAGGGAGGCATGGGAGGGCGCGAACGCTTAGCTGCTGCTCTAGCTCGCTCTAAGCGAGTGGGCTTGGACAGCTCCATTTTGATCTATCATCTGGAAGATCTTGCCCCCTATGCGGGGCTCACGGAGCTGGTCTTCACTCTCTTGGCAAAGGGCAAGTTCTCGGCAATACTCTCGACGATCTCGGTGACAGAGCTGCTGGTGAAGCCGATGGCTTCTGGAAGAGAAGATCACATTGAAGCGTGCGAGCGCTTCCTCCAGGGGCTACCCTATACAGAGATAGTAGCTCCAGACTATGAGATTGCTAGAGAGGCCGCTCGTCTGCGGGCTCGTTATGGGTTGCGCACTCCTGATGCGCTCTTGCTGAGCACCTCTCTCAGGAGGGGTGCCGAGGCTTTTCTCACGAACGACGCTGGGGTAAAGAGAGCAAAAGTCGAAGGGATCGCTATCGTGCTCTTGGATGATTATCTCCCTGCGCAGTCTTCCACGCCTGGAGAATCTGCTGGTTAATTGTAACTCTTTCGAGAAATCTTTGTCTGAGAGCCCCTTCTTGAATTTGGTTCGCGAGGCGACACAGTTCTTCGTAAGCTTTCTGCAAATATATCTTGGCTTCATCGGTGCGCCCGTTCGCCTGAAGAATTTGAAAGTGCGTGAAATAGAAACGCTGCGCTTGAGAGATCATCCCGTGCTGGGCTTCGAGCACCTGCATGGCGCGCGTGGAGCAGTCTAAGGCTAAACGCAGCTCTCCCAGCCCCAGATGCGCCCGGCCCTTCTCCGAAAGTGTCCCGACCTCCAGCCCCTTGAGGCCGACCTCCTTGAGCATCCCCAGCACTTGCTCAAAATAACTCAGTGCTTCGGTATACCGTCCTTGCTCGTTCTGGAGCGTGCCCATGTTGAGGAGGATGACCCCCAGACCCCGCTGGTCCCCTACTTGACTCATAAGCTCATAAGCGCGTTCATAACACTCTTGAGCACCCGCCCATTGGCTGAGTTCACACAAGACCAGGCCGAGATTATTGAGCACCGTGGCTTGTCCCCGGAGGTCGGCAGCTCTCTGAAATTCAGAGAGCGCCGTCTCTAAGTTTTGTTGAGCTTGTGCGTATTCTCCCAAGAAGAGCTGAATGATGGCGCTGTTTCTCAGCGCGTATGCTTGGCGGTGCCTATCTCCCAGAGAGGCCCACAGTTCCCCCGCGCGTCGGAAGTACTCTAGCGCTTGGCTGTGCTCGCCCACTTGGGCATGGACATCTCCAATATTGTAGAGCACTCTCGCTGTAACAGAGCGATCAGGGAGCTCTTGGCTGATCTCCAACGCTGCTCTCAAGGCGTTTTGCGCGGCTTCGCGCCGGCCCGCTGCTAGCTCGATCCATGCCCTCTTTTGATAGGCTTGGCAAAGCAGAGCTGTCTCCCCCAGTTCTTGGGCGAGCGAGATCATCTCTGAGATGAGAGTTTGCAGTCTCTCTAAAGCCGGCTTGATATCGTAGATCGTGGGGAAGAGATCCGTATAGCACTCTAGCAGTTCGAGCTTTGTCTTGCGCAAGCGCGCGGAGCGCTGAACCTCGAGCTTATCATAGAGTCTGAGGGCCTTGTCTGCAAGTGCGAGGGCGTCGCTGTACGCATAAGCTCGTTGGGCCCGTCGGGCCGCTCGAAGCATATAGGTGAGCGCTCCTTCCCATAACCGCGCGCGCTCACAGTGCTCAGCAAGCTCTCGCGACAGTTCATCAAGACGATCTGAATAGAGCTTCTTTAGAGCTTCAGCGATCTTCTTATGCCCCAGTCTCTTGCGGTCGGTACTCAGGCTGTCATAGACGACTTGGCGGATCAACTCGTGCGAGAACCGATAGCGCCCCTCATGCTCGACGATCAGCCCCAGAATGCGCAGGTCATCGAGCCGGTCGAGCAGGGCTTCTTCAGGTTGGTGTAAGACCTCTCTCAAGAGCAGCAGCTCGCACGCCCGTCCGGCTATTGCTGCATAGCTCAATACGGCATGGGCCCGTCGGGGCACACGTCGGAGCAAAGTTCCGATGAGCTCTTTCAAGCTCTCCGGCACCTGAGCTGTGCTGATCTCTTCTGTAGTGAGCTTCCAGACCCCCTGGGGATCGCGCTGCAGCGTGCCGCTGGTTATCCATGAGCGCACAAGCTCTCTGATAAAGAGCGGGTTGCCTTCGGTTTCTGTGTAAAGCGTTTCACAGACTGCGCTGTCGTACTGATGCAAAAGCTGGGTGAGCAAGAGATCTGTCTCTTCTTGCGACAGGGCTGGGAGCACCAGCGTCTGGGTGCAATCTCGAGGGAGCCTATCGAGCCAGGTGCGCATCGGGCTGCCCTCGTGAGCTTCTTCGAGGCGATATGTCCCGATGAAGAAGATTCTCTGATCTTTCAGATGGGCTATGAGGTAGCTCAAGTATTCGAGGGTCGCGCCATCGGCCCAGTGGAGGTCGTCCAGAAAGAGAACGACTGGGCGCTCGCGGGCGAAAAGCTCAAAAAGCCCCGTGAGCGCGGCGAACCAGCGGGCTTTCCCGTGGGGTGATGGGGGATTGGGCTTGAGATCGGGAAATCTTTCGTGAAGCTCGGGGATAAACTGAGCCAGCTCGCTGCGCCATAGGATGGGGAGCTGTACTAGGGCTTCTTCGGAGGTTCTCTTGAGCCCATGGCGGGCTGCTTGGAGTATGGGGTCATAGGGTGGCGCATCGGCGTAGGCTGATCCGTGCAGGGGTGGCGAAGCCGGGGTGAGGGCCTGCGCCATGAAATGCTCTACAAGGCTTGTCTTGCCCACGCCGGCCTCGCCGCCGATCAGGAGAGCTTGGCCCGCACCACTACAGACTTTCTCCCAGAGATTTTTCAGTAATGCGCACTCGCGCTTGCGGCCCACAAAGGGTGTCTCGGTGGGCAGTTCGACGACACGGGTTGGCTCTAGCGGTGCACCGCGCAGGATTCTCTCGTAGAGTGCTTGGGTCTCTGGGAGGGGCGGGGCGTGCAGCTCTCTCTGAAGGGTCTCACGGTATTCGCTGTATTGCTGGAGAGCCGCGGCGCGGTTTCCTGTGAGGGCGTAGAGCGTCATCAGCTCGCGATGCGCCCGCTCGTGCCACGGCACAGCATGCAGGACTTTCACCCAAAGGGAGATCGCCCTCTGGAATTCCTGCTGCGCTTGGGAGATCTCTGCGAGCTGCTCCAAGGCGTCTAAGTAGAGTGACTGGAGGCGCTCGCTCTCAGCGATGGCCCAATCTGCGTAGATGCCTGCCAAGGGCGGACCACGATAGAGCGCAATCGCTTGCTCCAAGCTTTCAGGGTTTTTGTGCTTCGTGCCGTCAGCAATGAGTCGTTCGAAATCTTCTACATCGAGCCAGCAGTCGGCTGTGCGGAACCCCACGGCCCCGCCAGAGGAGATGAGCCATTCTGTCTCCCCGGGGGTGAGTATCTTGCGCAGGAACGAGAGGGCTTTGCGCAGATTTGCCCGACCATGCTCCTCGTCGATCTCCGGCCAGAGCAGACCTGCTAAGAAGGCACGAGGGTGGGCATGATCACGATAGATAACAAGATACGCCAAGAGCTCCTTGACCTTCTGGGTGGGGAAGTCCAGGAGCTGCCCGTCGCAGCGGACCTCGAGCGGCCCTAACAGCCGGATCTCTAAGCGAGCCATCTCCGGCCACCTTCCGTGCTGCCCCTCAAAGCTATTATACTGAAAAGCTAGCCCGGAAGTTTCGCCCAGAAATCCAGCTACGCTTCGTCGTACAGATATCTCTTAATATCGAGCTTGGACGACTTCTCGAAGGGCTTGTCTAAAATAATTAAGTCTTGTTGGCTGTGCACCCGCTTGTACTGCGCTAGATCTTTGCTCTTCTCCTTGATCGCCTCCCAGATCATCTTCTTAAGCTCCTCCAGGGAGTGCTTCTGCAAGAGCTCCGGCTTGGGATAGACGAACGCCTTGATCACTTCGACGCCCTTGCGCTTGCCCCCTTTGATCATGATCTCCTCGATCAAGGGGATCTGCTTCAGCTCGAATTCGACCTCTTCGGGGTAGACGTTCTTGCCCCCCTCTAACACAATGACGTTCTTCTTGCGGCCTTTAATATACAGCCAGCCGTCCTCGTCCAGATACCCTAAATCGCCGGTATGGAACCAGCCGTCGGGGTCTATGACTTTTCGCGTCGCTTCGGGATTCTTATAGTAGCCCTTCATAATGTTGGGCCCGCGCACCACGATCTCCCCGATGCCCTCTTCGTTGGGGTCGTCGATACGGATCTCGACGCCGGGGATCGCCGGGCCGACCGAGCCGATCTTCTCGTTAAACGGCGTGCTGACGGTGAGCACCGGCGATGTCTCGGTCAGCCCATAGCCCTCGATCATCCCGATCCCTAAGCGCCGAAAGCCGCGCATCACCTTGGCATCCAGCGGCGCCCCGCCCGACAGAAAATACTTGAGCTGGGTGCCGCCCACCAAGCGCCTCTTAATCTTCGTCCCCAACAGCGTCGGCGCGTAGCGCCACAGAAGGCGTGCCAAGCGGTTCTCTTGTACTGTGCTCTCTAACTTTTCGTACATCGCGTGGAAGAGCTTGGGCACCCCGCCGACAATGCTCACCCGGTTCTCCAGCATATACTTGGGCAAGTTCTTGTAATCGTCCGTGTAGATGAGCTGCCCCCCCACACGGAGAGTCACCGTCAAGAGCGTGATCAGCCCGAAGACGTGGTACCACGGCACGATGGAGAGCACGACGTCTTGGCTATCTAAATCGAGGCGCTGCAGCGAACTTTCTATGTTGCTCACGATGTTCTCATGCGAGAGCATCACGCCCTTGGCGTTGCCCGTCGTCCCGGAGGTGCAGAGCATCACCGCGACTTCATGGGGATCGCAGGGGAGATACTCGAAGCGCTCGGGGCTGAGCCAATCGCTCACGCTGGGGACTCCCGGCAGACGGTCCATAGTCACGATGTGCTGCAGCTGCCTCTGGTCTTTGACCATCTCATAATGTGGGGCGTCGGCGACGACCGCGCCGACGACATCCATCTCGCGCAGGACGCGCTGGACTTCTCCAGCTTGCCATGAAGCATCAATGGGCATGGCGATCCCGCCGGCCTTCAAAATCCCTAAGAACGCCACAGCCCAGTCGGTGCGCGGTTTCCCAATAATGGCGAATTTTTCGCCCTTCTCAAGCCCGCGCCTTTTCAGCGTCGCCGCAAACTGATCGGACTTTTTCTTTAAGTCCGCAAACGAAATCTGGTCGTACCCTCGCCCATCGTGTCTGGGGATCTTAAGTGCGATCTTTTCCCCTTGACGGTTGAGGGTGCGCTCGACCATCTCCACTAACGTCTCTGTGCGAACGGCTGTGCTCATGAGACCCTCCTTTATGGTGTCTCGCGCCATCGTCCATCTTCGAGATAGCGTTCAGCTTCCAAGGCCGCGATACACCCATCAGCAGCAGCAATGACTGCCTGGGCGTATTCTCCGGCGAACTTCCTCACGTCGCCCACGGCGAAGACCCCCGGGATCTTGGTGCGCGTGCGCTCGTCTGTCAGCAGATAGCCCTTCTCGTCCATCTCGAGCTTGCCCTTGAGAAACCCGGTGTTGGGGCGGTGCCCGATGCTCACGAAGACCCCTTGAACGTCGCGCATCTCGAAGAGCTGGCGCGACCCTAAGTCGCGCAGCACTACGCCCTCGACGCGATTCTCCCCCACAATTTCTTCGACAACGGCATTCCAGACGAATTTCACCTTGGGGTGGGCCTTCACCTTCTCCACCAGGATCTGATCCTTGGCGCGGATCGCCTTGGGGTCGTCTTGGGGGTGGCGCACGACTATCCGCACCTCCTTGGCGAACTTCGTAAGGAAGAGGGCTTCGGTGAACCCGGCATCGCCCGCGCCCACGACGATCAGATTCTTGTCCCGAAAGAAGTAGCCGTCGCAGGTGGCGCAGTACGAGACGCCACGGCCCAAGAGCCTGTCGGCGTTCTTGGCGGGGAGCTTCACCGGCTCGGCCCCGGTGGAGATAATCACGACTGGGGCTTCGTATAGGCCCTGATCGGTCTTGATGATCCTCTTGGCCCCGCTGATGAGTAAGTCTTGGGCTTCTTCTATCTTGATCTCGACCCCAAATCTTTGGGCTTGCTGCACCATGCGGTGCATGAGTTCCGGGCCCATGATGGGTTCAGGGAAGCCCGGAAAGTTTTCGACCTCGGTGGTATCGTTGAGCTGGCCGCCGGGGGTTCTCTTGTCGAGCAGGAGCGTCTTGAGCTTGGCGCGCCCAGCGTAGATGGCCGCCGTGAGCCCCGCTGGTCCCCCGCCGACGATGATTAGATCATAAGCCATCTCCGTCTGCTGTCCTCCCTACTCTTATATTAGATCTTCTATGATAGCGCTTGGTGAGAGGGTAAGGCAACTCTGCACTGGATGCTGAAGCATCCGGCTCAGCAGATGGAAGCCCGCTGAAGCGGGCTAATAGCGTGCCCCCTCTCCCCCCTCACCCCTTCACCCCTCTCCCTCAGAGGGGAGAGGGGCCGGGGGTGAGGGTGAGGGCCCCCTCAGAAGGCTGACCTTGCCAAATCCCTGAAAATCAGTAAACTATTCGTTGCCCGCTTGGTGCGGGATGTGCAATCTTGGGACCCTTATAATATCAAGAGGAGGATCTTCTATGGCGGTTAAAACCCCAGCCAAAGACCAGACGACAAGCTCCAAAGCGCTCCTTCAGCAGATGGAGCAATATGTTCCCAGGGCGGTCTGCCCGCTTGCGCCGTTTATCATCGCTGAGGGGCGAGGCGCCCTCGTCAAAGATTTGGAAGGGAACTCTTATATTGACTTCACCGGTGGGTGGGGATGCCTCATCGTGGGGCATGCCCATCCCAAGGTCGTGCGCGCCATCTGTGAGCAAGCGCAAAAGTTCACCCATACCGACTGTAGCGTCATCATGTACGACGTCTATATCCAGCTGGCTAAGCGCTTAGCCACGCTTGCCCCTGGACCTTCTTCTAAGAAAGTTATCTTCTTCAACTCTGGGGCGGAGGCCGTGGAGAACGCCGTCAAGATCTCTCGATCTTACACGAAGCGAAAAGCTGTAGTCGTCTTCGACGGGGCGTTCCACGGAAGGACGTATATGGCCCTGACCATGACCCACAAGGCCAAGCCCTATAAGGAGGGCTTCGCCCCCTTCTGCTCCGATGTCTATCGTATGCCCTTCCCCAACTCCTATCGCAATCCTATGGATTTTGGGCGGTGGGAGAAGCAGCTGTTCAGCTTAGTCAACCCCGAGGAGATCGCGTGTATCGTCTTTGAGCCGGTGCAAGGGGAGGGCGGCTTTGTCGTGCCCCAGGAGGGCTTTGTGCAGTTCCTGCGCGAGCTGACCTACCGCCACGGGATCGTCTTAGTCGCGGATGAGATCCAGGCGGGCATGGGGCGCACGGGAAAGTTCTTCGCTTATGAGCATTACGGCATCGAGCCGGACTTGGTTACGTTAGCAAAGTCGCTGGCTGCGGGGATGCCTCTCAGCGCCGTGGTCGGCGTGCAGAAGGTGATCGACGCGCCGGGGGATAGCGCCCTTGGGGGGACCTATGTGGGCAACCCCGTGGCGTGCGCGGCTGCCCTGGCAGTGCTCGACATCATCGAAGAAGAGAATCTGCTCGAGCGCGCCGTCGAGCTCGGGCGCTATATGAAAGAGCGCTTTGAGCAGATGAAACAGAAATACACTATCATCGGGGATGTACGGGGCTTGGGAGCGATGGTCGGCATCGAGCTCGTCAAGGACCGCACGACCAAGGAGCCCGCTTCCGAAGAGACGATGGCCGTCGTCAAGGAGTGCTTAGCCAACGGCGTGATCATTGCCAAGGCGGGCCTATACGGGAACGTCATCCGGATGCTCATCCCCCTTGTCATCCAAGAAGACGAGCTGAAGCGAGGCTTGGACGTGATCGAGGGCGCTATCGCTAAAGTTTCGCTTAGATCTTGAGTTCCCACGGATAGGGCACTTCGAGGTCCTCCTTGGGCAACTCCCAGATGAACCGCGAGGGCGCGTTGAAGAGCACCGAGCCATAGAGCGTGCGCTGGCTGGTGAACGAGAGATATATTTTCTCCCTGGCTCTGGTCAACCCGACGTAGCAGAGCCGGCGCTCTTCTTCGACGGTGCCCTCCTTGAGGCTGCGCGCATGGGGAAGCAGGTTCTCTTCTAGGGCTACCAAGAAGACGTAGTCGAACTCCAGCCCCTTGGCGGAGTGGAGCGTCATGAGCGCGACGCGGTCTTGCTCCCCGGAGTACGTATCGGCTTCGGAGAGGAGTGCGATCTCTTCTAGGAACTCTCTTAACCCGCCGCGGTGCTCAAACTCTTTCAAATACCCTATGAACTCCCGGATGTTTCCCAATCGCTCTTCGGATTCTAAGCTGTCAGCTTGAAGCTCTGCTATATATCCTGTGCGGCGCAGGAGCTCTTCGGCGAGCTCGCTGGGGCTATGGGAGTCGGCATAGGTTCGCAGGTCGTTGATGAGCTCGACGAACTCGTGGAGGCGCTTACGTGCGTTGCTGCCTAACGCGCTGTTCTCGCTCGCCCGCCCCAGGGCCTCCCACAGGGAGCAATGCTCCAAGCGAGCTTGCCTCTGGAGCGTGGCGATGGTCTTCTCTCCAATCCCCCGGCGGGGCTTGTTCAAAATTCTTACGAGACTTAGATCGTCTTGGGGATTTACGAGGAAGCGCAAATACGCTACGATGTCTTTGATCTCGGCGCGCTCGTAGAATTTCAAGCCGCGCACGATCTCATAGGGGATGTTCCATCGGATCAGGGACTCTTCGAGCACGCGGGAGAGCGTGTTCACTCGGTAGAGCACGGCGATCTGCTTGAGCGGGACCCCATGGTTGTGCCACAGCTCCCAGATCTGCTGGGCGACGAACTCCGCTTCATCGTGCTCATCGTGCGCGGGATAGAGATAGAGCCGTTCGCCCTCGGGGCGCTCGGCTATGAGCTCCTTGGGCTTTCTCAGCTGATTGTTGCTGATCACTGCAGTAGCCGCGCGCAGGATCCGGGCTGTGGAGCGATAGTTCGACTTAAGCTGAACAATCTTACAGTTGGGAAAATCCTGCTCGAACTTGAAGATATTTGTCGGGTCGGCCCCGCGCCAACTAAAAATAGATTGATCGTCGTCGCCGACGACGCAGATGTTCTCGTACTTTTCCGCGAGCATCCGTGAAAGTATATACTGCGCGTAGTTTGTGTCTTGGTACTCGTCAATGATGATGAAACGAAACCGATCACGATAGTAATTGAGAATATCCAATCTCTCTTGGAAGAGCCGGACGGTCAGTCGAATCAAGTCAGCGAAATCGAGGGCGTTGCTCGCTTCGAGGCGACGCTGATAGTGTTTATAGATTCGATCTAAGAGCTCGAGCACGTAGCCGTCAAACATGCCGACGCGGCGGCTGGCGAACTCTTCCGGGCCGATCAGCTCGTCCTTGGCCCGATCGATGACATTTGCTACAAACCCAGGGGTGATGCCCTCATCGCTGTAGCCGAGTTCTTTTATCGTTTGGGCGAGGGCTGCGTGGGTGTCGTCTTCGTCGAGGATCGTGAAGTTTTTAGTATAATTTCCGCCCAGATGATGGATCTGCTCGCGCAGGATCGCTGCAGCGGTTGCGTGAAATGTCTTAATCCAAGGGGTCTTGGCTGTTCCCACGAGCTTCTCGACCCGTCTTTTCATCTCTTCGGCGGCTTTATTGGTGAACGTCACGCCCAGGATGTGCTGGGGTGGAACTCGATAATGCGCCATCAGATAGGCAATGCGATGGGTGATCGTGCGGGTCTTGCCCGATCCTGCCCCGGCAATGATTAACAGTGGGCCTTCGTAGTGCGTGACGGCCTCGCGTTGGTAAGGGTTTAAGTCTTTCAGAATCAGATCATCCATAGTTGGTTGGCCCTCACCCCTGCACCCCTCTTCCGTCTTGAGGGACGGGAGAGGGGCTTAGATTATATCACACGAGCTTGAGCTGGTGCTCCTCCAGCTCGTGGGGCGACTGGAAGGGTTTGACACTGATGCGGAACGTTTCGGGGCTGTTCTCAAAGCGCCAGTGGGCTTGGACGCTGCCGAGGGGCTTTTCGCCTAGGTGGCTGGCGGCCACGCGCGCGGCTATCTGAATGATCTGAGCGATCTCGCTGGGGCTCTTCTCCTTCCAGTTGGCCCGCACCAGGGCCATCGGTCCTCGCTGCCCCGGCAGATACAGCCTCAAATCGTCGGGGAGAAAGAAGTTCTGCAGCCGCCGTTTCTCCTCATCGTCGCGCCCCACCACGATCGTGACATCGGGCGGACACTTGTAATAGAGCGGGAATTCTAAGAGCTCGAGAGAGTTGACGGTCAGTTTCTCTTGTTTGAGCAGGTCTCCCAGGCGTGGGCCAAAGTAGGGCAGGGTGAGCTTGCAGCGCCGGGATGCAGGAAAATCGGGGATATCAACGCCGAGCTCGCGGGCCAGCGCGCGGATCTTCTCTCTGTCTGAGGCGCGAAAGCCCTTCAGCGTCGCTCGGTCGACCCAGCCCTGCTGCTCCGCGATGGTCGGCGGCAGCAGCTTCGCTGACAGGGGACGGAGCACGAGCCCTTGCGCCCCAACTGCTTGAGTGAGCCTCTCCAAATCTGCTGCGCCTAAGCCCCGCTCGCCCACAACTTCGCCCGTGACGATGAAATCGGCGCCGATCCGCTTCATGCAGCGCAGGGCTTTTTTCAGCAGGAGTTGGCGACAATTCATGCAGGTGTGCTTGAGGGTCGAGGGGCCTTTGGCCCCGTTGTGGCTGGGCTGATGCACGATCTGGGCCAGCTCGCGAAAGTCTTTCTTCACGTTCTGGCTGCGAAACGGCGCGTCGCAGAACTCTCGAGCGATGTCTTTCACCGTGCGGTGGCTGAAGCCCGTGTCGGAGTTCGGCGAGGGGATGGCTTCGAATTCGCGAAAGAGCGGAGACCGCAGATGGAGAATCCGGACTTCGCTGACCTGAGGTTGCTGCAGAACGAGCTTGGTCGCGACAATACTAGCCAAGCTCCCCGAGAAGAGAGAAACTGCTTTGGCCACTCCCTATCCCTCCCCCATTCCCTGGTTAAAATTAATAGACTGGCTCAAGAAGCTCGTACCGACCGTCTTTGTGGCGGTGCAGGATGTTCAACGCGCGGCTCTCAGCGTCCACAAAGATCAGAAAGTCTTTATTATAAGACTCCAATTGGAGACGAGCCTCTTCGAGCGTCATCGGCTTGCGCAAATAGACTTTCGTATAAATAATATTGTCCTCGCTTGTGGGTTGGGCGTCCTCGAGGGCGCGCTGCCGGGCCTTGGCAGCGGCCTGCCGCGCCGAACGCTTCTCGCGAAGCTGATCTTTATATTTTCTCAGTTGCTGCTTGAGCTTGTCTACGGCTTCATCGATTGAGGCGTACATGTCATCGGACTCGGCGCTCGCCTTGACGATCTTGCGCTTGGTCAGATGGGCCACCATCTCCACGATCTGGCGCTCCTTCTCGACGTCCATGACGATGTCTACGCTGATGATGCCATCGAAATACCGCGAGAGGGCCTCGACCTTGGAGACGGCATACTTGTTGAGAGCCTCGCTCTCCGCCATATGCCGTTCTGACACGCGAATCTTCATAATTTGACGAGTTCGTCCCGTTCCAAGGTTTACTGAATGATACTATAGCAGAACGCCGTGGAAAAGTCAAGGCCCAGACGAGAAAATCTCGAACACAAGGGGACTCGTGCGCACCGTATTGTCGCCGCGCCCGCTATAGGGTATCTTATTCTGCTATGCGTGACGTGATAACCCCCCTAATGCGCCGGGCGACGGTCGCGGATTTAGAGAGAATTCTTGAGATCGAGAGGCTCTCTTTCTCTGCGCCCTGGCCCAGAGACTATCTTGCGCAACATTTGGGCGATGATGGCTTCATGGTGATCGAGCATGAAGAGCGCGTCGTGGGGTACGCGATCATCGGGATAAAGATCCCCTCGTTTTTGGAGCGTCTGGAGCGCCGGACGCGCGCGTTGCTCACCGGGCAAGAGCCCCACGAGCCTCCCCCGGTGGGGCATATTCTCAACATCGCTGTAGACCCGGCCTTTCGTGGGCGGGGCCTGGGCAAGCGCCTCTTAGAGTATGCCCTCGAATACTGTCGTCGGCTTGGGGCTCAGCAAGTCGAGCTGGAGGTGCGCACGGGGAATGACGTCGCTATCGCGCTCTATCGGAAGTATGGGTTCGAGATTCGCGAGCTGCGCCCGTGCTATTACAGCGACGGCGAGGACGCGTTCGTGATGGTCAAGAGGCTTTGAGTATCCGCGCGAGATCTTCTGGGGTATCTACGTCCCATTGGGTGGGTTCTTCGTGGGGGGTGAGCTCTAGCTTGACCGCGCTCTCCCAGTGTTTTTCTAGAATTTTTAAGCCGCTCTCGTCGCCGCGGAGCCTCTCGAACTCCCCGAAAAGACTTTTGGGCAAGGCGACGGGGCGCCCTGCAGACCCGCGATAGATGGGGAAGCAGAGTTTGTGGGTGTCGAGAAACGCCCTGGCGACCCGCGCGATCAGCTCGCTAGTCATCAAGGGCATATCCCCCAAGAGCACGAGGGCGCCTGGGGCATCTGGGGGAAGGGAGCGTAGCCCCAGGTGGAGCGAGCTCATGCGGCCCAGCTCCCAGTGTGGGTTGCGGACGATTCGCAATTTGGGGGAATATTTCAGCTCTTTAAGAGCTGTGAGGGCTTTCTCAAACTCGTATCCCAAGACGAGCACTATGGGGTCCAGGGGTGCTTCGAGAGCCGGCTTCACGGCGTGATAGAGCACCGTATGCCCTCGGAAGGGCGCAAGCAGTTTATTCTGTCCGAAGCGGCGGCTTGCGCCCGCGGCAAGCACAACACCAGGGATGTTTTCGATAGTTAAGAATTCCCTCCTGCTAGGATCCCGCGCTTCTCTAAAATCCACAGTCCGCTTCTCATATCGCTTCCCAGCACATATTTGCCGAAGGGATAGACGTCCCAGAAGCCGTCGAAGCCATGGTGAAAGCGCGATCGTCCGCTATAGGGATCGAAGGCGGCGACCTCTTTAGGCTCCTGGGGGTTGCTGTACTCGAAGACGCGCACCCCATCGGCGTAATACGCCACGTAGCCGAAGGCCCCATCTATGACCACGTTGTGCGGGATGTTCCCACGGCTGTACTGCCCCAGGAACTTGATGTCGGTGGGATCGGAGACATCAAAGATTCGCACTGGTTCTCCCGGGGCTTCATCGGTAGTGAAGACGAGCTTTCCGTCAGGGCTGGGCCAGACATTATGGCAAGCCCCAGGACCATAGTCGTGCTGGGCGACCAGTTTGTAGCTGAGCTGTTGAGGGTTATCTAAATTCTCAAAGTCGATGATCCAAAAGCCGTTGTTCCAGGCTGCTGCATAGAGTCGATTCCCGATGACCGCTACGTCGTGGACGTTCTCCGGGGTGCGCTCCTCGAAGACCACGGGGCCCAGATCTTTGGGGTCGGCTGGGTCTGTCAGATCGAGCATGAACAGCTCGCCTGCGCCACGACCGATGGTGGGCAAGAAGCAGACTCTGCCGGCGACGAAGACGTTGTGCACCGTGCCGTAATCGCTGGACCGCACGGTGCTGACTAACTTCGGGTTCTTCCAATCGCTGATGTCGTAGATAAGAACCCGGCGGCGATCCTCGGCGCGCACCAGCCCGCAGACGAGAAAGTCCTCATAAAAGTCTACGTCCCGGCAGTCGCCGCGAATATCGCGAATATCAATAGTCACGACTTGGGGGTT
>FWWL01006631.1_pt1 | contig 16569 bp, 13 predicted proteins | sample 2228331 | NCBI WGS metagenome assembly FWWL01 (sample SAMEA103939775, study PRJEB20133) | metagenome
CCTCTTCGCCGAGACCGTTCGCTGCCCGCTGCCCGCAGGGATGCCTGTACCGGAGGTTCGGCTCCCCAACGCCTTATTCGGCGAGGATCTATGCGAGGATTGCTGGCTGACGCTCCGGATCCTCGCCCCCGCCGGGAGTCCGGCGATGCTGGCGGTGGAGAGCTGGGAACCGAACACCTGGTCGGAGGAAGAGATTCCTGAGATACCCCCGGCGCCGAACCCGGCGTTCTTCATCCTGGAGGAGGCAGGCGCGCGGGCCCGCCTCTTGATCCCACCGGAAGAGCGGGAGCGCGCAGGCCGGGAACTCACCGGCTTCTACGCCGGGGGCCGCTTATCCCTGGGGGTGTTCAGCTTCTCCCCCGACGGCCGCTTCCTGCTCGTGGATGATGGCCCCGAATTCCGTGCCACTGACTGGAACGTTCTGTGGATCGTGTCCTGGCCGGAGGGGAAGAGGGTGAGCCTGGCGGGGATCGGGGCATGGCTACGTCCGGATCCGGAGTATGCATCCAAGAATCCGTGAACGATCATCGGGAGGTCCATGATGCGACGCTGGATCCTCGCAGGGTTCTTGGCCTTGGGAGGGGGGACGTTCGCAGTGGGCCCGGGGATGGATGTTCCCCCGCGCCCGCCGCGCGCAGCGGCCCTGTCGCTCATGCCCTCCATCCGGATGTCACCTCCCCAGCCCCAGCCGCTCCCGGATGGCTTTCAGACGGGAGAGGACTGGCTGGTGGTTTTCCGGCCTGCCCTGGAGCGGCCGACCTGGATGGACGGCGAGGTGTGGTTGACCAACGGCCAGCGCTGGATCGGGCCATGGCCCTCGGATTTCGAATGGCCCTTCTGGATGTCCGGAGGCGACGGGCTGTGGTTTTGCCACCGGGAACGCAGCGCGCCCTGGCAGCAAACGCCCAGCCCGCCCATCTGCGTGAAGGTCCCCCCGCGCCTGGATATCCGTCCTTCGGAAGGGCCGATGGGCTTCGACGTTGGGGGGCAGGACGCCACCCTGATCCGCTGCGGCCCGGGGGATGCCGTTTGTGTGCGCTTCGCCGACGGGGCCTCCTCCGCGCCGCTCCGTTTCCCCCTGCCGGAAGCCATCGTGCAGAAGATCCAGGCGTGGCACGCGAAGGTCCCTCAGGCAGGGCCGCTGCGGCCGCTCTCAGTGTATGGCTGCGTCTCGCCGGATCGCCGGCGCGCCGTCTTCGCGGTGAGGCAATTAGGGGGGATCCCGGAGAACAACACCGAGGAGCGCTTCAACCGCTTTCTCTCCTGGGTCTTCCCAGGGGGCCTCTACTGGGCCGATCTGGAGTCCGGTCAGATCCTGACGGCCCCGGTGAACGCCCCTACATGGCCAGCCCAGCAGGCCCTGGCCCGCTCCATGGCCGAGCGCGGCGCGCTGCCCGCCTCCTTCCTTCCCTTCTTCGGAGCGCTCCGGTTCGGCCCGACGGTGGAGACAGTCAAGGAACGGTCCATGCTGCCCCCGAAGCTGGAGATGACGGGGTGCTCCCCCAGCGGGAAGTTCGTATTGATCGCGCAGGGGCTATGGCATCCGGGGGAAAGGGTCTTCTTCCCGCAGGATATGCGGCGATTCCACGTCCCCCTGCTGGATCCGCCCGCGGCGGCCCGGGTGACGGCCGCCTGGGTGATCCGCATCGAGGACGGGGTGGGATACCCGCTCGCGATATGGTCGCGGGCGCTTCGCCGGGGATATACGATCAGCTGGGTCTATCTCTACCCCAAAGATCCGATCACCGGGGGCCGTGATTCCCGCCCGCCAGATTACCCGCTTCCGCCCGATTTCTACTGAGGGCATGGGGCTTTCGCGCCCGCGCGCCTTGTGGGGAGAACCGATGAGGATCGGGGGCGATGGGGTCCGTCGGAAAGCCGGCTATCCCCATCGCCCCCCGATCGCCATGGACCTACCGGGGAAAGGAACCTGACAGCGCATGGCGCAAGCGCTCCGTGACCCCCAGCCGGCGATGCCCGATCTCCGCGGCGCCCCGCTCTTCCCGCCGGCCCTGGCGTGGATGGCCGGCCTCCTCCTCGCCCGCCATCTGACCCCGGCCGAGCCCCTCTTCCCCCGCTGGACGCTGTTCTTCGCCCTCTGGACGCCGCCCCTCCTCGCCTGGCGATGGGCCGGGTTCCGACGCCTTCCCATCCTGGGATTGATCCTGCTCCTCGGCGCGATCCGCTGGACCCTGCGCCCGATCCCATCGCTGCCCCTCGACGTGGCCGCCGCGGTGGCCAGCGGCGCGGAGCTTCAGGTGGAAGGGGTCGTGGTGGACGATCCGATCGAGCGGGGCGCGGGATCGCGCTTCCGGCTCCGCCCGGATGGCGGGACCGGCCTCCTCCAGGTGGAGCTCCCACAGGGCCGGCCGGCGTATGGGGACCGCATCCGAGTGAGCGGCCGGGCGGGCCGATGGTCGGCCCCCGCCGGGGCGGATCCGCACGCTGTTTGGGAGGGCGTGCAGGGCCAGCTGAGAGCGCGGGAGTGGGCCCGCCTGCGCCCGGGCGGGGGAAACCCGTTGTTGCGCCTTCTGTATTCGGCGCGCGGGCACGCGCGGGCGCGCCTGCGGGAGATCCTCCCCGACCCGGAGGCGGGGTTGCTCATCGGCATCCTCATGGGGGACGAGAGCGGCATCCCCCGATCCGTGGAGGAAGCGTTCGCCCGCGCCGGCTTGAGCCACATCGTCGCCATCTCCGGCTACAACATCACGCTGCTTGCCGCCCTCTCCCTGGCGGTCTTCACCCGACTCTTGGGCCGGCGGATCGCCCTCTGGGGGACGCTGCTCATGATCCCCCTCTATACCCTCTTCGTCGGCGCCTCCGCCTCGGTGGTCCGCGCAGCCCTGATGGGGGCGCTCACGGTGATCGCCGGGATGCTGGGGCGCAGCAACGACGCCCTCAACGCCTTGAGCCTCTCCGCCTTCCTGATGACCCTGTGGGATCCCGCCGCGCTGGAGGACATCGGCTTCCAGCTCAGCTTCACGGCGACCCTGGGGCTGCTTTTCCTGGCGCCGCCGCTGGAACGGTGGGCGCGGACCGCGCTGGCCCGATGGTTCCAGGATCCCGGGGCGACCACACTGGCGGATGCCGTCCGCGAGGCCCTGCTGGTCTCCCTGGCCGCCCAGATCGCCACGGCGCCGTTGATGCTGTATCACTTCCGGGAGCTCTCCCTCGTCGCCCCCCTGGCCAACTTGCTGGCGCTCCCCATGCAACCCCTCGGGATGGCCCTGGGGATCCCGGCGGCCCTCGGCGCGGCGCTGGTCGGCGGCCTGGCCGTACCCCTCGGGTGGGCTGCCTGGTGGCCGCTGGCCTGGACCGTCCGCGTGGCCGACCTGGCCGCCCGCTGGCCGTTGGCCACCGTCCGGGTCGCGCCGGGCTATCTGGAGGGGATGCTGATCGGCTACGGGAGCGCGTTAGGGCTTTTGCTCCTTCGCGCCTATGGCCTCTCCCCGGCCGACTTCGCCCTCCGCCTCCGGCCCCACCGGCAGACGATCCGCACCGTCGGGCTCATCAGCGCCCTCGGCGGCATCGCCTTCACCTATCTCCCGGACAGCCGGGCGCGCTTGGTGCTTTTCGAGGGTGGGAATGCCCTCCTGCTGGAGACCCCCGAGGGCCATCGGGTGCTGTGGCTGAGCGGCGCGCGGACCCCGCCCCTGGAGGAGCTGGGGCGCTGGCTGGGCCCCTTCGACCGCCGCCTGGACCTGGTGATCGCCGATGGGGCGGCCGCGGCGCAGGGGATCGCCGCGCTGCGAGGTCGCTATCCCATCCGCCACCTCCTGGGCGATGGGGGTCCCATCCCGGTGGGGCTGGAGGTGGAGATGGGCCAGGCGAAGCTCCGGGCGATTGAGGGAGGGTGGGTCCTCGCCCTCGGGGGGCAACGAGCCCTGATCACCGGCCGCCGGGTGGTTGGAGATGGGATCTCCGCGGATCTGGTGCTGGCGATGGGGGAGGAGCGCCGCGGGTTGGCCGTCGCCCAGCAGGTGAACGCCTGGGGGCTCCTCGTGGGCGGGGCGCCTGCCGGGGGAGCGGCTGGCGCGGTTTCCGGCCTCCGACACGTCTGGCGGGCGGCGGATCGGCGATGGATCGCGGCGTGGACCGATGGAGAGACATGGTGGATCGGCAGAGGACCGTAAGGGAGATCTTCGGAGGGCATGCCGAGCGCCAGCCCGGAACGGTTGCCTTCCCCACCAATCGGACGCGCCAATGCCTTCCCGCCTGTTCTTACATCGGGCGCATGACATACAGCGACCCTTCCCGGGGCCAGCGATGGCCGTTCGGGCATGCCACCGCGTCTGCCTCCTCCACGGCGGGAAGATGACAGGCCGGGCACCGCCACAGCCCTTCCCCCCGCGGGGCGCCCGCGGGGCCAGCCTCCGCCTGGACGAACACGCTGGGGGTCAGCTTCCACAGGGCGCCGATCCCCTGCACCCAGCCGTCCACCCGCGCCAGCCAGGTGGCCGGGATCAGGCGCTTGAGCCATGGATGCCGGAAGTGCGAGACCGCCCGCTCCCGGCGGATCCGAAAGCCCGCTTCCTCCAGCCGGTCCCGCATCCACGCAGGATGGAAATCGAAGTGCAGCGGGGCGAACTCCACCGGCTCGGGGGAGAAGGGCGACCAGGATTGGGCGCGGACCATATAGCGGAAGATGGCCTTGAGATGGCGCTTGCTGGCGAACTCCAGCACCAAGACCCCACCTGGCCGCAGGGCCTCCCGGATCTCCCGCAGGGCGCGGGGGACCTCCTGGACGTGATGGATCACCCGGACCATCACCACGACATCCAGGGCGCCGGGCTGGAAGGGCAGGCGGTAGAGATCCGCCACGACAAAACGAAAGCGGGGGTCATGGCCCCATCGGCGCCGCGCCGCCTCGACCTGCGTCCGGGCGTAATCGAGGAGATACACTTCCTCATAGCCCCCATAGAGATCGGCCAGGCGGCCGAACCCCGCGCCGATCTCCACCAGCCGATGGCCCCGCGGGGGCAACAACGCCCGCAGGGCGATCCGCTCGGCCAGATCCTCATACGCCCGGCCGGCCCGCCAGAACGCTTCGTAGTCCGTCCCCTCATAGTTGCAGACCGGGGGCGCGCTCGACGATCCCTGCATGGTCCCTCCCTGGAGCGCGTTCGGCTTCAGGGGCGATCGGAGGGGGGCTCTCTGAGCCGCCCTTCGGCGCGTCCGGAGACGCGCCCTCCGGAAAAACAGGATCGGCACGCCAGGAGGCGCACCTGGCTAATTATAAGGGCCCTGGGTTAGAAGATTTAGATCCACCTCCACCCGAGCCATCCCAACCCCGCCAGCGCCCCCAGAAGCAGGATCGCGTGGTCCCACCAGGAGCCGGTCCGCCATCGGGCCAGGCGCAGGCGCCTTTCCGACCATGGCCAGAGCCACGGGATGCCATGGGGTGTGAGGGCATCCAGGAAGAGGTGGGAAAGATACCCGGCCGTCCACGCCCCTGCCAGCTCGAGATCCCGGAACAGCCATCCCCCCAGCGCCGCCCAGAGGCCGGCCAGGAGCAGGGAATGGGTGGGCCCCCGATGGGGGAGTCGGATCAGCATCAACAACAGGAACCCCCCAGCGAGGGAGACCCCCGCTACGGTCCCCGATCGAAGGGCCAACCCCAAAAGCAACCCCGCGGCGATCCCCATCGCCCCCAACCATCGGGCGCCGCGCGCCACCGACCCCACATCCAGATCCACATCCGGGATCATACCCGAAAACGCCCCCATAGCCCCTCCGAGCGGCCCGCCGATCCACAATCCCGCCGCCGCCCCGATCACGATGTGCGTTCGAAGGCGCATCCCCACCCTCGCCCTTTCTACCCTGCTCGCCGGGGAAGCTGCTGCCGGATCGCCCGGGCTTTCGATAAAGGTCAAGATCCCGGGATCAACGCCAGCAGCGCCTTGAGATCCTTCAACAGCGCCAGCAGCCGGATCACCACCGGCTCCAGCCCCGAGGCCCCCAGGGCGATGTCCACCGGCTGGTCGAAGTTCACCGAGATCTGGGTGCGCACCGGGACCGTCATATTCAGGCGGACCGGGAGACGGGTCCCTGGCGGCAGGTTGATGAACACCATCCCGTTGATCGTCCCCCCGCCGCCCGGCAGCTGGAACGTGGCCGCTGTGGTGATGGGGACCGGTGCCAGGGTCACCACCACCGTCTCCTGCTGGACCGGCAGCTCAAAGGCCACGGGGACCGATTGGCGGATCGGGATGGTGGTGGAGATGTGGGTGCTGCCCAGGTCCTGCACGATTCCCTCCAGCCGGGCCACGGTATCGTTCACTGCCCCCTTGATCGCGGCGAGCTGGGTATACAGCATGAGCAGCACGATCAGCAAGGCGAGGTTCATCGTGAAGGAGAACAGGATGGCCACCGTCTGAAAGGCCCGCCACAACCCTCGCAGGAATCCCATTGCTCCCTCCAGTTTCACGAGTGTCGCGCGTCGGGCTGCGCCCGACAGAAGGGCACGGCCGGGGCATCTTAAGGATCCACTTCCACCTGGACTCCTTCAGCGGCGACCTCCACCACCCATGCCCGCGCGGAGACGCCGGCCTCCTGGAAGGCGGCGACCATCGCCGCAGCGATGGCCTCATGGCCCTCGGGGGCGAAGGCCGCGAGGGCCGGCCCCGACCCGCTGATGCACACCGCCGCCGCCCCGGCAGCGCGCGCCGCCGCGGCCGCCCGCTCGTAGCCCGGGATCAGGCGCGCCCGGTAGGGCTCGTGCAGCCGATCCCGCATGGCCCGGCCCAGCATCCCCCAATCCCCTTCCCGGAAGGCATGGACCAGCAAGGCCGCATGCCCGATCTGGTAAACCACATCGGCCAGGGGAACGTGGGAGGGGAGCAAGCGTCGGGCCATCTCCGTGGAGACCGATACCGCCGGAAGGGCGATGGCCACCCGCATCCGGGGGATGGGGACCCGGGCCGCGATCCATCCCGCATCGTCCCGCGCCACCAGCACCAGCCCGCCCAACAGCGCCGGCGCTACATTATCGGGATGGCCCTCCAGGGCGACGGCGAGGTCTAAGAAGGACTCCAGGGGCTCCGACAACCCCAGCCACGCTCGAGCCAGGGCCAGCCCGCCCGCCACGGCGGCCGCGCTCGACCCCAGGCCGGACATCAAGGGGATCCGGTTGCGGCAGCGCAGACGCATGGGAGGCAAGGCAGATCCCATCCGCTCGAAGAGGGCGGCCGCCGCCCAGGCCACCCGATTGGTGGTATCGCGCGGAAGGACATCGGCCCCTTCCCCTTCGATGGCCACCTCGAACGCGGAAGCGGGCTCCGCCTCGATTTCGTTATACAAGCCCAGGGCGAGCCCCATCGCATCGAACCCGGGGCCGAGGTTGGCCGTGGTCGCCGGCACGCGCACACGAATCCGCATCGAAGCGCCTCCCTTCCCTCTCCACCGGTTCCGAGTAGATTTCAGGAAAAGGCTCGGGTCCTGCGGATGCCTTCTCCCCCCTTTCCCCTCGGGGGCCGCTTCCCGCTGGATCTCGCGCGTTCATCGAGATAGGGGAGCCCCACCTGCCGGCCTCGTTCAGGCTCCCCGCTCCGCCTCCGCGATGGATCGGAAGCGTTCCCAGATCGTGGGGGCGTAGGCCCGGGCCTCCGCGGCGATGCGCTCCTCATCCAAGGTCAGCAGCTGCCGGTCCTTCATGAGCACCCGTCCCCCGCAAATCGTCGTGGTGACATGGGAGCCATCAATGCCGAAGATCAGATGCCAGGGGAGGTTCTCCGCGGTCAATGGGGTGTAGGGCCGGTAATCCAGCAGGATCAGGTCAGCGTAGGCGCCGGGGGCCAGAACCCCCACCGGATGGGGCCAGAAGAGGGCGGCGATGCGGGCGTTCTCCCGGTAGGCCATGGCCATCACCTCCTCTGCCCCCATCGCCCGAGGATCGCGCGCGTGGACCTTGTGGACGAGATAAGCGGTTTTCATCTCCGCGAACATATTGTTCGAGAACCCATCGTTGCCCAGCCCGACGGTCACCCCGGCCGCCCGCATCGCCCCGACCGGCGCCACGCCCACCGCGTTGTTCATGTTTGAGCGCGGCTGATGGCTCACCCGGCTCTGCGTGCGGGCCAGCAGGGCGATCTCCGCCGCATCCACATGCACACAATGGGCGCAGAGCGTTTGAGGGCCCAGCACCCCCTCCCGGGCCAGCCGCTCCACCGTGCGCACGCCGTAGATCGTCAGGCTGTGGCCTTCGTCCGCCGCGTCCTCCGCCACATGGATGTGGAAGCCAACGCCCAGGGCGCGGGCCTCCGCCACCGCCCGCGCCATCGTCTCCGGCCCCACGGTGAAGGACGCGTGCAGCCCGAAGGAGGCGGCCAGGAGCGCCCCTCGGGGATCCCCCGCAGCCCGCCATCTCTGCACCTGCCGGATGAACCGGACGTTCTCCTGAATCCCTGCCTTCGCCCCCTCGGGGCCGTTGCGGTCTGTCACCTCGTAGCAGAGGCAAACCCGTAGGCCCGCTTCGGCTGCCGCTTCCGCGATGATGTCCAGGGAGCCGTCGATGCATGAGGGGCTGGCGTGGTGATCAATCAACGTCGTGGTGCCGTGGCGGATTGCGTCGAGGAGCGCCACCTGGGCGGAGAGGCGGATCGCCCGCTCGTCCAGCGCCCGGTCCAGCCGCCACCACAGGCGGCGCAGGATGTGGGGGAAATTCGCGGGCGGATCGTCATAGAGGGACATGCCCCGAGCGAAGGCCCCGTAGAAATGGGTGTGGGCGCAGATGCTCCCGGGCAGGATCAGCTGTCCCCGCGCATCCATCACCTCCGCCTCCGGGTAACGGGCCCGCACCTCCACAGCGGGCCCCACCAGCGCGATGCGGTCCCCCTCGATCGCGACCGCCCCGTCCTCGATCACCCGAGGGGGATCCTCCATCGTGCAGACCACCCCGTGGGCAATCAGCCAGGCCATCAGGATCCCTCCTGAGGGATATCCATCGCGAAGCGACAACGCCATGCGAGGCCGAAGGCTTCCCTTGAATGCTTTTCCTAACCCCCGTCCGCATCGGCCAGGTTCCTATCCTGCCGCTGGAAGCTCCCGAATAGGATCTCCCGGATAGACTCCTTCCCACCTCATCGAGGAACAAAGGCCTCCAGAGATAAGGCCTTCGCGCAGAGCCTCCGAGCTTGCTTTTCGGATCAGTTTACACTATAACCAAAGCAGACAATTGCATGATGATAAAGCGCGGCGTGGAGATTGCAACATCTGAACTCCACGTCCCCTTACTGGGGTGGGAAGGGATGCCGAGAGAACCGGTTGCGATCAAAGGGATGGGGGATGCCCTCTGGTTCTCCTTCGGTCCGGAGCCCTGGCCGGAGGCCTTGAGGGCTTTGGAGGCCCGGCTGGCCGCCAACCCAGGATTCTTTGCGGGGGGGCGGGCGGTCCTCGCCCTGGGGGATCGGATCCTCGAGGAAGCGGACCTGCTGGCCTTGTTGGCGTTGCTGAACCGCTTCGGCCTGGCCCTGACCGGCGTGCTGACGGACCATCCGGTGACCCAGGCGCTGGTGCGGCGGCTGGGGCTCCCGCTGCAATCGCCACCGGCGGCGGAGCGGGCTCCGGAATCCCGGGAGCTTCCCCTGGAGCCCGCATGGCTGGTCCGTCGGACCCTGCGGGCGGGCCATTATCTGCAGGTGGAAGGGCATCTCTGCGTGATCGGCGATATCCACCCCGGCGCAGAGGTCGCTGCCACCGGGGACATCGTAGTGTGGGGCCGTCTGCTGGGGACCGCGCACGCCGGCTGTGGAGGGGATGACGCGGCAGCTGTTTACGCCCTGGAGCTGCGGCCGGTTCAGCTGCGCATCGGGCGCTACATCGCCCGCTCACCGGAGGAGCACCGCCGCCCCATCCCCGAACAGGCGATGGTTCAGAACGGCCAGATCGTTGTCGAGCCGTGGCGCACCCTCTCCCGCCTGGAGCGATGGCTGGGCCCTCTCTTGGGGCGACTGTGAGCGGGCAATCCGCCGCTCCGGGGGTTTTTTCTCTTCCGATGGCCCTTCGGGCCCAGGGTGGGAGCTTTCGATCTCACGAGGAGCGCTTTCCCGGGTCTTTCCGTAAAGGAGGGGAGCGATGAGCGCGCAGGTGATCACCGTAACCTCCGGCAAGGGTGGGGTGGGGAAGACCACCGTGACCGCGAATGTGGGTATGGCCCTGGCCCTGGCCGGGAAGAAAGTGGTCTGTATTGATGCGGACATCGGGTTGAGAAACTTAGATGTGGTCCTGGGCCTGGAGAACCGCATCGTTTACGATATCGTGCACGTGGTCGAAGGGCGCTGCCGCACCCGCCAGGCCCTCATCCGCGACAAACGGGTCCCCGATCTCTACCTGATGCCCGCCGCCCAGAGCCGTGACAAATCCGCCGTCAAGCCCCAGGATATGGTTCGCATCTGCGAGGAACTGCGCCCGGAGTTCGATTACATCTTCATTGATTCCGCGGCAGGCATCGAGGAAGGGTTCCGGACCGCCCTGGCGCCGGCGGACCTCGTCCTTCTGGTTACCAACCCCGAGGTCGCGGCGGTTCGAGACGCGGACCGGGTCATCGGGCTGGTGGAGGCTATGGGCAAACCGACCCCCAAGCTGATCGTGAACCGCCTGAAGCCCGATATGGTCCGCCGAGGGGACATGCTGGATACCTCCGACGTCCTGGAGATCCTGGCCATCGAGCTGCTGGGGGTGATCCCGGAGGATGAACAGGTGGTGGTGGCGACCAACCGGGGAACTCCGGTGGTGTTGGAGGAGCGATCGCCGGCGGGGCAGGCGTTCCGAGCCATCGCTCGGCGCCTGATGGGCGAGAACGTCCCGCTGTTCCTCTCGGAGAATGGGCAGGGGGTTTTGAGCTGGTTGCGCCGGCTGGTGCGCAGCGGAGGTGGCCGATGAGCTGGCTGGATCGATTGCGAGGGCAGCCGTCGCCTCGGGAGACCGCCAAGCAGCGCCTTCAGGTGATCCTGGTCCACGACCGCAGCGATATCTCGCCGGGCCTGCTGGAGGTCATCAAGGACGAGATCATCGCCGTCCTCTCCCGCCACGTGCCAATCATCGCTGAAGAGGTGCGGGTGACCGTCACCCAAGACGCGCGGGAATGTCGGCTGGTTGCCGATATCCCGCTGGGGAACCGACACGGCCGACCATGATGGGGTGGCTCCACGCACGTCTGGGAGAATGGCGCCGCTTCGATGGAGGGCTGCTGCTCGGGGTGATGGCGCTGATGGCCATTGGGACCATCGTCATCACCAGCGCGGTGTTGCGCTCGCCTGACCTCGGGGATGCCCCCCGGCGGCAGGCCATGTATGGGCTCATCGGGATCCTGTTGATCCTCCTGATCGCATCGGTGAACTATCGCATCTGGGGGGCTCTCCAGTCGGCGATCTACCTGAGCATCTTGGGCCTGCTGCTGCTGGCTTTGATCACCGGCCGCAGCCAGATCGCCCCGGTCCGCCGCTGGCTGGAGATCGCCTCCTTCAGCATCCAGCCCGCGGAGCTGGCGAAACCCCTCCTGATCCTCAGCCTGGGCCGCTTCCTGGCTGAGCGTGAAGCGCATGTGGATTCCTTCCGGACGGTGTTGCTGGCCTTCGGATATCTGCTGCTCCCGTCCGCCCTGATCTTCCTCCAGCCCAACCTGAGCACCGCGGTGGTCACGCTGGCCATCGGCTTGGGGATGCTCTTCGCCTGGGGGATCCGCCCCCGTCATCTGCTGGCCATCGGCCTGCTGGGCGCCCCGCTGGCGCTGGGGGTTTGGACGATCATGCTGCCCTATATGCGAGGGCGCCTGCTCCATTTCCTGGGCCTCCAGCCGGATCCCAACACCGCTTACAATCTGACCCAGGCCCTGATCACCATCGGGAGCGGCGGCCTGTGGGGGACCGGATGGGGGCAGAGCCCGCAGAACGTTTGGGGCTTCCTTCGGGTCCGCCATACTGATTTCATCTTCGCGGTCCTGGCGGGGGAGTTCGGCCTGGTCGGGGCGCTGAGCGTGCTGGCCCTCTACCTGTGGGTGCTGGGGAGGATCGTCCAGATCGCATGGAAGGCGGAGGACGCTTACGGCCGGCTGATCGCCGTCGGGGTGGGGACGTGGATCGCCTTCCAGGCCATGGTCAACATTGGGATGAACATGGGCCTGATGCCAGTGGCCGGCCTCCCCTTGCCCTTCATCAGTTATGGGGGAAGCGCCCTCCTCTCTCTCTGCTTAGGGATCGGCCTCGTCCAGAGCGTGCGGATCCACCGCGAAGGGTTCTCCATGCGCGAATGAGCCACCTTGCGGAGCCGCCGCTCATCCCCACGATAGACGCCCCCCACGGGCCATCCGGAAAACTGCCTCCGCAAATGACTCCGTGCTAAAATGTTAAAAAATCCCAGATGGATCCCGGCGGGAAGCCGTTGAGCCCGGCGCCGCAGGGGATGGTTCCTCCCCCCCAGGCGCGGCTCGGGCAAGGAGGAAAGCATGGGCAAGTCCGGACGGCCGCTGCGGTCTCGCCTGCGACGGGCCATGACCCGGGGCTGGCACTGGTGGTGGCGCCGAGGTTGTCCGTTGTTGATCGTGGGGGGGCTGGGATATTGGGCTTACGTCGAGCCAGTGGTCCTGAACGCTCTCATCCTGATCCTGCGCTTCGCCCTTCAACTCCTCTTCGCCATCACCTTCGTCATCATCCAGTTTGTGGCCATCTTCTGGTTCATGTCCCGCAGCCGCGTAGAGGTCATCAAGCCCGGCGATCCCAAGCAGGTCACCCTGGCGGATTACTGGGGCCAGGAAAACCTCGTGCGCCTGGTCCGCCAGTGGATCGACCTGCTGTCTAACCGGGAGCGCTTCGTGAAGATGGGCGGGCAGTTCATCAACGGCATCCTGCTCGCTGGCCCCCCCGGCACCGGGAAGACGATGCTGGCCAAGGCCATCGCCGGCGAAGCCGGCATCCCCTTCATCTCGATCGAGGGGTCCAGCTTCCGCTCCATGTTCTGGGGGGTGGATGTCCTCAAAATGATGTGGTTCGTGGGGAAAGCGCGGAAGCTCGCCCGGGAGTATGGCGCTTGCATCGCGTATATCGACGAGATCGACGCGGTGGGGGCCAGCCGGGGTGGGGTGATGGGGGGTGAACGTGTAGGCCCCCTGGGCTGGCTGGGCTGGGGCGGCACGGGAGCGCTCACCCGCCTCCTATATGAGATGGATGGGATCACCCAGCTCACCCGGTGGGAGCGGATCAAGGGGCGGATCTACCGGCTCTTGAGGAAACGCCCCCCGCCCCGCAACTGGCATGTGCTGTTCATGGGCGCGACCAACCGCCCAGACGCGCTGGATCCGGCCCTGGTGCGCCCGGGCCGCTTCGATCGCATCATCTATGTGGACCTGCCGGACCGGGCGGGGCGGCGGGAGATCATCAGGGGGTATCTATCGAAAGTTAAGCACGACCCCAGCATTGACATCGAGTCATTGGTGGCGGACACCGCGTGGGCGACCCCGGCGAAGATCATGGCCGCCATCACCAAGGACGCGGTGCGCATCGCCCTGTTCAACGGACGGGATTACATCACCCAGCGGGACATCGAGCTGGCCCTTCAGGAACAGGCGATGGGCTTAGAGAACCCCATCGCGGAGATGGATCCCCTCCAGCGCCGTCAGGTGGCGTATCACGAGGCCGGCCACGCGGTCGCCCAATATTACCTGCTGCCGGATGAGCGGATCATCCGCGCCTCCCTGATCCGCCGCACCAACATGCCCGGGGCCCTGGGCTACGTCCACAGCGCCCCCAAGCAGGAGCTCTACACGGTCCCCCTGCGGCGCCTGGTGGCCGAGATCATGGTCTCCCTGGCCGGCCACGTCGCCACGAAGATCTTCCTGGGCGAATACTGGACCGGCGCCGGGGCCGATTTCCAGCAGGTCCGCCAGCGGATCCTGACGCTGCTGGATCTGGGCTACTTCGGCTTCCACCCGCTGCGCCCCGAGGAGCCCGAACGCTACCGGGAGATCATCGAGCGCTTCTGGGCGGAATGCGAGGAGAAGGTGGAGCGGCTGCTGCGGGAGCACGCCGCGGAAGTGGAGGCCGTGGCCCAGGCGCTGCTGGAGCACCACGACCTCTCGGGCAACGAGGTGATCGCGATCATCGAGGCCGCCCGGGCGGGCCAGCCGATCCCGCTCCCGGCTTCGACCCCCGCTTCCCCTGTGGGATGATGCGGCCCCGCCCAGCTCCGGAGGCTTACCCCAGAGATCAACGCGGGGACCAAAAGGCCAGCACGCCATCCCCCAGGCGGCGCGGCTCGAGCCACCCTGAAGCGTGCAAGGCGTAGATCCCGGCCTCCCCCTCCGGCTCCAGCGCGGCGATCAGAACAAACCGATCATCCGGCGACCAGAGAGCGGCCGCTCCCTCGAAGGCGTCGAAGAAGGCCAGGACCTCCAGGAAGGAGCGGGTGGGGATGAACACGGCCAGATCTTGACCCGTTTTGGCCGGGGGGGTGTAAATCCGGGCCTGCAGCAGAACCTGGCCGGAGGCAGGGTCGATCTCCAAAAGGCGAAACGCGAGCAGCTTGCGCCCGTCGTGGGACCAGAACAACGCCAGGTTGGTTTGGTCATCCAGCCGCATCACCTGGTCCATCTGCGCGTCGTAAAGATCCAGCGGGCCGATGCGCGGGGTGGTAGTGGTGGGATCTGTGATCAGGGCGAGATAGCGGCCCGCAGGGGACCAGGCGAAAGCCACCCCGCCGGTGAAGGTGAGGATGGTGCGGACGGTTCGCCGGCGGGTGTCCTCCAGCCGGAGGGCGCTCCGGTCCCCTTCCCGCTCCGCCCAGGCCAGCCATTGCCCATCCGGGGACCACGCCGGCGCGTTGAAGGCCGCCGTGTGATCGGAGCGGCGCTGCGTTTCCCCCGCATCGAAAGCGTGGAGCTCCAGATAGCGGCCCCCCCGATGCCACGCCAGAACCCGTTGGGCCGCGTTCCAGCTGAAGAAGAGCGGTTCCCCCTCCGCCAGCAAGGATCCCTGGCTTTTCCCTGGCTCCAGAGCCCGCAAAACATACGTCGCGGATGGGGCGCCTTTCCGGCTCAGGGCGAGCACCGAGCGCGCGTCCAGCCAGCGCAGCAAGGCCGGCTCCTCCCCGGCCCATTCTCCCCAGACCTGACGGGTCACGGGACGCCCGGGGGGCAGCTCCAGCCCGATCACCCGCACCATAGGGACCTCGGCGTCCAGCAGCTCGAAGGCCGCCAGCCGCTGGCCATCTGGGGACCAGATGGGGAGCCGGTAGATCCGGCGACCCTGCGCCGAGGGCCCGGCGTCCTGGGTCAGCGGTTGAACGCGCAGGCCGCTCTGATCCGTTAAATATAAATTCCCATCGCCCCCTACGATCGCGATGCGTCCGATCCGCCTTCCCAGGATGCGCGCCAGGGGATCATCGGGAAGCTGGAAGCCCGGAGGAGGAGCGCATGCGACGAGGAGTCCGATCCCAACCAGCCCAACGAGGAGCGCCCACCGCCCATCACCCCTGCCCATCCTGAAACCCCGATCCGTTCCATTTCTTTACAAGTTTAAATCAGCCTGGTGTTCGGTTCAAGAAGAGGCCATCCATTGGGGAGCGAGGGAGGCCACCCCAGGCGGCCCCCTTCGCCTCATCTCCTCCCCCACCGAAGGGGAGAAGCTTGAGTTATATAATGAAGACGCCCATCGCGGAAGGCCGTCCTGAGATGCGGAAGGCCGTCCTGAGATTTGGAAGCGGAGGTGTGCGGTGGAGTTCGAGCCCGTCATCGGCCTGGAGATCCACGCGGAGCTGCAGACCCGATCCAAGATGTTCTGCCCATGCCCGGTGGTGGATAGCACCACCGCGGAGCCCAACCGCTATGTTTGCCCCGTCTGCGCCGGGATGCCCGGGACGCTCCCCGTCCCCAACCGGAGGGCCATCGAGTGGACCATCCTCACGGGCCTGGCTTTGAACTGCGAGATCGCGGAATACAGCCTGTTTTACCGGAAGAATTATTTCTACCCTGACCTGCCCTCCGAATACCAGCGCTCCATGTATGACTATCCCCTCTGCCTGAACGGTCATCTGGAGATCGACACGCCGGATGGTCCCAAGCGGGTGCGCATCCGCAGGGTCCACGTCGAGGAGGACACCGGGAAGCTGATCCATATCGGGGGCGTCTCCCTGGTGGACCTCAACCGGGCAGGAGTTCCCCTCATGGAGATCGTCACGGAACCGGATATGCACTCGGTGGAGGAAGTGAAGGCCTTCGCCGTGGCCCTACGCACCCTGCTCCGCTACCTGGGGGTCAGCACCGGAGATATGGAGAAAGGGGCCATCCGCTTCGAGGCCAACGTCTCCGTGCGTCCGAAAGGGGAGGCCCGCCTGGGCACGCGGACCGAGATCAAGAATCTGAACAGCTTCCGGGCGCTGGTGCGGGCAGTGGAGTATGAAATCCGACGGCAGATCGAGATCGTGTGCTCCGGCGGCCGCGTGGAGCAGGAGACGATGGGCTGGGATGAGGAACGCGGGGTGACCGTCCCCCAGCGCGGCAAGGAGTATGCGCATGATTATCGCTACTTCCCGGAGCCGGACATCCCCCCGCTGGTGATCACCCGGGAGTGGGTGGGGGAGATC
>FWWL01006634.1_pt1 | contig 16568 bp, 9 predicted proteins | sample 2228331 | NCBI WGS metagenome assembly FWWL01 (sample SAMEA103939775, study PRJEB20133) | metagenome
AGCTGTTCACACTGGCGTAGGTAGCAGTGCCCATCACGAGCGCGCGGGTGGCTGCGGTATTGACGGTGATGGTCACGTCGCCGCTCTGCACAATCGCGCCGTTGAAAGTGTTGCCGATAAAGATACCGGCGAGTTTGGCGGTATCGGTCACCTGGGCGGAGATGCCTGCGGTTCCGTCCAGCAGTTTCTTGGTTCCGAACTGAGTCTGTTCGGCGATGCGGTTGAGCGACTCCAGTGCGGAGCGAATCTGCGTCTGGTCTGCCTGCAGAGCCGTCAGGTCGTTCACGCCGGTGTTGCTCGCGTGCACGGCGAGCTGGCGCATGGTGCGCAGGAGGTTGTGGATTTCGTCCAGACCTCCTTCGGCGGTTTTCAGCAGGTTTGCTGCATCCTGTGCGTTGGACACCGCCTGCGACATACCTGCCATCTGGGCGCGCAGGTTCTCGGAGATGATCAGCCCTGCCGGATCATCTGCGCCGCGGTTGATGCGCATACCCGAAGACAACCGCTCGATGGAACGTGCGAACGCTTCACTCGTGCTGGAAAGCGCACGCATGGCGTTCATCGCGGTGATGTTAGTGTTGATTCGCAAACTCATCTTCTACTGTTTCCTCCTTGAGTTGTCGTACTGTCGAGCCTCCTGCTCGTACTGCTGTCCAACGCACGCAGGGATGGAAGACGGCGCTGGCGAAGGAAAGAGTGTTTTTTCCCAACGTGCGTTGTCCGTATCTGGTTGCCCAACTTTTTCTCGGTAATGCAACCATAAGGAATCTTCCGTATAATTACGGTTAGGTGGACAACATGCTACAAAATCACGCAATATTACCTGTAAGGTGTATAGATTACAAAATGAGACTTCAGCAAATAGTTCGTGTCGTCGCGATACTGACTTTGCTGGTGACAGCTGGCTGCGGTCGTTTGACCGGGCGCCGGGAGCCAGCAGTACAGCACCCGGAACGCCTGCGTATCGTGGCAACCTTCTTTCCAGTCGCAGACATCGTACGGCAGGTGGGTGGACCGCATGTCGAGGTGCAAACGATCTTGCCGCCCGAAGGCGAACTGCACGCTTTTGCTCCCACCGCGCGGCAGATGAAACTGCTCCACCGCGCGGATGCGGTGTTTCAGCTGGGTCTGGACGCCGAGCCTTTTCTTCAAACGATGCTGAGGGGGCTGGGACGCCGACGTCCACCAGTTTTCACCCTCTCTAAAGGCTGCTGGACGCTAGCGGCGGACGCTCACCACCATCACCACAACGATGAGCCATCGGAACATGAGCACGAACATAGCGACGAAGGCGTAGACCCGCATGTGTGGCTCTCTCTGCGGAATGCCACGCAAATGGCGCGTAACGCACGGCATGCATTAAGCGAGCTGGACCCAGCACATGCCGTCGACTACCAGCGCAACGCCGAGCGACTGGTCTCGGAACTCAAACAGCTGTATCATGAATTGCAGGTAAAGCAAAAGGCATGGAAGAACCGGCAGTTCATCGCCACGCATGGGGCATATCGCTACCTGGCGGTGGAGTCGGGCATGGAACAGGTTGCCGTTTTCGAGCCGTTACCCGGCGTAGAGCCATCAGCGCGGTGGCTTCGCGACCTGATGCGCACGGCACGTCGGGAGAAGGTGAAGGTCATCTTCGCTGCGCCGCCTGCTTCGTCACGTCTGGTGGAGGTTGTCGCCGCCGACCTGGGCGTTCCCGTATACCTGCTGGACCCGCTGGAGCGAACGTCCAGCTACCCCGGCGAGAGCTATCAACAGCGGATGCGCCGGAACATTCAAACACTGGACACCGCGATGCAATAGGTGGCTGATCAGGAGGACAGGCGTGCAAGACTGGCAGATCGAGAGTTTGCGTTGCCCGTTTGACCGGGCGACGTTAACAGCGACCAACGGTGCCATCCGGTGCGCGCAGTGCGGGCGCACCTTCCCGGTGGTGGATGGCATTCCGAGCTTTGTGATGCCTGAACTGGCGTCGGCACACGAGCGTGACGAGTGGCTTCGCAAGCAGTCGGAGATGCAGGCGCGCGATACTCAAGCACGCCACTACGACCACCTGCTGGGGCTGACGCTCATCTCGCCGGTGGAACGGCGATTGACCCTGCGCGCGCTGGGAGGTGGCTCCAGGAAATTTGGATTGCTCGCTGAGGTGGGTTGCGGCACAGGGCGTATGCTTCAACACTTTGCATCACTGGCAGACACAGTGATTGGGGTAGACTTTTCAATGGAGAGCCTGAAGCTGTGCCGACAACGGATGCAAAACGCCGGGGTGTGGGAGCGAACTCTGCTGGTGCACGCGGATGCCTGCTTTCTACCTCTCGCCGACGCCGTGCTGGACGCGGTCGCCAGTTGCCAGCTGGTGGAGCATCTGCCCAGCGAGCGACTGCGCAGGCAGGTAGTCACCGAGATGGCGCGAGTGCTGAAACCGGGCGGGCGCTTCGTGGTGTCGGGCTATCACTGGTCGTGGTGCACACGCTGGAGCGGACCCAAGCAAGGCTTCCATCGGGGAGGTATCTACTACTACCGCTTCACCCGTGACGAGTTTGTCGCGCTGATGAGCTCGTGCCTGCAAGTGGAGAGGCTCAGGAGCATGATGGGTTATGTCTGGCTCGCCTCAGGGAGCAAGGAGAGTTAAATGACTGAAGCGATACTGGAGTTGAACGAAGTGACGGTCGAGCTGGGTGGCGCCCGCATCATCGAGGGCATCACGATGCGGGTGGAACGCGGTAGCACCGTCGCCATTATCGGTCCCAACGGTGCAGGCAAAACCACGCTCCTGCGTGCTGCGCTGGGGCTGATTCCCGTTTCCGCCGGCACCATCACACTCTTCGGCACGCCGGTCGACCAGCTGGGAGACCTGCGCAGACGAGTGGGCTACGTGCCACAGCGGCTGGAATACGACCGCTATCTCCCACTGACCGTGCGGGAGATGATGCACGCTTACGCGCCCGCCGTCTCACGCGACCGAATGGAGAATGCCTTACGCGAGGCAGGAGTCCACCAGATGCTGAACCGCCCCATTGGCAAGTTGTCGGGTGGACAGCTTCAGCGCGTGGTGATCGCCCTCAATCTGCTGCGCGAACCCGAGATACTCTTCCTCGACGAGCCTGCGACCGGCGTGGACATCGAAGGCGAGAGCCGGTTCTACGACATCATCGAGCGACTGCGTGAGGAACATCATCTCACGGTCGTGCTGGTCTCCCACGACCTGAGCGTGGTCACCCGCTATGCCACGCAGGTGCTGTGCATCAACCGCCGCCTGCTATGCTTTGGTCCGCCTGCCGAAGCGCTGGACGCCGGGATGATACGCCTGGTGTACGGGCACGACACAACTCTTTACACGCATCGGGAGCACCAGCCATGATGGAAATCCTGCAGTATCCCTTCTTCCAGCGTGCGCTCATCGCCGCCATGTTGCTGGGGTTCACCCTTCCGCTGGTGGGAGTCTTTGTGATCACCCGTCGGCTGTCTTTCTTCAGCGAGGCAGTCGCTCACTCTGCTTTTACCGGATTAGCGCTGTCGGCTCTGCTGATGACCCCTGCCCTGCCGACGGTCATTGGTTTTGCGGTGCTGATTGCCTTCGCCATCACGTTCACCCTGCATCGCACCGAAATCCCTTCGGATACCGTTATCGGAGTCTACCTCGCACTGTGCGCCGGGGCGGGTATTCTGCTGTTGGGTATCCTGCAGGGCTACCAGCCGAGCCTGTTCCAGTTTCTGTTCGGTGACATTCTGGCGCTGGCATGGGAAGACGTCTGGCTGGTGGTAGTGATGTGTATCGTTGCCACACTGACCGTGCTCGCGATGTGGAACGCTCTTCTGCGTGTTTCCGTGCACCGTGAAATGGCGATGGCGATGGGCACCTCCGCCGCGCGAGTGGATCTGCTGTTTCTGGTGCTTCTGGCGGTGATGGTGACGCTCTCGCTCAAGCTGATCGGTATTGTGCTGGCATCGGCGATGCTGTTGATTCCTTCTGCCACAGCGCGTAACCTCACGCAGAGCTTTCGCTCGATGGCGGTCGTGGCGTGCCTGGTCGGGGGTTTGAGCAGTGTGCTGGGGCTATACGCATCGTACTGGTTCGGCACGGCTTCCGGGGGTGCCATTATCCTGACCGCGGCGGCATTCTTTATCCTGTCGCTGTTCGTCCAGCGCCGCTGAGCACCTGCGGACAGCATCTCTGCGCGCACTTCGGCAGGAATCCCCCTTCCGCGTTCAGAAGCTCACCACCGATAATCCACACCGACTGAATCTCGCTCGTGGAAAGGATGGTCGGCATGAGTACAGTGAAGCGTGTGACGCGCAGACAGTTCCTGAAGGGAGCGGCCATCGGTACCGCCGCCATCGCCATGCCGGCGATTGTGCCCAGCTCCGTGTTCGGCTCGGCACGACGCCTTGCCCCTAACGACCGCATCACGCTTGGCTTCATCGGGCTAGGCGGTATGGGGTCGGGGCACCTCGGCGCCTTTCTGGGCAACGGACAGGTGCAGGTGCTGGCGGTGTGCGATGTGTATGGTCCGCACCGCGACCGCTCCAAGAAGGCGGTGGATGATCGCTACGGCAACAAAGATTGTGCTGCCTACACCGATTTCCGTCATCTGCTCGATCGCCAGGATATCGACGCGGTGGTCATCTCCACCCCTGACCACTGGCACGCGCTCATCAGCATCATGGCGTGCGAATCGGGCAAGGACGTGTACTGTGAGAAGCCTCTGACGCTCTTCGTGGAGGAAGGCAAAGCACTGGTGCGGGCAGTGCGCCGCTACAACCGTGTGTTTCAGGTAGGCAGCCAGCAGAGGTCAGACTACAACTTCTGGCTCGCCTGCATGCTGGTGCGCAACGGCAAGATCGGCAAGGTGCACACGGTGCGCGTGAACCTGCCCGGCGGTCCCGACATGGACCCGCAGCCCGACGTGGAACCGCCACCAGACCTCGACTGGAACCTCTATCTGGGCCCAGCACCCTATGTGCCCTTCAACTACGCGCGGTTCCTGTGGAACTTCCGCTGGTTCTGGGACTACTCCGGCGGAGAGGTGACCGACTGGGGGCATCACCACTTCGACATCGCGCAGTGGGGGCTGGGCACAGAGCTCAGCGGACCCATCAGCGTGGAGGGCAAGGGGGTGCCGCCGGTGAAAGGATTGTGCGAGACCTACGTGAACTTCGAGATTCACTACGAGTACCCCAACGGCGTGCACATGATCTGCACCACGCCCGAGCGGGGAGTCCGCTTCGAGGGCACCGATGGCTACGTCCACGTCTGGCGGGGCGGTATCGACACCCAGCCGAAGGAGCTCCAGCATATCACGTGGGGACCCAACGACGTGCAGCTCTATCGCAGTCTGAGCCACCACCAGAACTGGCTGGACTGCATCCGCACACGCAAGAAGCCCATCTGCGACGTGGAGATAGGGCACCGCTCGGTCAGCGTGTGCCACATCGGAAACATCGCCATGCGGCTGGGCAGGAAGCTGCGCTGGGACCCCGTGAAAGAGCAGTTTGTGGACGACCCTGAGGCGAATCGCTGGCTGAGCCGTCCCTATCGGGCGCCCTGGTATCTGAGGTAGGAGGTGTAGAGAGATGACCAGACGCACAATTCTCGTTGTCGCGGCGCTGGCAATCATGGCTCTGCCCAGCGCGTGCCAGAACATGGAGCAGACCCTGCAGAAACTGCGCTCGCCCGACGACAACGCCCGCCGCGCCGCCATTGACGAGATGGCGAACTTTGGAGTGCGCGCCATCCCGCAACTGCTAACAATGATCGAGAAGCCCGATGCCGAGCCTCGCGAACTCATGGCGGCGAAGATGGCTCTGGAGCGCGTAGTTTTCCAGTCCACCAGACCCGGCGCCGCTTCCGAACGCAAATCCGCGGAGCAGGCATTGCTTGCCCGACTTCAGAAGCCCGCAAGCGAAGACCTCCAGCGCTACCTGTTGCGCCTGATTACAGTGGTGGGCACTACCCAATCGGTGCCGACGTTGGAGAAGATGCTGGGCAACCGCGACATCCGCGAGGCGGCGCGTATGGCACTGCAGGCGATCCCCGGCGCAGAGGCGACTTCTGCTCTGGAGCGCGCCTTCAACCGCGCCACCGAACCGCAATGGAAAAGCGCCCTTCTGCTCGCCATCGGCGCACGCAAACAGCCGGCGTCCGCGAAACTGGTGCTGAACGCGCTGAAGTCCAGCCAGCCCGAGGTGCGCCTGACCGCCATCACCGTCGCCGGCGAGTTCCCGACGGCAGACATCCAGAAGGCACTGCAGGCTATCGCTCAGAAGGGCAGTCAGCGCGAGAAAGAGGCGGCTCAGCACTCGCTGGCACGTATCGCGGAGCGGCTCCGCCGCTCCGCGGCGGCGCAAGCCGCCGCCCTCTATCAATGGCTCTACGCTAACGGCACGGTTTCCAGCGTACGCTGTTCTGCACTGACGGGACTTGCTCACGCTGGCGGCGCGAATACCGCCAGCACTCTGGTCAAAGCGCTCAGCCACCCCAACCCCGCTATTGCCGAAACCGCCTATGCCCTCCTGCAGGAACACCGTACGCCAGCCGTTGCCGAGCAACTCGTGGCGGAACTTCAACGCTCGCAGGGTGTCCACCGTCTGCGGGTCATCGACCTGATGGGCTATCAGTCCGGGTCCGCATCGGTGGTTCTGCCATCGTTGCTCAGAGCCTTCGGGCAGGACGACCCCCAGACACGAATCGCTGCGCTGAACGCAATGGGACGACTCGCTCACCCCGATACCGCCAACGCCGTGATGTCGGCACTCAACAGCGAACACGAGGGCGTGCGCGAGGCGGCTATCGACGCGGTTCCCGGCGTAGCGTATGCCTTACATAAAACCGGCAAGACCGACGTCGCGACGGTCATCGCTCGCACCGCCCTGCAGAAGACTCGTAACCGGGACAGCGTCCTGCAGCTGGTGGGTGTGCTTCGCAGTCTGGGAGCGGACATTCGCGCCCGCGACATCGCCATGCAGGAAGGGATGGTGGTGAACTGGTGGGTAGCGGGTCCCGTGGCACAGCGTGACGCCATGCGCCAGCGCGAATTTGTGAACGCGGAGACGGCGCCGGACCTCCAGACGGAAGTCAACGGGGTGCGCTGGAAGCGAGTGGAAGTGGATGACCCGCAGGGCGTGCTGGATTTCTGGCAGGTGGCAGGACCTCGCGAGAATACCGGAGCCTACGCATACGCAGAGGTTTACAGCGACGCCCAGCAGGAGATTCTATTGCGCATCGGTAGCGACGACGATGTGACCGTGTGGGTGAACGGGCAGAAGGTACACGAGTTCATCGGCGACCGCGGGCTGGGTATTGACCAGGACACCGCCCGGGCGACCCTGCAACAGGGCTGGAACCGCATTCTCTGCAAGGTGCTGAACGGCGCGGACGGCTGGCAGCTGGCGGTGCGCATCGTCGCTCCTGACGGCAAGCCCCTCCGGCTTCAGCAGAGGTAACCCCCGTGTCATTGCGAGGAGCGACAGCGACGAAGCAATCCCCTGCGCATACTGTTAGCCGTGGGGGATTGCTTCGCCTGCCTGAAGGCAGGCTCGCAATGACACGGGTAGGGTCAATCCAGCCGCTCCTCCTCAGGCTGGATGCCCAGCTGCGACAGCGTCTCTCTGACGGTACGCTCGATCTGCCCCCGGTCGAAACCTTCCTCCTTCGCAATAGCCTCGATCACCATCTCTACCTGCACGCTCTGACTGTGCTGGTGCAAGGGGATAAGCACCCCTCGCAACACGTCGTGGTAGCGATCGGATGGTACACGAAGGCGCAGGCGGTATCGCTGCGGGCGCGGAGGCGAGTCTGGCGGCGTGGCAACAACCTTCTCTGGCGGAACATCCACACCGGGAGAAGTCGCCACAGGCTCAGGCTCGGCAACAGAGGTCGCCTCCGCTTCCGGCACCTCACGCACCAGCACCGCGTGCCTCACGTCGTCCAGCAAAACGTTGCTTCGGGCGACCAGCCGGTCGCCCAGCCGAACGGCAAACAACCCCTCGAGCACGCCCTGACGAACCGCTTCCAGCACCACGTCGGCACGGCTGACCATCGGATAGCTGGTATACCGCAGGAAGACTTCCACAATGTCCGACACCGCCTTCTCCGGCTCGTCATGGCGAAGCACGCGCTCGAGCAGGTAGCGTGGATGGAGCCTGCTCAGCAGAATCTCCTCGTCTTCCAGGTAGCGACACACACGGGCAAAGAGACTGTGATGCTGACCCGCCGTGGGCAGGCCAAGATCGAGCCACTGCACCCCACTGTCACCCAGACGCGCAAGATGCCGATACGTGCACATCAGGGTATACAGCACTCCTTGCTCGGCGTCCTGCAATCTGGTCTTCACACTCTGGCGGTTCTCGGGCGAGAGGCTGTTCATCAACGTCCGGTCGTTGCTGATGGAGCGCAGAGCCAGCAGACGACGCATGTGCGTCATCAGGCGTTGCACCTCGCCGTCGTCGGCGACCAGCACCAGCACGCAGTTCCGATAGGTGCGGAAGGTTGTCCCGCATCGCTCCAGCAAGTTGCGCACCGTCTGTTCCGTGTCCGGCGCGCTGCGCGTCTGGGTGGGAGCGAGTACCGCCAGACGCAGTTGATGGGTATCCGGCACGTCCTGTGATTGGCTGGGGAAGACCGTCACCTGCAGTTCGGGACCCGCGTACCGGCGCAGAGCGTCGGCAATAGAGTTCAGTATATTCGCAGCGGCAACAGACGCCTCCCGCTCGGCGAGAATCCGGTTCAGATTCGGATCGGTCAGGAAGCGATAGACGCCGTTTTCGGTGTGCAGGTACCACAGCTCTGTCTGCAGGCGTTGCAGGGTATCGCCGATGTAGGCAGGCGGAATCTCCGGCTCCAGCACCGCCAGGCGCAGTCGCGGGAGCGGGACGCCCTGCCTCTCGCCGCCGCTGAACGACGCGAAGAAGATGGCGGTTGCCAGCCCCTGCGCGAGGCGAAAGCGCTGGTACTCCGATCCCATCGACTGGTCCACCTTCGCTGAGCGAGCGTCATCGCCTGCGATGTCCACGCTGATCACTGCGTCGTACTGGTTGCCGATGTGTTTCAGCAGTTCGCGTCGGATGCGCTGGTTCGCCAGATCCAGGTGTGAGGGCTGGATAAGCGGTGCGCTGTGCCTCTGCCTGTAGAGGTCCGCGACCACCTCGGCGAGGAAGCGCAGAACCCCACGCGTGCGCTGGAAGGTGGAAAAGGTACTCCACCGCTCGTACAGCAGGTCGATCAGCTCCGGATGGAAGGGATAGGCACGCGCAATGCGCTCACGGTAGGCAGGCTCCCTTGCCTCCGAAAGCAGGTCCTCACCCATCTCGCGATACTTCTGCCAGTATGCATCCGCCGTGCGAGCCACCTCGGTGCGGTCTGGCGTGCACTCAAATAGCCTGCGCCGGATGACCTCATATACCTCCTCCCCCTCCACCGGGGTGTATATCGACTCCACGCGCCCGAAGATGCGCTGGAGCTGGTTCAGGGCGCGCTCGCCGGCTTCGCCATAGGGGGTGCTGGCAGGCAGGGTCGCCACCAGCACCGCGCGCGGTGCCACTTTTACCGTCTCGGTCAGCTCCTGCAGGAAGGCGAGCATCTGTGACGTCCGAGTCTCATTGAGCTTCACCAGATACTCCGCCAGCTCGTCCATGAGGATGAGTGCAGGTTCATCGCCCAGCATCGCGTGCAACCGCTCTTTGCCTGGCGCAGTCCACTGAGTATCGTGCGCCTGCAACACCTCGTACCTGCCCAGCTGCCTGGCAATATCACCCCATGGAGTGGTAACGCTGCTGGCGTCGGCGGCGGTGCCCACGAACACCGCCACGCGCGGTGACGGCGACATCTGCTTCAGGCTCTCCAGCGTGCGCGCCAGATCGGGTGAGGCGTCCTGCGCCATATGGTCGGTCGCCTGAGGGTCGCGCACCGCGTGATACAGCGCGATCAGGCTGTGCGTTTTGCCTCCCCCGAAGGGCGTCTGTATCTGGATCACCCCCTCGCCGGGATGCGTGCCCGTCAGCCTCCCCAGCACCGCCAGCATCAACTGCTGAAGGCCCGCCGTTGCGTAGGTCTGGCGGAAGAACGCGTGCGCATCGCGGTATTCCTTCGGACCGCGCCCCGCGACCACGTCGGACAGGTCGGCGGCGAACACCGACTCGTCGAACTGACCCTGCCGAATATCGGCATGAGGAACGATCACCTCGCGCCATGCCTTCATCATTCTGCCTCCATCTGCATCTCCATCTGCTGAGCGGGGCGTGACGTGACGCTCCCACTTCGATACGAGTTCAACAAGCCCTGCAGGATCTGCTTCTCTTTATCACCCGCGGGCAACACTTCGCTGATTGCCTGGGCTACCTGCCAGAACAGGTCGTTGTCGCCGAAGGTGGACGATAGATGCTCGCGAAGTTCCGCAATCCGGTTCTGGTTCCACAGCGCACACGCCATGTGCAGGGCGTCGATCATCGTCTCGAACCGCTCGCGCCGACGGAAGGTCTCGTCGTGCATCCGCTCCTGCGGACCCGGCACGCGAATATGCTCCTGCACCTTCTGCACCAGTCCGCCCGGGACCCACTGCTCGCTGAGTTCCACGCCCATGCCCGTTGCCAGTTTGCGCGCCTCATCGAAAGGCACGCGCGCATGGTTGTACGTCCACCGCCACAGCAGATAGAAGCGCGTCCACTGGTCGAGCCCACCCAGCTGGGGCGACTTCAGGATGCGCTGGAGAGCGTAATCCGCCACCACCCGGCGCACCTGCTCCAGCAGTTCCGCCACGCCGACCGCCTCGCCCGACAGCTTCTCTACACGCCGGTACCTGCCGAACACCTCCACGGCGGGACCAATCGCGCTCATAAAGAAGTCCGCGCCGCGGATGCCCTCTTCCCAGAACTGGTTCAGCCTCTCGCTGACGCGCGCGGACATCTGCTGACGCACCGTGCGATAGTCGCCGACAGGCGCGTCGGCGGGACGCTTTCGGCACACCATGTAGATGCTGGAGGCAAGCGAGGCCGTCTCCTGGGCGTTCAGCCGGGCCTGCATTTCGGTGTGGATGGGCCAGGAGGCCGTCATGTACAGGCCGGCATCCAGCAGGGCCTGGATGACCGTCTCCCAAGCGGCGGTGGTCTTGTGGGCGAAGACGATCACGGCGATGCCCTCGGGCTTGAGCACGCGGTAAACTTCGCGGAAGGCCTGGGTGAGCATCGCTTCAAAGCGCCGCCTGGCCGCATCCTTCCCACCAGCTCTGACAGCATCGGCCACCATCTCCTCGGATTTGGGTGTGAGCGGGGTGGCGAAGAGGTCGAGATAGAGGTCACCCACGGTGCGCTTGAGCCAGACGTAGAAGAAGTCTGACAAAACCGAATAGTTCACGTTGTCGTAGTAGGGTGGATCGGTGAGGACGGCGTCAAAGAAGTCGTCGGGCCAGGGCAGGGCGGCGGCGCTGCCCTGGCGCACGTCGGCAGGCCGGGATTCGCCAGCCGGGATTTGGGTGAGGTGGGTGAGGACACTGAGGTAATACTCCCATCCGGCGCTCCAGCTCCCTGTTGAACCGCTGAAAGGGTTTAGCTCCGCGTAATCCCAAATCATGGGTAGTGCCTGTCGCGAGAAGAGTTGCTTTATCGCCTCTGAAGTATTCTCCCATCGTGCAAGTGTATTGCAGAATGCTGCAGTCATATCTACCGCCAGCGCCAAATACGTGGCGACGGCTTTGGCGAACTCGGGGTCGGCGCCCTCGGCCAGCATGCGGGCGTGGGCCTGGCGCACCTTCTCCGCAAAGGTGATCAGCGCCAGCTTCTGGCGGGGGTTGAACAGGTCGCCCCATACTCGAAACCCGTACATTGGCGGACGGTCCACTTCGTGACAGGGTGTTATGATCCTTTCAGCCGGCACGGGGTCCATCCCCCACTCAGCCCAGATCGCCTGGCGTTTAGTCTCCAGCGCCTCCTCCGCCGCGCTGTACGCCTCCAGATCACCTGCCGTGGGCAGACGGTAGCGCTTGCCAGAGCGACTTGGATGGTGCAGCACCACGGCCATCAGCCGCTGGCTGGCCTTGCCCTCGCGGAACAGCCGCCGGGTGGTGTTGTCGTCGATGGTGCCCCCGCACAGCGGACACACCACGTTTGCCCTTGATACCGTGCCCTTCTCCGGGTCGAAGTCGATAGCGTCGCCCTCCACGATCTGCGCGTCGATGCACCGACCGGTGCGGTTGGGCACCAGCTTCAGCGCGACCTTCTTGTTGTCTTTCTTCGCCAGCCAGGTCTGGCGCATCAGGGGGATTTCGGCACCGCAGCCGGGGTTCTGGCAGGGGAGCGTGCGCGCCCAGATGTAGCCAATGGGGATGGAGCCGTCCGGGTCTTTCGGATAGAAGGGTTCCAGCTCCTTGCGCGCCTCGTCCAGCACCCACTCGCCCCACCGTTGCACCGCCTCCAGCAGTTTTCCACCGAACCGCTGGGGGTACTCCAGCACCGCCTTGTTCAGCAGAACAGCAACAGGGTTATAGTCCAGCGCGTATGTTTCACAGCCCAGCCGCAACGCCTCCAGGGGAATGGCGCCGCCGCCCGCAAAGGGGTCCAGCACGCGTGGTGCGCGCCCGTCGAAGGCGTCGCGGATGGCCTGACGTGCGCGGTCGATCAACCACTGCCCGCCCGGATCATTGTCAGCCACCATTTCCCAGGGGGCGATCTGCCTGATGAGGCTCAGCAGTTCATCTCGCCGCGCCGGATCGTCCGCCAGTAACGCGGCGAGGGCGGTGCATCGGGAGGCGGCAAGCGGTCGCCTCGCCCACCAGATATGCAGGGTGGAGATGTGCCCATGGCGGATGTTCTTCTCCCGCACCGACTCTTCGGACACCTTACGGATGGGAAAATCCGCCTCGATCAATCGTTGCGTTCGGAACGTGCTTTCAGACATTTGCTTGTTTCCTCCTTCCCCACCGTGTCATTGCGAGCCTGCCACCAGGCAGGCGAAGCAATCCCCTCCGACCCAATGCAACCCCCACGTGTCATTGCGAGCCTGCCACGAGGCAGGCGAAGCAATCCCCTGCGGATGGCGGTAAGCGAAGGAGATTGCTTCGTCGCTGCGCTCCTCGCAATGACACCGAACGCGCCCCTCGCAATGACACGAGGATCATCCCTCGGCCCTGTATACCTGCTCCTTCCATTCGCGCACCACATAACGCACCACTTCGGTTACCTCCTCCGCCTGCAGGTTGTGCGCCGGGTTCTGCACTGCATGTAGAGTGGGTTCGGTTCGGGCGTTTTCCACAATATACAGCCAGTACTCGTCGCCCAGTCGGCGCGCCATCATCCACTCGTTGGGCGTCAGCACCACCGGTCCGGTGCGAGCGCGTGCCTTCACCTCGATGTAGCGCACCGAGCCGTCGGGCGCTTCCGAGCGAATGTCGTAGCCGCAGTTCTGGTCGGACACATCCACCGGCTCGCGCCCCTGTTGTCGCTCGTACTCCATCGCCTCCCTCATGCCGATGGCTTCGATTTCGCGGTCGGAATACATGCCCTCCTGCTCTGCCGGGATGGGGGTCACGCGCGCCACGCCCAGTATCCTGGGGTTGGTGGGGAGCAGGCTGGTCTCGCGGCTGATCTGCTCTTCCAGCTCCTGCTTCCGTTTGCGCAGGTCCTCCAGCCGTCGCTCCGCGTTCGTTACTTCCACATCGGGTATCGGCTCTCCCCGCAGACGGCGCATATCATAATCGGTCAGTTTATCCTGCACCTCGAGCATCATCTGTTCGAGGGAACGCAGTCCATATCGCCGTTTGATGTCGGCGATGCGCTGGCGTTGCTGTTCGATCTCCTCGCGCAGGCTCTTCAGCGCGTGCGTGATGACATACGTCAGCACTTCCTTGGTGGCAGGACAGTCCGCACGCGCTGGCGCGCCGTCCAGCGGCTGGAGGTCCCACAGCACAGAGCTGTTCACCGTGCGCATCTCGCCCGCCCCTTCCGGCTGATACACCACCAGCAGGCGTTTGCTGGCGACCGCATCGCTACCGTCGCGCAACTCTGCCTCCACGAACCACAGCCAGCCATCCAGCCGACCGCAGGGATCACCGAATACGGCGCCCTTCTCCAGGTCCTTGCGGGCTACATGCAGAAGATTCTCGATGGCAGATTCGAGCAGAGGATGCGCTGGCGCCACGAACTCTGCCTCCTCGCGCCGTGCCACCTCCTTGTCGAAGGCGATCTTATGGTATTCCCGGTGAACCGCGCCGTACCGGTTCTTGAACTCGGCAGGCAGGTTCCGCCATTCCAGGGGCACACTGGGCACTCGCCACACCCCGTCTTGTCGCGGTTCACATTTCACCCCCAGCGCCTCGCAGGTGCGCTTGAAGAACTGCTCCACATACTCGGGGATCAGGCGCTGTTCGCGGGCGCGTCGTTCCTCGCCCAGCACGCGCGTCAGGTCGATATGCCGGGTAGCCAGCGCCTCCAGCGTCATCTGCCGGGCGCGCTCGATAGCCTCCTGGTCGGGCACCGCCTCGATCTCCTGAACGATCTCATCCAGCGTGCGCCTCTGCGAGATGGCTTCTATGATGAGGTCTTTCAGGCTCCTGCCCGGCAAAACCTCACCGATAACGTCGAACACGCGATCGCTTCCCAGCGCGTCGCGAATGCGCTCCAGCTTCTCGAAAAGCGCCCGAAAAACGCCGCCCTCCACCGTATCCACCGCCACGAGGTTGTAGATGTGCACCTCTTTCTGCTGTCCGTAGCGATGAATACGCCCCATACGCTGCTCCAGACGAGCAGGGTTCCAGGGAAGATCGTAGTTCACCATCAGCGAGCAGAACTGCAGGTTGATACCTTCCCCTCCCGCTTCGGTGGAGACCATCACCTGCGCCTTATGCCGAAACTCATGTTCCGCACCGATGCGAGCGTCCAGATTCATCGCCCCGTGAAGGGTCACCACCGAGTATCCCCAGTCGCGCAGCTTTTCGGCAAGATACTCCAGCGTCTCGCGCGATTCGGTGAAGATGAGCAGCTTTTCGCCCGTCCTCAACAGGTTCAGCTCCTGAATGGTCTCGCGCAGTTCGTTCAACTTGGTTTCCACTTCGTGGCGCTCTGCCTGGCGAGCGAGCTGAATGAGTTCGGTCAGGGTGTCGATCTCGGCTCGAAGTTCCTCGCGCGTCTCTGCCGCGGTCAGGCGCTCCACCAGGTCATCTTCCACCTGCACCCTGTCCTGCTCGGCATAGTCTTCCAGTTCCTCTTCGTCCACCCGGTCTTCTGCCAGCCAGTTGCCCAGCCTCAGCAGTTCTTCGAGGCGTGCTTTGCGCCGTTCCAGCGACTTGCGCACTGCTCTCACACTGGACGCGAGGCGCCGTTGCAGGATGAGCAGAGCGAACGCCACATTGCGCTTCTCCTTGCTGAGAGCGCGATTGTATTGCGTCTGTACGTACTGGGTCACCGCGTTATACAGGCGTTTCTCGTCCTCGCTGAGGCGGAAGGGGCGCGTGCGCACGTGGCGAGGGGGAAAGAGCGGTCGCCCCTGATAATCCCGGAGGTCCTCCTTCAGGCGACGCAGGAAGAGCGGGTTCTCGCCCTTCAGTACCGATTCTTTGACCATCTCCGTGCTGGCGAACAGGTCGGGTTCCAGCAGGTTGAGGAAGAGCCGGAAGTTCTCTTCGTCTCCGCGATGGGGCGTGGCGGTGAGGAACAGCAGGAAAGCGGCGTTGCGCGACAGCATCTCGCCAAAGCGATAGCGTTCGGTCTTGCTTACCTTCTCCCCATAGCGATACGCTGCCATCTTGTGCGCTTCGTCCACGACCACCAGGTCCCAGTGCGTCTCCGCCAGCGACTTGAGCACGTCGTCCTGCTTGGCGAAGTCCATGGAGGTAATCAGCTGATCTTGCTCTTCCCAGATGTTGCGCCCCCACGAAGCGTTCATCACCTGACGGTCCACCAGCAGGAAGCTCTCGCCAAATCGCTCCTTCATCTCGCGAAGCCACTGCTCTTTCAGGTGCCCCGGCACCACGATCAGCACGCGCCGGATAAGCCCACGATATTTTAGCTCCTTAATGAGTAATCCGGTCATGATGGTTTTGCCCGCGCCGGGGTCGTCTGCCAGCAGAAAGCGGATGCGCGGCTTCTGCAAAATGTGGTGGTATACCGCCTCGATCTGATGAGGCAACGGGTCTACCTGAGAGACATTGACGGCAAGCAGTGGGTCGAACTGATGAGCGCAGCGGATACGATGTGCTTCGATAGCCAGAAAGAATCGTTCGGGGTTGCCCGTCAGGTCAGCGGTGCCTGCGGAGTAGAGGCGTAATTTCTGGAGGTCATCGCTCGATAGTGTGCGCTCGTAAAAGCGCTGTGTTTCCGTCCCTACCCCTTCAATGATGGTCAGCTCTCCCAGCGGCGTCACCCGAACGATGCGCACAGGCTCTGGAAAGAAGCTTGACTGCACCACATCATCCAGTTTGAGCATCTTGACCATCTCACCTCCGCCTGACATACGGTAAGCACTTCGTATTATACCATATCCTGATTAGAAGACAGCAACACGTCAGCGAACACGAACCCGTCACGCTCCACCACCTCGCCGAGCTGGATAGGGATGGGTTGAGAGAACATCGGTCCGGCGGTGC
>FWWL01006635.1_pt1 | contig 16566 bp, 10 predicted proteins | sample 2228331 | NCBI WGS metagenome assembly FWWL01 (sample SAMEA103939775, study PRJEB20133) | metagenome
TGACCCGACCATGACGGCCGCCTTGATCGTGGCCCTGTTGGCAGGGGCCTTGGGGTTGGCCGGTTATCTGGTGTTGTCTGAGCGGAAGATCGCGGCGTGGATTCAGGACCGGCTTGGGCCGAACCGCGTCGGTCCCGGCGGTCTGTTCCAGCCGATCGCCGACGGGGCCAAGATGTTCCTGAAGGAGGAGGTGATCCCGGCCCATGTGGACAAGGTGTTTTACCTGTTGGCGCCGGTCGTGTCGGTCAGCACGGCGTTGTTGGCGTTGGCGGTGATTCCGGTCGGTCCGACGGTGCCGCCGCCGGAGGCGGTGCCGTTGCCGGCGGGGGGCAACGCTGCCGCGGCGGTCGAGCAATTCCTCGACACGCAGGCGGACTATCAGCAGCGCCGCCACTATGTACTGGCCCCAGGGCTGGACGTCGGGGTGCTTTACGTGTTCGCCTTGGGGTCGCTCGCCGTGTACGGCGTCATCCTCGCCGGGTGGAGCTCCAACAACAAGTACTCCCTGCTCGGTTGCCTGCGGGCCAGCGCCCAAATCGTCAGCTACGAAATCCCGCTCGGCCTGGCCGTGCTGGGCGTGTTTCTGATCGTCGGATCGCTGAACCTCGAGACGATCATCGACTGGCAGACGCGGCACGGCCCGTACTGGATGATCCTGTTCCAGCCCCTGGCCTTGCTCATTTTCATGGTGAGCCTCTACGCCGAGGACAATCGCTTGCCGTTTGACCTGTCGGAAGCGGAGCAGGAGCTGGTCGGCGGCTACCACACCGAATACTCGAGCATGAAGCTGGGTCTGATGCTATTGGCCGAATACGTGCATTTGATGATCAGCAGCTTCCTGATCGCGACGATCTTCCTGGGGGGCTGGAGCCTGTTCGGGCTGGAGCAGCTGCTGGGGGACGGTCCGCTGGCGGCGGCGGTCAAAGTGCTCGCAGTCTGTGGCAAGATGCTGCTTTTGGTGCTGTTCGCCCAGGTGATCCGCTGGACGATCCCGCGGTTCCGCTTCGACCAGTTGATGAACCTAGCGTGGAAGGTGCTGATACCGCTGGGATTGCTCAACGTGGCGTGCGTGCTGGTGGTGATGCAGTACCGCTGGCCGTTGTGGCTGTTGACGGCAAGCTCGATCGGACTATTCCTCGGGGCGGGGTATCTGTCGAGCCGCTGGCGGGGCAGCGTGACGCAGCCGCGGCGGAAGGTGGTGCCGCTGCCGCCGGGACTGCCGCCGGGGGTGACCTTTGCCGGCCGCTGAAATGGACGGGGCCGCAACTGGGGGAGCGTGGCCGCGCCGGCGGATGGGCCGGACCGGCCCTGCGGCGGGCCAACGCGGGACTGCGGCTGCAGTAGGGCTTTTGTGTAAGTCGTTTTGGGAAAACAATTTACGTAAATATAGCGGCTTGGGATGAGCCTAGACGGAAAGGGAGCAGTCCATGCCGATTCCCGACAACGAGGTCCGCTGGGTGTCGCCGCCGGAGCTGGGCTTGTGGGAGCAGTTGTACCTGCCGGCGGTGGTGGAGGGGCTGAAGACGACCCTGCGGCACATGTTTAGCCCGAAGATCACGGAGCAGTACCCGGAGCAGGAGCCGAAGCTGCCACCGAACTATCGCGGCGTGCACCGCCTCAACCGTGACGAGAAGGGGCGGGTCAAATGCGTGGCCTGTTACATGTGCGCCACGGCCTGTCCGGCCCACTGTATCGACATCGTGGCCGCAGCGGCGCCGGAAGAGTGGCAAAAAGATGGCCGCGAGAAATATCCGGAGACGTTCGTCATCGACGAGCTGCGGTGCATCTACTGCGGCATGTGCGAGGAAGCCTGCCCGGTCGATGCCATCGAGCTGACCACCCTCTACGACCTGACCGGCTATAGCCGCGAGGAGATGATTTTTGACAAGGAAAAACTTTTGAGCGTCTATGATTACACCGTTCGGGCGGGGACCGACCCGGTCCGTACCCGTGCCGGACGCCTCGGCCCCGCCGCCGAGCCGGCGACGTCCGACGCCTCTTGTTCCGCCGGCTCGTCCGTTTCCGCGGCGACGGCCCCACCTTCTTCCCCCTCAGCCGGGGAATTGTCGCCGTAACAGATTGCAATATTTGAAGTTGCGGCACGACTTGCCGACAGGCCGCAATAGAAACAGCCCGGCGGGGGGTGCCATGGGCCGGCGAAACGCTATATCATCCGCGATTGGCTTGTGAAAAAATGCACGAAGTGCCCGGGGCCGTTAGGAACGATGACGAGTCAGGCACCGACGATGAACCTGTGGGGGGCGGGGCCGCTTGTGCTGGGGGCGGCCCTGGCGGTGCTGGCATTTTCGTGGCTGTTGCCGCGGCCGCGGGGCCGGTTCGTCGCTGGCGGGATCGTCGCCGCGGTCGCTGCGGCCGTCGTCGCCGCGGTCTGGCTGGTGCAGCAGTTTGGCCGACCGATGGGGGACGCGGTGGGCACCGCCCTGTTTGTGCTGTTTGCAGCGGGGGCGTTGCTGGGCGGCACTACCCTGGTGGTACAGCGGAACCCTGCTCGCGGGGCGATCGCTTTTGCCTTCGTCATCCTGAGCACCTGCGGGCTGTTTCTGCTGCTGGCCGCACCGTTTCTGATGGCGGTGACCCTGATCGTGTATGCCGGGGCGATCATTGTGACGTTTTTGTTCGTGTTGATGCTGTCCCGCACGGCGGGACCGTCGGACGAGAACGACCGCAGCCGTGAGCCGCTGCTGGGGAGTCTGGCCGGTTTTGCCTTCGCCGGGCTGGTGTTACTGGTGCTGCACGTGGCCGCGACGGCGGAGGCGGCTGCGACAGGGTCTGCGGCCGTGAGGATGACGGAACATGTTGCCGCACATGACGCCGCGTCCAACATTCCAGCGGCGGGTGGTGCGGCAGCGGTGGCGGCCCGCTGGCAGACGCCGCTGACCGATCCGGAGCGGCAGGCGTTGCGGCAAGCCATCTACCTGCTGGAGGAGGCCTTGTCGGCCAGCGACGCGGACATCCGGCAAGACCGGGAGCAGTGGCTGGAGCGGGCAGAACAGGTGCGGCAGTTGGTAGTACGGGTGGTGGGGGCGGCCCGTGGCGACGAGCTGCATGCCGGGACGGAAGGGAGCCTGCCGCGGCGGCTAGTGCCGGAGGTGGCATCGGGGACGGGGCCGCCGCGGCCGCACCGGGACGACGCCGCCGTACGGGAGCTGCTGGAGCATGCCCGCCGGGTGCGTGACCGCAACTGGCAGGCCTTCAAGCGGGTAGAACGCGAGCTGCTGGCCCCGGCGCCGCAGTTGGCCGCCGTGCGTGCGGAGTGGCGGAACCTGCACCACGAGTTGCTGTTGCTGGCCGGGCGGGGCGAGCTGCCGGCCCGCACGGTGTCGAACCTGGGTTACCTGTTGTATTCGGAGTATCTGTTGGCGGTCGAGCTGGCTGCGGTGCTGCTATTGATCGCGACGGTCGGGGCGGTGGCGATCGCCCAACGGCGGGCGGGGGAGGCGGCATGATCAACCTGTGGCATTATCTGGCCGTCGCCGCGATGCTGTTCGGGCTGGGGCTGGTCGGTTTTCTGACCCGGCGGAACCTGATCACGATGTTTTTGTGCGCCGAGATGATGCTGCAGGGGGTGGCGTTGAACCTGGCGGCGTTTGCACGGTTCCATGCGAATTTGCAGGGTCAGGCGTTTGTACTGTTTATCGTGACGGTGGCGGCGTGCGAGGCGGCGGTGGCGTTGGCGTTGTTTTTGACGCTGTATCGGCGGGCGCGGGTGCTGGACGTGTCGGTATGGCAGGGGATCCGCGAGCCGGGAGTGCCGCCGGAGGTGGACGAGGAGCCGTTGCCGGCAGCGGGGTCGGAAGCGGAGACGGAGGCGTGGCCGAAGCTGCCCCCCGCAGGCGTGCGGCCGCCGCACCGCAGCGAGGAGGCCGCCCATGTCTGACCCGCTGACGTTGACCTGGTCGATCCTGGGGCTGCCGCTGTTGGCTGTGGCGGTGACTTTGGCTCTGCGTAGCAGCCGCATCGGCGCAGGGATCGCCCATGTGCCGCTGGTCGCCGCGTGCGGCTGCGGGGTGCTGCTGGCTTTCACGCTGCTGGGGCAACTCCATGACGCTCCGACCACGCAGCTTATCGCCACGCCGCTGACCTGGTTCGCCGCCGGACAGCTCCAGGTCCGCCTGAGCATCGCCCTGGACGCCTTGTCCCTAGCGATGCTGGCGATGATCACCTTCGTGTCCTTCTGGATCGCCCTGTTTTCGGCCGGCTACATGGCGGGGGAACGCGGTTACGTCCGCTACTTTGCGGTGATGAGCCTGTTCGTCTTTGCCATGTGCGGCCTGGTTTTGGCCAACAACTTCTTCCTGCTGCTGGGCTTTTGGGAGCTGGTCGGCCTGTGCAGCTATCTGCTGATCGGGTACTACTTCCACAAGCCGTCCGCGGCGGCGGCGGCCCGCAAGGCGTTTCTGGTGACCCGCCTGGGGGATGTTGGCTTCGTATTGGGCATATTCTGGCTGTGGCGGCTGGGGGGCGGTCATACGGACCTGGAGGCGGTCTTCCGGCACATGGCTGACCATCCGCCGCCCACGGAGCAATTGACGGTTGCCTGCCTGTTATTGCTGTGCGGGGCGGTGGGCAAAAGCGCCCAGTTTCCGCTGTACGTGTGGTTGCCGGACGCGATGGAGGGTCCAACGCCGGTCTCGGCGTTGATCCACGCGGCGACGATGGTGACCGCTGGGGTATACCTGGTCGCCCGCTGTGCGCCGCTGTATGTGCTGGCGCCGGAAGCGGCGATCGTCACCGCTTGGATCGGCGGTCTGACCGCCTTGCTGGCCGCCGGCCTGGCCCTGGCCCAGACCGACCTGAAGCGAGTGCTGGCCTACTCGACGGTCAGCCAGTTGGGCTACATGTTTTTGGCGTTGGGGACGCTGGGGGCGGTGGCCCCCGCCTTTGCGGTGGTCGCCGCGATGTTCCACCTAATCACCCATGCGTTTTTCAAGGCCTTATTGTTCCTGTCGGCAGGCAGCGTCATGCACGCCATGGGCGGGGTCATCGACATGCGGCACTTTGGGGGCTTGCGGCACCGTCTGCCGGTCACGCACCTCACATTCCTGTGCGGTGCGGCGGCCTTGGCCGGCTTTCCCCTGCTTTCCGGGTTCTGGAGCAAGGACTTGATCTTGGAAAGCGTCATCGCCGCCAGCGAGACGGCCCGCAACTACAGCGGCGGCTACTACCTGCTGTTGCTTTTGGCGTTGCTGACGGCCCTGCTGACGGCGTTTTACACGTTCCGGGCGTATTTGCTGACGTTCTGGGGACCGGAGCGGCTGCCGCCGGAAGCGGGGGAGCATGCCCACGAGTCGCCGCTGGTGATGACGGTGCCGCTGGTGGTGCTGGCGGCGGGCGCCGTGGGCGTGGGCGCGGTGCTGGAGCCGTTTACGCACTGGTTTAGCGGGTTTGTCGGGTCGGCCCCGACGGTGTCGCTGGCGGCTGGGCTGATGGCCGCCCCGGCTTGGACGCCGCATTTCGACGCCGCCGTTGCAGGGGTGAGCACCGTCTTGGCCCTGGCCGGAATCGCCTTGGCGGTGGCGTTGTACCGCCGCGGCGAGCCGGAGCAGTTGCCGGCCAACCTCGAACCGGTGTTTGCCCTGTCGCGGCGAGAATTTTATATCGAGACGGTTTACCAGGCCGTGATCGTGCGGCCCGCCGAGGCGTTGGCCTATCTGGCCAAGCTGTGCGATGCGGCGTGGGACGGGGTGCTCCGCTGGTTGGCGACGCTGCCGGGACGGATCGGGCAGGGATTGCGCACCATGCACAATGGCCTAGTGCAGTTTTACGCCGCGGCGATGATGCTGGGCCTGGCAGTTTTTATGGTGTTCGTCCTGTTGCGGGTGTGGCAGTGACGGTCTGGGCGTCGCCGCGACGGTAGCGACTGGCTTAGCGTCGGGCCGGCTCGTCCCGGCGGAGTTGAGACGATCTTTGGAGCGAGGAAGCGGCGTCATGCACGCCACCGCGCGAGTGCTGGTTCTGCTCGTGGTACTGCTGCCGTTGCTGGCGGCGGTCGTGGTGCTCCCTTGGGGGCGGTGGGCCCGCCGGGTGGCCCTGTGGCTAGCCTGTGGGCAGTTGGCGGTCACGGTGGCCCTGGCGACCCTCACCCTGCCCGTGCTGCACTACCGAATCGACCAGGACCGGGCCGCCCCGTACGTGGAAGTCGGGCGGTTTCAGCCGGAATACGTTCCCGGCGATGTGGCGGCGCCGCAGGGGTCCGCCGGCCGCACCCGCTGGACGCTGCTCCACTTGCTGCCGGGCGTCGCCGACCGGCCTGGACCGCGGATCCAACTCTTTTTAGGCGTGGACGGCCTCAACCTGTGGCTAGTGGTGCTGGCCGCCGTGATGATGATCGTCGCCATCCTCGCCTCGTGGGAGACCGTCCAGGAGCGATGCGGCCCGTACTATAGCATGTTGTTCCTGATGCAGGTCGGGGCGACCGGGGCGTTTTTGGCCTTTGACGTCATATTGTTCTATTTGCTATTCGAGCTCACGCTGATTCCGGCGTTTTTCCTGATCGGTCGCTGGGGGAGCGGGCCGGAGCGTCGGGAAGCGGCCCGCACCTTTTTCCTCTACACGTTGGCCGCTAGCCTGTTCACCTTGGTGGGGATCATCGCCGCGGTGCTGTATTTTCCCAATCCGGACGGGACGATTACTTTTTCGCTGCCGGATTTGATGGGGAACGTGCAGAACCGGCTGCGGGAGGCGTTTGCGGCGGCCCAGTCCGGGGAACCCGAGTCGTGGCAGCAGTTGCGTCAGGCCCAGGTGTGGATATTCCTGGCGATCATGGCGGGGCTGCTGGTCAAGACGCCGCTGTGGCCGCTGCATACCTGGCAGCCGGCCGCGTATGCCGCCGCACCGCTGGGCGTGACCATTCTCCTGTCGGCCCTGCTGGCCAAGCTGGGGACCTATGGCATGCTGCGGCTGGCGGTCCCGCTGGCCCCGGATGCGGCGCTCGCATGCGGCTTGCCCCTGATCGGCGTACTGGCCGCCATCGGCATTGTCTATGGGTCGCTCTGTGCCTATCGGCAGCGGGACCTGAAGGTACTCCTGGCGTATAGTTCCATGGCTCACCTGGCCCTGCTGGTGCTCGGCTTGCTGGCCCTGAACGCCGAGGGGTTCAGCGGCGCGACGCTGCACATGGTCAACCACGGCCTGACCACCGGGGCGTTGTTTGCCGCCGTCGGCTTCCTCTACGAGCGGTACGGCACGACGCAGACCGCCGCGTTTGGCGGACTGATGGGGCGGTACGCCGCATTTGCGGTGGTGATGATGACGTTGACTCTGGCGGCGATCGGCTTGCCGGGTCTGAACAATTTCGTGAGCGAGATGCTGCTGCTGGCGGGGCTGTTCCATGCCCGGCATCCGTCCCGGGCAGGCGTCGGCCTGGCGGTGGTCGGGGCGTTCGGGATATTGCTGAGCGCCTGGTACATGCTGACGATGGTGCAACAGGTACTGTTCCGGGGGCTGCAGGAGCCGTCGGCGCGGCGGGGGGAGTCTGCGGCGGCGTTGCCGGATATGACCCGCCGCGAGTGGGTGGCGTTTGGGGTGCCGGCGGGTCTGTGCCTGGTGTTAGGGCTATTTCCGCAGTATGTATTGGAGACGCTGGGGCCGGACGTGCGGGTGCTGACGGTGGTGGTGGAGCAGGCGCGGCAGCGGGCGGGAGTGCCGCCGCTGCCGGTGCCGTCGCCGCAACTGCGGCCGTATGAGGGGGCGCCGCCGCCGATGATGCCCCAGGGGGGTCTGCCGGGCGGGCCGCCCGCGGGTCCGCCGTTTCCGCCGCCGGGCGGCAAGGGGATTCCGCCTAAGGGGGGCGAGGTACGGCTCGATCCAACGAACGGAAGGCAGAGACTATCTGATTAACATTACGGCAAGCAGGGACTGTCTGATTAACAATGGGGGTTTAAAGTAGCGGGTTGGTGCCGGATTGACGGTCCGTGAGCGGGGTGATCCGGCCGTAGCGACCGGAACGCGAAGCCGGGACGCAATAACTGAAGTGGTTTTTTGATATAGAGTTGTGACGAAGAGTCGGCACTAGAGAGATCGGCACTACAGATAGAATTCAGCACTACGGGAATGATGGGCCGTGAACCTATTGTCTGATCCGCAACTGATTCAGGCCTACCTGGGGGTATTCCGGCAGGCGTTGCCGGAGGGGGTACTGCTCGGGACGGCCGGGGCGATATTTCTGTTCGGATGCGTGTACAATCGCCGCTGGCTGTGGTGGCTGGTGGCGTTGGCGGGCGTGGCGGCAGCGATGGTGGTGGCGGGAGTGGTGCGGCTGGGTCCGTTGCCAGCGTCGTCGCCGCTGGTGAGCGATGTTGTCGCGACGTTTGTGCGGTGGCTGGTCCTGGTGGGCGGCCTGGCCCTGCTGTTGATCACCTGGCCGGAAGTGCCGGGCGTGCGGGCGGCGGAATATTACGGCTGCCTGCTGACGGTGCTGGCGGGGGCTTCATTTGTCGGCCAAGCCAATGAGCTGATCACGCTATTTTTGTCGTTGGAGCTGGTGAGCATCCCGACGTATGTGCTGCTGTATCTGCCGCGGCGGACGCCGGAGACCCACGAAGCGGCGTTGAAGTACTTCCTGCTGAGCGTGGCGGCCTCGGCGGTGCTATTGTTTGGCTGGAGCTACTGGTACGGCGTGGTCGGAAGCACGCAGATACCGGTGATTGCGGGGTGTCTGGCGTCGCTGCACCAGCAGGGGGTGTCGCCGCCGGCCTTGTTGGGGGCGGTGCTGATCCTGGCGGGGTTATCGTTCCGGATCGCCGCCGTGCCGTTTCATTTCTACGCTCCGGACGTGTACCAGGGCGGCCCGACGGGGGTCGTCGCCGTGCTGGCAGTGGTGCCCAAGTTGGTCGGACTGGTCGCCTTGGGGCGGCTGTTCGGGCTGTTCGCCGCAGACGGCCAGCATCTGCCGTTTCCCTTGGCCACCCAGTGGCCCCTGATGGTCTGGATCGTGGCCGTCATCACGATGAGTATTGGCAACGTGCTGGCCTTGCGGCAGAGCGATCTGCGCCGCATGCTGGCCTACTCGAGCATCGCGCACGGCGGTTATATGCTGATGGGGATCGTGACGGCCCTGGCATGGCCGGATCGGGCAGTTGCAGGGGGCACGTCCGGCGTCGTGCCGGTCATCGGCGGCATGGAAGCGGTCCTGTTTTATCTGGCGGCGTACGGCTTGATGACGCTGGGGGTGTTCGCCGTGCTGGGTTGGATGGAGGACCCGGACCGTCCGGTCCGCCTGATCGACGATCTGGGCGGGTTGGGCCGGACGCACCCGTTTTCGGCGTTGTGCCTGACGGTGTTCCTGCTCAGCCTGATCGGCATGCCGTTTACCGCTGGATTTGTGGGGAAGCTGCTGCTGATAGTGGGGGTGCTGGCCGTACCGACGGACGGGGCGACGCGGGGACTGTATGTGGCGTTGGCGATGATCGCGGTGGTCAACGCTGCTGTGGCGGCGGTGTATTATCTGCGGGTCATCGGCGTGATATATCTGCGGGAGCCGTTGCGGCCAAGCCGGGGGATGTGGGCGGTGCCGAGCCGTCTGGCCGTCGCCGGGCTAGTGGTGGCGACGCTCGTATTCGGGATTTACCCGCAACCGCTACTGCGGGCGGCGCGTCAGGCGGCGCCGGCCCCGAACGTTGCCGCGGCGACCGCAACTGCCGTCCGGTAAACCCGCTGCCGTAAACTCACAGTTCATAAACTCACAGTTCATAAACTCACAGTTCATAAACTCGCTTGTATAAGACAAATGTCTCTATGCCTATATGCATATGTGCATAATTAGCCATACCGTTGGATAATTCCGTTAATTCCGGCGGATCCGGCGGGATGTTGCAGCCGCCGGGGCCGGCGGGGTGGTTCCGAGCGTCGAGGCGGCGTCCTCAGTCGTCATCATCGTCCTTGTCGGTGCGGGCGGTGGGCTTGACCGGCACGAAAAACGCAGCCCGCACCGGCGGCGGCATCGGACTGTCCGCCCCTTTGACCGCCTTCCAGATCACCTCGTTGAACAGGATGTCGTCCGCGGCGTCTTCCTTGCTCAGGTCGAACTTCGCCGAGCGGTCCGCGCCCCAGGCAGTCGGCTGGTTGACCGCCTTCATGTCCACGCGGGGGACCTCGTGCCGGTAGGGTGTGAAATCGGGCTTAGCCTGGAAGGAGTTGTACATGGGCCGGGCCGCCGCATCGAACTGGCTCATCGGCTTGAGCCCCAGGATCAGCTCGATGGTCCGCAGCATGCTGGAGGTCGAGTAGAGGGTGCTATCGACGTAACGGCGTTTGGTGTAGGGGCTGATGACCAAGGCGACGGTGCGGTGGGCATCCACGTGGTCGGGGCCGTTCTGGGCGTCGTCCTCGACGACGAAGATGGCCGTTTCCTTCCAGAATTTGCTGTGGCTGATGGCTTCGATGACCAGTCCCAGGGCCAGGTCGTTGTCGGCCATGTAGGCGGTGGGGGTGGGCATGCCGACGCGGGTGCCGGCGGTGTGATCGTTGGGGAGGCGGAGGATCTGGAGGCGGGGCATGTCGCCGGCCTTTTCGAACCGCCGCAGCTCGCTGATGAACCGCTCGGCGCGTTTGACGTCGGGATATTCGAGGTCGTAGCCACGGAAGAGGGGATCGAAATGTCCTTCCAGTGCGGGGACGCGGGCCCGGCCCGGCTGGAAGGTGCCGTCAGGGTTTTTGGGTCCGTTTTCGATCCATTCGCCGTAGCTGCGATAAGAGATGCCAGCTTCGCGGGCCCGGTCCCACAGGTAGCCGCCGGCCGGGCGGGCCGCCGGATCGAGCAGGCCTTCCGACGGATAGCCGAAGGTCTTGCGGGGGCTGCCGCGATAGCTTAGCGGCCAGAGCTTCTCGACAAAATCGGTGGCATAAGCCCCCATGCTCCATTCGTGGCCGTCGGCGGAGACTTCCCCTTCCACGTAGAAGTTGTCCAACAGGACGAATTCGCGGACCAGCTTGTGGTGGTTGGGGGTCACCGGCTCGGGGAACAGGCACAGCGACGGATCGCCGTTGCCGATGGGGTTGGGTCCGGCGGCGAGGTCGCCGAAGACCTGGTCGTAGGTGCGGTTTTCCTTGATGATGTAGATAACGTATTTGATGGGGGAGGGGTCGCCGATCTTGCGGGGGATGGGGTTGTCGGGGGCGACCTGTTCATCCCGGGGGCTGCTGTCGGGCCGCAAGGGGCTGCAGGCGTAAGCCTGTTTGCTGAAGCGGGCCATCTGCTCGGGCGTGGGCATGGGGAGTGCGGCGAAGGTGCCGCGATAGAGCGAGCCGATGTATTCGGTCAGGTTGGGGAGCGGTTTTTCCGGATTGGGGCCGCTGCGATTGGCTTTGGTGACGACCCCTTTGCCGTTGGCGAAGTAGATGGTCTTGTCCAGGCGGTTGTAGCGGACGGAGGTGGGGTACCAGCCGGTGGGGATAAATCCTAAGGGCTTGGCCTGCAGGCGGTTAGAGACGTTGAAGACGGCCAGGTTGTTGGCGTCGGCGTTGGCGACCAGGAGGATTTCGCTGTCCGGGGTGAGGGCCAGGCTGTTGGGGGTGTTGCCGTTCGGGGCCTGGGGATAGAGTGCGGCGTGGATGACCTGCAGGGGCTTGCCGCTGGGGACGTCCAGGACCGAGACTTTGGTGGAATTGGCGCAGGCGACATAGAGGGTGCGGCCGTCCGCGGAGAGGGCCAATTCGGTGGGGTGGGATTCGGTGGGCCAACGGGTGAGGAGGCGGTTGGTTTCCAGGTCCACGACCGCCACGGCGGCGGCAGCCCAGAGGCTGACGTAGGCTCGCTGCCCATTGGGATCGACCAGTACGGCGTAGGGGAAGCCGTTGTCGGCGGGCGGGCGGACGCCGCCGTATTCGTCGGTGGCTTGCTTCTTTTTGGGAGGCTGGGCGGCGGAATCGGAAGCTTGGCTCGGCTCGCGGCGTCCGTCCGGCGGGCTGGGCGGTTCCCCCTTGGGGGCCGGCGGCGGGGCCGGCGACGGCGGGTCGGCTCGCCGCAAGGGAATGGCCACGGCGTTGGCCGGGTTGACCAGCGGGATGCGGACCAGCACGTCCGCCCACAGGCCGCAGACGAACAGGTCGTGGCCGCGACTGTCTAGGGCCAGTCCGGCGGGGACGGTGCGGGGAGCAGGGCTTTTGACCTCCAGGGTGCGGGCGTTGTGCAGCAGGCCTTTGTCGAAGTCCCAGACGTGGACGACGTCGAACTCGCCGCCGCTGGCGTAGAGTTGCCGCCCGTCCGGCGAGAAGGCCAGGCCGTAAAAGGCCTGCGGCACGGTGACCCGATTGACGATCCGCCGCCCCTTGGCCGCCAGGTCGATGACGACCACCTCGTGCTCCCGCATGCCGCAGTGCAGCACCGCCGCGTATTGGCCGCTGGGATGCAGTTGGATGTTGACCGGAAAATCGCCGATTTCGATGTGCTGTCCGGCCGGCTGCAGCTTCCACTGGTTGGGCAACTGGACGGAGCCGTCGCGTTGCAGCCCCGGCAGGCGTTGCAGGGGGTCGTTGCGGGGCGTCGCCGCCTGGGTCGGCTGGGCCGGTCGCGGTGACGCCGGCGGATCCGCCGCAGATACCGGGCCGCCTGCTGACACCGGGCCGCCTGCCGAGTCTACGCCGCCGGCCAAACGTGTTCCGCTGGCTGATCCTTGGTCACCGGCTAACCCTATGCTGTGGTCCGACTTTCCGTGGCCGGTCTGTTTGACCCCGCTGGCCGAGCCCACGCCCCACAAGCCGATTCCTAATACGCCGACCAGGACCATCGATCGCAGTGGCATCGCTGCTACTCCTGTTATGGACTTGCTGTGTGGCTCACCGCATCAGTCCCGCCGCACGAGTAGCGGTCAGGGGTTGTAAATAAACTAACTTGTGGACGACAATCCGCTAGCCAAAAAATGCTGAAGAAGACGAAAAAGGCGGATGAAGAACCGGCGAAAGGGGAGGGAGGAGCCGTGAACGTCGAGGTGCCGCAGTATGTGGAGCGGGGGCCGATTCACGATGTGTGGTGGATCCCGTTGAAGGTCCGCCACGACAGCCGCGGCTGGCTGGTGGAGCTGTTCCGGCAAGATTTGTTGGACCCGCAGCATCATCCAGTGATGGCGTATGTCTCGCTGACGCGTCCTGGCGTGACACGGGGGCCGCACGAGCACCGGGAACAGACCGACTATTTCTGCTTTATCGGCCCGTCCGATTTTGAGGTACATTTGTGGGACGCCCGGCGGCACTCGCCGACGCACGGGGCCAAGGAGGTGCGCACGGTGGGGGCCAGTGCCCCGTATGCCTTGTTAGTGCCGCCGGGGGTGGTGCACGCCTACAAGAATGTGGGGCCGGTGGACGGTCTAGTGTTCAACGCGGCGAACCGTCTGTACGGCGGCTGGCTGCGGCAATCGCCGGTGGACGAGATCCGTCACGAGCATGATCCGCATTCGCCGTACCGGTTGGAGGGGTCGTTCTGACGGTTGATCCGGCAGCACTCGCCGCTGGCAGGCACGGTCCGGCATTTGCCCAAGCGGGGGGAGGAGAAGCGGGGCCGACCTAGCGTTGCTGTAGGCCCAGGGCGATGCCGGCCAGGCCGAAGGCGTGGACGGCGGCGGGGCTCCAACCCAAAATGGCCCGCTTTTCGGCGTCGCGGTCGCCGCTGAGGCGGGCGTTCTGCCAGGCGATCCACATCCGCCCCCAGCAGTGACCCGCCTGTAACTGCTCGGCGATGAGCGGCAACGGCATCCATTGCTCCTCGGCCCGTTGCGTTGATGCGGCGACACGGTGGCGGACGATTTCCGCCTCGCACCAGGTGCGTAACGCCGCGTCGTTGATGGCGGCGGCGAAGCCCTGGGCCGTGTCGATCTGCTGTGCAGCGGCGGCCCGTTGCGCCAGCCGCAGCAGCAGGCCGGGAGCCAGCCGCACATTGGGCCGGTTGCGGGTGGCTTGGAGCACTTCCTGGGCGGCCTGAAGGGCTGGTACCGGCTCGGCGGCCGCTTCGGCACAAAGCCACAGGGCTTTCAGTTGGGCTTCGGGCGGGCCTTCGCGTCGGGCTACTTGCAGGGCGGCGGGGAGGTCGCCGCTCAGGAGGAGCCGTTGCACGTGGGCCAGGCGGGTCAGCTCGGCGATCGGTCCCTGCGGCGGCAGGGGCGGTAGCGGCGGGGCCTGTTTGATGCCGCAGACGGCGCAGAGGGAAAGGACGGAGGGGGCGGCGGTGGGGGTGGGGGCCGGTTCTGGACCGCTGGTCGTCCGAACTATCTCCTGAGCGATGCGGGCGGGCAGCTCGCTGGTGGCGTCGCGTTGCCGGATCAGCAGGGCGATCGCCGCGCGGGCTTCGGTGCGTTCGTTGTCGCCGAACAGGGTCAGCGGGAGCAGGTCGGCGGCGATATGGGGCTGGCCGGCGGCAGCCAGCTCCAGGGCGATGCGGCGGGCGGCGACGGTGCGGAAGTCTGCCTCTGCTCCCTGGATGAGGGCAAGGGTCTGCCGCAGCTCGTCGTAAACGGTGCGGGGACGCTCGCTGCCGGGCCGGAGGTTGCGGCCGGTGTCCGGCACCCACGGCAGACGGAGCTGCTGGGCGACCTGCTGGTCGTCGCCGCCCAAGGCGATGCACAGCAGGGCGCATTCCGTGGCGATTGCGTGCCCCACCGGCGAGGGCTTGCTGGTGCGCAGCGTCCCCCGCGTCTGCTGCACCAAGGCATGGGCCTGCTTGAACTTGTCCGGCGTGTCGTGGTGCAGCAGGTACTTCGCCTCGACCAATTGCATCAGGGCGTTCAGCAGCGGCGCCTCGGCGGCGGACAGCTCCGGCAGGCTGGCTTGCAGCTCCTGTTTGGCCTCAACAAGTAGCTGTTCCTCGTTTTTGACCCGCGAGCGGTGCGTGAAGTAGACGATGCTGCCGACGACCAGGCCGACTACGGCCACAACGGTCCCGGCGATGAGGAGTTTTTCCCGCAGGGGCCGCGGCTCCAGCTCGATTTCGGTGACGCCGGCCTGGACGAGGGCTTCGCCGGAGACCATCGCCGCGGCGGCGGTGTCCACCACGCCGTCGAGCTGTTCTATGTTCTGGCGGGCCAGGCTGGGCAATCCCTGAGCCTGTTGCCGCCAGTCGGCGGGCTTTTGCGATTTGGGCTCGGGTACCCGCAAGCGTTGCCGGCATTCCGGACAGAGGACGTTCTTACCCGCTTTGGAACGATCTTCCTGCCACTGGTGGCCGCAATAGTCACAGGTCATGGGGATGGTAGCGGCCGGCGCGGCGGGGGACGGCTCGGCGGCCGACTCGGTCAGCACGGCGATGGCCGCCGCTTCGATCTCCGCCTGCGATCGCGGCCGCGGAATGACGATCTCCCGCCGGCACTGCGGGTTTTTGCAACGTGCCCGCTTGCCCGCCAGCTCGTCCTTCAAACGATAATGCGTCTGACAATACGGGCAGTCGAATTCAATAGACATGAGCCATCATCCCGTTGGGACCTGGTTGAGGGCCGATCTGTGTGCCATTATCCGCAACGAGGAGGATCAAGGCAATTGGCTCAATCCGTTATACTTCGTAAAATCACACATCTTCTTCCAGTCGCCTTCCGCCTTCGCTGTTCCTCGCCGCGGATCCCGATGATCGTCCGTCCGCCGCAATCAACCTGTGACCGTCAGAGGATGCGGGTCGCCTGGACCAAATCGGCGTGATGGACGGGTGTATGGACCGGCACCAGTAGGCACGCGGCCGGCTCGGCGGCACAGTCCAGGATGATCTGCTGCGGATTGGGGAGGTGGAAGCCGTTGGGGGCCGGGATGTGTCCGCTGATCAGCAGGTCGGCGTCGGCGATGTGCAGGAAGCGGGCGACATGTTCGGGGCGGGTGTCGCGGCCCCAGACCAGGGCGTGGATGCTGCCGCGCGGGGCCAGCTCGGCGGGGTCGGCCGCCGCCTGCTCGAGGCGGGCCGGCTGCCACTGCTCCAAATCGCGGGCGGCGGGCAGGCTATGGCTGACCAGCAACCGGTTCGGCGTGCGGATCATCACCGGCAGGGCGGCAAACAGCTCCACGTAAGCCTGATAGACCTGCGGTCCCCACTGCGGGCCGTAAGCGGTGTGTACGCCGGACTCGAACAGGGCGTTGTAGTTCTCATCTCCTTTGAGGATGGGACGTTGCGTCCACTGGGCCAGCTCGTGGTTGCCGAGCAGATAGTGAACCTGCTTGGGGAACTGGGCGATCAGTGCGGCGAAGCGGTCGAGCAGTTGGTGGGACTGGTCGGAACCGTCCGGATAGCGGAACGGCCCGTGGATCAGTTCTTGGAGCACGAGGTGGCGGCGGGGGTGGCGGGGGAGGTCGGCCAGTTGGACGATTTTTTGAAAGTTGGCGAGGTGCCCGTGCAGGTCGCCGGCGATGAGGAGTTCGTCGGCGTGCTCGAGGCGGACGACCCGTCCGCGGCGACCGGGCATGGCCCGCAGGAGCACCGCCGCCTGGCGGAGCAGGACCAACAGGCGTTCCGGCGAGGGCATGGCGGCCGTAAGTGTAAATTGGGTAACGAGTTACAACAGTATTGTCTGGCGACGGCCCGCACCCAGCCTGCGGCCTCATGCAACGACGTCCTGAGCCCTTTTTAGCTCAGACGACCTA
>FWWL01006239.1_pt1 | contig 16564 bp, 16 predicted proteins | sample 2228331 | NCBI WGS metagenome assembly FWWL01 (sample SAMEA103939775, study PRJEB20133) | metagenome
TGGGTGCGCGGGCCGCGCTCGGCCGGGGGAAGTGCGGCTGCCCGGCGTACCTCCGTCAGGACTGCGTTGGGGTCGACCTCGCCACCGATCAGCCGCGAGATCTCCTGCGCGAAGGCGGTGATCTTGGCCTGGTCGCGCACCGAGGCCACCACCCGGGCGGCCTCGCGCATGGCGTCGATGCGACCGTCGGCGCGGTCGAGGTCGTGCTTGCCGATGATGTTGCCGATGACGAAGCGGTACAGCGGGACCCGCCGGGCCACCAGCTCGCGGACCGCCGCCTCGCCGGTCGCGACGTCGCCGGTGGACATGCGCAGGTCACACGGATCCATCCCCGACGGCTCGACGGCGACGTAGGTCTGGGACACGAAGTTCTGGTCACCGCCGAAGGCCCGCAGCGCGGCCTTCTGGCCCGCGGCGTCCCCGTCGAAGGTGAAGATCACCTCGCCGCGGAACTCCTCGTGGTCGTGCAGGAAACGGCGCAGCACCCGGGCGTGGTCGTCACCGAAGGCGGTGCCGCAGGTCGCCACGGCCGTCCCGACGCCCGAGAGGTGGCAGGCCATCACGTCGGTGTAGCCCTCGACGATGACCGCCTGGCTGGTGCGGCCGATCTCGCGGCGTGCGAGGTCGATGCCGTAGAGGACGTGGGACTTCTTGTAGATCGGTGTCTCGGCGGTGTTGAGGTACTTGGCCTCGATCCGGTCGTCGTCGAAGATCCGGCGTGCCCCGAAGCCGATCGTCTCCCCGCTCGGCTCGCGGATCGGCCACAGCAGCCGGCCGCGGAACTTGTCGTACGGCGAGCGGCCGACCGCCACGAGCCCGGCGACGGTGAGCTCCTCGACCGAGAACCCCTTCTGCTGCAGGTGGCGGAAGAGCGCCTCACCGGCGCGGGGGGCGAAGCCGATGCCGAAGGTGTCGGCGGCGTCCTTGTCGAAGCCGCGCTGGGCCAGGAACTGCCGGGCCACCAGGGCGTCCGGCGTGCCGAGCTGGTCGGCGTAGAACGCCTGGGCGTGCTTGTGGGCCTCGACCAGCCGGCCGCGCTGCGGGCCCTTGGGCCGATCGGGGGCGTCGCCGTCCTCGCGCTGCAGCGCCACCCCGGTCTTGTCGGCCAGCCGCTCGACGGCCTCGGAGAAGGAGAGCGCGTCGATCTTCATCAGGAAGGTGATGACGTCGCCGCCTTCCTGGCAGCCGAAGCAGTGGAAGAAGCCGCGGCTCGGCGTGATGTGGAAGGAGGGGGACTTCTCGTCGTGGAAGGGGCACAGCCCCTTCATGGAGCCTCCGCCGGCGTTGCGGAGCGTGACGTACTGGGAGACGACCTCCTCGATCCGGGCCTTTTCACGCACCTCGGCGATGCTGTCGTCACGGATCCGGCCTGCCACGTCGGCGATCCTACGGGCGTGGTCCCCTGGTCAGTACGCACCCGTCATCTGGTTGTGGAGAGGCTCCCCGGCGGCGTAGCGCCGCAGCTGCTCGCGGACCAGCCGGTGGGCGCGCGGCCACATGGCCGAGGTGGCGCCGCCAACGTGCGGGGAGACCAGGAGCCCGGGGGCCTCCCACCACGGGCTGTCGGCGGGCAGGGGCTCGGTGTCCACGACGTCGACCGCAGCGGTGAGCCGCCCGGCGTGGAGCTCGGCGAGCAGGGCCGCGGTGTCCACGACCGGTCCGCGCGCCATGTTGACCAGCAGCGCGCCGTCCTTCATCCGGCCCAGGAACGTGCCGTCGACCAGGCCGCGGGTCTCGCTGGTGAGCGGGCAGATCAGCACCACGACGTCGACGTCCGGCAGCAGGTCGGGCAGCTCCTCGAAGGAGTGCACGAGCCCGCGCTCCTCCGTGCGCGCGGTGCGCGCCACCCGCACCACCTCGGTCTCGAACGGGAGCAGCCGCTCCTCGATGGCACGGCCGATGGCGCCGTACCCCACGAGCAGCACGCGGCGGTCGGCGAGCGCGGGGCGCCAGCGGGTGCGCCAGCGGCGGTCGTCCTGGTCGCGCACCATGCCGGGCACGTCCCGCAGCGAGGCGAGCACCAGGGTCAGCGCCAGCTCGGCGGTCGAGGTGTCGTGAATGCCACGACCGTTGCACAGCGTCACGCCGTCGGGCACCCGGTCGCGCACGTTGTCGACCCCGGCCGAGAGCAGCTGCACGACCTCCAGCGAGGTCATCCGCGGCAGGACGTCGCCCACCGCCGGTCCCATCTGGTACGGCGCCACGTAGACGCGCACGTCGCCCACCGAGTCCGGGACGTGCTCGGTGGGGTCGACGACCTCGAAACGCAGGCCGTCGGGGACCTCGCCGAGCTCGGAGGGGTCGAAGGGCAGCCAGACCAGGGGCGCGTCGTTCACCCCGGCGAGGCTACCGACGCGCGCGGAGCGCCTCCCACCGGGAGACCGCCGAGGCGTCGGTGAGCGAGGCGACCTGGTCGACCACGACCCGGAGGCGGCCCGCGTCGTCGGCCGCCGCGTGCCAGTCGTCCGCGAACGGCCGGTCCAGGGCGTCAGGACCCCGGTGGGCCAGCAGCGCGACCAGCTCGCCGAGCAGCTCGCGCTGGCGGGCCAGGACGGCCATCCGGTCCTCGGCCTGCATGACGTAGTGCGCGGCGATCCCCTTGAGGACGAGCATCTCCAGCCCGGTGCGGCGCGGGACCTGCAGGTCCGCGGCGTACCGGACGAAGGGCCCGGGCCCGGAGGCGTGGGTGGCGGCCTGCACCGCACCGCAGAAGCGACCGATCAGGTCGCTGGTGAGGTTCTTCAGCGAGGCCAGCGACCGACGGGTGCCGTCGTGGGGGGCATCGGGCCAGGAGCCGACGGCGCGCAGGTCGGCGAGCACGTCGTCGAGCTCGTCGTCGCTGGCGGCCACGGCGTACCAGTCGCGAAGGGTCCCCCACACCGCCGGCGGGTCGATGGCGGTCAGGTCGACCCGGCCCGCCACGACGCCGTCCTCCACGTCGTGCACGGAGTAGGCCACGTCGTCGGCGAGGTCCATCACCTGCGCCTCGAGGCAGCGCCGGTGCCCGACCGGGCTGCCCTGGCGCAGCCACGTGAAGACGGGCAGGTCGTCGGCGTACACGCCGAACTTGCCGTCGATGGCCTCATCGTGGGGCCAGGGGTACTTCGTGCAGGCGTCGAGGGTGGCCCGGGTCAGGTTGAGCCCGACCGAGCGGCCCTCCGCGTCCACGCTCTTGGCCTCCAGCCGCGTCAGCAGCCGCAACGTCTGCGCGTTGCCCTCGAAGCCGCCGGCCTCCACGGCCAGGTCGGCCAGCACCCGCTCGCCGTTGTGGCCGAAGGGCGGATGGCCCAGGTCGTGGGCCAGGGCCGCGGTCTCGGCGATGTCGGGCAGGGTGCCCAGCGCCCGGGACAGGTCACGGGCGACCTGGGCGACCTCGAGGCTGTGGGTCAGGCGGTTGCGGACGAAGTCGTCGCTCTGCGGGCCGACGACCTGGGTCTTGGCGGCCAGCCGCCGCGAGGACGCGGCGTGCACCACGCGAGCCCGGTCGCGCTCGAAGGGGGTGCGCTCGGGAGCGTCGACCCGCTTCGGCGGCTCGGGGACCAGGCGCGCGCGGGCGTGGTCGTCGTACAGCTCCAGGGCGTCCATCGAGGCTGGAGCCTAGAGGAGCCCGCCGTCAGTACGTCGTGACGTGCACGTGGTCGTAGTGGTTGGCCGTGACCGAGCCGCGGTCCGACATCGGCCGCCAGCCCTCGCCGCTGCGCTCCACCGACCAGATCTGCTGGGAGTAGATGAGGTAGCTGACGCCCAGCTCGGCGTAGTTGGCGCGGACGAACTCCGCGACCTGCCAGCCCAGCTCCCCGGAGACCATGATGTCGACCGCGATGCCCTGGGCGTGCTCACCGTCGCTGCGGAAGGTGCCGTAGGTGGTGATGCTGGGGAAGTTCGCGCACACGGCGCGGTGGACGGCCGCGATGTTGGGGCTGACGCCCGAGGGGACGCTGGTGCCGTTGGTGCACGAGGCCTCCGCGGGCGCGACCTGCGTGGCGGGCTTCTCGTCGGAGAGGTAGCCCTGGGTCACCCAGCGCGCCTTGCCCTCGACGACGACCTCGTCGCGGCCGTAGAGGCTGCGGCCGGTGACGAGGACCTTCTTGGCCTCGTCGAGGACGCCGACCTTCTCGGCCTTCTCGCCCGGCTCGGTCCACAGGTTGAGCGGTGCGGTCGTCCAGAGCTTGGTGTCGGCCTTCTTGATCGCCTGGGCGACGGCCTGGCGCGAGGTGAAGCGCTCGACCTTGCTCTTCTGCTGCGCTGCACCGGCTGCACCGGCTCGGTCACCGTTGCGGGAGACGAGCTCCTCGCGCATGTCGGTGAGCGCGGGGGCTGCGCCCGAGCCGACGAAGGCCTGCCGGAGGTCGGCGGCGGTGGTGCGGGCCACGACGGTCTCGGAACCGGGGGTGTCGCTGAAGGCGACTCCCAGGGAGACCACCGAGGCGGTGGCGAACAGGGCGAGCGGAGCGGCTACGAGTGCGGCTCGCGGCTTCCGGCGGGCATCGGTGTCCCGCTTGTGGCGATGATCTGCCACAGCGCTGATCCTTAGCTGTCGGGGTCGGGGGATGGTGCGCGGAGAACTGGGTCGCGGTCCTTCGCGCGGTCAGTAGTGGACCACAGCCGTCGGACCGTGACCGCATCGTGACCTGGAGAAGCGGGGGTGTCTCTGCTCACCTGCGGTGGGCCGGGTCACACCGTACCCGGCCCTCCCCCGCGCCGGGCGGCTTCTCAGCCCCCGGAGTGGAGGTCCTCCTCGACGGCGCACCCGCGGCCGTCGGCGTCCTCGAGCCAGCCCTCCGGGAGCACCACCCGCTCGCGCGGCGACCCCTGGCGACCGCGCGGCGTGCCGAGCTCGGAGACGGGGAACTCCTCGTCGGGGTCGAGCTCCCCGAGGAGCACGTCGAGGTCGGCCAGGGTGCGCACCAGGCCCAGGTCACGACGCATCGCTCCGCCGGCCGAGAAGCCCTTGAGGTACCACGACACGTGCTTGCGGAACTCCTTGCAGCCGCGCTCCTCCCCCATGTGATGGCACAGCAGCTCGGCGTGGCGACGCATCATCGCCGCGACCTCGCCGAGCCGCGGCAGGGTGGCCACGGTCTCCCCGGCGAAGGCGGCGGCCAGGTCGCGGAAGAGCCAGGGCCGCCCCAGGCAGCCACGGCCGACGACGACCCCCGCGGCCCCGGTCTGCGCGACCATCCGCAGTGCGTCGGCGGCCTCCCAGATGTCCCCGTTGCCGAGCACCGGGATGTCGACGGCGGCCGCCAGCTCGCCGATGGCCTCCCAGTCGGCCCGCCCGGAGTAGGCCTGGGCGACCGTGCGCCCGTGCAGCGCGATGGCGGCCACACCGCTCTCCTGCGCGATCCGCCCGGCGTCGAGGTAGGTCAGGTGGTCCTCGTCGATGCCCTTGCGGGTCTTCATCGTCACCGGCACGTCGTACGGCGTCGCGGCCCGCACCGCGTGCTCGAGGATCTCCGCCAGCAGCCCGCGCTTCCACGGCAGCGCGCCGCCGCCGCCCTTGCGGGTCACCTTGGGCACGGGGCAGCCGAAGTTCAGGTCGATGTGGGCGACGCCGTACTCCGCGCAGAGGATCTCGGCGGCCTTGCCCACGTGGACCGGGTCGGTGCCGTAGAGCTGCACCGAGCGCACCGTCTCCAGCTCGTCGAAGACGAGCATGTCGCGGGTGTGCTGGTCGCCCTCGACCAGCCCGCGGCTGGTGATCATCTCGCAGACGTAGAGCCCCGCGCCCTGCTCGGCGCACAGGCGGCGGTAGGCGGCGTTGGTGATGCCGGCCATCGGCGCGAGCACGACCGGAGTCGGGGCGTGGAGGCTCCCGATCGTCAGGCCGGGGTGCTGTGCGACGTCGGTGGCGGACGGGTCGTGCATGGGTCCCATGGTGCGCGATGGGAGGCTGGCCCCGTGAATCCGTCCCCGCTGGGCACCGAGGAGGTGCTGGCGATGGTGCAGGACGTCGCGGCGCGCCTGGTGACGCCGCGCTTCGGTCGGCTGGGCGAGGGCGACGTCGCCAGCAAGCGCCGACCCGGGGACCTCGTGACCGTGGCGGACCGCGAGGCCGAGGTCGAGCTGACCCGCCTGCTCCGCGCACGCCAGCCCGGCGTGCTCGTGGTCGGCGAGGAGGCGGTCAGCGCGGACCCCTCCCTGGTGCGCGCGCTCCCGCACGCCGAGCACGCCTTCACCCTCGACCCCGTCGACGGCACCCGGCACTTCGTCGCCGGCTCCCCCGACCACGCCACGATGCTGGCCGAGCTGCGCGGCGGCGAGGTCGTGCGCAGCTGGATCTGGCAGCCCCAGCACGGCCGCTCCTACGTCGCGGAGCGGGGCGCCGGAGCATGGTGCGACGGCGCCCGCCTCTCCCCCGGCCCGTCCCGGCCGGCCACCCGCCTGCCTCGGCCGACCGGCACCTGCTGCGGGGTCGACTACCCGAGGCTGGCCTCCGGCGAGGCCGACGTGGCGGCGTACCTCAAGCAGAAGCCGTGGGACCACCTGCCGGGCGGGCTCCTGCTCACCGAGGCCGGCGGGAGCGTACGCCGCTGGGGACCGCTGCTGGTCGCGCGCCGCGGCCCGGGAGGGCCCGGACAGGGCTAGGAGCGCCCGCCGCCGTTCCCGCCGCGGCCCGTGCCCTTCTTCTCGTCCTCCTGCTCGTCGCCGCCGCCCTGGCCGGCTGCGTCGCCCGGACGCTTGGCGCCCAGCTTGAGCACGTCACCGGACCAGGTGATCGGGTTGAACTCCTGGGCAGGCCGGAACGAGACCGCGACCAGCTCGCCGTCGTCGGGAGCGAGGAAGACCAGGCAGCGCTTGACCCGGTCGCCGGGCTCGAAGGTCTTGGGGAAGTCCGTCGAGGGGCACGGCGTGAACTCCGTGACGAAGGTGGAGGACTCCACCAGCGTGTCGTTGCCGTCGACGATGTAGAGCGGCGGGCGCTCGCCACCGAGGTCGGTCTCCCCGCGGTTCTTGAAGACGGCCTCGACGAAGTAGGGGTTGGCCTTGGCCAGCTGCTTGTCCAGCTTCCAGCCCTGGAAGGACTCCTTGAAGGTCGTGCGCCGCATGTCGGTGACGGTGATGTCGAGGACGCCGACGGTCGACTGGTCGACGTCGTAGCCCACCGTCGCGGTGTCCCCCAGCTCCAGCGCGGAGCCCTGCGTGGTCAGCTCGACACCCTCGGGCACCTCGATCTCGGGGGTCGGCAACGGCTCGGGCGCCTGGCTCGCCGACTCCGTCGTGGACTCCGAGGGTGCGGCCTCCGGCTCGTCACCGCCGGAGCACGCGCTCAGCAGCAGGGCCGGGACGAGGGCGGCCACGAGGGGTCCGAGGAGGCGGGTGCGCACCGCGCCATTGTGCACGCGCGACCCGCTCAGGCGCCGAGGAACCGCTGGGCGAAGTAGCCGCTGATCCCGTCGATGGCGATCCGCTCCTGCTGCATCGTGTCGCGCTCGCGCACGGTGACCGCGCCGTCCTCGAGGGTGTCGAAGTCGACGGTCACGCAGTAGGGCGTGCCGATCTCGTCCTGGCGGCGGTAGCGCTTGCCGATCGCACCGGCGTCGTCGAAGTCGACGTACCAGCTCCTCCGCAGCTCCGCGGCCAGGTCACGGGCCTTGGGCGAGAGGTCGGCGTTGCGCGAGAGCGGCAGCACCGCGACCTTCACCGGCGCCAGGCGCGGGTCGAGCCGCAGCACGGTGCGCTTGTCGACGCCGCCCTTGGTGTTGGGCGCCTCGTCCTCCTCGTAGGCGTCCACGAGGAAGGTCATGAGGCTGCGCGAGAGGCCGGCTGCCGGCTCGATGACGTACGGCGTGTAGCGCTCGCCGGCGGCCTGGTCGTAGTACGACAGGTCCTTGCCGGAGTGCTTGGCGTGGGTGGAGAGGTCGAAGTCGGTGCGGTTGGCGATGCCCTCGAGCTCGCCCCACTCCGAGCCGGCGAAGCGGAAGCGGTACTCGATGTCGACGGTGCGCTTGGAGTAGTGCGACAGCTTCTCCTGCGCGTGCTCGTAGTGCCGCAGGTTGTCGGGATCGATCCCGAGGTCGGTGTACCACTGCGTGCGGGTGTCGATCCAGTACTGGTGCCACTCCTCGTCCTCGCCGGGCTTGACGAAGAACTCCATCTCCATCTGCTCGAACTCGCGGGTGCGGAAGATGAAGTTGCCCGGCGTGATCTCGTTGCGGAAGGACTTGCCGATCTGGGCGATGCCGAAGGGCGGCTTCATCCGCTGGCTGGTCACGACGTTGGCGAAGTTGAGGAAGATGCCCTGCGCGGTCTCGGGGCGAAGGTAGTGCAGGCCGGACTCGTCCTCGACGACGCCGAGGTGGGTCTTGAGCATCCCGGAGAACTGCTTGGGCTCCGTCCAGGCGCCGCGGGTGCCGCAGTTGGCGCAGGCGATGTCGGCCATCGGCACCGTGTCGGGGTCCTCGATGCCCTTCTTCTCGGCGTACGCCTCCTGCAGGTGGTCGGCGCGGAAGCGCTTGTGGCAGGACTGGCACTCGGTCAGCGGGTCGTTGAAGGTGTCGACGTGGCCGCTGGCCACCCAGGTCTCGCGCGGCAGGATGATGGAGGAGTCCAGGCCCACGACGTCGTCGCGCTGCTGGACCATCGCCTTCCACCACTGGCGCTTGATGTTCTCCTTCAGCTCCACGCCGAGCGGGCCGTAGTCCCACGCGGAGCGGGTGCCGCCGTAGATCTCGCCGCACGGGTAGACGAAGCCTCGGCGCTTGGCCAGGGAGACGACGTTGTCGACGGCGGACGGGGGCGGCTTGGCCACGGGATGGCTCGCTCTCTGGTGCAGTACGACGCCGGCCGGCTGCCGACGCGAGCGCTCAGCCTAACGAGCGGGCCGACGCCACGTTGAGGTCGGTCCCGGGCCCCTCGACGACCTCGTAGGCACTGGGCTCGTCCAGTGCCCGGTAGAGCACCGGCACCGCGCGCATCTTGACGTCGTACGAGGACAGGGCGCGGCGGTAGGCCCCGACGTGCTCCCACCGCGTCGACAGCACCCACAGGGTCGGGTCGTCGACGTTGCGGCCGACCGTGCCGTCCAGGTAGCCGGGCCGCCCGGCCAGTGCCTCGTGCGCGGTCGCGACGTCGACCCGGAAGGACTCGACGTCCTCGGCGGGGACCCGGAAGCGCGTCACGACCAGCACGGTGGCGAGCCTACGGCAGCGCCGGTATCGCACTGCCGACCCCGAATTGACAATGATTCCCACTACTCCTGAGAATCGTTCCCATGAGCCCGTTCCCCGCCCGCCCTGCTGCCCTGTCCGCCCTCCTCCTTGCCGGGACGGTCACGCTGAGCAGCTGCGCTGCGTTCTCCGACGCCGGCGCGGCGGGGGACGGCTCGTCGGACGGCACCGTCACCGTCGCGGCCGCCTTCTACCCGCTGGAGTACGTCGCGTCCCGGGTCGCCGGTGACCGTGCGGTGGTCGAGGGACTCACGTCCCCCGGCCAGGAGGCGCACGACGCCGAGCTGTCGATCCAGCAGACCGCCACGCTGGCCGAGGCCGACCTGACGGTCTTCCTCGACGGCTTCCAGCCCACCGTGGACTCCGCGGTCGAGCAGGGCACCGGTGGTGCGGTGCTGGAGGCCGGGGAGGCCGTCGGGCTCAACGAGTTCGGCGGGGAGCACTCCGACGAGGAGGGCCACTCCGAGGAGCACGGCCACTCCGACGAGGAGGGCCACTCCGACGAGGAGGGCCACTCCGACGAGGAGGGCCACTCCGAGGAGCACGGCCACTCCGACGAGGAGGGCCACTCCGAGGACGAGGGCCACTCGGACGAGGAGGCCCACTCCGAGGACGAGGGCCACTCCGACGAGGAGGGCCACTCCGAGGACGACGGGCACGGTCACGAGGCCGGCGACCTGGACCCGCACTTCTGGCTCGACCCGATGAAGATGGCCGACCTCGCTGACGCCGTGGCCGAGGAGCTCTCCGCGGTCGACGCCGAGGGCGCGGAGGAGTACGCCGCCAACGCCGCCGAGCTCCGGGCCGAGCTCGAGGAGCTCGACGCCGACTACACCTCCGCTCTTGCCTCGTGCGAGCGCGACCTGGTGGTCGTCAACCACGACGCGTTCGGCTACCTGACCAAGTACGGCCTGGAGCTGGAGCCGATCGCCGGCCTCTCCCCCGACTCCGAGCCCACCGCCGCCGACATCGCGCGGCTGCAGGACCTGATCGTCGACGAGGGCGTCACCACCGTCTTCTCCGAGACCCTGGTCAGCCCGGAGACCGCCGAGACCCTGGCACGCGACGCCGGTGTCGAGGCCGACGTGCTCGACCCGATCGAGGGACTCACCGACACCACGGCCGACGAGGACTACCTTTCCCTCATGCGCGCCAACCTCGACGCCCTGCGCGCGGCCAACGGGTGCTGAGCACCCGCGCCGTGACAGCAAGCGATCCACACACCCCCGCCGGCCCGCCCTCCGGCGTCCCGCCCGTCGTCTCCGTCCGGGACGGCGGGGTGGTCCTGGGTGGGCGACCGGTCCTGCGCGGCATCGACCTCGACGTGCACGCCGGGGAGTTCGTGGCCCTGCTCGGGGCCAACGGGTCGGGCAAGTCCACCCTGGTCCGCGCCCTCACGGGCCTGCTGCCGCTGGCGCGCGGCGAGGTCCGGCTCTTCGGCGAGCAGCACGGCTCGCTGCGCGAGCGGCACCGCGTCGGCTACGTCCCCCAGCGGGCGACCGCCGCAAGCGGCGTGCCTGCCTCGGTCTCCGAGGTGGTCACCCAGGGACGCCTGGGGCACCGACCGCTGCTGCGGCCGCTCCGGGCCGCCGACCGCCGCGCCGTCGCCGAGGCCCTGGAGGTCGTCGGGCTGGCCGAACGGGCCCGCGACAGCGTCTCCTCGCTCTCCGGCGGCCAGCAGCAGCGTGTGCTGATCGCCCGTGCCCTGGCAGGCGAGCCGGAGCTGCTCCTCCTCGACGAGCCCACCGCAGGAGTGGACCTGCCGAACCAGCAGGCCGTCGCCGCTGCCCTGGCCCTGATCAAGCGGCGCGGGGTCACGGTGGTGCTGGTCGCCCACGAGCTCGGACCCCTGGCCCCGCTGGTGGACCGGGTGGTCGTGGTGCGCCACGGCCGCCTCGCCTACGACGGCCCGGCGCTGGCCGACGCCGGCAGCGGCGCGGGCCACGCGCCGTACCTCTCGCTGGTCGACGGGCACCACCACGGCCACGGCCACGGCGTCCCGGGCGCGGACCGCGTGCACCGGCACGACCACGCACCGCACGTCGCCGGCCCCCTGGACGGCTCGCACGAGAGAGGCGGACGGTCGTGATCGACCTGCTCGGATACGGCTTCATGCAGCGGGCGCTGATCGCGGCGCTCGTCACCGGCCTCGCCGCCCCCGTCGTCGGGGGCTACCTCGTCCAGCGGCGGCTCGCGCTCATGGGCGACGGGCTGGGTCACGTCGCCGTCACCGGTGTGGCCATCGGTCTGCTGACCGGCACCTCCCCCACCTGGACCGCCGTCGGGATCGCCGTGCTCGGCGCGGTGCTCATCGAGGTCATCCGCGAGCGCGGCCACACCAGCGGGGACGTGGCACTGGCGCTGCTCTTCTACGGCGGCATCGCCGGCGGCGTGCTGCTCGTCGGACTCGGTGACCAGAGCGCGGCGCGGCTCAACCAGTTCCTCTTCGGCGCCCTCACCTCGCTCGGGCCCGACGACGTCCTCGCGGCCATGCTGCTGGCCGCCGTCGTGGTCGTCCTCGGGGTCGGGCTCGCGCCCCAGCTGTTCGCGGTGGCCCACGACGCGGAGTTCGCCCGGGTCAACGGGCTCAGCGTCCGCGCCTACAACCTGCTGGTGGCCGTGCTGGCCGCGGTGACGGTGACCGTCGCCATGCGCACCGTGGGGCTGCTGCTGGTCTCGGCCCTCATGGTGGTGCCGGTCGCCACGGCCCAGCAGCTGACCCGCTCGTTCCGCAGCACGTTGCTCGCCGCGGTGGTCCTCGGTGCGGGGGCCTCGGTCGGCGGGCTCCTGCTGGCCGCGTGGGTCGGGCTCCGCTTCGACGCCGACGTCGCCACCGGTCCCACGATCGTGCTGCTCGCGCTGGCCGGTTTCGTCCTCACCTGGCCGGTCGGCATCCTGGTGCGGCACCGGCAGCGCGTGCGCCGGCCCTTCGAGGACGACGTCCCCGACGAGCACCTGGTCGCCGACCACGACCACGCGCACGGGCCGGACTGCGGCCACGTCGCGGTGCCGCACGGCGACCACGTCGACTACGTCCACGACGGGCACCGGCACGCCCCGCACGGCCGGCACTACGACGAGCACTGAGACGCCCGCGGAACAACCTCCTCAGCAGCCGACGCCGGTGAGGTCCCCGTCGTCGATCGCACCGCCGGCCAGGTGCATGGCCGAGCAGTAGTAGAAGGAGAGCAGCGGGTCGCGCCGCAGCACGACCGGCTCCCACTGGCCGTCGCCGACGGGCTCGAGGTAGCGCAACCGCTGGGCCAGCAACGGCCGCAGCGACCGGTTCTTCAGGTAGTGGTCCAGCCAGCGCTGGGTGTAGGCGCTGCTCAGGGCCTGGCCCCAGCGGCTGGCCGGCAGCGCGAGCGGGATGTCGGTGTACTCCAGGTGCGTCGAGGCGCGCGGCACGACCAGCAGCGAGTCGACGCCCGCGGTGCGCCAGGCGTCGAAGCCGGTCTCCTTCTCCCGGGTCGGGGACGGGCCCTCGGGCGAGGGCTCGGGCCGCAGGGAGGAGCCGCCGGAGAGCAGCCAGGGGCTGACGGTGAAGCCGTACTCGGACTGGATCGCCAGCGCGGGCACGACCGGCTCGACCGGGACGCCCCCCTCCGTCACGCTGGCGCCCAGCTTGTCGAGCGCCACGATCGTCGAGATCCGCTCGTCGACGGCCTGGACCTGGGAGATCGCCGCCGCCCCCAGGGAGTGGCCGACCACGGCGATCTTGCCGGTGCGCCCCGCGGTGCTCGGGCGACGGTCGGGGCGGCGGTCCAGCAGCGCGTGCCAGGGGTTGGAGCCGGTCACCTCGCCCGCGGTGGCGCCGTACGCCGGAGCCGGCTCGTCGGGCGTGGACAGCAGGAAGGTCAGGGCGTCCTGCGTGCCGACGACGAAGTTGTCGATCTGCTGCGACGGGACACCGCTCAGGGAGCCGTCACCGGGCAGGGTCTGGCTGGTGCCTTGGCCCTGGACGTCGTAGGTCAGCACGAGGTACCCGCGCTCGGCGAGGTCCTGGGCCAGCCAGAGGTACATGTTCTCGCTGCCCTGGACCGACCCCTCGGTGATGACGACGCCGGGGAACGGCGGGCGCAGCCGCTTGCCGGTGTAGGGATCGCGGGCGCCCTCGAGCGGGGCGTGCAGGGTGCCGCGCAGCAACGCGCCGTACCGGTTCGTGAAGGAGACCGGCAGCGCGCGCCCACGGGTGCCGTCCCAGCCCGCGCGCAGCGGGTTGCCGACGTTCCACCCCGGGAACAACGCCCCGGCGGTGATCGAGGGTCGGGTCGGGGTGGCGGCCTGCTCGAGCAGCTGGGCGAGCGCGAGCGTCGGGACCTCGGTGGCCAGGGCCGGGAGGTAGGCCGGGTTGGCGAGCTGCACGTCGGTGATCCGCCCGTAGGCGTCGTCGATGTTCTGCAGGTCGCGCGCGACGTACTCCGGGCTCCCCGGCTCCGGGCCGCTGTGGTCCGGAGCCGCGGCGGCGTAGGACGACGGGGCAGCGAGCGCCGCGGCGAGCAGGGTGGCGGTGGCCAGGGTGCGGAGGGTCACGTGCGTCACAACGACGCCGCGGCCCGGGCGGTCACGCCCGGCCCCCCTGGTCTCAGGTGGCGGGCTGGGACGGGTTGGGCTGGGCCCCGCCGAAGCGGCGGTCCCGCTCGGCATAGATCTCGATCGCCCGCCACAGCGCGAGCCGGTCGACGTCGGGCCAGAGCACGTCGGTGAAGACCATCTCGGAGTAGGCCGCCTGCCAGAGCATGAAGTTCGAGAGCCGCTGCTCCCCCGAGGTGCGCCACACGAGGTCCGCGTCGGGCAGGTCGGGGAGGTAGAGCGCCCGGGCGAAGCGCTTCTCGTCGATCTTCTCCGGGTCCAGCCGGCCGGCGGCGACCTCGCGGGCCAGGGTGCGGGCGGCGTCGGCGAGCTCCGCACGCCCGCCGTAGTTGACGCACATCGTCAGGGTCAGCACGTCGTTGTCGCGGGTCAGCTCCTCGGCGACCTGGAGCTCCTTGACCACCGAGCGCCACAGCCGCGGGGCGCGGCCGGCCCAGCGCACCCGCACCCCCAGCTCGTGCATCTCGTCGCGGCGGCGACGGATGACGTCGCGGTTGAAGCCCATGAGGAAGCGCACCTCCTCGGGGCTGCGCTTCCAGTTCTCGGTGGAGAAGGCGTAGGCGGAGACCGCCTTCACGCCGATCTCGATCGCCCCCTCGACGACGTCGAAGAGCGAGGCCTCGCCGGCCTCGTGACCACGGGTGCGGGGCAGGCCTCGCTGCTTGGCCCACCGGCCGTTGCCGTCCATCACGATCGCCACGTGCTCGGGCACCAGCTCCGGCGGGAGCGCGGGCGGGCGGGCACCGGAGGGGTGCGGCGTGGGCGGTCGGACGGGGCGCTTCACGACAGCGGAGCCTACGGGCCGGCGGGCTCCGCCACGGGCACCAGGACCCTGACGGTCATGCCTGCGCCCACCGTGCTCTCGACCTCGATCCGCCCGCCGCGGGCGGCGACGATGTCGCGCGAGGTGCACAGGCCCAACCCGGGTCCCGGGATCGCCAGGTCGCGGCTGGTGCTGCGACCACGCATGGCACCCCGAGGGGAGCCGCCCGGGTCAACGCTGCAGGTGCTCCATCGAGCGCAGCCCGCGCTCCAGGTGCCAGGCGAGGTACGCCGCCACCAACCCGCTGGCCTCGCGCAGGGTGCGCTGGTCGGCGCCGCCGACGGTCGCCCAGTCGCCCGCGAGCAGCGCCCCGAGGACCTCGACGGTGCCCGCCGCCGGGCTCGCGGAGCCGGGCACGCGGCAGGTGCTGCACAGCACCCCGCCCATCGAGGGGTTGAACCAGCGGTGCGGTCCCTCGAGGCCGCAGCGGGCGCAGCCGTCGAAGCTGGGGGCGTAGCCCGCCACCGACAGCGAGCGCAGGAGGTAGGAGTCGAGGACCTGCCCGGGCCCGAGCTCGCCGGCCGCCATCGCGCGCAGGCCGCCGACGAGCAGGAGGTACTGCTGGGTGGCCGGTTCGCGCTCCTCGACGACCAGCCGCTCGGCGGTCTCGAGCATCACCGTGCCGGCGGTGTAGCGCTCGTAGTCCGCACCCATGCGGCCCGCGAAGGGCGTGATCGTCTCGGCCTGGGTGATCGTGTCCAGGCTGCGTCCGTCGGCCAGCTGCAGGTCGACGTGGGTGAAGGGCTCCAGCCGCGAGCCCCACCGCGAGGAGGTGCGCCGCACCCCGCGGGCCACCGCGCGCACGACACCGTGCTGGCGGGTCAGCAGGGTGATGATCCGGTCGGCCTCCCCCAGCTTGTGGGTGCGCAGCACGACCGCCTCGTCGCGGTAGAGGGGCACCGGGCCATTGTGCCCCGCGGGATGTCCGGGGCGGGGCAGCGCGGCCGGGGCGGGGCGGGCGACCTAGCGGGTGGCCGAGCGTCGCCGGCGGCGCTGGACGCGCCAGCAGCTCTGGCAGAACCCGATGGCGGCGCCGGTGAGCCGCTCAGGGCGCAGCCGCCACTCCAGGACGCTGCGTGCGCTGATGAACTCCGCGTCGGGGATCTCCGCGGCCAGCATCGCCGCGTCGGCCGCCGGGTGGATGGGGTCGCGGGTGTGCCCGACCACCAGTGCCGGAGCGGTGATCCGGCGCCTTTCCCTCGACATCGGCGCGATCCTGCCGAACAGGAGACCGTGGAGCAGCGCGGCGGTCGCACCGGGTCGCTGGTCCAGCACGTCCAGGGCCACGCCGGCCCAGAAGGGCAGGAGCGAGCGGGGCACGACCCCGGAGAGGAGACGAGCACCGTCGACGCTCACGGGCAGCAGGCGCGAGGCGAGCAGCAGCGGGGACGCCGCGACGATGCTCGCCTCGAGGGCGTTGTCGAGGACCGGCATCTCCAGCAGCAGGCCACGCACCCGGGCGGGGGCGGAGACGGCGACCTCGAGGGCGACGTTGGCGCCCAGGGACGTGCCGCCCACCACGGCCTCGGGAGCACCGAGGTGGTCCAGCAGCGCGACGACCTGCTCGCCGAAGGCCTGGACGGAGTAGGCGAGCGGATCCGCCGGGCGGTCCGAGCGGCCGTGCCCCAGCAGGTCCAGGGCCACCACGTGCAGACCAGCCCCGGCGAGGGCGCGGGCCAGCGGCTCGTGCATGCGCCGGGTCACCAGCTGACCGTGCACGAGGACCACCCAGGAGTCCCCCGAGCCGTACTCGGTGTACTCCAGACGGTCCCGACCGTCCTCGGTGTCGAAGAAGAACTGCCCGACGCGCTCGGAGACCAGCATGGAGGGAATCTAGCCGGACCGGCCCCCCGCACCGGCCGCAGCCGCGAGGATGGGCCCATGGCCACCGCGGTCGCCCCCCTGCCCGCACCCGCAGCCCGCTACCTGGGCGTGCGGGCCGCGGTGCTGCTGCTGGCGGCGACGTACGTCGGGGCGA
>FWWL01006637.1_pt1 | contig 16564 bp, 13 predicted proteins | sample 2228331 | NCBI WGS metagenome assembly FWWL01 (sample SAMEA103939775, study PRJEB20133) | metagenome
AACGAGCACATGCTAAACATGATTATTATAAAACAAGAGAATAGAGGGCCTAGTGCTGCAAGAAATAAAGGAATATCAGTTTCAAATGGAGATTTGATTTGTTTTGTAGATTCAGATGATGTAGTGTCACCATCGTATCTTTCGACAATGGTCTCAGATATTAATAATTTTGGTGTTGACTTAGTTATTTGTAAGGATAGAGCAATCTATGATGATAAATTAATAAATCAGTTTAATTCCACAGAGTCAAATTCAAAAGCATATGATACTGAGAAGGTTATGCATGATTTTTTGTTCGGTAAAGCTAACTTAGGAATTACATTAATACTTGTAAAAAAACATGTGTTAACTGATAATAATATATTGTTCAATGAGAATTATAACTGTTCAGAAGATACCGAATTTGTTTGGAAAGTACTATGCCATATCTCAAAAGTTGTGATGAATTCAAATATTACATATCATTATCGAGTCAGACAAGATTCACTAACTACAAATTTTAGTGACAAAAATATTAAAGGAATCGAATTAATAATTAACTTAAATAAATATGTAGAGGCATATCGTCCTAATTTTATTAATAAATTCAAGAATTATGCAGGAGCAATATATAGTATCTATAAATTAAAAGAGGCAGTTTTAAGCTCAAATAATTATTCTCAATATATTTATTTTGCTAAACAAATTAAGTTGAGCCAATTTAGAAAGAATTTATTAGATAATCCTATTATTAAAATACGCATTATAAGTAAAATATATTTCTTATCTCCTTTATTGTTTTATCTTGTTGTAAAGATTATTTTTTTAATCTTACTTAAAATAAGACGAATTAAATGGAATAGTAAGAATGATGAGGTATTAAATGAAAATACTACACATCTGTAATGACTATAGGGACAACAATTTATACGAACACTTATTTACTCTATTATCTCAATACGCTGAACAATCAGTATTTGTACCATATAAATATAGTTTAAATTTTAGAAATAGAAACAACTATAGTGTTAAACATGAGGTCTGTTATAATGATATTGATAGAATATTTTATAAAAGAAAGGGAGCTAAAGTATTTCAAAGTCTAAAAAAACAAGTAAATATCGCCGAACAAAATTTAATACATGCACATACATTGTTTTCAAATGGCTATGTAGCATATTTATCTAATAAAGAATATAAAATAGATTATGTAGTTACAATAAGAAATGTAGATGTTGACATTTTCTTGAATTACTTTCCTAATATGAAAATAGCAGCCTTACAAATAATGACAAACGCAAAAAAAATTATATTTATATCTCCTATTCTCAAACATAAATTATTTTCATATTTTGAGGGCGATGAAGATAGAGAGATGATAGAGAGAAAATCAACGATAATTACCAATGGGATAGATAATTTCTGGTTTGAAAATAAACACATGAAAAAAACAAAAAACAGGGAACTAAAACTCCTGCAGATAGGCTGGATTTGTCGAAATAAAAATCAAATAAATTCAATTAAGGCTGTCGAATTATTAAATAGAAATAATATTCCATGTTCTTTACAGATAATAGGCGGCGTCGAGAGCAAAGCAGATCGATTGTATTATAATAAATTAATTAATTATATTGAAAGAAGTAACTATAAAAGTAAAATCGAAATTCAAGACAAAAAGGAAAAAATTAATTTAATTAAAGATTTTAGACAAGCAGATATCTATTTAATGCCTTCATATAGAGAAACTTTTGGATTAGTCTATATTGAAGCTATGTCGCAAGGATTACCAATAATATATTCGAAAAATCAAGCGGTCGATAGATTGTTTGATGCTGCTCCTGTTGGAGTATTTGTAAATCCCAAAAGACCAAGCGATATTGCAGAAAAAATAATATATACTCGAGACAACTACAATATATTTGTTAATAACATCGAATATCATTTAGATGATTTTAAGTGGGAAAAAATAACCAGGAATTTACTGGTTAATATTTATAACCTGATTTAAAAATTTCAAATAAGTAAATGATTTGCGTGATTGGATTATATGTTGAGAGTTAACTCAACTTATCTTTGATAGTAGGAGTATTGATGAGAAAAGTTATAAAGCTTCTTGTAAATGATAGTTTATTAAATATTTTAGCAAATGGTATTTTAGTAGTTGTACTTCAATTTATTGTTTTACCTATAATCTCTCATAATACTTCTGTTGAATTTTTTGGCACAATATTGACAATTATTGCATTAAAAAACGTTATTATGCAGGTCTTTGGAGGCAGTCTTAATAATGTTAAATTATTAAATAATAAAAAAGAAATAAGTAGCTCTGATGATACATATATATTCTTACTATTTATTTCAATTTGTTTCGCAGAAGTAATATTGATCTTCCTATTAATGTTATATGGGAGTGAAATAAAACTATATGATTATTTTTACATAATTATTACAACTGCGGTTGCAATAGTAAATGCATACGGAACTGTGTATTATAGAATTATTCTAAATTACCGTAAAGTTCTTCTAATGCATATTTTTTGCAGTATAGGCTTTTTAATTGGATTACTAGTATTTTCCCACTACGGTGTATGGTCCTTAATGTTTTTTTTATCCGAATTATTAGGTTTTATATATTTATTGTTAACTACACCGCTATTAAAATTGATAACTAGTTCTAGAAATTTTAGACATAAAAAAAACATCGATATAATTAGTAATTACATATATTTAATAACTTCTAATGTAATAACAAATATTATTATATATTTTGACAGGTTGTTAATAAATCCAGTCTTAGGGGTTAAAGCGGTAACAATATTTTATGTGGCTTCACTAACGGGTAAAACTCTTTCAATAATAGTTACACCAGTAAGTGGAGTATTGTTAAGTTACACTTCTAAATATAAAGAAAAAATTACAAGAAAGTATTTCAAGTATTTAGGTTTGTATATTTTTTTAATAATAATAATAGGTGTGATTGTTTTAAACATACTATCACCTTTTGTAATAAAAATTTTTTATCCAAACACGGCAGAATCTGCACTGGAATACGTAAAATTAGCAAACATATCAATATCATTAGGTGTGGGTGGTAACATATTAAATCCATTTATTTTAAGCATATGTGATATTAAATGGCAATCAAGGGTTAACATATTTTATGGAACAATGTTTATCGGATTAGGATTGTTACTGAGTAATATTTGGGGGTTATATGGTTTCTGTATCGCTTCTATTATTTCGACTTTTATAAGATTGATGGTTTTATACTTAATAGGCTCTTTAACAATTAAGACACATTAAAGTAATAAAGAAGTACAAGTACAGATTATAAGAATTTGAATACTTTTTAATCAAAATAATTACTATAGGAGTTCTAATGAAGAAAAGGAGCACAATTTTAGTTAATAATTTAATTATATTATTCTTTTTTGTTTTAAACTATATTTTTGTGTTAAACAAATATTACAACTACGGGGTTATGACATTTGAATTAAATTTTAGTTTTATTAAGATATTAATCGCTTCTTTTTTATTGATATCAGTCTATATTCTAGGTTCAATAATTAGAAATGAATTTTCTTATTGCATTTGGAATATTATATATGTGTATATGTTTATTCCCACAATAATATACTTTGTGTTTAATAATAGCAGTTCCAAACCAGTTTTTTCCTTAGTTATCTTACTTGTATTGTTATATTTCTTATCAAATATTAAAATATTAGATTTAAAACATGCAAATTATAAAGGATCTAGTAAATTTTCAGTATCTTTTCTGGTTATTGTATCAATTTTATTATTTATTCCATTTGTAATTATTTATAGAAATTCTTTAAACTTGAATAATCTCCTTTTTCAAGATATCTATGAAACGCGGTCATTAATGACATCTTTAAGTAATCCTCTGGTTGATTATTTTGAAAGTCCTCTAGTAAGAGTAATAATTCCTATTTTATTTATCAAAAGTATCGAAAAAAAGAATTATTTATTATTGGCATATTCAATAATTGTTATCATTTATATATTCCTATGTGGGGCACTCAAAAGTAATTTATTTATTGTTGCACTAATTACAATTTTTTATTTCGGGAATACTTATCAAAAAAAGTTAATTATTTTTCTTAGGGGAGTAAAATGGGTGAGCATTCTCTCACTTATTGAGTATTATATCTTTAATCAATTCAATATAGTTGATTTATTTATCCGTAGAGTCTTCTTTATTCCCCCAATGTTGAATGATACTTTCTATAATTACTTTTCTGTTGATCATATGTACTGGAGTTATACAAGAATAGGAAGTTTAATTAATCCTAACTCAGAAATAGGGAGATCAGTAACTCAATATATAGGCACGAAAATTATGGGAGGAGATAATCTAAATGCAAATGTCGGGATAATTACCGAGGGGTATATAAGTGCTGGTATCTTTGGGGTAGTTCTTATTTGTATATTTATTTGCTTAATTGTTATTTTTCTTAAGAGTATTGACTTAGAGCCTAAATATTTTGGCATTCTTTTGTTTAATATTTATCTGATAAACACTTCTTTTTTAGAGACAGCATTAATTACACATGGATTATTTTATTTTTTAATAGCAGCTCCTTTTTTTATGAGAAAAGTCCAGGATCACAGTATTAAATTACTAGAGAAAGGATGAGCATCTTATTCTAAGGAAATATATCCCGGTGGATAAAGAGGGTCGCCAGCCATGCAGTATGATAACTAATCTATAAAATAGAGAAGAGGCTTCCATTATTGGGAGAAATCATAATTTCTGAAGGAGGTATATTTTATGGCAATAATAAATTGGAAGTTTCCGTTGAGAGTAATTTCACGAATTCGTAGTAAAATATTAGATTATAAATATAGTGGAGGATCTTTAGGAGGTTTAATAAAACCTACCTTAGAAGGAGCCCACTATACCTCTAGTACAGACTATGCTATTTTAGCTGATGTATTTAAACGTATAACAATAAAAAAATCAGATGTCCTTGTTGATGTCGGCTGTGGAAAAGGACGGGTTATTTTTTGGTGGTTAAAGTCAGGTTATTTAAATAAAATTTATGGCATTGAATTAAATCCTGAAGTTGCAAATGAAACTAATAAAAGGCTTACAAAATACGAAAATGTTACTATTATCACTGGAAGCATTTTAGAGAATCTTCCTGATGAAGCAAATGTTTTTTATCTCTTTAATCCTTTTGACAAAAAAACTACTGGTGAATTTAGAGATCTTTTGGAAAAAAAACTCCTCAATAATAATGCCGAAAAGCTTACGATCATTTACTATAATTGCGTTTATGTGGATGTATTCAAAAACAATCCTAACTGGAGTGTTGATACTCAAACTGTTGATCTTCTGGCCTCTGGAATTATTGGTGCGAAGTTGGCCATTATTCGGAATGCTAACGTTCTTAATATGTAGCTACCTGATTTTTTCGGTGCGGCGGAGCAACTGTAATAATGCAGACTTTCTTGCATTCTATATTACTATCTTATTTCGAGGATGATGGATTTGTATAAAAAAAAAGTCTTTTTTAGAAATTTTTTTAGATACTTTAAGAGTAATAAAATAATTAGACGATATCTTGGGAAAAAAATATTGAGTAATATGCAAAAAAAAAATCCTAAAGGAAATCTACAGGATTCTGCAGCAGTAACTCCTTATGTTAATAAAAGTGGGGTAGTGTTGTCGTTTGACGATAGTTTTAGAGTCAAACACTGGTCAGATTATGGAAAAGATATGTTTGGTTTTTATGATGTAAAGGTAACTTTTAACATCAATGCATTTCACCATTTTGAACAAGAAAGACATCACACGCAAGAAGAAATCGATTTGCTCTTAGAGTTGCAATCTAATGGACATGAGATTGTCCATCATGGTTATAAACATAGAAACGCTTTGTTGTATTCAAGTACTGAAGGAATAGCAAGATGGGTGCAAGATGATATAATTCCACTTTTTACGTGGATGGAACAACAATCTCACTCAATAACTGGTGAAAGATTTAAAAAACCAGTTTCTTATGCTTATCCATCGAGTGCAAAAAATGAAATGACAACGTCTGCAATAGTTCCAGAATACTTCAAAATAGCAAGGGGTCATTTAAGCGGTGACAATCTTGTGAGTATTAATGTATCTGGATTTGCTCCTTCCATTTGTATTGATAGAAATTATATTTTTGATATAAAAAATATAAAAAAAGCTATGAGAACAGCTAAAGAAGCAGGAAAAGTATTGATACTGATGTGTCATTCTATCTTACCCGATGATATTAGTTGGAATGATTTTGGGTGGGGGAAAGAATCTAAAGCCTCAGGTGAGTATAGAATATCGCCAAGTATTATTCAAGATATAATCATTGAAGCCAAAAAGAACGATATGGAGTTTTATACACTTGCTGAAGTTTCCGGAGTAGCAACTTTTATTGATTCCAAGTTTGAAGATTACATAAGAGAAAATATATGTACTCCTAATGGTTGGATTTTAATTAAATCTTTAACTCAAGTTAAGGAAATGGATCTAAGTAATAGAGGTATATGTAACTTAGATGGTATTCAATACTTTCTAGGATTAGAAAAAATTGATTTAAGAGGTAATAATATTAAAGATTTTAGATTGCTAGATAAACTTCCAAACTTGAAAAAAATAATAAAATAGAGATATTCATTCTTATACTCAATGGGTTTACCATTAATTTTCTTTTATTAGACATCTTTATTCCTTTGCATGTATACTTTAATAGAAAATATAAATTCTAATAGTTGGTGATATTTATGAAAAAGAAATTCATAGTGATTCTCTGGACTTCTGGACTCATTGGATTACTTATTATTGGTTTCTTGGAAACGATGAATTATGCTACAGACTACATGCTACGCTCCATTATTACATCTTCTCAAGTCGATAGTAATCTTTCAAACGCAATAGAGATAAGTAATCAACAATTGAAAAACCCTTCTTCGTCTCCGATCCATACTTCGGATCTGGATATTAATTCCATGAACAGCATTAATAGTCCAAAATCAATTCAATCGGAGGTTGGAATTGTAAATTTAGTTTCCCCTACTCCGGATATAAATGGATCAGTTGCGGAAGCCAAGGGGGAATCTACAAAAACAATGCCTGCGAATTCTGTTTATGACCATACTCAACCTGTAAGTATCCCCAGTAGCCCCACTCTTGATAACAAGGGTTATGATGGAAACATAAGTGTTGATAAAGCGGAGCAAGTCCAAGATCAAATTACATTAAAAGACAAAGCAAAGGTTTCTTCTGTTCTGTTAAAGAAACTAAGCTCCTCTGACATATCCCTCTTCGTGAAAATGAGTGGAGATGGCGTTACTGTTGAGGAGAAAAAACAGGCAAAGAAAGTTATCTTGGAGAAATTGACCGAAGCCGAATACAACGAGTTGATAGCAATCGCTGCAAAACTTGGCTTAAGCTCGGGTAGAGGATACCAAGAGACTCAGAAAGATTACGAGACTAAATAAAGCAGGTGTAACAGATGAAATTCATACGTTCCAAATTAATCACAAGTTTACTGGCAGGCGCGCTTCTCCTAAGTGCTACTACAGCCACTGCAGAGCAAATATCCCATCCAATATCCGTCTACTACACCCCAATGCACTTCGTATTCGACGGCAAGGAGCAGGCTCCACCCGAAGGTCAGAGTGGTTTCATCTACGAAGGTAGCACTTACGTACCGCTTCGCTTCATCTCGTATGCCCTTAACAAGGGGGTCGAATGGGATCCGAATACATATACGGTATCCGTGCTAGAGCCTTCAGTTCAGCAGAAAGTTGAGATCCTGGAGTACAGGTTGAATCGGGAAGTCAGAGAGAGCTCGCCAAGTGCGGGTCCAGTAGTTGTTCCTGACCCCACCCAGATCAATGTCTATTTTGAGAAGATACAATATATATTCGATGATAAGCAGAAGCAGCCGTCTGATGATTTACCAGGGATGATCTACGAGAATTCTCTATACGTCCCTATGCGATTCTTCAGTGAGTCAATCGGTAAGAAGATTGATTGGGATCCTGTGACTTATACGGTATCCGCAGACACTTTGGATCTGACCAAACCAGATGGTACCAAGCCATCTACCAAGCCACCGGTTACTCCGCCTATAACAGGGGCAGGGGGTATAACCAAGCCCTCATATGAGAGTTTGCAAGCCTCTTTTGAAGGGTCTGTTAATGCGTTGAAGAACGATGCCATTGATTACTTCACGGACCTTTTCTTGAATTCTCTTTCAGCTGATGCTAAAACCAAAGCAGTTCTTAAGAGCCAAGCTGAGGCTAAACTATCGGAGTTTGATGCTCGATTCGAGAGTTTATTGAGTGACTTTGGAAGTAAACTGCAAGCTAATGGTTATGGTTCGGATTTAAGTGGATACAGGCAGCAGTATGCTGATGCTAAGGCCGCGGCTCGGGCTAGTATTGGACAGTAAGAGAACAACAAGGAAAAATATGTATTTTCAATCCGTTTAAATTATGTATAATAAAACTACGGGAATTGAAATTATATATTAGGGGGAATTGCTTGAATGATCGGGCCATCATCGCTCGAAAAAAAACTAGAAGTCGTATTCGACGAACTAGTAGAAGACCTTTCCATAGTTAGTTCTGGTATTCTGTTCATCCACATCCGTGATAATCGAGTCGTCTCCTTCGGAGTGAGACAGCGTCCAGAGCAAGAGAAAGGCGATCAGATCATTCAACCAGATCGAATGGGGTTGTCACCTGTTCACCAGAATTCTTTTCGCTGTATGGCGATTGAGGTGTTTAAAAAAAGAGAGCACTGGACGGACGGGGAGATGTTATTCCCGTTCAGAGTTCAAGCGAGAACATTAATGGCATCAGCACAGTATAAGCCATTCGGTAAGTTTCAATCGAAGTAAGGTTAACCCGAGAAGAGTCGCTTCCGATAGAAGCGGCTCTTTTTGATCTCTTAGTCGTTAGCGGGGCGGGAATATCGGTGGTAGCAACTAAGGTTTATGCAAAGAGTTAGAAGAGCCACTTCCTGATGGAAGCGGCTCTTCTGCTTGGGCTATTTCACAACGAACGTTGAATTCAGGATTCTATCGATCTCATCTTTTTCTTTGGGGACGGTCGCGATTAATTTATCATATATTGCCTTGTCATCTTTCCCTTGCTTTCTTAGGGTTGCCAAGTACCAACGAGTTATTTGTTGGTTAACTTCTACATCTAATTTGTCGCTAATTCCACTCTGTAGAGTCGCAGTCGCAGCAGGATAGTCACCGCGGATATAATAAATCTGTCCAACTGCTAGCTTCATATTTGCGGTAAGGCCGAAATCATTTCCCTGCTGTTGCCCTTCAGGTAGATTTTCTAGTTCCTTGGTCTTTGTTATTACGGCGTTGTAATAGTGGATTGTTTGATCCCAGTTCTGGTTCATTTCAGCAAACTTTTTCTCCAATCTGGACTGTTCACCTACTTGCATAGTAAGTGCAATTACACGATCGTATATGCTAATCACCCATGGAAACTTTTCTACTCCGTTCTCCATTACCTGGATGGCTTGGGGTAATTGATTCTTTATCATAATGAGATTGTATTCTTGTTCCAGGACATTACGGTTGTTTGGCTCTCTCACTTTCAAGTCATTAAGAATTTCATTTGCCTCAGTGTAATAACGTTCATCCTTGGACTGCTTGTAAACTTGTAATAGCATATCGACTTTGGTTAACACCATTTGTGGATTATCAGGTTGTAGACCCAATGCTCGATCCATTGGAACTAGTACCTCTTGGAAGGACTTCCCTGACTGGGCTATTGCCAATGATTGATTGAATAGGGAGTGTGATCGGATATTGACTATTGCGAGACTGAATATGACTATAGCGAGTACCCCTAGTAGTCCTGGATAAGCAAATTTCAATCTGCTGCTTCTGGATACTCCTTTAAACTTGAACTCACTGGTCTGGATAAAGGAAGCCATTCCTCCGAGACACAAGAATACAATCGCAGAGAGGAGGGCGTAGCTCAATTCGAAATCAATTGTACTATGCAGGAGTAATGACACTATGAAGATATAAAACAGCATATGGCTATGTCTATTACTCGGATCACTTAGTCGATAGGAACGAATAAATTGGTGAAAAATATAAATTAGTAATATTAGGAGTAGGCCGAGCCCGATCATTCCTACCTCAAGTAGATACTGGAGGAAGAAACTATGCGTTTGACGACTAGTGTAGGGATTACTTTGATACTTCTCATATAATGCAGCCCAACCGCCGCCGCCTGCACCGAGTAAAGGATAGTCTTGTATCATTTGGATGGAATCCTTGTAGAAAGCAGAACGTTCCAATACACTATTCTGTTTGAAGTTAATGTTCTCTACTCGCTGCTGTAAGGAAGTTGGCATGAGATTAGTAATTATGTTAGTGCTGAAAAGTGCAACTGCAACTAGAGTGGTAGCAGCAATACCAACTATGGGCAATATAATGCTTGATAATCTGTATTGATTCCATTTAGACCCAAACTTCTCTAGGTGAGGAGTTGCGTAGATTTGAAGCAGGGTTATTAGTAAAGCACTTGTAATCGTTACAGCACTCAAATATAGCCATCCTTGAACGGATAACGAACCTAGCCCGTCAAGACTTACACTTAAATCGGGTTTCATTGTTGCTTGTACTTTTTGTGCGATTTCTGTACCGATTCTTGTGATCGGATCTGTCACTAGAAATGCAGCTATTGTTCCTATAATCAAATATAGGATATACATAATTTGTCTAGTAAGAAGAAGGAAGGGCAGGATAAGTAATATACCAATCGGAAGGAAAACAATACCTCCGCGTGAGAGAGTGAGCAAGAATGATACTATTATGGGTACGATAAGTAGGGAGTGGCCTGCAACAGTATACCACTTTCTAGCATTTACAATTAAGAAGAGGCCGGCAAATAATAGCGCCATTAATAGTGCAGCATAAGCATTAGGATATTGAAATACGGAAGTCAGACGAGTTCCGGATTCTGTTAACATAACAGCATCGCGATAGTAAGTATTGCCGAACAGATTTAAGAAGCCAAACAAGACAATGAGATACCCTGAGAAGAGGATCGCGTATTGAATGACTTTTCTGCCAATCAAGTCCTTCCCAATATACATTCCGAATAAAAAAAACACGGAATACATCATGTGAAGGTTAAACATACCTTTAGCCAAATGGGGCGAGGCTGCATGAATAGAAGCTAGTAAAAATGATAGCGGGATCAGCCATATATATAAGGATAATAGATCTGTATAATTGGCGAGCTTCCAATGCTGTAGCAAGTAAACCGCTAATATAGCTAAAAGTACTGCACTCCACGCGACTGCTGATGATATTGGTTTCTCGAATTGCAAAGTATACCCATTGAACAACCCTGCCTGGAAAGGGGATATAAAAAGAAAAAATACAATGGTACATAATGCTAACCAGAATGTAATCGACTTCCCTTTTTCAGGTTTTGCACCGTACTTGGGAATTGAGCTGGATTTTTTAGAGTGGACAATGTTACTCATGGGTAGCTCCTTTTATACGCGATTGAATAAATTGTGAGATCTCTTGCTTGAATTTCTCCCTACTGAAATTATTAGCATGGGCTCGAATTGTCTGGGTGTCGAACTGTAACTCCTGAAACTTACTGATGGCTTGGAGCAAGCTCTTGGATGTAGGTTCATCAAAGAATACTCCTGTCTCGAATTCTTTCACCGTCTCTAAAGCCCCACCTTTACGATATGCTATTACGGGTCTTCCACTAGCTTGAGCCTCTAACGGAGTAATACCGAAGTCTTCTTCCCCACCTAATATAAAACCTTTGCATTTAGAATAATATTCAGCTATTACATCATCGGATTGAAATCCCATAAATTGTACATTAGCTTTGGCTAGGGATTGCAACCTAGGCCGATCATATCCATCACCAATAATTACAAGTGGCCATCCAAGGCTATTGAAAGCTTCAATAACAATATCAATCCGTTTGTAAGGAATTAATCGGGACACAATCAAGAAGTAGTCCCCAATTTGTTCAGATGGATAAAATTGATCAAAATTCACGGGAGGGTATATAACTTCAGAATCTCTACCGTAATATTTCTTTATGCGATTTGAGATACTCTTAGAGTCGGCTATAAAATGGTCCACTCGCTGAGCGGTCAGCTGGTCCCACATCCTGATCTTGTGAAGAACAGAAGGTAAGAGCAATTTGAATATTGGGTTGGTCACATCTTCTGTAATGTACTGGTGGTATAAGTCCCATACATATCTCATTGGAGTGTAGCAATAACAGATGTTAAGTTGATTAGGAGTTGTAATAACTCCTTTAGCAAATGCGCTAGAGCTGGTTAATATAACGTCGTAACTTCGAAGATCAAACTGCTCAACAGCCAGTGGGAAGAGTGACAGCATTTTTTTGTAATGATTTTTTGCAAAAGGTATTTTTTGAATAAAAGATGTACGAATATCAGCATTCTGGAACTTCGCAGGCATTTTAGACAAATCCTTCACCATTGTATATATAGGAGCGTCAGGAAACATCTCCATGAACACTTCTAGGACTCGTTCTGCACCGCCATATTGGTTTATATAATCATGTACAATTGCAATCTTCATTAATAGTTCTCCTTATACGTTTCAAGCATTATTCAGTACTTTGGTATAGAGCTGCTTTGTTTCTATTGCGTTCTGTTTCCATGAGTAAGTGGATGAGCGTTCTAGAGCAAGTGCGGAGTAATGTGCATGTTGTGAGTAATCATTGATTAGCTCATACATCGCATTAGCCCAACTCTCGTGATCCATTGGCGATACTAATTTCCCATACCGATTAATTATCTCGGGGATGGATGACACATTAGAGCCGATGACCGGTATACCACATTTCATGGCCTCTACGATGGGCATTCCGAAACCTTCATAGATCGAAGGCATAACGAATAGTGTAGCACCATTGTATATACTAGGAAGATCTATGTCACTGACAAATCCAAGAAATATGACGTCATCTTCTAATCCATGTTCTGTAACAAAATCAAATACTGGTGAGTACTTCCAACCTTTTGCTCCAACGATAACCAGCTTATGTACCTGGTTACTGTTCTGCTTAAGCAATAAATAGGACTTCAAGAGCCCTAACAGATTCTTCCGAGGTTCTAGTGTCCCAACAAACAAGATGTATGGATCATGGAGCTGGTATTTCTCTAAGACAGGCTTGTAGACAGTTTCGTTAAGAGGAACAAAATGTTCATCTGCAGCTAAGGGGATGACGGTTACTTTCGAATCTGGGACATTTAACATCTCTACAATATCTCTCTTTGTTTGTTCGGATATGGCAATGATGTGATCCGCTCTTGAAGCGCTATAAGGCACCCATTTACTATGATGTTTATATATTCGTTCACTAGTCGTTTCAGGGAATTTCAAGAAGGCCAGGTCATGAATATTAACAATGCTTTTCCCCTTTAACACTTTATTGTAAGTAAAGTTGGTACCGTGAAAGATATCGGCCTTTACTTTGTGAAACAAGTCGTAGGGATAGTTGTAGATGAAGCTTGGATTTGTTAATCTGCGGATGACCCTATAGGGATAGCGTTGATTAGTAATTTTAGCGTTATTAACGTCAGTGATATGTAGAACATTAGGTTTAATGGATTGGAGCATCTTGTTAAACGCTAGATAAACTGACATTTCTGGATCATTTCTAAGTTGCTCATATATGCAGCTTGTATATCTGGATATACCATTCTTGAGTTTCAGAAGGGGCTGTCCGTCAATGAAAACATTCACTTAGTATGCACCTTCACCTTTCATCACAACAGAAATAGTTTTGAACATAATCTTAATATCCAATCCAAGACTCCAATTTTCAATATAGTAGACGTCCATGTTCATCCATTGTTGGAAGGAAAGATCGCTTCTTCCGCTCACCTGCCATAAGCCAGTCATTCCAGGAAGTACTTCAAGTCTTCTCCACTCCCAATCCCCATACCTCTCAACTTCATTGGGAACCGGAGGGCGAGGACCCACAAGGCTCATATCCCCTACTAGAACATTTATTAACTGTGGGAGTTCATCAATGGAGTATTTTCTTATAAACTTTCCAACAGGAGTAATTCTAGGATCGTTCTTAATTTTGAATGCTAACCCGTCAACTTCGTTATTGAGCTCTAAATCTCTCAATAGTTTATCAGCATCTACTACCATAGATCGGAATTTATACATATTAAACAATCTCCCGTGTTTACCTATCCGTTGTTGCTTGTAGATAGCGGGGCCTTCTGACGAAAGTTTGATTAAAACCCCAGTAATTAGGAGGACAGGTGAAAGAATGAAAAGCAATATACACGCTACAATCATATCGAACATTCTCTTCGCAATGAAGCCAATTCCCCGCATCGGAGTTCTTATAAGAGTAACGACTGGTAATGCGTTAATATTACCGATCTTTACAGATGACATGACCAAATTGAACATGTCCGGAATGATGTTAATGTTGATATCAATTTTCCTGAAATCTTTCAAAAGTTGATTCACTAGCTCACGCTCGGATGGAATTGTTATTATGAGCTCATCAATGGGTTGAGTATTGACTATCTGTCTTATATTCTCAATGTTACCCAAATAAAATTCAGTTCCCTTATATTTCTCTATATCGTCATCTACTAAACCGGCGACCTTATAACCTAGCCATTTGTTTGAGTTTAACTCTTCAACAAGTGATTGTCCCACTTTTCCAGCACCTACAATAAGTACATTCTTACTTACTAAGCCGCTAGTAGCCAATGAAAAGTAAATCCTTCGTTTAATTAGCCTTAGTAAAATGGATAGTAATATTAAACTACCCCAGTATCCAACAACTACAAGTCGTGAATAGGAGTCGTTTTTTAATAAGAAACTAATCCCGATCGTAAATAGAATGGCAAATGAATAGGCCTTAATCATTTTGAATAATTCGTCAGAAAGACCAGTGGATGAGCGAAATGTATAGATGCGATATCTATACACTAGGAATAAATATATTGAAGTTGAGAAGATATAAAACACTAGGTAACTCTCGAATCGAGGTGAAGAAAAGTCAAAAAGTTGTATAGTTTGATTGAATTCATATGCCATACGAATAGCGTAGAGCAAGAAAAATAATACGGTTATTAGAAAAAGCTCAAGAGTAATAAATATGATCGACATTGAAATCGACAATGTTCTCTTATTAGCAAGTTTTTGGTTTACTTCAATCGTTTGGTTCAAGCTTGAGGCGGTATTCGACAAAATAGGGTAACTCACTCCAATTTTTGCTCCTTTCCATGCAGCAAATCTCAGTATATTATATCAATAAATGATGAAAGCATAAAACTTTTTTCTCTTTCGACCACATTATACAACATTTGTCAATTTAAGTTGCCCCAAATTACAGCCCTGGAGTATAATGAAATGGTTATTGTCGATTGTCGCTGTATTCTACGGATTTTCTGTCGAAAGTGAGGTTATTTGAATGGATTTGACCGCGGTCATTATGGCGGGTGGGAAAGGCGAGAGATTCTGGCCTAAGAGCAGAACTCATCTACCGAAACAGTTCTTGAATATATCCGGAAATCGTTCTATGATCCAACAGACGATAGACCGCTTAAGAAAATTAATAGACATTGGACGTATTTTTATTGTAACAAACGAATTGTACGCAGAATTAATTCGAGCTCAGATTCCGGATCTCCCTAGTGAGAATATCATTATTGAACCAGTCGGAAGGAATACTGCTCCTTGTGTGGGGCTTGCTTCTATTATTATTCAGGAGAAATTCCCTGACAGTACAATGATTGTTCTGCCATCTGACCATATTATTGAGAATGAGGAAGGGCTATTACAAATTATCCAAGCTGCTTCCGAAGTCGCTTCAACTGGGGAGTCTTTAGTCACACTTGGTATAAGTCCAACTTATCCTGAGACAGGCTATGGATATATTGAGAGTACAAAGCAAATACATACTCTTGATGGACTTGAAGTTCATAAAGTAAGTAGATTCGTTGAAAAGCCAAGTCAATCAATTGCTGAGCAATACTTAAATGAAGGTAATTTTTTTTGGAATAGCGGCATTTTTGTATGGAAGGTCAGCGTTATACTGAATTACATAAAGGAACTGCTGCCTGATATGTACGACATCCTGATGACCATTAAAGACGCTTCGCAGTATCAGGATCGTGACATAATAATTAGAGCTGAATTCCCCAAAATGCCTGATCAGTCCATTGATTATGGGATTATGGAAAAAGTGGATAATATTTATATGATTCCATGTGTTTTTGGTTGGGATGATGTAGGTAGCTGGACATCGCTTGAACGAATTAACGAGTTAGATGAACATGGGAATGTGATTAGAGGAAACATTCTCAATATGGACACTAAGCGGTGTATTATTGAAAGTAATGGTAAACTTATAGCAACACTAGGGATTGAAGATTTAATTATTGTAGACACAGAGGATGTTACCTTGATCTGTACAAAAGATAAGGCCCAAGAAATCAAGGGTTTGTTGAAGGAATTAAGACTCCAGAAGCTTGAAAAATATTTATAATATACAA
>FWWL01004007.1_pt1 | contig 16557 bp, 14 predicted proteins | sample 2228331 | NCBI WGS metagenome assembly FWWL01 (sample SAMEA103939775, study PRJEB20133) | metagenome
ACTCCGGGCCAGACCTGGCCCAGGCGCCAGAGGTCCTTGGGGTCCACCAGGGCCGGCTTGGCGTACCCCCCGAGGCTCCCCTTGTCCCTGAGGAGGACCAGGGGCCGGCCCGAGGGGGGCACCTGGACCCCGCCCAAGGGGGTGGGTTCGGAAAGCCCTTCTCCCCCGGGCACCGGGGGCCCGGAGAGCTCCACCCCCATGCGGTCCGCCCGCTCCACCCGAAAGGGGCCGGAAAGGAGGGCGGAGAAGGCCTCCCGCGTGTACTGGGGCCCAGGGAGGAGGCGGAGGCGGAAGGGGCTCGTGAGGGGCTCCTGGGGAAAGGACCGGCCGGGGCGCGCGGGGCGCTCCGCCTCTAAGCCCAGCACGTCCCCCGCCTTGAGGGGCCTGCCGATCCGCCCCCGGAGGTCGGGGGAGGCGGAGCCGAAGAAGCGCCCGGCCTCGAGGCCCCCCGCCACCGCCAGGTAGACCCTCGCCCCAGGCCCCCGGGGCCGGAAGCGGAGGGTCTTCCCAGGGGGCCAGAAGAAGCTCACCCCCGGAGGGATGGCCTCCCCCTCCAAGACCCCCTCCAGCCCGTAGCCCGAAAGGGCCGCCACCAGGGGCCTTAGGGCGGTGAGGGCGGGGCCCTTGTAGGCGATCTCCAGGAGGGGAGCGAAGGGGGGGTTCCCCACCAGGCGGTTGGCGAGGGCGGCGGAGCGGGGGTCCAGGGGGCCGGAAAGGGCCAGGCCGAACCGTCCCCCGAAAGGCCGCCCCCCGTCCAGGAGGAGGTCCAGAAGGCCGGGCTCCTCCACCCGTAAGGCGGGGAGGCGGGGGGAGGGGGGCAGGAGGTCCAGGGGAAGGGGCTCGGGGGGCGTGGGGCCCTCCGCCTCCCGAAAGCGCACCCGGTCCCCGGGGCGGAGGAGGAAGGGGGAGGCGCGGTGGGGGTCGTAGACCGGGACCAGGGCGGTGCCCAAAAGGCGCCAGCCCCCGGGGGAAGGGAGGGGGTAGATCCCCGTCTGGACCCCGGCCAGGGCCACGCTGTGGGCCGGGACCCGGGGCCTCGGGTGGGGGCGGCGGGGCAGGCGCAGGGCCTCGTCCACCGGGGCCAGGAAGGGGAAGCCCGGGGTGAAGCCCAGGGCGTAGACCCGGTAAAGGGGGGCCTGGTGGCGGCGCTTCACCTCCTCCAGGGAAAGGCCGGTAAGCCGCGCCACCTCTTCCAAGTCCTCCCCGTCGTAGCGCACGGGGATCTCCACCACCCGGCCTTCCGCCTCCAGGGAGGGCGCAAGCCGGCGGAGGAGGTGGAGCAGGCGGGCGCGGGGGAGGAGGCGGGGGTCGTAGGCCAGGAAAAGGGTGGCGTAGGCGGGCACCGCGTCCCAAAGCCCCGGGGGAGGGTCTTTAAGAAGGGCTTCCGCTAAGGCCAAGGCCCTCCGGTTCGCCGCCTCGGAAAGCCCTTCCCCCAGGCGCAGGTAGAGCCCTTCCACCCCTCCACTTTACGCGCTCCTGGGGGCCATGGCCCCCTGGAGGAGGCGGTCTGGCAGGAGGAGGATGGGGAGAAGGGCCAGGAGGATGAAGAAGGCGGCGTAGAGGAAGATGGCCTTTAGGGCCTCCGTGATCCCCTCCTTCACCGCCCCCTCCACCTTGGCCACCTGGGTCCGGAGTTCCGCCTGGACCCGGGCCTTGGCCTGGGCCAGGGCCTCGGTCCTCAGGTCCTCTAGGGCCTGGAGGAAGAGGGCGGCGTTCCCCGTCTGGAGGAGGGCCTTCAGGGCCGGGGGGAGGATGGGGCTTCGGAGAAGGGCGGCCTTGGCCCCCTCGTCCCCGGCCAGGGCCCGCCCGGCCAGGGCCTCCAGGACCCGGAACTGGCCGGGGATGCCCCCCTCGGGGAGGGCCTTTTTGGCCTCCTCGGGGAGGAATGGGTCGGCGAGGAGGGCTTTCCGGGCCTCCTCGTCCCCCTCCAGGGCCCTCAGGTAGAGGGCCTCGAGGCGGGCGAACTCCCCCTTGAGGTCCAGGGCCATCCCCTCCCCCACCTGGGCCGGCCGGCCCACCGAAGCCCCTTGGGGGAAGGCCTGGGCGAAGCTTTGGCTGAGGTGGGAGGAGAGCACCGTGCCCAGGAGGGCAACGCCCATGGTGGAGCCGATCTGGCGCACGAACTGGACCATGCTGGTGCCGCTCCCGATGCGGTTTGGGGGGAGGTCCGTCTGGGCCACCACGTTGAGGGCGCTCTGTGCGGGCCCAAGACCCAGGCCCAAGAGGAAGAAGAGGAGGACCGCGGCCCACAAGGGGGTGCCCACCTGGAGGAGGAAGTGGAGGGCGAGGAAAAGGCCGAGGAGGAAAAGGGTGCTTCCCAAAAGCAGGGGCTTGTACCGGCCGGTGCGGGCCAGAACCTGTCCACCCCCCACGCTCCCCAAGACCACCCCCAGGGTAAGGGGGAGGACGGTCACCCCGCTTTGGCTGGCGGAAACCCCCTTCACCACCTGGAGGTAAAGGGGCAGGAAGGCCACCGCCCCCAGGAAGGCGGGGCCGTAGAAGAAGGCCGCCACCGAGGAGAGGCGGAAGGTGGGAAGGGCGAAGACGGAGAGGTCAAAGAGGGGGTGGGGCATCCGCCGTTCCGCCCAGATCCATAGCCCCAGGGCCAAAAAGGCCAGGAGGAAAAGGCCCAGGATCTCCGGGCTCCCCCAGGGGTAGGTGCTCCCCCCAAAGGAGAAGGCCAGCATGAGGGGCACGGTCCAGAGGACGAGGAGGAAGGCCCCCAGGAAGTCAAAGGGCTCCCGACGTTCTGGGCTTAGGCGGGGCATGTAGCGCAGGATGAACCAAAGGGCCACCGCCCCCACGGGCATGTTGATGTAGAAGACCCAGCGCCAGGAGAGGTGGTCGGTGAGGAGGCCCCCAAGCCAGGGCCCCACCGCGGAGGAGAGGCCGAAGATGGCCCCGAAGGCCCCCGCCAGCCGGCCCCGTTCCCGGGGCGGGAAGAAGACGGCGATGGTGGTGAGGGCCAGGGCAAAAAGGGCCCCACCCCCCACCCCCTGGAGCCCCCGGAAGAGGATGAGCTCAGCCATGTTCTGGGCCTGGCCGGAGAGGGCCGAGCCCAGGAGGAAAAGGGCCACCGCCCAAAGGAGGACGGCCTTGCGGCTGAAAAGCTCCGTAAGCCGCCCGAAGATCACGGAGAAGACGGTAGAGGTGAGGAGGTAGCTGGTGGTGACCCAGGCGTAGTACTCGGCCCCCCTAAGCTCCCCCACGATGCGGGGCATGGCGGTGGAGACGATGGTCTGGTCCAAGGCGGCCAGGAAAAGGCCCAGGAAAATGCCGATCATGGTCAGGCGGACTTCTTTGGGGGTGGCGTTCATGCGTCCTCCAGCAGGCGGTCTAAGAGCTTCAGCAAAAGGGCTTCCTCTTCCCCACCCAGGCGCTTCAGGCGCCGCCTTAAGGCCTCGGCGAAAAGCCGCTCCGCCTCCTCCAACGCCGCCTCCCCCTTGGGGGTTAGGAGGAGGCGATAGCGGCGGAGGTCCCCCTCCTCCCGGGCGCGGAGGAGGAGGCCTTGGGCCTCGAGGCGGCGCACCATGTGGCTCACCGTGGGCAGGGGCAGGCCCATGCGCCGGGCGGCCTCCGTGGGGTGGGGGTGGTGCTTCAGGACCCGGAGGAGCCAGGCCTCGAGGCCCGAGATCCCCCTCGCCTTCAGGCCCGCCTCCGCCTCCTCCCTAAGGAGGCGCTGGAGGCGCCAGATGCGGGCCAGGAGCTCCCAGACCATGGGGGGATTATACTTTCAAAAGAAACCTTTTGACTGTAAAGCAACCCACCAAAGGACCGGCAGGTCCCTTCGGGCGCCTAGCCTTCCCGCGCCGCCTGCCAGCGCGCCTTAAGCCGGGCGAAGAGGGCCTCCACCTTGGCCTTGGGGAGGATGACCTGCTCCGTCCGCCCCTCCCCGATGAGGTCCCCCAGCTCGTTGAAGGCCTGCATGGTGGCGTAGACCCGGTTGCCCACCGTCTTCTCGTGCCGGGCCACCACCCTAACCCGCATCCCCGGGAGGGCGGAGGCCAGGTGGCGCACCTCCACGTAGCTCCCGATCCCCTCCTCCCCCTCCTCCAGGAAGGGGAGGATGATCTTCCGCCCGGCCAGCTCCATGTGCTTGGCCATCCAGTAGGTGGCGTAGACGGGGTGGACGGGGCCCAGCTCCTCAAAGTCCACCGTCATCTCCTCGGTGACCACGGTCTCAAAGACCGCCTGGTAGCCTTCCGGGATGGGGCGCATGGGGCTATTTTCTGAGGTCCAGGACCCGCTTAAGCTTCCCCCCCTCGCTCCTTGGGGCCTCCCCGGGAGCGAGAAGGGTGACCCGCATGGTCACCCCGATGGTGTCCTTGATCTTGTGGGCCACCTTCTCCCTTAGGGCGTGGAGGCGGTGGTCCGCCTCTATGACCTCGTCGGACAGGGCCTTTTTGCCGATCTCCTGGAAGAAGGCCTCGGAGACCTCCACCTTGAGCTCGGCCTCGTCCAGGGTGCCCTCCCGCCGAACCACGATCTGGTAGTAGGGCTCCACCTCGGGGATGCCCAGGAGGACCGCCTCCACCTGGGTGGGGTAGACGTTCACCCCGCGGATGATGAGCATGTCGTCCGTGCGGCCCAGGATGGGCCCCATGCGCACATGGGTGCGGCCGCAGGTGCAGGGCTCGTAGGTGAGGAAGGTGAGGTCCCCCGTCCAGTAGCGGAGGAGGGGCATGGCCTCCTTGGTGAGGGTGGTGAAGACCAAAACCCCCACCTGCCCCTCAGGGAGAGGCTCCCCCGTGTCCGGGTCCACCACCTCGGGGAGGAAGTGGTCCTCCCAGATGTGGCTCCCCCTTCGCTCCTCCACGCACTCGTTGGCCACCCCGGGGCCGATGATCTCGGAAAGGCCGTAGATGTTGGTGCTCCGCACCCCCAGCCCCTCGTCCACCTGCTTGCGGATGGCCTCCGTCCAGGGCTCGGCCCCCAGGACGGCGTACTCCAGGGAAAGGTCTTCCGGGCTCACCCCCCGCTTCCGGAACTCCTCCGCCAGGGTCTGGGCGTACGAGGGGGTGCAGGAGATGACCTCGGGGCGGAAGTCCTGGATGAGCATCACCTGGCGCTCGGTCATGCCCCCGGAAACGGGCACCACGGTCATGCCCAAGGCCTCCGCCCCCCCGTGGAGGCCCAGGCCCCCGGTGAAGAGGCCGTAGCCGTAGGCGTTGTGGAGCATCATCCCCGGCCTGGCCCCGGCCGCGGCCAGGGAGCGGGCCACCACCTCGGCGAAGATCTGGAGGTCCCTCTTGGTGTAGCCCACCACCGTGGGCTTCCCCGTGGTGCCGCTAGAAGCGTGGATCCGAGCCACCTCCTCCCGGGGCACGGCGAAGAGGCCGAAGGGGTAGTGGTCCCGGAGGTCGGTCTTTCGGGTAAAGGGGAGGCGGTGGAGGTCCTCCAGGCCCCGGAAGGCCTTGGGGTCCACCCCCGCCTCGTCCAGGGCCTTCCGGTAGAAGGGGACCCTTTCGTAAAGGTAGGCCACCACCCGCTTAAGCCGTTCGTCCTGCAAAGCCCTAAGCTTCTCCCTGGGTAGGGTTTCCAGTTCCGGCTGGTACATCCTCACCTCCTAAGCGAAACACGGTGCCCGTGAAGAGGGCCACCAGCTTGCCCAAAGCGCGCACCTCCACCCGGTAGGTGGCCGTGCGCCGGGAGAGGTGGACCTCCTCCGCCACCGCCTCCACCCTGGCCCCCAGGGGGACGGGGCGGAAGTAGTCCATGCGGCAGGAAAGGGCCACCGCCGGGCCCCGGCTGTTGGAGGCCAGGGCGAAGGCCGCGTCCGCCAGGGCGTAGAGGAAGCCCCCGTGGGCGGTGCCGTGGAGGTTCAGGTGCCCCTCCCCCACCACGCCCACCACCGCCGCCTCTCCCGGGCCCTGGCGGAGCACCTGGAAACCGAGGGTGGCCATGAAGGGGTCCTTCACCCTTCCTCCACCTCCTTGAGGCCCAGGTAGGCCTCCACCACCTTGGGGTCCTGGGCCAGGGCCTTAGCCTCCCCCTCCAGGACCACCCGGCCGGCCTCCATCACGTAGGCCCGGTCGGCCAGGGCCAGGGCCACCTTGGCGTTTTGCTCCACCACGAGGAGGGAAACCCCCTCCGCCTTGAGCCTCGCCAGGATGCGGTAGATCTCCCGCACCATGAGGGGGGCAAGGCCCAAGGAGGGCTCGTCCAGGAGGAGGAGCTTGGGGCGGGCGAGGAGGGCCCGGCCGATGGCCAGCATCTGCTGCTCGCCCCCCGAGAGGGTACCCGCCCGCTGGCCCCGCCGTTCCTTAAGCCTGGGGAAGAGCTCGTACACCCTTTCCAGATCGGGCCTTAAGTCCTCCCGGCGGCGGAAGCGGAGGAAGCCCCCGAGGAGGAGGTTCTCCTCCACGGTAAGGCCCCCGAAGAGGGCCCGGCCTTCCGGGACGAGGACCACCCCCAGGGGGAGGAGGGCCTCGGGGCTCCTTTTGGGGTAAGGCCGTCCGAAGAAATGGACCTCCCCCTCCGCCCGGGCCAGGCCCAAAAGCCCCCTTAGCACGCTGGTCTTCCCCGCGCCGTTGGGGCCGATCAAGGCCACGGCCTCCCCTTCCTCCAGCCGGAGGCTTACCCCCTGCGCCGCCTCAAAGGCCCCGTAGCGCACGGAAAGGCCCTCGGTTCGGAGCATCTAGGCCACCTCCTCCCCCAGGTAGGCCGCCCGCACCAAGGGGTTTTTCTGGACCTCCTTGGGCGTGCCCTCGGCGATCTTCTCCCCGTAGTTCATCACCACCACCCGGTCCGCCAGGCCCATGACCAGGTCCATGTCGTGGTCCACCAGGAGGAGGGTGTACCCCTCCCGGGCAAGGCCCTTTAGGAGGTGGGCGAGCTCCCGCTTCTCCCCCGCCCTAAGCCCCGCCCCCGGCTCGTCCAGAAGGAGGATCTCCGCCCCAGAGGCGAGAAGGCGGGCGATCTCCAGTAGGCGCTGCTGCCCCGCGGTGAGCCGGTCCGCCCGCTCCAGGGCGAGGCCCTCCAGGCCCACCCGCTTCAGGGCCTGGTAGGCGGTGGAAAGGGCCCTTTCCTCCTCCTTCCGGTGGAGGCCGAGGAGGACCTGGAGGAAGCCGGCCCGGGTGCGGGCGTAGGTGCCGAGGGCGGCGTTTTCCAGCACCGAAAGCTCGGGGAAAAGGTGGGGGTGCTGGAAGGTGCGCCCCAGGCCCAAGGGGTGGATGCGGTAGGGGGGGAGGCCCGTGACCTCCCGGCCGAAGAGGAAGACCCGGCCCCCATCGGGGGGGATGGCCCCGGTGACCAGGTTGAAGGTGGTGCTCTTCCCCGCCCCGTTGGGGCCGATCAAGGCCAGGATCTCCCCCCGCCGCAAGGCAAAGGACACCCCCGCCACCGCGAGGAGCCCCCCAAAGGCCTTCCTGAGGCCCTCCACCCTTAGGACCTCCTCCCCCCGCACCCCCGAGGGGGGCTTGAGGGGGAGGGGCTCCGCCTTGGGCAGGGCCCCTTTGCGGGCCGGGAGGGCCCTTTCCAAAAAGGCCCAGAGCCCCTTGGGGGCGAAGAGGAGGATGGCCGCCAGGATGAAGCCGTAGGCGATGGTCTCGTAGTTCCCCTCCCGCCCGAGGAGGAGGGGGAGGAGGTCTTTCAGCCAGTCCTCGAGGCCCGTGAAAAGCCCGGCCCCCAACAGCACCCCGGGGATGGACCCCACCCCCCCGGCCACGGCCATGACCAGGTACTTGATGGAGGCCTCCAGGGAGAAGGGGGTGGGGTTCACGAAGCGGAGGAAGTGGGCGTAGAGGAACCCCGCAAGCCCCGCGATGACCCCCGAGAGGAGGAAGGCCTTAAGGCGCAGGCGGGCGGGGTCCACCCCGAAGCTGGCCGCGGCCAAAGCGTCCCCCCGTAGGGCCAGGAGGGCCCGGCCCAAGCGGCTTGGCCTGAGGTTCCCCAAGGCCCCGATGAGGAGGAAGAGGAGGAAGAGGCTGAAAAGGGCGTAGGCGAAGCCCTCGAGGGGGAGGCCCAAGAGCCTTAGGGGAGGGAGATCCGTGAGGCCCGTGTGCCCCCCGGTGAGGCCCACCAGGTTCCCCGCCAGGATGTAAAGGGCCACCTGCCAGGCGATGGTGGCGAGGGGGAGGAAGTGCCCCTTAAGCCGCACGGTGAGGGCCCCGATGAGGAGGGCGAAGAGGAGGGAAAGCCCCAGGCCCGCAAGGAGCCCAAGCCAAGGGGAGGCCCCAAGCCGCAGGGTGAGGAGGGCGGTGGCGTAGGCGGAAACCCCCATGAAGGCCGCCTGGGCGAAGCTGGTCATCCCCGCAAGGCCCGTGAGGACGTGGAGGGACAGGGCCACCATGGCCGAAAGGGCGAAGAAGGTGAGGAGGGTGAGGTAGTAGGGGAAGGGCAGGAAAAGGAAGGGGAGTAGGAGAAGCCAGGCGTAGCGCATCATTCCTCCACCGCGTGGGCCCTCAGGCTCTGGTAGAAGAGGGCGGGCAGAAGGAGGAGGAAGACCAGAGCCTCCTTGTAGGCGCTGGCGAAAAAGCTGGTGAAGCTCTCAAAAAGCCCCACCAGGAGGGCCCCCAGAAAGGCCACCGGGTAGCTCACCAAGCCCCCCAGGATGGCGGCCACAAACCCTTTAAGGCCCAGCATGAAGCCCATGAAGTAGGCGGCGTTGGTGATGGGGGCAAGGAGAAGCCCGGAAAGGCCCGCCATGAGCCCCGCGATGGCGAAGGCCACCATCCCCGCCTCCTCCGGCCGGATGCCGTAGAGCCTGGCCCCAAGCCGGTTCTCCGCCGCCGCGAGAAGGGCCTTCCCGTAGAGGGAAAGGCGGAAAAAGAGGTAAAGGGCGAGCACCGCCAGAAGGGCGTAGAGGAGGACCAAGACCCCCTGCCAGGAAAGCCCCACCAGGACCTCCCCCCTAAGGAGGGGCTCGGGCCGGTGCTGCTCGGGGCCGAAGAAGACCAGGCCCAACCCCTGGTAGGCCACGTGCAGCCCCACCGCGAGGATCAGGAGGGCGAGGACCGTGGCCTCCTTGAGGGGCTGGAAGAAGACCCGGTAGGTGGCGAGGCTTAAGTAGACCACCAGGAGGAGGGCCAAGGGGTAGGCGAGGGGGAGGAGGCCCCGGGCGGGCAGGGCCAGGAGGAAAAGCCCCCCGGCGAGGAGGAGGGGCCAGGGCCTACGGTCCAAGAGGCTCCAAAGGAGGCCCAAGGCCAGGGCCAGGGCCAGGGTGCCCGGGAGCTTTCCCGCCATGAGCCAGACCAGGGAAAGGGGGGCAAACATCATGAGCTCCCCGATGGGCACCAGGATGACCCGGGTCACGGCGAAGACCAGGACCATGGCCAGGGCCAGGAGGCCGTAGACCACCCCGCTTTGCACCCCGTCCAGGAGGAGAAGGCCGAGGATGGTGGCGTCCATGGCCTAACGGAAGGTACGGATGAGCTTCCAGCGGCCCCCCTCCACCTGGACCATCACCGCGGCGTCCTCAAAGCGGAGGCCCAGGTGGTCTTCCTTGGAGAAGGTGAAGACCCCGTGGGTGGCCACGAGGCCCTGGGTGGCCTCAATCTCGTCCCGGAGGGCGGCGCGGAAGGCCGCGAGGTCCTTGTCGGGGTCCGCCTTCTTGAGGGCGCGCTCCAGGGCCGGCTTCAGGATGAGCCAGGCGTCCCAGGCGTGGGCCCCGAAGGTGGAGTAGCTCCCGATGCCGTGCTTGGCCTCGTAGCGCTGGATGTAGTCCAGGGCCACCCGCTTGCTGGGGAAGGCGGAGGGGAGCTGCTCCGCCACCAGGATGGGCCCCGCGGGGAGGAGGGTGCCCTCCACGTCCTTGCCGCCCACCCGGAGGAAGTCGGGGTTGGCCACCCCGTGGGTCTGGTAGATGAGGCCCCCGTAGCCCCGCTCGCGAAGCGTGCGCTGGGGAAGCACCGCGGGCGTGCCGCTTGCGCCCACCAGGACGGCCTCCGGCCGGCGGGCGATGATCCTTAAGGCCTGGCCGGTGACGGAGGTGTCCGTGCGGTTGTAGCGCTCGCTCACCACCACCTGCAGGCCCTTGGCCTTGGCCTCCGCCTCAAAGAAGCGGGCCCAGCCCTCCCCGTAGGCGTCGTTGAAGCCGATGTAGCCCACGGTCTTCACCCCCCGGGCGGCCATGTCCGCCACGATGGCCCGGGCCATGAGCTCCTCCGTCTGGGGGGTCTTGAAGACCCAGAAGCGCTGGGCGTCCACCGGGTGGATGATGTCCTTGCTGGCCGCCAAGGAGATCTTGGGCACCTTGGCCTCCGCCACCACGGGGATCATGCCCAAGGAGGCGGGGGTGGTGGTGGTGCCGAGGATGGCCACCGCGCCCTCCTCCACCAGCCGCCTGGTGTTCCGCACCGCCTGGGTGGTGTCGGAAGCGTCGTCCAGGATGACGAACTGCACCTTCCGCCCCGCCACGCCCCCGGTGCGGTCCAGGATCTCCTGGATGAGGAGGAAGGTGTTCCGCTCGGGGATGCCCAAGGAGGCGGCGGGGCCGGTGGCCGAGACCACCACCCCCACCTTGAGCGTCCCCTGGGCCAGGGCCGAAAGGGCCAGGAAAAGGGCTGCCAAGATTAAGCGCTTCATCCCAAAACCTCCTTTTTCCCACGGGCCAAAGCCCGGCTGGGCCAAGCTAACGAACGTTTGGTCTAAGCATAGATAGGGACCTTTGTCCCGTCAACGGGGCGGGGGTGGGACCCGCTAGATCACGTGCTGGGGCATCCCCTCCAGGGAAGAAGCCCGCGTGGGAAGGGGGCGGTCCTCCAGGTCCAGGAAGGGGCTTCCCTCCAAAAACCAGCTCTTAGGGGTCCGGTGCCCCCAGAGGGTCTGGCGGCGGGGGTCGTTGAGGCTCCAGCGCAAGGGGGGGTGGTCGGGGTCCACGGTGAGGTAGTCCGAGGTGTAGAGCTCAATGCGGTGGCCGTCGGGGTCCTTCAGGTAGAGGAACATGGCGTTGGAGATCCCGTGCCGCCCGGGGCCCCGTTCGATCCGGTCCGTTTCCATGGCCCCCGCCAGGATGTCCGCGGCCCTCAGGATGCTTAGGGCATCGGGGAGCCAGTAGGCGAAGTGGTGGAGCCTAGGGCCCTCCCCGTTGGTGAAGGCCAGGTCGTGGACGTTGCCCTTGCGGTGGAGCCAGGCGGCCCAAAGCCTCCCCTCCTCGTCCTCCGTGTACTCCGTGAGGCGGAAGGCCAGGGCCTCCCGGTAGAAGCGCACCGCCTCCGCCACCTCGGGGGAGAAGACGTTCAGGTGGTCGATGCGCAGGATCCCCGGCCCCCGGTGCTCGTGGTAGCGCTGGAGGACTCGAGGGAGCTTTTCCGCCTGGAAGTAGAAGGCAAGGGGGTAGCCGAAGGGGTCCTGGAGGCGGAGGACCCGGGGCCTGCCCCAGTCGGACTCCAGCGCGTGGGGAAGCCCCCTTTCCTCCGCGAAGGCCTTTAGGGCCGCAAGGTCCTCCTCCGAGGCCACCTTGAAGCCCAGGGCCCGCACCGCGGGGAAGGGGGCCTCCTTCAGCTTGAGGCTCCACTCCAGCTCCTCGTAGCCCCGGAGGTAGGCCACCCCGCCTTCCCGGCGCTCCAGGCGGAAGCCCAAAAGCCCCTGGTAGAAGGCCAGGCTCCGCTCCAGATCCCGCACCCAAAGCTCTATGAAGCCCACCCGCACCACGTTCATACCACCCTCCTGTACCCCCGGGCCCAGTACACCAGGGGGGGCCCGGGGGCAAAGAGTTCCACCCGCTCCACCCGCCCCACCACCAGGCGGTGGTCCCCGCCGGGGTGGAGGGCCTCGAGGCGGCACCACAAGGCGGCCAAGGCCCCCTCCACCCGGCCCTCCACCAGGGCCACCCCGGGGCTCGGGCGGCCCGCGAAGTGGTCGGCGATGGCCTCCTGCCCCTCCCGGAGGAGGCTTACGGTGAAGGCCCCGCTCCGTTCCAAAAGGGGCAGGAGCTTGGCCTTCTCGGAGATCCCCAGGGCCACCAGGGGGGGGTCCAGGGAAAGGGACATGAAGGCGGTGGCGGTCATGCCCCGCTCCTCTTCCCCCAGGCGGGCGGCCACCACCGTGACCCCGGCGGCGAAGCGGCTTAGGGCCTCCTTGAGGGCCTCCGCCGTCACGCCTCCACCCCCTCCCCCACCGCCTTCAGGGCCTCTTCCAGGTAGGCCCGGATGCGGGCCTTGTAGGGCTCCTTGTCGTAGACGCTGTAGAGGGTCTGGTACATGCGCACGGGGTCGCCGAAGAAGAAGCGCTCGTAGAGCTCCTGCCGGGCCCCGAAGCCCGAAAGGGTCATGTCCCAGGCCAGGCGGAAGAGGGCCACCCGCTCCCGGGCGTCCAGGGTGGCCCCCTGGAGGAACTTTTCCAAGAAAGGCGCCAAGGGCCCCTTGAAGTCCTTCTCCAAAGGCAGGGTGATGAGGCCGGAGGCCCCGATCTGCTCGATGATCTCCCGGATCCTGGGGTAAAGCCTCGGGTAGAGGTTCCGCGCCCCGTCCAAAGCCCCCCGGTCGGGACAGAGGAGGCCGTAGGCGTTCTCCTTGGCCTCCTCCTCGGCCCGGGTCCAGAAGGCCCGCATGGCCTCGAGGTAGACGATGATCTCCGCGATCTTCTCCTGCACGTGGCCGTAGGCGTCGGCCCCGATGCCCTCGGCCATGAGGGCCGCCACCCCCAAGAAGGCCTCCGTCTTGGCGGTCTTCAGGGCCACCACCTGGTGGGCCATGTGGTGGAGGGCCCCGGTGGCCGCGTAGGCGTTGTTGCACCGCTCCACGTCCCCCAGGATGAAGACCCGCTCCCAGGGGACGAGGACGTCGTCAAAGACCACCAGGCAGTCCATCTCCTCCAGGCGGCTAGAAAGGGGGTAGTCAAAGGGGCTATCCCCCCCCACCAGGGCCTCCCGGCAGACGAAGTGGAGGCCGGGCGTGGAGGTGGGCAGGGCGAAGGCGATGGCGTACTTCTCCGCCCCGGGGCCCTCCTTGAGGAGGGTGGAGGGGAAGATGAGGACCTCGTCCGCCAGGGGGAAGGTGGCGGTCATCCGGGCCCCCCGCACCACCACGCCCTTCTCCGTCTGCCGCACCACCCCCACGGGGATGTAGGGGTCGGGCTGGGCGGAAGGGGGCCTGGCCCGGTTCACCTGGGGGTTGGTGAGGGCGTGGGTGGTGGCGAGGTCCTTGTCCCTGAGGAGCCGGTAGTAGGCCCGGACGTTCTCGGCGAACTCCCCGAAGAACTCGGCGCTCGCCGCGTAGGCCATGACCACCGCGTTCAGGTAGTCGGGGCTCCGGCCCATCATCCCCAGGTTCTGGTCCGCCCAGAGCTTGTAGGCCCGTCCCCGGCGCTTTAGGTCCTCCTTCGTCTTTGGGATGAGGAAGCTCATCCCGTGGCGGCGCCCCTCCTCCTCGTAGGTGAGGGCCTCCCGGTGGCGGGGGTCGTGCTGGAGGTCGTAGAGGGCGGCCATGGTGCGCACGATGCCCCGGAAGACCGGGTGGGTGGTGGGGTCCTCCACCTTTTCCCCCTTGTACCAGAGGTTGGGGGGGCGCTCCCTTAGGGCCTCGAGGTACTCCTGTCCCGTCCTGGCCATGCCTAGCCTCCTTTCCCGAACTTGGGCACGTGGGGGGGCCTTAGGGGAAGCCCCACGGCCTTGAGGTCGGTGTAGAACTCAAAGGCGTAGTGGCCGCCTTCCCGGCGGTCTCCGCTCCCCTTCACCCCGCCGAAGGGGGTGGGGAGGTGGCGGACGTTGTGGCTGTTGAGGTAGATGAGCCCGGCCTGGAGCTCCAGGGCCAGGCGGTGGGCCCGCTCCAGGTCCCGGGTGAAGACGTAGGCCGCAAGGCCGTACTTGGTGTCGTTGGCAAGCCTTAAGGCCTCCTCCTCGTCCCGGAAGGGGATGGCCACGAGGACGGGCCCAAAGATCTCCTCCTGGGCGATGCGCATGCGGTTCTCCCCCACGAAGAGGGTGGGGAGGAGGTAGTTGCCCCGGGAGAGGTCCTCCCCCCGGAAGGAGCGGAGGGCCCTTTCCCCGCCCACGAGGAGCCTCGCCCCCTCCTCGAGGCCCAGCCGGATGTAGCCCAAGACCCGTTCCAGGTGCTCGGGGTGGATGAGGGGGCCCACCTCCGTCTCCGGGTCCAGGGGGTGGCCCACGCGGATGGCCCGGGCGCGCTCCGCCACCTTCCCCACGAAGTCCTCAAAGATGGAGGCCTCCACGAGGAGGCGGGAGCTTGCCGTGCACCGCTCGCCGTTAAAGGAGTAGATCTGGAAGACCACCGCGTCCAAGGCCCGTTCCAGGTCCGCGTCGGCGAAGACCAGGGCCGGGCTTTTCCCCCCAAGCTCCAGGGAAAGCCGCTTGAGGTGGCGGGCGGCCTCCCGCATGACGATCTTGCCCGTCTCCGTCTCCCCCGTGAGGGTGATGAGGGGGACGAGGGGGTGGGCCACCAGCGCGGCCCCCGCCTCCTCCCCAAAGCCCTGGACCACGTTGAAGACCCCAGGGGGAAGGTCCGCCTCCTGGACGATCTCCGCAAGCTTGGAGGCGGTGAAGGGGCTCCACTCCGCGGGCTTCAAGACCACGGTGTCCCCCGCGGCCAGGGCGGGGGCGATGCGCCAGGTGGAGAGCATCAGAGGAGCGTTCCAGGGGGTGATGATGCCCACCGGCCCCGCGGGGACCCGAAGGGCGTAGTAGAGCCAGTCCCGGTCCACGGGGTAGGTGCGGTCCTCCATGGCGTGCTCGGCGTACTCCGCGTAGAAGGCGAAGTTCTCCGCCGCGCGGGCCACCTGGGCCCGGACGATCCTCAAGACCTGCCCCGCGTCCAGGCACTCCGTGACCGCAAGCTCGTCCGCCCGCTTCTCTATGAGCTCGGCGATCTTCAGGAGGTAGCGCTTCCTTTCCCGGGCCGGGGTGCGGCTCCAGCGCTGAAAGGCCTCGTAGGCCGCCCGGGCCGCCCGCTCCACCTCCTTTTCCCCGCCCCGGGCCGCCTGGCCCAGGACCTCCCCCGTGGCGGGGTCTAAGGAGGGGAAGGTGGCCCCGTCCTCCGAAGGGGCGAAGGCCCCGCCGATGAAGTGCAGGGCGGGCCTCTCCTTTAGGGCCTTCCGGATGGCCTCAATGGTCTCCCAAGGGATGCCCGCCACCTGGTCTGCGTACCTCATGCTTCCTCCACCACCGGGTTTTCCAAAGCCCCGAGCCCCTGGATCTCCAGGCGCATCACGTCGCCGGGGAGGACCCGGCTAATCCCCTTGGGGGTGCCCGTAAGGAGGACGTCGTAGGGCTCCAGGGTCATGAACTCCGTGATGTACTCCAAAAGCTCGGCCACGCTGAAGAGCATCCTCGAGGTGTGCCCCTCCTGCCTCAGCTCCCCGTTCACGTAGGCCCTGAGCCAGAGGTTCTGGGGGTCTTCCACCTCGCCCACCACCAAAAAAGGCCCCAAGGGGCCGAAGGTGTCCCGCCCCTTGGCCCGGATGGGGGGGCGGAAGGTGTTCCTTACGTGGTCCCGGGCCACCAGGTCGTTGGCGATGGTGTAGCCCAGGACGTAGTCCAAAGCGTCCTTCGCCCGGACGCGGCGCATGGGCCGGCCCACCACCACCGCCAGCTCCACCTCGTAGTGGACGAACCCCACCCCCCTGGGGTAGCGCACGGCCCCCTTGTGGGGGAGGAGGCTGCTATTCGGCTTCCAGAAGAGGGCGGGCTCCTCGGGGCGCCCTAAGCCCAGCTCCTCCGCGTGGTCCGCGTAGTTCAGGGCCACCCCGATGACCTTCCCCGGGCTGAAGGGGAGGAGCCAGGTGACCCCCTCGGGGTCGTGGGCCTCCCCCGCCTCGTCCAGGAGGAGGCCCTCCCGGTAGACCCCGTGGTGCACCCGGCCCTGGGCGATGAAACGGCAAAGCTTCACGCCCGCACCTCCAAAAGCCCGTAGCGCTCGGCCATGGCCCTAAGGCGGGCCTCGATCTCCGGGGTGGTGGGGCCCAAGGGGAGGCGCCACTCCTTCTCAATAAGGCCCATCCAGGCCAGGACGGTCTTCAGGGGGATGGGGTTCGTGTCCCAGAAGATGGCCTCGTTGGCCTCGAGGAGGTGGTAGTGGAGCCTTCTTGCCCCCGCGTAGTCCCCGGAAAGGGCCTTCTCGCAGAGGAGGGCCACCTCCTTGGGAAGCCAGTTGGCGGTGGCGGCGATGGTGCCCACCGCCCCCAGGCTCATCATGGGGAGGGTGAGGCTTTCTAGGCCGCAGAAGACGAGGAAGTCCTCCCCCGCCTCCCGGAGGAGGTGGGAAACGTACTCCAGGTCCTTGGAGGAGTGCTTGAGGCCCACGATGTTGGGGAAGTCCCGCCGCAGGCGGGCCACGGTGGCGGGGGCGATCTCCACCCCCGCGCGGCCCGGGATGTTGTAGATCACCAGGGGGAAGTCCGGCACCGCCCTCGCCACCTCGGCGAAGTAGCGGTAAAGGCCCTCCTGGTTGGGCTTCACGTAGTAGGGGACGATGACCATGGCCCCGTCCGCCCCCACCGCCTTGGCGTAGCGGGTGAGCTCCAGGGTCTCCTCCAGCCGCAAGGCCCCGGTCCCGGCCAGGACCGGCACCCGCCCCGCCACCTCCTCCACCGCGATCCGGATCACCCGCTTCCTTTCCTCCAGGGTCTGGGTGCCGGGCTCGCCCGTGGTGCCGCCCACGCTCA
>FWWL01006639.1_pt1 | contig 16557 bp, 14 predicted proteins | sample 2228331 | NCBI WGS metagenome assembly FWWL01 (sample SAMEA103939775, study PRJEB20133) | metagenome
TACCGGTTCAAGGCAAGATATAAAATTTAAAAGTAGTCATTTTATATTAAATGAGTTGCGAAAATACCTTTTGAACCTTTAATATATTTTAGAGATGAAGAGAATAAAAAAGCTCGGTGAAATGCTTATTGAAGCAGGAGTAATAACAGAGGAAGAGCTCAAAAAGGCTCTTGAGTTTCAGAAAGCAAATGGAAAACGTCTTGGTTCGGTTTTGCTTGAGCTTGGGTTTGCAAAGGAGGATGATATATTAAAGGTCTTATCCGAGCAATTTTCAAATGTTCCTGTTGCAAGAAAAAGGCATTTTGAAAATATACCTGAAGAAGTTATAAGGCTTATACCTCCCCATATTGCGGCAAGATATGATGTAATACCTGTTGCAAGAAGGGGAAATTCGCTTTTCCTTGCAATGGTTAATCCTGATGACCATTTTGCAATAGAGGATGTAAGATTTTTAACAAAACTTGAAGTTGTCCCTCTTATATCTCTTGAAGATTATATAAAAGAAGCCATTAAGGAATACTATGGGACCGAGGATATGATGGACCAGCTTTTAAAGGTTGAGGATAAGGATATGGGTATTGAGGTTATAGGAGATGAGAGAGAAATCAAAAAGACCTCAGATGCAGGGTTGCTTGATAGTAAAAAGGGAGATGGTTCAGAAATAATGGCAGGAACAAAAACAGGGAGAGAAATTGAGCAGAGTATAGAGGAAATACTTGTTTCAGGAGAGGAATTGGGTGTTGAGGAGGGTTTTAAAAAAACTGAAGATGAGGCAGAGGATATTACTGCAATTGCTGATGAGAAATCTCCTATTGTGAAACTTGTAAATGTAATTCTCCTTGAAGGTATAAGAAGAAGGGCCTCAGATATTCATATTGAACCTTATGAAAAGGAACTCAGGGTCAGATACAGGATTGATGGTGTTTTACAGGAGGTTTTGAAAAGAGATGTGAAGCTTATAAAACCCATAGTTGCAAGGATAAAAGCAATGGCAAAGATGAAGCTGGAGGAGAAAAGAAAACCGCAGGATGGAAGGATAAGGCTTAAAATAGGAGATAGAAGAATTGATGTTCGTGTTGCTTCAATACCCACTGTTTATGGTGAAAAGGTAGCAATGAGAATTCTTGATAGGTCTCAAATAGAGCTAAAACTTGATGTTTTAGGATTTGAGGAGGAATCCTTAAAAATTTTCAGGAAGGCAATTAAAAATCCAAATGGAATTATTCTTGTTACAGGTCCTACAGGCAGCGGTAAGACAACCACCCTTTATGCTGCTCTTGAGGAATTGAATTCAATTGATGTGAATATTTCTACTGTTGAAGACCCGGTTGAATTTACTCTTCACGGAATAAATCAGGTTCAGGTTAAAGAGGAGGTTGGAATGACCTTTGCAGCCGGTTTAAAAGCCTTTTTAAGGCAGGACCCTGACATAATAATGGTTGGGGAGATCCGTGACCTTGAAACAGCAGAAATTGCAATAAGGGCATCCCTTACAGGCCACCTTGTTTTATCAACCGTTCATACAAATACAGCAGCTGCCACTGTTACAAGACTTGTAAATATGGATATTGAACCTTTTCTTATAGCCTCAACCCTTCTTGTTGTTGCTTCTCAGAGGCTTGTAAGAAAGATATGTGAGGAGTGTAAGGTGGAGTATAAGCCTGATGAATCAATTCTTTTTGACCTTTCCCCTGAAGACCCTGATAGATTAAAGGGAATAAGGTTTTATAAGGGAAGTGGATGTGAAAAATGTTTTGGAACAGGTTATAAAGGAAGGACAGGTCTTTTTGAGGTTATGCCAGTAACGAGGAAAATAAGGGAATTAATATTAAAAAGGGCTCCTACCTTTGAAATTGAAAAAGCAGCCATTGAGGAAGGAATGATTACACTTAGAGAGACGGGTATAAGAAAAATCTTAAGGGGTATAACAACCCCTGAGGAGGTTTTAAAAGAGACAAAGATGGAGTAAAAAGATGGCACTGAAAATTGGTGAACTTTTAATAAAGCACGGTCTTATAACAGAGGAACAGCTTGATGAGGCATTAAAAAAGCAGAAGGAACTTGGTAAAAGGCTTGGTTCAACACTTGTAGAACTTGGATACATAACAGAGAGACAGCTGGTGGAAATTCTTGCAAAACAGCTTGGTGTTCCCGCTATTGATCTTTCTAATGTTAATATACCAAAGGAGGTTTTAAATCTTATCCCTCCTGAGATGTGTTTTGAGTATGAGGTATTGCCACTTGGAAAAAAGGGAAATGTTCTTTTTCTTGCAATGGTGGACCCTTCAAATCTTCAGGCACTTGAGAATGTTAGGTTTATAGTGGGAACTGATATTGAACCTGTTATTGCTGCTGAGTCATCTCTAAGAAGCGCACTTGAAAAATTCTACCCGGATTATCAGAAAAAGCTGGTAAAGATTGAGGAGGAAAAGAAAAAAGAGGAGGAGGAATTTGCTGGATTTGCCATTGAAGATATAGAGGTGGAGGAATATGAAGAGAATATGGATGAAAAGGAAATTTTAAAAGCAAGTGGAGACACTCATATAACAAAGATTGTAAATAAAACAATAAGGGATGCTGTTTTAAGAAGAGCATCTGATATTCATATTGAACCCTTTGAAAAGGGTTTAAGGATAAGATTAAGAATTGATGGTGTTTTACAGGTTTATGCTGACCTTCCCGATAGATTGAAAACAGGGATTGTTTCAAGAATAAAACTTATGTGTAATCCGAACCTGGATATAGCTGAGAGAAGAAAACCTCAGGATGGAAGAATCCAGCTTAAATTAAAGGATGATGAAGAAAAGGAAAGGTTTATTGATTTCCGTGTTTCTGTGGTTCCAACAGTTTTTGGTGAGAAGGTGGTTATGAGAATTTTGGATAAATCAGGGCTTTCCCTTGATTTAAAGGTTTTAGGATTTGAGGAACAAGACCTTGAGAAGTTTTTTAGAGCAATTCATTCTCCCTATGGGATTATCTTAGTAACAGGTCCAACAGGAAGTGGAAAGACGACAACCCTTTATTCTGCTCTTTCAACAATTAATACTCCTGATAGGCAGATAATAACAATTGAGGACCCTGTGGAATATAACATTGAAGGGATCAATCAGGTTCAGGTGAATAGAGAGGTAGGTCTTGATTTTGCAAGTGCTTTGAGAGCCTTTTTAAGACAGTCCCCGGATGTTATTCTTGTTGGAGAAATAAGAGATTCAGAAACTGCTGAAATAGCAATAAGAGCAGCCCTTACAGGTCATCTTGTATTTTCTACAATACATACAAATGATGCTCCCACAACAGTTGATAGATTAGTTGACCTTGGTATTCAGCCATACCTTATAGCTTCCTCGGTGATTTTAATTCAAGCACAGAGGCTTGTAAGAAGAATATGCAAGAATTGCAGGATAGAAACAAGTTATGACCCTGAAATTATAAAAGAACTTGGATTATCTGATGAGGAGATGCTCAATATGAAATTTTATAAGGGTGCTGGTTGTGAGGTATGTAATAAGACAGGTTACAAGGGAAGAATAGGAATATACGAGGTAATGCCGATAACACAAAGATTAAGAGAGATGATTTTAAATAAAGCAACATCCGACCAAATAAGGGAAGTAGCAAGAGAGGAAGGAATGCATACCTTAAGGGAAGACGGAATAATAAAGATTAAAAAGGGAATTACCACGGTTGAAGAGGTTCTTAGGGTAACTGCAGCCAGTGAGGAGTAAATCTTATAGGGTTCAATTCCCATTAAAAGGTAGCGTCAAAAATGGAGGAAAATGTAACAAAGATCCCGGATATTAAAAAATCCGAGGAAAAACCTGATACAGCTGAAAAGAAGACAAAGGTTCAGATGATTTCTCTTTTGCAGGAAATGGTTCAGAGGGGAGCAACAGACCTTCATATTTCAGCAGGTGCCCCTCCCTTATTTAGAATTGATGGTGTTCTTGTTCCCTCCTCCTATCCACCTGTAACTCCGGAACAGGCACAGGCACTTGCCTATTCTGTTATGAGGGATGAGCATAAAAAGAAATTTGAAGAGGAATGGGAATGTGACTTTTCTTTTGGAATCTCCGGTCTCTCAAGATTCAGGGCAAATGTCTATAAACAGAGGGGAACGGTTTCAATTGCTATAAGAACCATTCCCTTTAAAATAAGAAGTTTTAGTGAATTAGGAATACCACCTGTGATTGCAGAGCTTGCAACAAGACCAAAGGGACTTATCCTTGTTACAGGACCAACAGGGAGCGGTAAATCAACTACACTTGCAGCCCTTATTGATAAGATAAATTCTGAGAGAAAATGTCATATTATAACAATTGAGGACCCTATAGAATATCTATTTGCAAATAAAAAAGCCCTTGTTTCGCAAAGGCAGGTGGAAAGTGATACAAAGGGTTTTAAAAATGCACTAAAATATGCCTTAAGACAGGACCCGGATGTAGTTATGATAGGTGAGATGAGAGATTATGAAACAATCGCAGCAGCACTTACAATTGCAGAAACAGGACATTTAACCCTTGCAACACTCCATACAAATTCTGCAGTTGAATCAATTAACAGGATTATTGATGTTTTTCCTCCACATCAGCAACAGCAGGTCAGAGCACAGCTTGCCTTTGTTTTACTTGGTGTTGTAACTCAGGCATTGCTTCCAAAAGTTGGCGGAGGAAGGGTTCTTTCTTGTGAAGTTCTTATTGCAACTCCTGCTGTAAGGGCACTTATAAGGGATAATAAATTACATCAGATTTACGGGGTCATTCAGGCTTCACAAAAATATGGAATGCAAACAATGAACCAATCAATATTTAAGCTGTATATGGAAAGAAAAATAACACTTGATACTGCTCTTTCCTTCTCGCCAAATCCAGAGGAACTTGAACAGATGATAAAGGAAAAAATCCCAGCTGCAAGGTAAAAGGGCGTATAGTTTTTGGAAGCAGGTTTTTTTGAATCCTTAGTTTATGCTGAATCCCTATTAAAAAAATTTAAATATATTGAGGATTTTGAAAAAGAAAGTGAAAATGTTCTTTCTGAGGAATGTAAAAGTATAATTTCTGATTTTAAAAAGGAATTAAACTCACCTTTGATTTTTATTGACCTTGAAGAAATAAGGGATTATGAAATTTTAAAGGAGATATATATTAATTACAAAAAAGAACTGAAAGGTATATGGCAGATATTATGGGAGGTAATTTTTTATAAAATTTCAAAAAAAGTTTTTAAAAATAAAAAGAAATTTGGAACAAAATTTGATGATTTTCTTGAAATAAATGAAAGCTTTGAACTGCTTGACATAAGTTCAATAGGTGAATTGCTTCATAGGGAGGAACTCTCAATAAGTCTTTTTACAATTTTTTTATCCTTTATTATCTTTGAACTTAAAAGATTTGGTCTTTTTGAAAAATTAAAAGAAAGGGAAAAGATAATAGCAAAGAAAATAGTGGAATGGAATCCAAGACTTAAGAAAATGATAGATGTTGAGGGGGAAGAAAAAGGAAAAAATGAGGTTTTTCATCTCAAGGAGGAAATTGTGAGATTTTTTAATGAAAAGGTTAAAGAAATAAAAGAAAAGATGGAAAAAATAGACATTCAAGTCTTGCCTGAGGAGCTTAGTCGGGAATTTACAAGAATTTTAAGATTTTGCAGTGTAACATTAAAAGAGCATAAAAGAAAAGAAAAAGAAAAGGTGAAAAAGTTTATTTTTTCTGACAATCATTTATATTATGTGCTTAGTTTTTTTAAATTATTTGAAAAAATTGAGCCAGAATTTAAGAATTTAGAGAAGGATTTAAAGCTTCTATTTGCTGAGGGTTTTAAAATTTTTAAGGGGGAAAGTTCTCCCTTTTTTGATGTGTACCTTGAAAAGAAAATTCTGGGTGTGGATATAAAAACCTATGAATTTTACTCAAAGAATGTTTATTTTATAAAGGATGTTTTAAGAAGGCTTTTTGAACTTAAATTAATTGAGAGAAAAATTCTTTTTGGGCCTTATGATAATCCATTTGATAGTGAAAAGAAAAATGCTCATTTTATTTATTTTTCTATGGTGCCGAGGGGTGCTTTTATCAGGTTAAAACATATGAAAAGAACAAAAATTAAGGTAGAAACTGATAAAAAATTTGAGGATTTTTTGAAAAAAAATGAAAGTGTTATTTCTGTGCTTGTATATGATATAAGGGGTTCTACCTTTATGTCCCTTTCCCTTTTTAATGCAGAAAAGGAGCTTTCAGTAAAGAAAAAATTTCAGGAAATTATGAAAGGTACTATTTTATCCTATGGTGGTTTTCCTGTTAAAGAAACAGGAGACGGGGGTATTGCCTTTTTTTCAGAGAATTCAAGAGAGCTTTATAGAGAGATTTATGAGGAAAGTATTTTAAGTGGGCATAAAATGAGGTTTCAAAAGGCAGTTTCAGAGCAAGTGGTAATTCATGCTGATGAAAGGGCAGGGGAGAGGGCTTTGCTTTGTGCCCTTGAACTTCTTGAAAAATCCGAGGAGTTTATAAGGAAAAATTATTCGGAATACAGGGGGTTCTTCCCGGATGTTCTCGGGACATCAAGTCCTTTAAAAAGTCTTTTCAGATTAGGGATTGGGATTTGTTCAGGTAAATTGAATAAAGATATCTATCTTTCCTTTAATTCTTATGGGGATTTTGATATTCAGGGACCTCTTCTAAATTTAGCCTCCATACTCTCTGAAATAAGATTTCCTGAATGCTCAAGTATATTAATGGAAGCAGGTACTTTTACAAATATTTTGCTCAACTCTGATATTTTAGAAGTAGAAGAAGATGTAAAAGAATACGATATAAGGGATTTACTTTTAAATATCAAAAATTTTAAAATTAAAGATAAAAAATTTATATTAAAAAACCTGGGATATATTGATCTTGATGAGACGGAAAAGGAGAATATTTATAAAAATGAAAGGGTAAATAATATGGAATTTATTGATGATGTATTTTTAATTAAAGGTAGAAGGGGATTACCCATTTATGGAGGAAAAAGATAAAATAAAAGCACTTATTTCTAGCTTTCCCTATATTTTAAGTTTCTTTTGGGAAAGAAATAAAATTAAGTCAATTTTAAAGGATATTTTAAATCAGGTGGATAAAAGCCTTTTTGTTTATAAGGAAATTAAAAATAATTATGTTTTGATAGAAACAAAAAATATGGATAGGGAGTTACCTACTGAAATAAAATATAAAAATTTGCACTTTAAAGAATCCCCTTATAGTTCTTCTCTTTTATTTGAAGAGTTAAAAGGTTTTTACCTTTTCCCCTTTTATGGACCTGAAAGATCCGCAGGGTTTGTTGGAACAAGGGAAGAAGAGCTTGAGGAGGAGGATATTTTACTTTTTTATTTTATTTCCTTTCTTTTTGAATTGATGGATTTCCAGGAGAAAATTGAGGAGGTTGTGGCAAAGGATGACTTGACAGAATTAAATAACTCTAAATTTTTTCTTGTCTCCCTTAGAAAAATTCTGGGTGATAAGAAAAATTATCCTGTAACAGTTATATTTATGGATCTTGATAATTTTAAGGAAATAAATGATATTCATGGGCATTTTGTTGGGGGAAGAGTTTTGCAGAAGGTGGGGGAATTTTTAAAAAAATTTTTTCTTTCTACGGATTATTCCTATGCAGTTATATCAAGGTATGGTGGTGATGAATTTGCTTTTTTGCTTCCTAAAACAGAACTTGAAGAAGGACTTATAGTTGCAAATACAATAAGGGAGGAGCTGGAAGAATATGAAATTGGAATAAGGGATGGGCTTTCTTTTAAAATGAAAGCAAGTTTTGGGGTAGCAAGTTTTCCTCTTTCTACTTCCGAACCTGAAAAATTACTTGTTCTTGCGGACAGGGCTTTATTTGAGGCAAAAAAAATGGGAAAAAACAGGGTATATTCAATCCCCCCACTTGAAAAACAAAAATAAGAAGATTTATATTATTAATGGGTTCAAGCCCTTATTAAAAAATAGTAAAATTATGACAAAACATCAAATAATACAAATAATTCATAAAGAAACAGGATTAACGAGGAAGGATGTGGCTCTTGTGGTTGAAAAGTTTATAGAAATTATGAAAAAATCACTCCTTTCCAAGGAAAAGGTTTCACTTAAAGGGTTTGGTATATTTAAGGTGAAAAAGAGAAAGGCTCGTGTGGGAATGAACCCTGCAACAAGGGAAATAATTCCAATTCCACCTAAATGGAGAGTTGTTTTTGAGCCCTCACCCAAAATGAAGATACCGGAGGATTAAAGGGTTCAAATCCCTTTTAAAAAGGAGGTAATTTATGCCCTGTGGAAGAAAAAGAAAATTAAAAAAGATAAAAAGGCATAAACTGAAAAAAAGAAGAAAGAAGATGAGACACAAAAAGAAAAAGTGAAGAAATTCGTTATTGTTTCTGATACTCATATTCCAAGGAGAGCAAGAGAGCTTCCAAAAGAAGTCTTAAAAGAGATAGAGAAAAAAGATGGAGTAATTCATGCAGGAGATTTTACCTCAGAGGAATTTTACAGATTTCTTGAGAAAAATTTTAAAATGTATGCAGTTCATGGAAATATGGATGAAAAAATTCTTTTTGAAATTTTACCGGAGAAGCGAGTTTTTGAAATAGAAAAGGTTAGAATTGGACTTTATCATGGAGTAGGTGCTCCTTTTGGAATAGAAAAAAGGGTTTTTAAAAAGTTTGAGGGGGATGAGGTAAACTTGGTAATTTTTGGTCATTCCCATAGGCCCTTTAATAAAAAAATTAAAAATATTCATTTATTTAACCCAGGCTCTACATCTGATAAAATATTTTCCCTTGTTAATACCTTTGGGATACTGGAAATAGAGGATGGAAATTTTGAAATAAGAATAATAAAGATTTAAAAACTAAAAGGGAATATGTTATTTTATGACTTTCTTGTAACAGGTATTAAGTTTCCTTTGACTTATAAAAGTGAAAGGGAATTTGAAAGGGGTTCTCTTTTTTTCTTAAAGGTTCAGGAAAGAAAAAGACTTGGGATTCTTTTAAGGGAAAATAAAAAGCCTGAAATTAAGGAAAAAGATATTAAAAATATTGAGGAGGATGATTTTTTGGGTCTTATTTATCCCAAGGAGACACTTGATTTAATTCTTGCGATGGAGGAGCATTATAAAGTAGGTTTTGATAAGCTTTTTCAGTTTTTTCTTCCTTCTTCAACAAGTTATATGGAGAAATTTTATTATTCTTTCCTTAAGGAAAAAGAAGATTTAAGGGGGGAAGAAAGAAAGGTTTTGGAATATTTAAAGAAAAAGAAAAGGGTATCACGAAAGATTCTTATAAAAAAATTTGGTGCTCATATTTTAAGAAAATTAGAAGAAAAAGGGGTTATAAAAAAAACTCTTTTTTTTAAGTCGCGGAAGAAAAATAAGATTTTCTCTTATGAGCTTTCAGATATAAAAATTCCTGAAAAACCAACAGAAAGACAAAAAAGAATAATAAGGGATTTTTTTGAAAAAAGGGAAAGTAACATTTTTCTCCTTCACGGTGTTACAGGAAGTGGCAAGACTTATATATACAGGGAAATAGTGAAGGAGTTTTTAAAAAGGGGTAAAAAAGCCCTTGTTCTTGTTCCTGAAATTTCCTTAATTCCACAGGTAGCTCCTTATTTTAAATTTGATAACTATCCTCTTTTTTTATGGGGTTTTATATTAAATCCAGATGAAAAGTGGAAGGTTATTGAGAGTGCCCTTTCGGATAAACCCTGTGTTATTGTTGCTGCAAGGTCAGGGGTTTTTATTCCCTTTAAAAATCTTGGGGTTATAATTGTTGATGAGGAGCAGGAGGAAAGTTATAAGGAAAAAGAAAGGGAACCCTTTTATCATGCAAGGGATATTGTTATAAAAAGGTCAGAAATAGAAAAGGTTCCTGTTATTTTTGGAAGTGCAACGCCCTCTCTTGAGATTTACCATCTTTCTAAGAATGAGGGAGTATATTATTTTATTCCTGAAAGAATAGAGGGATATTCAAATCCTCTTGTTGAGATTGTTTCTTTAAGAGATGAGCCGGGAAGGTTTTATTTAACTCTTAAAATGCTTGAAAGTATAGAGGAAACACTTAAAAAAGGTAAAAAGGTTATTTTATTTTTAAACAAAAGAGGTTTTGCTCATTTTTTACAATGTAATTCATGTGGTTATGTTCCCTTTTGTCCTGATTGTTCTATATCTCTTACCTATTATAAAAAGAGGAATATTCTTTTATGTCATTATTGTGGGTGGAAGGAGGAGGTACCTGAGTTTTGTCCCAAGTGTAATTATTATTATATAAAGACTTCCTCCTTTGGAACAGAAAAAATAGAAGAGGAGCTTAAAAAGCTTTTTCCTGATAAATCAATATACAGGATGGATAGGGAGGCATTATCAGGTAGAAAAAAGGTGTTTGAAATTTTTGATAAATTTATTAAGGGGGAAATTGATATTTTAATAGGAACTCAGATGGTTATAAAGGGACTTGATAATCCTCTTGTGGGTCTTGCTGGGGTTTTATATGCGGACCAGGAGATTAATTTTCCTGATTTTAGGGCAAGGGAAAGGATGTTTCATAGATTGATGCAGCTTGCTGGGAGGGTAAGAAAGGAGGGAAAAACAATAATTCAGACCTTTAATCCTGAGGAATTTATTTTTGAAAAAATAAAGAATTTTGATATAAAGGGGTTTTATGAGGAAGAGCTAAGGGAAAGAAAAAATCTTAAGTATCCTCCCTTTTCTTATCTTGCGCTTATTGAGGCACATACGAAAATAAAGGAGGACGGGGAGGAAATTCTTGAATATGTTAAAAAAAGAATAATAGAAAGGGGATTAAAAATTCTCCTTCTTGGTCCTTCTCTTGCACCAATTGAAAAGATAAAGGGTAAATATAGAAATAGACTTATTTTAAAAGCAGATAGTATAGAGGATTTAAAGAGTGGATTAGAAGTTTTACCAGAAAATTTAAAACTTAAAATTGACCTTAATCCCTATGATTTTTTATAATATAATAATTAGCAATCCTTATTAAAAATAAAATGATAAATTTTGATTTTATTGCAGGGTGTGTTCTTGCAGGAGGAAGGTCAGAAAGGTTTGAAGGGGATAAGAGATTTTATAAATTAAAGGGGAAAGCTTTAATTGAGATTTCCCTTGAAAAGTTAAGAAAATTTTTTGATAGGATTTATATTATATGTGAGGATAAAAATTTTATGGAAGACAAATTAAGGGCTATAAATAGTGATTTTCGTTTATATATAATAGAGGATGTTGCAAGATATAAGGGGCCTTTAATGGGTATTTATTCTTTTTTTAAGAAAACATTTTTAAAATCAGGTTTTTTTATACCTTGCGATATGCCCTATTTACCCTTTGAATTTATAAAATATTTAAAAGATATATCAGAAAAATTTAATTTTCAAAAAATTATTTTAATTTCAGAGGAAAGACCCTTACCTATCTTTATAAATTCTTTTTTCCTTTTAGAGCTTGAGAATTATTTGAGAAATCAGAATTCAATGAAAGGGTTTATTAAATTGCTTAAAGAGAAATATCCTGATAAAATCTATTTTATTCCTGAAGAAGAGCTTTTTTCTTTTGGGAACCCTGAAATTTATATGAAGAATATAAATAAAAGGGAGGATTTGAATGATACTTAGGGACAGATTTGGAAGAAATTTTGATTATTTAAGAATTTCCTTGACAGATAGATGTAATTTAAGGTGTTTTTATTGTATGCCAGAGGAGGGGATAAGACTTTTTGATAAAAAAGAAATTCTCAGTTTAGAGGAGATAGAATATCTTGTTTATTTTTTTAATAAAAATTTTGGAATTTCTAAGATAAGGTTTACGGGTGGAGAACCGCTTTTAAGAAGAGGTTTTGAGAACTTGGTAAAAAATATAAGAAAAAATATATCTAATCTTGATTTAAATATAACTACAAATGGAATTATGTTAAAGGAAAAGGCAAGATTTTTGAAGGAGGAGGGTATTAAGGTTAATGTAAGTCTTGATACCCTTAGGGAGGAAAATTTTAAGAAAATAACAGGTTTTTATTCCCTTAAAAATATAATAGAGGGAATAGATTATTCTTTATCCTTAAATATTCCTTTAAAAATAAATACCGTCATTTTTAAAAACATAAATGAGGATGAGATTTTTGATTTGATAGATTTTGCTTTTAAAAGGGGTATTCTTATAAGGTTCATAGAATTTATGCCCTTATCAGGAAATGAATGGAAAAAATATTTTGTTTCAGAAGGAGAAATAAGGGGAAGAATAGAAGAAAGGTATGAGCTTATATTGAAGGAAAAGGGGAAGGTGGCAAAAATCTATGAGGTTTATGATAAAAACAAAAAAGGAAAGTTTATTGGCGGGATAGGGTTTATATCCACGATTTCGCATCCCTTCTGTGATAATTGTTCAAGATTAAGAATAACATCAAATGGAGGGATTGTTTTGTGTTTATTTGATAAAAGGGGGTATGACATAAAGAAATTTTTAAGACCAGAGATAAAGGAAAAGGAGCTTATTGATTTTATTTTTAAAATAGTTAAGCTGAAACCAAAAGGTTTTATTGAATTAAGGGATAGATTTTTAAATTCCAAAAGTATATATAAGCCCTATATTGTTATGAGAAAGCTGGGAGGATAAATATGGTAAGGGTTTTATTTTTTGGAAGGTTGAAAGAAATAACAAAAAAGGGGGAAATCAAGATAAATAATTGTAAAACCTTAGAGGAACTTAAGAATTTTCTTTTTGAAAAATATCCTGATTTAAAAAGAGAAATCTTTTTTATTGCTTTAAATCAAAGTATAATTAATGATGAGGATATTGAATTAAAGGATAAGGATGAGGTGGCTTTTTTGCCTCCTGTTTCAGGTGGATGAAATATTTAACAGATAAAAAAATTACAGGGAAATTTATATATGAAGTTTTGAATAGAAGGGATGAAAAGTCAGGTTCCTTTATAGTTTTTGAAGGTAGGGTAAGGAAAGATACACTCTCTAAGAGATGTGTAAAGGAGATTATTTATGAGGCTTATGAAGATATGGCGGAGAAGGAGATTGATATGATTATTAAAAAGGCAAGGAAGAAATTTGGGGTAAGGGAGATATTTGTGAAGCACAGGGTTGGGAGGGTAAAGGTTGGTGAGATTGCTTTTTTTGTATTAGTTCTTTCAGCGCATAGAAGTGAGGGATTTTCTGCTATTCAGTTTGTGATTAATGAGATAAAGAAAAAAGTTCCTATATGGAAGAAGGAGGTTTTAAGTGATGGAAAATACAGGTGGAAGTAAGGTGTTATGTATTGTACATTATTAAACCTCTTTCTAACATAAGAAGAACTAAAAAATACACAAAAAAACCTCCACCAAGAAGGTAATAACTCCCAAAATAAGAAAAATCTTCCTTAAATCAGACGATTTTAATTTCTGAGGATTTTCTATAAAAAATATATTCTCAGTATTTTCCCTAAATTCTGCTAAATCAGGCAAAAAAGAAGAATTAACCTCAAGATAAATCTTCTCAGAATTTTCTAAATAATAAATCCCCCTTGAAAGAGGTCTTAATATAAATTTTTCCCCATCATATTCATCTATTTTCTCACCCCCCTCCGTATAAAGAGAATAAATCCCCCCTTTTAAACTTAATTCATAAAAACTACTCTCAGGAATAAAAATTTTTTCTGAAACAAAATTCTCTATTACTTCATTAAAAGAAATAACAAATTCAGGATAATAGATTAAATTTGTATTTTCCCCTGAAGGGTAAAAGGAAGCAAGACATAAATTTTCAGAAATCGCAAAAAGATTATAAGGAAAATTTTTTATTTTAATATTTTTCTTTCCTGAAATCATAAAAAGTTTTTTAAAATATAAATCAGAACCGTAAATCTCTACATTATTAAGAACCCCTCTTTTTTCAATTCCCTTTCTTTTTAAAAGAATCTCCATCCCTTCATCTATTTTATCAGGGAAAATAATTATCTTTTCATCCCCTGAAATAAGCTCTTCTAATTCTTCTGAAAGCATGTTTCCTAAAATAACATAAATTTTTTCTTCACCCTTTTTAAAAGTATTTATAAGGGCAGATATAAATCTATTCTCTTTACCAAGTACAGAAATATAAGCACCTCTTTCTTCTTCTACATAAAAAAATCTCTCATTGTCATCAGGATAATCATCCTTAATATAAACCTTTAAAAAAAGAAATCTATCCTCCGAACTATAAAAAAAAGTAAATATATTTTCTCCCCTTTTTATATTCACCTCTTTTCTCAAAATAAGATTTTTTTTATGATAAATTTCAAGGGGTATAGAATTTGTATCAAAACTTGAATGTATATCAATTAATATCCTATCCTCAATTTTTCTTATATCCTTTATCTTTAAATTCCTTACCTTTTTCTTACCTATTAAATAAATTTTTTTATCCTTTATATCATATATTTTTTTAAGAAAGGTATCAGGAACAGGACCAAGAATATAAATATCTTTTACACTTTTTTCAGATAGAAGGGAATCAAACTTAACTGCAGGAATTTTCCTTACATCAAAACTTTTAACCCTCCTTTCCCAGTAAGGATGCTCAAAATAAATAATATGATTAAAAACACCAAATTTTGATTTTATCTTTGGCTGTGAAAAAGAAAGAATAACAAAAAATATTGTAAAAATTCTTGCTAAAAGCACAATTAAATCTCTTATCCTTTTCCTTTTTTTTATCTCCCTTTCTTTTTTAAATAAATCAATCCAGGGATAAAAAAATTTTCTTTTTTTATAAGGTAAAAGAAGATGAATAATAACCGGAATTAAAGAAAGAGGTAATAAAAAAAGAAAAAGGGGCTTTAAAAAAATCATAAAGAATTTACAATCATTAAAAGATTTTTCTCGTATGGTTCTTCTACATAAATATTGAAACTCCTAATACCAGAGAACAAAAGCTCCTCATTTAATCTAAGCTCAAACTCCTTTAAACTTAATTTAATTTCTTCCCATAATTTTCTGTCACTTATAACATACTCCTCTTCTGTTTCTAAATCTTTCAGAATAAGAGGAAGTTTTTCCTTTGCATTAAATTCCTCTCTTGAAAGTAATCTTATTGAAAAAACCTCATTTTTCCTTGATTTTAGATATTTAAGACCTTTTAAAAAATCGTAAGGTCTGTGATAATAATCGGTGAATAAAAAAATTAAGCTTCTTTTTTTTATTATTTCTGAAAGATAAAGGAAAATATTAAAGGGATTTGTTTTTCCTTCTGGTTTTATATCTTCAAGTATATCTGCAATTTTTTCAATATTAAACCTTGCACTTGAAGGTGGAATAAAAATTTTTTCCCTATCTGAAAATACAAAAAGGGAAGGAGCATCCCTCTGCTTATAAAAGAGATAAGCAAGTGATAAAAGAAGGATTTTTGCATATTCAAATTTTGTTGGATTACCAAAATTCATTGAATTTGATGAATCAAGAAGAAAGTAAACCTTTGTATTTGTCTCCTCTAAAAATTTTTTTGTAAAAAGTTTTTCCTTTCTTGCATAAACCTTCCAGTCTATTAAACGGGTATCATCACCAGGAGAATATTCTGCGTGCTCAACAAATTCTGAGGAATATCCATGAAGAGGGCTTCTATGAACTCCAAGAAGTGTTCCTTCAAGAAGAGCTCTTACCTTTAATCTAAGCCCCTTTAATCTCTCTATTTTTTTTATTTCCTCTTTCATATAAGTTCAATTATTTTTTCCACAATATTATCAGGAGAAAGAATAAAATCAGAGATATCCTTCACAGCAAAAGGCATACCATAAATGAGTGAACTATCCTTATCCTGTGATATAACAATTCCACCCTTTTCTTTAATTTTTCTTGCTCCCTCACTTCCATCCTTACCCATTCCTGTTAAAATTATTGCAAGGGACCTATCTTCATAAATCTCTGAAATTGCCTCAAGAAGATAATCCCCACTTGGTTTTACCCCCCATTTGGGTTCTTCATCAATTAAATCAATAATTATCTTATCCTTTAATTTTTTAAGAGACATATGAATTCCCCCAGGGGCAATATAAATATAATTTTTAACAGGCTCCTTATCCTTTGCCTCCTTTACTTTTTTACCTGTAACCTTATTCAATCTCTCTGCAAATGTTCCTGTAAAACTCTTAGGCATATGTTGGACAATAAAAATAGGTATCTCAGGCTGTGGAATATTTTTCAAAATAAATTCAACTACAGGAGGACCACCTGTTGAAGAAACAATCCCTATTGCTGAAATTCTATTTTTCCTTTCAATTTTCTTTTCAGGAATTTTTTTAAATTCCCTTTTAAGTTTCAAAGGAGAAATTTTTTTTGCAAGTTTTATCTTTGTATAAATTTCCTCCCTTACCTTTTCTATATCCATTGATATTGAACCAGAAGGTTTTGTAACAAAATCAAAGGCACCCTTTGAAAGAGCATTAAAGGTAAGCTCCGCCCCTTCCCTTGTGTAAGCTGAAAGCATTATACAGGGAATGGGATTTTCTTCCATTATCTTCTCAAGAGCTTCAATTCCATCCATAACCGGCATTTCATAATCA